>OAVD01000995.1_pt1 | contig 11655 bp, 8 predicted proteins | sample 1476351 | NCBI WGS metagenome assembly OAVD01 (sample SAMEA2580075, study PRJEB22360) | human gut metagenome | biome: human gut; feature: human-associated habitat; material: faeces | place: Denmark | collected 2008/2010 | reverse complement strand
CTCGAGGACACTTTGAGTCTCTTTCTAGATCCCGCCTTGCGTCTGATCGGCGGCACGGCGAGCATTGACCGCACCGCCAGGGCGGTCTCGCCGGCATCGGGCAGCGCGTTTAGCGCCGCGTTGCGCTCGACATGAAGGATGCCGCTCACAGGGGAGGACAGCAACGGCTTCGCCGCCCTCAGCAGTTTGCCCGAGTCGCGTTCGCGTTCGAGCAGCATCGACCTTCCACTTTTCGAGCGGACGACGAGCCCCTGCTCGTCGAGCTCGGCCAGAGCTCTCGAAGCGTCGCTCGGCGTGAGACCGGCGACCTCCCTCAGCTCCGCAGCGCTTTCGACCTCGGGATGCGCGACGAGGGTGACGAAGGCCGCTTGCGCCCTGGAGGATAGGCGGCCCCCCCGGCGGTACCTCCGGGGCTCTCTCGATGTCGCTGCAAAGGCCAAGAAGGGGAGGAAGGCCTGCACGCCAGGAACGACGAAAGGCACGCCTTGCACGACGAGCGCTTTTCTCTGCCTCGCGTCTAGGGTTTCGCTGACAATGACAACGGGCAGGTCGGTGTATCTGCCCAGCTGATTGTGCACCCTCTTGATGTCCGGGAGGCCGTCCTCGTTCTCCATCTTCGCAGCTACGAACGCGATGCCTTCGAACACGCATCGAGCGTACGATGCCGAGCGCGAAAGAAAGAGCGGCAAGTTGGCATCGGGAAGCCACTCACCGTATTCGATCTTCAAGCCAAGCGTTTCGTTCAGGTATTTTCTTAGCTCATCCATATAGTTTCACCAAAATTGAATAGTTTTGAATAAAGTGCAATTATACATTATTATTGAAAATTAGAGTGATAGACCGAAGTTCAAGTGATTTGACGCTGTTTTCTCATTCGTCGTACGCTATAACTTTTGAAACGTCCGCACCGCATTCGTGGAGTGTTTTGATGTCCTTCTTCAGCACCTTCGCCTTGTCGAGGATCGCGTTTTCGAGATTGCATCCCTTGAGTTCGGCATACCGAAGATCAGCCTCGCGGAGGATGGCCCCTCCCATATTTGAGCCCCTCATTTTCGCCCATCCAAATTCTGCCTCTATGAGCTTTGCGAACCGCAAATCCGCATCTTCGAGGTGGGCGTGCTGGAATTTCGCCCCCTCCAACTCTGCTCCTAGCAAGTGGGCGTTCTCGAGGTGGGCGTGATCGAAGTGCGCTCCATGAAGAGTGGCTTTTTCCAGGGACGCGTGTTCGAAATGGGCATATGAGCATTTCGCGTCAACGAGTCGGGCGTCATTGAAATTCGCATGCTTCATATCCGCGTTGACTACGATGGTGTTATCAAGCATTGCTCCGGTGAATATTGCGTGTTCCATGAACGAATTGGACATATCCGACGAACTGAGTTGCGCGAAAGGCAGCGTCAGAATGTATTCATCTTCCCCGCTCTCTATGATCGGCTCAAGACCATTGAAGAAAGAAGAAACGTTGCTTTCCCATGCAAACACACCGATCCCTCCCAACCATTGTAACAATAGGTTGAAAGATACGCCCATCCTCTCGCCAGTCACTTTGGCAGCGCAGCTGTGTAGCGCCAGAATGTTCCCCTGGACGTTGCGAATGGATGATAACTTTGTCGAAAACAGTGTTCCGTTTCTTTCCTTATCAAAAAACGTCTCATCGAAGCTGTATTCCAATAGGGATTCCATGAATAACGACATCATGTATTTTTGAAGCGAGGCGGCTTTCTTTTTGGTGAACAGAGAGAGTTCGGCCCTTATGAACGATAGCGTGTTGTCCGTGAGTTCCGAACAGCCCAGCATGTCGTAAAGCTTTGGCATCGATGTGATGGGGCAAACTTTCCTGTCGAGCATTTTGGTCAACTCGCCGACGATGCGGCGCGATACGAGGTACTCCATGAAACTGTAATGAACGAACTCGTAACTCTCCTCGCCGTTTTTGTTTCTTAGGTGAAAGTAACCAGCGATTATATTATCCTTGATGCGCGCCTCGCTTTTGAAGCAATCAAAGGCTTCTTTAGCGCGTTCGCTCCCGCATTCGTTTTTCAAGGGCTTTAAATCCGTGATAGATCCGCCGTTGTGCCATGCCATAATAGCAGCGGCCTCCATGAACTCGAGATACCCCGCCACGTCCGCTGCGCGTGTTCTGCTATGTATTTTCGCCTTTCCTTGCGCGTGATCGTAATTCCGGTTTATCACGCCCTTAAGCAAAGTTCCGTACACCTCGGCGCGGTTGGGTGCAGCCGTCTCGAGAATATTCTTTGCGAACACGGCTATCAGATGGTTGAGGATAGGCTGGGCCGATAACTTCACTTCGTCGTCCCACTTGAAAATCTTTTCCATCGTCGAGCTCATATCCCTACCAAGTCTCTCTCCGTAGTTCGTCCACCAAGTAATCCTTTTATCTTCACAAAGGAGGAAGTCTGGGTCGCAAATGTCGCCTAACTCACTTTCGGAGCAAACGTAGGGAAGCAGCTCGAGTCGAATCGGCTTGCACTCTTTTGGAGATACTTCTTTTTTCATATCTCGAAGCAGTGTGGTCCTTGAAGTGACGAGGACTCTGGTTGGGAAGGAGGCTTCGCTGCAACGCTGTCCGTATCGAAGTATGGATCCCAGGAGACCCCATGCTGCCTTTTTGCTCTTAGGTCCTCGCGCTGCATATTCATCGAGTCCATCGAATATGAGAACCAGAGGCTTGCTCGTTGGAAGCTTCGAAACAACGAAGTCGCGACCGGGCAACGATAGGATGTATTTCACGACGAGGGCCTCGATATCGTCGATTTGCGAATCCGTCGCCACGTCTTTGAGGCTGATGTAAGCAACGTTGACCTCTTCGGTTTTGGCCAGTGTTTTAGAAAGGCGCCTGGCAACGGTGGATTTTCCGCTTCCGGGATCTCCGGAAAGAACAAGGACAGGGTTGTGGTCGTCCCTAAAATCGGGCGTTTCCAGCCACTGCGCGATACGCTCATCTACTGAAACGACTAAGCTTACTGCATCGGTGAAAGTTGAGGTATGGCTATGCTCGATAGGCCAATGGGCAACGGATGCCTCTGCAACGGTTTCGGGAAACAACTGGATTTCTAAACGATTATTACTCTCGATGAGATCGAAGAGGCGGCCATGGGAATCTTGGTGTGGAGGATAAAACGTGGCCTCCGCAGTCTCGATGGCGTTGAGCGGTATGTAGAGCTCGTCGACGGTGAATTTGGTGCCTATCGCCGTCATGGATTGGGAAGCAAGGAAATCCTGGTACTTCAGCCACTCACGATCGGTCGCGAGTGTTGGATCTAGGGCGTAGATTATCTCAGTCGTTTGCCGGTCGACCGTCTCTTCTCCGTATGTTACCGTCATGTTGACGACGGTTCTGTCGTCGTCGTTTAGATGCCCAAATCTCAGTTTGAGACAGTAATCGAATGCGATGCTTATCGCTTCGGCTATGGATTCCGCCTTGTCCTCGCCGCCTTTGAAACCGAATTTTCTTTGACCTTCAAGGAGGAGCGCTTCGATTCGCGAATCCCTTTCCTCTTTCGTCTCCAGTGCCGAGTCGTAGATATACTCGGTCTCTTCGCCGAGCCAGTCGCAAAACGACAAGCCGTTTTCATCGAGGCCTACATCGGCTGCTTGCTCAAGCGCTGACCTCAGATCTGAGGTCAGGTTGTCGAGCGCACCTGAAAGCGATTCCTTTGTTTTGGCCTTTTTGCGTCCTTGTTCAGCCCATTGCGTTGTCTTGGCGACGAACTCAGAGATGAATGCAGAAACAACCGAAGAAACGGTAACCGCTTCACCAAACATTGCGAAACCCCTTTAGCGCAGGATCAAATAACTAACCTAGCAAGTTATGTTATCACGTTGAAGAGGTTCTGTCTGATACGCGGATGCCGATCTCGCTTACTGTGCCGAAAAACGGGTTGTCGTGAGAAAAAATCTGGCGTCGGTGGCCGAAGCGTAGAGGATCGCACTTGTGTTTCCGGATGCCGAAAGAGCATGTAGCGAATGCCCAGTGCGATCTTGTGCTCGGCGCTTCTCGGAGCGCACTTGTCGCTCATGAATCAGCGTATTCGAGAATACCATCACGTTTTTTGGGGCCACACAGCAAATTGAAGGAAGTCGCTTCAACGCCTTGTCGTTGGGGATGAATCAAATCGAGAGCGGCAGTGCACTGTCCGCCTTCTCGTTGTACATCGGCGCTCTTCATGATCCCCTCCGAAGCTGGTTCTTGATACTGATTTTTGTAGTCCCTATCTGTAAGCATCTAGCAAAGTTTATCTGCAGGCCATTATGTGGCAAAATATTGTTTGGGCAATTTTTCAATTCAAAATATAACATTTGATACAGAGGTTAGAGCTATCATGACTTTCGGCGAAATGGTCAAATACGCACGCAAACAACTGAGTATGACTCAAACTGAACTAGCAAAAGCGCTCGGCGTCAGCTTTGCGACGGTTAATCGATGGGAGAATGGGCAAGTGAATCCAAGTTCACTTGCCCAGAAAGCCTTTGAGGACTTTTGTGAGAGCAGTTTTATTAGCTTTCCTCGGGAATGATACGTTTAGGGGGTGAGGCAGGTGGCTCGAGCAGACCTATTGTGTGATCTAATTAAGTATGGACTTGCTCACGATGACAAACGATTTATACAATCAGCCGAAGCGGTATGTGCTGAAGAGCGGGAAAAGCAGCACACAGTGCTTGCTAATCGCATTGAGAAAATCGTTCTGACCGCTGCTAATACTAAGCAAAAGTCGGTTCGGAACCATACGATTGTCAAATCAAGCGGTCTCGCGGCGCAAACCCTTTTCATCGAAAAAACTCCTGAGCGTAGGATGGGCGATCTCGTTCTTCCGGAGTTCGTCCGTAGGCTTTGCGATGACCTGGTAGAGGAGCAGCTTCGGGCTGATTTGCTCCGATCTTACGGCCTTGAGCCGCGCCACAAAATCCTTCTTGTTGGAGCCCCGGGCAATGGAAAGACTTCTCTTGCGGAGGCAGTCGCTGAATCTCTCATGGTTCCTTTTCTCACTATTCGTTACGAGCAACTTATTGGATCGTATTTAGGCGAAACAGCAAGCAGGCTGGGGCAACTCTTTGATTACGCGAGAACCCGTCCTTGCGTGCTTTTCTTTGATGAGTTCGAAACGCTCGGTAAGGAGCGCGGAGATACCCATGAGACAGGGGAAATCAAGCGTGTCGTTAGCTCGCTTTTGCTGCAAATAGACTCGCTTCCTAGCTATGTGGTTGTGATTGCCGCCACGAATCACGATGATCTGCTCGACAAAGCCGCATGGCGCAGATTTCAAATTCGCGTTGAGCTTCCTCCACCAACGCGAGCAAATCTATCAACGTGGCTATCTTTATTCGAGCGCAGAAACGACTTTGACTTCGGCATTGAGCCCGAAACGATAGCGAAGAAGGTTTATGGATGCAGTTTCGCAGAAGTGGAAGAGCTCGCTATAGAGATATATAGACGATACGTATTGTTACTCCCTTCTAGCGTCACAAAAAAGATTACAAACGAAGTGCTGCAGCTTTGGAGCAAGCAGCGCAAGCAAAGCACTCCTGACGATGGAGGCGATAAGTGATGGCCGCTGAGTACCCTCTGCTGATGCTTCCAGAGCCAAGTGAGCAGGTCAAGGGCGACCGTAATGGCGGTCCTACTAGACTGCATCGTCCCGACATTGCTGCCCAAGGAAGACGTCTTGAGCCCATGTACAAACGCCTTTGTGGCGCTTTCGATAGGGAACGCGTGAAAGTGCAGCGTTCTCCCGATAGAATTGAGCCGGAACTCGCCTTGGTATTCGAGGTCGCAGGTTCCCTTAACTCGTTTTATGGGGCTGTCAAAAGGATAGAAGGACTCGAATGGCTATTCGACCTCGAAAACGAAGACATGGCTCCAGACAACTACTTCTACGACGAGGAAAACGCCGAAGCGTCCTTCTCGGGTCGCGTCTACTGCATCATGAGCGATAGAGCGGCACTTGATCAGCTTATAAGCACCTGGAAACACTATCAAATGGACGAAACCTTCCAATTCCCACACGGTTTTACTTCGTTACGAGATTTGTTTGGGTTGCTGCGTGAAGTGCACGTCTGGGGGCCGGAAGATCGTTTCGAAGACACTGGGATTTTGGAAGACTGGCATGAAACCATCCAGGTGAAGGGCTCGTCCCCCTCGACATTTGAGGCGGAACTTTTTTACCGCAGCGACCCAACTAAACGGTGTGCCGCCGCAGCGAGCGTGCGCAGAGCAGTTGAAGCAATGAATGGCAGGGTTACAAGTGAGTGCGCAATCGAGGAGATCAGATACCACGGAATGTTGCTTGAACTTCCAATTGATCAAATCGAAAACCTTCTCGGCGCCGAGAGAGAAAATCTTTCTTTGGCGACGTGCAATGAAATCATGTACTTCCGCCCAACAGGTCAAATGGCGGTCGGTCTCCTAGGTGAGATATTCGAAGAGGACATTGACGACAAGGTCGGTGCAGAGCTTCCCTCGGGCGTCCCCATCGTTGGGATGCTTGACGGGTTGCCTCTCGAGAATCATGCTGCACTGCGCAATAGAATCATTGTTGACGACCCGGATGAGTTCGGAAACGATTACCCTGCAAGCCTTCGTATGCATGGAACTGCGATGGCATCTATGCTCGTGCATGGTGATCTGGCAGCACCAGAACCCTCGACCGCCTCAAGACCCGTTTATGTGCGACCAGTGATGCGCCCAGACGCGGTATTCGGTATGAAGGAGACATATCCGGAGAATGTTCTCATTGTCGATCTCATTCACAGAGCGGTCAGGAGAATGTTCGACGGCGACGGCGACGAAGCGCCGGCTGCTCCAACTCTCCATGTTATCAATCTTTCCATCGGCGATGAGGTTCGGCAGTTTTTTGGCGCTCCCAGCCCCCTTGCGAAACTGCTTGATTGGCTGAGCTACAAATATCGTGTTCTCTTCGTGATAAGCGCCGGAAATCAGCACATAAACTTAATTCCAGTTGAAGGGGGTTTCGAGAAGCTGAAGGACGAAGACCTCGAGAGGCGAAGCAAGCATATTAGCGAGGCACTTATGGAAAACAGGAGGAATCTCAAGCTCCTTTCTCCTGCCGAAAGCATAAATTCTATCACTGTGGGTGCGACATTTGAAGATAATACTGCTATCGAAGAAAACGCTCTTGCCGTTCAGCCTGTTGAGGAAGGTTGCGTAAGCCCGCTCACGTCTTTTGGCGGAGGAATTGGACGTTCTATCAAGCCCGAAATTCTCTATCCTGGTGGTAAGTTCCTTGTCTCAGCGAAAGACGATAACTGCGTCGAATACGCTCTATCGCAGACTCGCGAGCCTGGAATCATTGCAGCCGCTCCAACCGCAGGGGCAATCGCAAAAAGTTATGTCGCGCAGGCGGGAACGAGCTACTCAGCGGCAGCGGTCTCTCATGAATGCGCGGCCAACTTCGATGTCCTAGAGGAGATCTTTCTAGACTCAGGCTTTGCCGGCGTCCCGGACGAATATGGGGCGCTGCTCCTCAAAGCAATGGCTGTGCACGGATGCGCTTACGAAAATTTGGGAGATATCGCATTCAGGCAGTTTGGCGCGAAGAACAAAGAGAGCACCCGGTGGGTTGGTTTCGGCCGGCCGGATTATCTCCGCGTTCGAGAGTGCGCGCTCAACAGGGTAACGGCGTTCGGATTTGGAGATATTGGCAAGGACGAGGGGCAACTGTTCCATGTCCCGCTTCCGCTCGATTTCTCATCAAGGGTTGTTGATCGACGCTTGACGGTGACGCTGGCGTATTTTACGCCAATTGCTTTCGGACGCCAAGAATATCGACATGCGCAACTGTGGTTCGACCGTGTGGGCCTGACAAAAGAGCGTTTGGTGCCTACCCGCGAATATACTGATTGGAATGCAATCCGAAGGGGAACTCTTCAGCACCAGTCTTTCATAGGAGAGGGCGGTCTTCCGTGGGCTGAAGAATCTGATGGTATTGACATTCTTGTTAGCTGCGCAGGTGCAAACGGGCTTAAGTCACTTGGGAAAGAGAAGATCCCGTATTCCCTTGTCGTCACTTTCGAAACAAAGCAGCCAATAAACGTTTATCATCCCGTTGCTGATAGGCTTCGCGCCCCGGTAGGCGTCAGGGCGAATGCAGTTTAATGAGCTGCTTGCCTACATCTTTGAGGTATAGCAGAAAAAGCAGAGGAGCGAACCCGGTTGGCACGTCTGGTCAAAGCATAAGTCTTCAGGTTTTGCGCGAACGATACCGTGCTAAATTGATCCTACCTGTTGATTTGGAAAACTGTATCCCCTCTACGGGTAAGCAAATTTCGGGTTGCTCTCCGTCGGCGTCGAGCGGGTCGGGCGTATGGGCTCTAGGCGCAAAGCCCTCCCTCGTTCTCGATCCGGCGGGCGAGGTTCTACGCAAGCGCCGGATCGTCTCTGTTGCGCAGCCAGTAGCTCTCGGCGGGGGCGGCGTAGGCGTTGACGATCTGCTCCGGTGAGAAACCCTCGGCCACTAGACGCTCCCAGGCGGCGAGGCGATTCCACTTGAAACGCTCCACCGATGACGTCATAACTCCGAAAGAACTGAGTTCGAGTACGCTCTCATGTTTGAGGAGCGTTATGCACCGGTGCCGACGTAATACTAAGACGTTTGATAACATGTAAGCCGGTGTCCGTCGCCCGGGGATGTGGTCAACACCCGCATGCGTGATTTCTGCGATTCGCATAAGCTGAAGAAGTCGAAAACAGATACCATTGACGAAGTGGTCTTGTGCCGTGCGTTCTCCTATACCCGTGCGAGAGGCATACGTCTTCCGATTCGATCGATCTCGTTTTGAGGAAATCGGTCGAATCGCAACGATGGAAAAACGTTGGAGCAGCCATGCGGTAAGGTTCTAAAAGGCGTCGGGTCTTGCTTGGCTGATCGTGCTCGATGCTGTAGAGAGACTTTACGGCGATAAAAACGTGATTGGTTCGGTTGGTAGGGAAAGCAAACCGGATGGAGCGCGATGAAGATATATTTTGACGAATCGGGCAATACCGGCTGCCTGACCCGCGAGGGACATGAAACGTACTGCGGCAAGGATGGCCAGTCTCTCTATGCCTTAGGGGCCGTATTGTCTCCCGAGAGCGAGGATGGAGCCTTGGCTGCATCGTATGAGGCGTTCAAGGAGCGCTGCGGAGCTGCTGGACGAGAAGTTAAGGGAAGTGACCTTCTGACTCGCAAGTGCAACGATCAGCTTTCCGACTTCTTTGAAACCTTTCTTGTATGTGGACGATTCAAGTTATGCCTGTATTCGAAAGACTTCTATCTTGCTACGGCTCTCATGCAGACGATCCTTGGCCCGGATGCAAAGGTTACGTTCCCTCAGGCATATTATTCAGAGGCGTCGAACCTGGCTTTGTTCGGATCCGAGTCCCTTAAAGCGTATGCGGAGTTTTCCGCGATGCCAGATGCATCTGGTGCTAGGCTTCTAACTGAGAGACTGCTTGTCAACTCCGATGGAGTTATTACAGAGGGGAGCTTCCTGCATGCAGGGCTTCGCCGCATCGTGGAGACAGGGCGGTACGATATGCTTCTCGGAACCGGCATCGCGTCAGGTGACTATGAAAAGTCTTCTTATCAAAACCTTGTCAACTTAACGGCTTTTGGAGAACTTCTCGCCATGATCAAGGAAGATGAGAGAATTACGAACGCAGGGTTGGAATTAGTGCATGACCGGATCCCTGAGTTCGAAGGGGAATACTGCAGTGCTTTGGAAGCGTTGGGGGTTGGTGATATCTTGAGGTTTGAGGAGAGCGTCGACTGTTTAGGCGTTCAGCTTGCGGACAATGTTGCGAGTGTAGTTGGTAGTACCGCGAAGAAGGTAACCGCTGCTTGCAAGGCTAACACTCAGTGGGATCCTGAAAGCGAATGGATCATGTCTTTGTGGTCGAAGTTGCTAGATGTCATCGGCCTAGATAATTTCAAGCTCGTCGTATCATTGCAGGATCAGGCCATGCTTCTCTCGGTTGGACGGATGTTCTGTGCCGATTTTCCCATTGAATATCGAAACAACTCAGTATTCAATGAGCTGTTTCACAGCAATCTCAGCTGGGTTCTATCCGAGACCGATTGGGTTCGAAGTCATGACGATGCAAAGATGGATGAGCTTTTGCGAATGTAGGGAGAGCATGGTGACGGGTAATTCCCTTTCACTCTAAGAATTGGCTCGCGCATGCTTAGCTACTTTTCTGGAGCGACGGGAGGGGCAGGAATGCAGTTCGATGTTTTTATCTCCTACGCATGGGGAGGTCCGGAGAACACCGCGCACCGCGAGTGGGTGAGACTGCTCGCGGCGCATCTGAAGCAAATTGGCTTCCATGTCGGCATTGACTCCGAGGTTGACTACGGGGAAGACCTCACGGGTTTCATGCGAGAGATCGAGGACGCGAAACGCGTGTTGATGATCGTCGATGAAGGCTATGTCGAGAGGGCGGACAATTATCCCGACTCGGGTGTTGGGCGCGAGACGAAGACGATCCAGGATGTTGTTGACGATCGGCCGAACAACTGGCTATCCGTCTTGTTCGTGCGCAACGAGAAAAGGCTTCTTCCGAAATGGATGGAAGGGCGTGATCCGAAATACTTCGATTTCTCGTATCGCGATCGAGACGGCTCTTTTCCCGGTTCCGAGCAGATTGATGATCTATGGCGATGGCTAGCGGGACTTCCTGCGGACAAGGGAAGGGGTATCAGCCCGGCGACGATACGGGAGAGAATGTACCGCGTGGAACGAATCGATAATCTCATGGAACCGGGAAACTGGTCATGTCCCGAACTCGAGTCCAAGGGGGTGGCGATGGCCTACGGCGACGCGCCTTCGGAGACGATAACATTGGGGTATGGCGACTATGAATTCAAGGTTCGTTTTGGAAAGCGCGGCGGCGATTCGGTGTATATCCTGAACGACTACATCAAGGCCGTCGGGATGATACCGGACGCTGCGCCAAATGAAGACCTCGATGCCAATGTTGTTGCATCCTATACCCGCTCGTGTAGGTGCGCCACGCCAAGCGTGGGCCAGCGAGTTGCCCTTCTTAACAACCATGGTTGTGCATGCGTACTGAAAGTGACCGGGGTCACAAACGAATCCCATGATGACGAATTCGTTCCATCGCAAGTTGTGTTCGACTACACGATATTCGCTGAAGACTGATTTGCATCGCGGTTGGATAATGCTTGACTTTTGGCTGAATTAGGGTTGAACGACAGTTGTAAGTGAAGTATGCCGAAACAGCACCTCCGCAAGAGGTTGGTGGCGCCGTTGTGGTAGCGTCCCGAAAGTTGGTGTATCAATCCGTTTCTGGAGGGCGGGCGAAGCCTGCCCGAGAAAAACGGACATCGTCTAGAATCGTCAATCACCACAAAAGACAGATTCGAAGGAAGGCGATGCCCGCTATGGACACTCTACTATTCAACGACCCCGAAGTGAAGGGGCTCGCGTTCGCGATCCTCGAGGAATGCACCGACCTGCAGGCCTTCGGGCGCAGGATGCTCGAGCTCCTGGCGAACGCCGCGATGTCGGCGAAGGCCGACGAGGCGTGCAACGCCCCCTACGGGGAGCGCGACGAGGGGCGCGTCAACTCGCGCAACGGCTACCGGGAGCGGGGGCGCTCGACCCCCAGCGCTGCCT
>OAVD01000987.1_pt1 | contig 11804 bp, 12 predicted proteins | sample 1476351 | NCBI WGS metagenome assembly OAVD01 (sample SAMEA2580075, study PRJEB22360) | human gut metagenome | biome: human gut; feature: human-associated habitat; material: faeces | place: Denmark | collected 2008/2010 | reverse complement strand
AGGCGGCGAAGTAGTTCTGTTTCCCCGGCTCGCGCTGCGCTTAGCCGGGCTACAGGCCCATGCGATCTGTGGGGTTGTCGCCCGGATAAGGCGTTTACGCCGCCATCCGGGAACTCTCGTCACTCTTTCTTCTTTGCCTCGCGGCGCTTTAGCCACCAGTGCGCCGCAACCACCAGCACCACCGCCAGAATCAGCCAGATCCAGTGCTTCAGATGCGCATCCAGATGATGCAGCCACGGGCCAATCGCTTCCCCGCCGAGATAGCCGAGCGTGGTAAAAATTAACGCCCAGATAATCGCGCCGACAATATTCAGCGGCAGAAACACCTTGGGCGGCAGGCGGCTGGCGCCAATCAGCAGCGGGCCGATAACCCGAAAGCCGTACATAAAGCGGGTGCCGATGACAAACAGGTAGGGGCGACGCTGGATCATCCGCTGGGCCTTTTGGATCCGCTTTTTCTGGCGTGCGAATCGCCGCAGAATCCGTCCGCCAAAGCGCCTGCCGAGTAAATAAAGCAGCTGATCGCCAATCATCCCCCCCAGGGCGACCGAGATAACCACCAGCCAGAACTTCAATAATCCCTGATGTGCCGCCACGCCGCCGAGCAGCGTGATGGTTTCGCCTTCCGCCACGCTGCCAATGACCAGCGCCGCGTAGCCGTACTGGGAAATCAGGTTATTGATATCCATATAAAGATTAACTCCATAAAACGTCAGTCCCTTAATCATACACCCTGATGATAAAAATGCGGGGGAAGCGCATTTTTCTCGCTGTACACAAAATAATCTACAAGGTGAATTATACTTGGATCAGTGCTGTACCACGCCGTGACAAGGGGGACGCTATGAACCATGTCTGGGGGCTCTTCTCTCATCCTAATCAAGAGATGAGCGTTATTAAAAGCGAAAACGAAACCGTTTCGCATCACTATACGCACCATGTGCTGGTCATGGCGGCGGTTCCGGTTATCTGCGCCTTTATTGGCACCACGCAGCTGGGCTGGAACTTCGGCGACGGCACGGTGGTAAAACTGTCGCTGATGACCGGGCTGGCCCTGGCGGTGCTGTTTTACGCCGTGATGCTCGCCGGGGTTGCGGTGATGGGGCGGGTTATCTGGTGGATGGCACGAAGCTATCCGCAGCGGCCTTCCCTTAAGCGCTGTATGGTTTTCGCCGGCTATGTCGCCACGCCGCTTTTCCTCAGCGGGCTCGTGGCGCTCTATCCGCTGGTGTGGCTGTGCGCGCTGGTCGGGACCGTCGCGCTGCTTTACACCGGCTATCTGCTGTATCTCGGTATTCCCACGTTCCTGGGGATCAACAAAGAAGAGGGGTTGAGCTTCGCCAGCTCGACTCTGGCGATAGGGGTGCTGGTGCTGGAAGTGCTGTTGGCGATTACCGTTATTCTCTGGGGATACGGATATCGGCTCTTCTGATTTAACTCATTGCCGGCATAAATAGATTTTTATGTCGGCAATGCAGCATTTGTTCACGATTCTTATTAGCCAGCTCGCGTTCTGACAAGGTATGATGATTTTTGCCAGCGGCGTCATCACCCCAGCGCCGCGGCGTACGTTCATAACGTGCAAAAATACTTTTCAGAATGTTCACGATGACCAAATTTCGAGTTTCTTTGCTCAGCCTGACGTTGCTGCTGGCTGTGCCTTTTGCGCCCCAGGCGTTGGCTAAAACCTCCACGGCGGTGACCGCCTCCCAGCCGGATATCGCTTCCGGCAGTGCGATGATCGTCGACCTTGCCAGCAAAAAAATCATCTATGCCAGCCAGCCGGACCTGGTTCGCCCGATGGCGTCGATCACCAAGGTGATGACCGCGATGGTGGTGCTTGATGCCCATCTGCCGCTGGATGAGATGCTGACCGTTGATATCAGCCAGACGCCTGAAATGAAAGGGATCTATTCACGGGTGCGCCTGAACAGCCAAATCAGCCGCCGCAATATGCTGCTGCTGGCGCTGATGTCGTCGGAAAACCGCGCCGCCGCCAGCCTGGCGCACCATTATCCGGGCGGCTATGACGCCTTTATCCGCGCGATGAACGCCAAGGCGCAGGCGCTGGGGATGACCCGCACCCGCTACGTTGAGCCCACCGGTCTGTCGATTCATAACGTCTCTACCGCCCGCGATCTGACTAAGCTGCTGATCGCCAGCGAGCAGTATCCGCTGATTGGCCAGCTGAGCACCACCAAAGAAGATATGGCGACATTCGCCCATCCGGCGTATACGCTGCCGTTCCGCAATACCAACCATCTGGTCTACCGCGATAACTGGAATATTCAGCTGACCAAAACCGGCTTTACTAACGCGGCGGGCCACTGCCTGATTATGCGTACGGTGATTAATCAGCGCCCGGTGGCGCTGGTGGTGATGGATGCGTTTGGCAAATATACCCACTTCGCCGACGCCAGCCGCCTGAGAACGTGGATTGAAACGGGAAAAGTGATGCCGGTTCCGGCTTCCGCGCTCAGCTATAAAAAGCAGCGTGAAGCGCAGATGGCCGATGCGATGCTGAAAGGCGGCGCGCAGACCGCGCAGAACGATTAACCCCCATTTCCCCGGATTACGGCGTAAACGCCTTATCCGGGCTACCGAACCGCGCTGTACCGTAGCCCGGCTAAGCGCAGCGCGAGCCGGGGGGTTACTCCGGCAGCGTCCAGTCGCCATCGCCGAGCGGGCGCTGCATAATCAAGGTATCCCGCCAGTCGCCCATCTTATAGCCGACGCTGCGCAGCTGACCCGCCACGCTAAAACCGAACTTTCTATGAATCGCAATCGACCCGGCGTTGCTGTGGCCGTCGCCGATAATCGCCAGCATTTGTCGCCACGGTCCCTGTTCGCATTTCTCAATTAACCGGGAGAGCAGGGCGCTGCCGATACCGCGTCCGCCCATTCCCGCCTCAACGTAAATCGACTCTTCCAGGGTGTAGCGGTAGGCCGGACGCGGGCGGTAAAAGGTGGCGTAGCAGTAGCCGACGATGGTGCCGCGCCACAGGGCAACCAGCCACGGCAGCCCGCTATCGCGCACGGTTTTGATTCGCTTGCGCATCTCATCCACGGTTGGCGGGATCTCTTCAAAAGAGGCGCGTCCATTGAGCACGTGCCAGACGTACAGCGCGGCGATAGCGTGGGCGTCATCGGGCAGCGCTTCGCGGATCTCTAAGTCAGCGTCGTGTAGCTTATCCACTGCGGACATGATGGGTTAATTCCTTAAACGGGTTTGCCGGAGAGAAAATTTCTCCGGCGTGCAGCGTAATACAGAAGCCCCGCGGCTGAACAGTCCCCCGTGCGGATTATTGCGGTTCGGTCGCGCTCGTCGGTTTATCCTGCGCTTCGCCCCAGTATTTTTGCTTACTGGTTTTGCCAATCCCCGGGTTCATGCTGTTGGTGGGATCGTTTTCGCGATAGAAGCGTTTTAAGCTTTCCGGCGCTTCATACAGATGGCCGACGTTATGCTCGGCCGGATATTGGGCGCCCCGCTCCTTCAGCAGCGCCAGCATTTTCTCTTTCAGTTCGTGGGCATCGACGCCTTTTTTCACGATGTAATCCTGATGGAAAACGTGGCACATAAAGTGACCGTAATAGAGCTTATGCACCAGCTGGCTATCGATATCGGCGGGAAGATGCTCAAACCATTCGGTGTCGTTACGGCGCAGGGCGATGTCCAGCGCCAGAATATCTTCCACCTCATCGGCGTGAACCGCCTGGTAGCGGATCGCCGCACCCGCGGCGGCAAAGCGGTGCAGGAAGGCTTTGCTGCCTTCTTCTGCGGTGCAGACGAAGAAATCCCCTTCGGCATTCTGGAAATATTCCCCGAGCCAGGCCTGAGCCTCTTCGATGCCGTCGCCCGCCATTTTCAGCAGCAGATGGTGTTCGTATTTATCGCGCCAGGTTTTCATTCGCTCCGGCAGGTGCGACGGGAAGACGTGACCCAGCTTTTGCATAAAGCGGTCGGTGAAGTGCGGCTTAAACAGCGACACTTTCTCCAGCATCGCGTCGGTGCGGCCCTTCATGGTAAAGAAGAACGGCATTTTATCGGTGCCGAGCTTGTCGATCATCAGGAAGGTGTCTTTCCCGTACTGCTCGGCGATGTCGTAAATATCGCGGTGCATGTACTCGCCCGCCACCGGCAGATGGTTGAACTCGGCGAGAATATGGCGGCGAATTTCGGTCAGCACGTCCGGGCGGTTGGTACCGATGTAGAACACCTGCTGGCGTTTTTCCGCCGGGAAGGTATCGAGGCGCACGGCGAACACCGCCAGCTTGCCGGCGCAGCCCGAGGATTCAAACAGGCGGTCCGGGTCGGCGTTGTAGCGCGCCGGGGTATCGGCATTCACGTCGCGCACGCGGGTGACGTAATCATGATCGTGGGCGTGGCGACCGTCGTGGCGGACATCTTCATCTTTAACCCGTTCGTCGTCGAGGCGGCTGAGGATTTGCTCCGGCGTGGTGCCGAGGTCAATGCCGAGGTGGTTCACCAGCGTCAGCTTGCCGTTTTCATCAATTTGCGCGTACAGCGACATTTCGGTGTACGCCGGGCCGCGCTGTACCAGCGAGCCGCCGGAGTTGTTGCAGATCCCGCCGACCACCGATGCCCCGATACAGGATGAACCAATGACCGAGTGCGGTTCGCGACCCAGCGGCTTCAGCGCTTTTTCCAGCGAATAGAGCGTCGTGCCGGGATAAGCCAGCACCTGCGCGCCTTTATCCAGCAGATGCAGTTTATCCAGGCGCAGGGTGCTGATAATGACGATATCGCGGTCATAATCGTTACCGTTCGGCGTTGAGCCTTCGGTCAGGCCGGTGTTGGCCGCCTGCATCAGAATGATTTTATCGGCGTTGACGCAGGCGTTCAGCACGCGCCACAGCTCCAGCAGGGTACCGGGAAAGACCACCGCCAGCGCGTCGCCCTGGCCGGAGCGAAAGCCTTTACGGTAGCGCTGGGTTTTAGCCGGGTCGGTGAGCAGATGGGACGAGCCGACCAGACGGGCGAGTTCAGCCAGAAAAGCGTTGTTATAGGTTGTTGCAGATGACATGTTCCACTCCTTGTGGTGGTACAAAATTATCAAAAATAAGAATAGCGCTTTGTATGACAATTTGATGCATCAATGTTTCGAAAAATCAGAGAACAACGCGCGCTTTATTCAGGCGTCTCGTTTATGTTTATGGCAGACTTCGATTTTTGCTATCTTTTCGCCGATCTGGTCGACTGGAACAATGAGGGATAAAAATGAAATGGCTTTGTACTGTAGGCGTCGCTGTGAGCCTGGCGCTGCAACCGGCGCTGGCGGATGAATTGTTCGGCAATCATCCCCTAACGCCGCAGGCGCGGGATGCGTTTGTGACGGAACTGCTGACGAAAATGACGGTGGATGAAAAAATCGGTCAGCTGCGCTTAATTAGCGTCGGCCCGGATAACCCGAAAGAGGCCATCCGCGAGATGATCAAAGAAGGCCAGGTGGGGGCGATTTTTAACACCGTGACCCGCCATGATATCCGCATTATGCAGGATCAGGTGATGGCACTCAGCCGCCTGAAAATCCCGCTCTTTTTCGCCTATGACGTGCTCCACGGCCAGCGTACCGTCTTTCCGATTAGCCTTGGCTTGGCCTCCTCTTTTAACCTCGACGCGGTGAACACCGTCGGGCGGGTGTCGGCTTACGAAGCGGCCGATGATGGCCTGAACATGACCTGGGCGCCGATGGTCGACGTCTCCCGCGACCCGCGCTGGGGCCGCGCTTCGGAAGGGTTCGGGGAAGATACCTACCTGACCACCGAGATGGGCAGGGCGATGGTGGCGTCGATGCAGGGGAAAAGCCCGGCGGATCGCTACTCGGTGATGACCAGCGTCAAGCACTTTGCCGCCTACGGCGCGGTCGAAGGCGGCAAAGAGTACAACACCGTCGATATGAGCCCGCAGCGCCTGTTCAACGACTATATGCCGCCCTACAAAGCGGGGCTGGATGCGGGCAGCGGCGCGGTTATGGTGGCGCTCAACTCGCTCAACGGTACCCCGGCGACCTCCGACGCCTGGCTGCTTAAGGACGTGCTGCGCGACCAGTGGGGCTTTAAAGGCATCACCGTCTCCGACCATGGCGCTATCAAAGAGCTGATCAAACACGGCGTGGCGTCGGACCCGGAAGACGCGGTGCGCGTGGCGCTGAAGTCCGGCATCAATATGAGCATGAGCGACGAGTACTACAGCAAGTATCTGCCGGGACTGGTGAAGTCCGGTAAGGTGACGATGGCGGAGCTTGATGACGCGACCCGCCACGTGCTGAACGTGAAATATGATATGGGCCTGTTTAACGACCCGTATAGCCACCTGGGGCCGAAAGATTCCGATCCGCAGGATACCAACGCCGAAAGCCGCCTGCATCGCAAAGAAGCGCGCGAAGTGGCGCGCGAAAGCCTGGTGCTGCTGAAAAACCGCCTCGATACGCTGCCGTTGAAAAAATCGGGCACTATCGCGGTAATCGGCGCGCTGGCCGACAGCAAGCGCGACATGATGGGCAGCTGGTCGGCGGCGGGCGTGGCCGATCAGTCGGTCACCGTGCTGACCGGTTTGCAGAACGCGCTGGGCGACAAAGGTAAGATTATCTATGCCAAAGGCGCTAACGTCACTGACGATAAAGGCATCGTCGACTTCCTCAATCTGTACGAGAAAGCGGTGCAGGTTGACTCGCGCTCGCCGCAGGAGATGATTGACGAAGCCGTGGCGGCGGCGAAGCAGTCCGACGTGGTAGTTGCCGTGGTGGGCGAGGCGCAGGGCATGGCCCACGAAGCCTCCAGCCGCACCGACATCACCCTGCCGCCGAGCCAGCGCGCCCTGATTAGCGCGCTGAAAGCGACCGGTAAACCGCTGGTGCTGGTGCTGATGAACGGTCGCCCGCTGGCGCTGGTGAAAGAGGATCAGCAGGCTGATGCGATCCTCGAAACCTGGTTTGCCGGTACCGAAGGCGGCAACGCCATTGCCGATGTGCTGTTCGGCGACTACAACCCGTCTGGCAAGCTGCCCATGTCCTTCCCGCGCTCGGTGGGGCAGATCCCGACCTACTACAGCCATCTCAACACCGGTCGCCCGTACAATGCGGATAAGCCGAACAAGTACACCTCGCGCTACTTTGATGAAGCCAACGGCCCGCTCTATCCGTTTGGCTACGGCCTGAGCTACACCACCTTTAGCGTTTCCGACGTGAAAATGTCGGCGCCGACCCTGCAGCGCGACGGCAGCGTGACCGCCAGCGTGCAGGTAACCAATACCGGCAAGCGCGAAGGGGCGACGGTGATTCAGCTTTATCTGCAGGACGTTACCGCCTCCATGAGCCGTCCGGTGAAAATGCTGCGCGGCTTTAAAAAGGTGACCCTCAAGCCGGGTGAGACGCAAACCGTCAGCTTCCCGATTGACGTTGAAGCGCTGAAGTTCTGGAACCAGCAGATGAAGTACGACGCCGAGCCGGGTAAATTCAACGTCTTTATCGGCGTCGACTCCGCCCGCGTGAAGCAGAGCGAGTTTGAACTGCTGTAATGGTGATTTGTCGCCCGGGTGAGGCTGCGGCCGCCACCCGGGAACAGGCATTCCTTACCCCAAAGGCCGATTTATCGGCCTTTTCTTTTTCCGCTCCGCCCCAAATGAACTACGCTTTTTGCTTAAGCTCCTGTTAATGGAGCGCAAATTAAAGAGGGACGCGAGGATGATTAAGGCAAGTATGTGGTCCGGCACGCTGGCGCTGGCGGCCCTGATAAGCCTGCCGCTGCAGGCGGCGGAGCCGGTTAAGGTCGGCTCAAAAATTGACACCGAAGGGGCGCTGCTCGGCAATATTATTTTGCAGGTTCTGGAAAGCCATGGGGTGAAAACCGTCAATAAAATCCAGCTCGGCACCACCCCGGTGGTGCGCGGGGCGATAACCGCCGGTGAACTGGACATTTACCCGGAATATACCGGCAACGGCGCGTTCTTCTTCAAAGAGGAGAACGACCCGGCGTGGAAAAACGCGCAGCAGGGATATGAAAAAGTTAAAAAGCTGGATGCGGAAAAGAATAAGCTCATCTGGCTTACCCCGGCTCCGGCCAACAACACCTGGACTATCGCCGTCCGTCAGGATCTGGCGGAGAAAAACCACCTCGCCTCATTAAGCGACCTTGCCGGCTATCTGAAAAAGGGCGGTGACTTTAAGCTGGCCGCCTCGGCGGAATTTATTGAACGGCCGGACGCGCTGCCGGCGTTTGAAAAAGCCTACGACTTCACGCTCAAGCAAAATCAGCTGCTGTCGCTGGCGGGCGGCGATACGGCGGTCACCATCAAAGCGGCGGCGCAGCAAACCTCCGGCGTGAATGCGGCGATGGCCTACGGTACCGATGGCCCGGTCGCCGCGCTGGGTCTGCAAACCCTGAGCGACCCGAAGGGCGTGCAGCCGATTTATGCGCCCACGCCGGTCGTACGTGAAGCGGTGTTAAAAGCGTATCCGCAGATAGCCGACTGGCTACAGCCGGTCTTCGCCAGCCTGGATGAAAAAACGCTGCAAAAGCTGAACGCCAGTATTGCGGTTGAGGGCCTGGATGCGAAGAAAGTCGCCGCCGACTATCTGCAACAGAAAGGGCTGCTGAAGTAGGGCGCGCGTGACCACTCGTTGCTGTAACCGGGTTGCGCTGCTGCTGGCATTCCTCCTGCTGCTGGCGATGGCGCTGCCGTTTATCAACTATGCGCCTAACCGGCTGTTATCCGGCGAGGGGCGCTGGCTATGGCAGGTCTGGCCGTGGCTGGCGGGCGTACAGGGGGCGGCAGGGCTGCTGATAGCGCTGCTGAGCTGGCGTCCCGGGCGTCTCCCGCTGCTGGTTATCTTCCTGCTGGCGGATCTGCTGCTGCCTTTATTGCTATGGGGAGCCGGCAGTGCGGCGGTACAGCTGGCTCAGAGCGGTTCTCCGCTGGCCCGCACCTCGCCGGGAAGCGGCCTGTGGCTGGCGCTGGTCCTGTGCCTGCTTATCGCCAGCGATGCCGTTCGTCGCCTGACGACCCGAGCCCTGTGGCGCTGGCTGCTGAACGCGCAGGTCTGGCTGCTGCCCGCGCTGCTGCTGGGACTCGGCGCGCTCGATGGCCTCTCTTTGCTGAAAGAGTATTTCAATCGCCGCGAGGTGTTTGACGATGCGCTGTCCCAGCATGTGACGCTGCTGTTGGGGACCCTGCTGCCGGGGCTGCTGATTGGCTTGCCCGTTGGCGTCTGGCTCTGGCGCTACCCCCGCTGGCAATCGCCGGTTTTTGCCGTTCTCAACGTGATTCAGACCGTTCCCTCCGTCGCGCTTTTTGGCCTGCTTATCGCGCCGCTGGCCGGGCTGGCGCGCCAGTTTCCGTCGCTGGCGCAGCTCGGCGTTTCCGGCACCGGCATCACGCCGGCGCTGATTGCGCTGGTGCTGTATGCGCTATTGCCGCTGGTGCGCGGGGTGACGATCGGCCTTCAGCAGGTGCCGCGCGAAGCGCTGGAGAGCGCGACGGCGATGGGGATGAGCGGCGGGCAGCGCTTTCGTCAGGTACAGCTACCGCTGGCGTTGCCGGTGTTGTTGCGCAGCCTGCGGGTGGTCAGCGTACAAACCGTGGGTATGGCGGTGGTGGCGGCCCTGATTGGCGCGGGCGGCTTCGGCGCGCTGGTTTTCCAGGGGCTGCTCAGCAGCGCGCTGGATCTGGTGCTGCTGGGGGTTATCCCGACCATCGCGCTGGCGGTGGTGGTGGATGCGTTATTCGCGCTGTGGGGCGCATTACTGAAAGGAGAGGCCCGTGATTGAGTTCGACGGCGTCAATAAAGCCTTTGCCGGAGAGCCTGCGGTGAAAAACCTCAATCTGCATCTGCGCGAGGGGGCATTTTCGGTGCTGATTGGCACCTCCGGCTCGGGGAAGTCGACCACGCTGAAGATGATTAATCGCCTGGTGGAGCACGACAGCGGGACGATCCGTTTCGCCGGGCAGGATATTCGCCAGCAGCCGGTGCTCGAACTGCGCCGCAGGATGGGCTACGCCATCCAGTCCATCGGCCTGTTCCCCCACTGGACGGTGGCGCAGAACATTGCCACCGTCCCGCAGCTGCAAAAGTGGTCGCGGCAGAAGACCCAGGCGCGGGTCGATGAGCTGATGGCCTTGCTGGGGCTGGAGCCGGGCCTGCGCGAACGCTACCCGCATCAGCTTTCCGGCGGCCAGCAGCAGCGCGTCGGCGTGGCGCGCGCGCTGGCGGCCAACCCGGAAGTGCTGCTGATGGATGAACCCTTCGGCGCGCTCGATCCGGTGACGCGCGAAGCCTTGCAGCAGGAGATGATCCGCATTCATCGTCTGCTGGGACGCACGATTGTGCTGGTGACTCACGATATCGATGAGGCGCTGCGGCTGGGGGGGCCACTTGGGGTTGTGGGGGGGGGGGGGGGAGCGTCCCGCTGGTGTTGATGGACGGCGGCGAAGTGGTACAGCAGGGCGAGCCGCTGCAGATGCTGCTGGAGCCAAAAAATGCGTTTGTGGAGACGTTCTTTGGCCGTAGCGAACTGGGCGTGCGCCTGCTGTCGCTACGCGGCGTGAGTGATTATCTGCGCCGCGATGAGCGCCTGGCGGGGGACGCGTTGAACGTGACGATGACCCTGCGCGAGGCGCTGTCGCAGTTCGTTGCTCATCGCCGCGAGGTGCTGCCGGTGGTCGATGAGCAGGGAGAGGCCTGCGGGACGCTGCATTTTGCCGACCTGCTGCGCGAGGAGGCCCGGCGTGAAGGTGCTGCGTGATCCGCTGCTGTGGCTCAGCGCCATGTTTATCGCGCTGCTGCTGGCGTTGCCCTACAGCGCGCCGCTGTTCAGCGCGCTGTTTCCCGAACTGCCGCGTCCGGTTTATCAGCAGGAGAGTTTTGTTTTTCTTACCCTGGCGCACTTTTGGCTGGTGGCGCTCTCCAGCCTCGCGGCTACGGTGGTGGGCGTCGTCGCCGGGATTGCGGTCACCCGTCCGGCGGGGCATGAGTTTCGTCCGCTGGTGGAGACGATTGCCGCAATGGGGCAGACGTTTCCGCCGGTCGCGGTGCTGGCGATTGCGGTTCCGGTGATGGGGTTTGGCTGGCAGCCCGCGCTTATTGCGCTGGTGCTGTACGGCATCTTACCGGTTTTGCAGGGCACGCTGGCCGGGATTGGGGCGGTACCGTCCGGTGTTTTAGCTATCGCTCAGGGAATGGGGATGACCGGCTGGCAGAGGCTGATAAAAGTTGAGCTGCGGCGTGATGCCACCGTAGCCCGGGCTGGCAGAGGCGAAAAAAAGTGGACCTGCCGCTGGCGGCGCCGGTGATGCTGGCCGGAATTCGTACCTCGACCATCGTCAATATCGGTACGGCGACCATTGCTTCAACCGTCGGCGCGAATACGCTCGGCACGCCGATTGTTATCGGCCTCAGCGGATTTAATACCGCTTATGTGATTCAGGGGGCGCTGCTGGTGGCGCTGGCGGCGATTATCGTCGACCGGGGGTTTGAACGGCTGAACCGGCGAATCAGCCGACACCACCGCGAACAATAAATGAATAACCGGCCAGCATCACGCCGCCGATGCCGCTGATGGCCATAAATAAGAACAGGGTAATCACCGCAATTTTCGCTGGCTTCATAATAGGCTCCTGATGTTAACGCAGGGATTATACGGTGAAGCGCAGGTGTTAATAAAACATTAATTGCTTTTTAGCTACGACAACCCCCCGGCTTGCGCTGCGCTTAGCCGGGCTACGGTTCATCACCGTCTGCGGGCCGGTAGCCCGGGTAAGGCGTTTACGCCGCAACCCGGGGAATGTG
>OAVD01000983.1_pt1 | contig 11886 bp, 7 predicted proteins | sample 1476351 | NCBI WGS metagenome assembly OAVD01 (sample SAMEA2580075, study PRJEB22360) | human gut metagenome | biome: human gut; feature: human-associated habitat; material: faeces | place: Denmark | collected 2008/2010 | reverse complement strand
CGGAATGGCTGCTTGAGCTCCGCTTGAAAGCCTTCCGCCATTGGCAGACACTGGAGATGCCGACATGGCCTCACCTGAATATCCCGCCGATCGACTATCAGGATATCATCTACTATGCCGCTCCGAAGAAGAAGGAAGGCCCGAAGAGCCTGGATGAGGTCGATCCGGAACTGATGAAGACTTTCGACAAACTGGGTATTCCTTTGCACGAACGTGCGCAGCTTAGCGGGATGGCGGTCGATGCAGTGATGGACAGCGTCTCCGTAAAGACAACATTCAAGGAGACGCTTGCTGAGAAGGGCATTATCTTCTGTTCTTTTAGCGAAGCCGTCCAGCATCATCCCGATTTGGTCCAGAAGTATCTGGGAAGCGTGGTCAGTTATCGTGATAATTTCTTTGCCGCATTGAATTCGGCGGTGTTCTCGGACGGTTCGTTTGTCTATATCCCGAAAGGCGTGCGTTGTCCGATGGAGCTTTCTACCTATTTCCGTATCAATGCGGCCAATACCGGACAGTTCGAACGTACATTGATTGTGGCGGATGATGAAGCCTATGTCAGTTACCTTGAAGGTTGTACCGCCCCGATGCGCGATGAGAACCAGCTTCATGCGGCTATCGTCGAAATCGTAGCGCATGAACGGGCCGAAGTGAAATATTCCACCGTCCAGAACTGGTATCCGGGTGACAAGGATGGAAAGGGAGGTATCTACAACTTCGTGACTAAACGCGGACTGTGCAAGGGCGAAGGGAGCAAGATCTCTTGGACACAGGTGGAGACTGGTTCCGCTATTACCTGGAAATACCCAAGCTGTATTCTGGCCGGTGATAATTCGGTAGGCGAGTTTTACTCGGTGGCCGTCACCAACAATTACCAGCAGGCCGACACCGGTACGAAGATGATCCACCTTGGACGGAATACTCGCAGTACGATCGTCTCGAAAGGTATCTCCGCCGGGCATAGCCAGAACAGCTATCGCGGCTTGGTGAAAGTTTCTCCCCGTGCCGAAGGCGCCCGTAATCATAGCCAGTGCGACAGCCTGTTGCTTAGTTCGACTTGCGGTGCCCATACCTTCCCCTATGCCGATATCCAGAACGAGACGGCGGTAGTGGAACACGAAGCGACGACGAGCAAGATCAGCGAAGAACAGTTGTTCTATTGCCGGCAGCGCGGTATCTCGGTCGAGGAAGCTGTCGGTCTGATCGTCAACGGGTATGCCCGCGAGGTAATGAACAAGCTCCCTATGGAGTTTGCCGTGGAGGCACAGAAGCTGCTGACTATTTCTTTAGAAGGAAGCGTAGGATGATTTTATGATTTATGATTTATGATTTATGCGTCGATGATAAATCATAAATCATAAATCATAAATCGCATAAATCATAAATTATAAAGTCATGTTAGAGATAAAGAACTTACATGCCAATATCAATGGCAAAGAGATATTGAAAGGAATCAACCTTTCTGTCAAGGCGGGTGAGGTACACGCCATCATGGGGCCGAACGGTTCCGGGAAAAGTACCTTGAGCAGTGTGTTGGTCGGTAATCCGGCATTCGAAGTAACGGAAGGGGAGGTGATCTTCAACGGTAAGAACCTGTTGGATCTCGAACCGGAAGACCGTAGCCGTGAAGGTATTTTCCTGAGTTTCCAGTATCCGGTGGAGATTCCGGGAGTCAGCATGGTGAACTTCATGCGTGCCGCCTTGAACGAACATCGTAAATATAAAGGGCTGGAACCTGTTTCGGCTACCGACTTCCTGAAGCTGATGCGCGAGAAGCGTGCGATTGTGGAATTGGACAATAAGCTGGCGAGCCGCAGCGTGAACGAAGGTTTTTCGGGTGGTGAGAAGAAGCGGAACGAAATCTTCCAGATGGCGATGCTCGAACCGAAGCTGGCGATTCTCGATGAGACGGATAGCGGTCTGGATATCGATGCCCTCCGCATCGTGGCAAATGGTGTCAACCAACTTCGTACGCCAGAGAATGCGCCTATCGTGATCACGCACTACCAACGTCTGCTGGATTATATCAAGCCTGACGTGGTTCATGTCCTCTACAAAGGACGTATTGTCAAAACCGCCGGTCCCGAACTGGCTCTCGAACTCGAAGAAAAAGGCTACGACTGGATCAAGAAAGAGATGGGAGAAGAATAAGAATAATTAGGCACGGATTACACGCGAAATCCGTGTAATCCATGCCAAAAAATTAGATAGTAATGAAAGCAGAACAACAATATATCGATCTTTTCACCCATTATGAGGATCTGATTTGCCGGCATGCGGCGGGGTTGATGAATTTGCCGCGTGCAGAGGCTTTGGCTGATTTGGAACGGTTGGGCTTTCCGACGGTGAAGAGTGAAGATTATAAATATACAGATGTGGCGCAGGCTTTTGCTCCGGATTACGGGGTGAATATCAATCGTCTTGATATCCCGGTCAATCCGTACGACGTGTTCCGTTGTGATGTCCCCAACCTGAGTACCTCGCTTTATTTTGTGGTGAATGATACTTTCTATGACAAGATGTTACCGAAAGCCCATCTTCCCGAAGGTGTTTATGCCGGGGGAATGCGTACTTTCATGGAAAAGTATCCCGAAGTGGCATCCCGCTATTATGGCAAGGCGGCACCAACCGGTAAGGATGGTATTGTTGCCTTGAACACTATGCTGGCCCAGGATGGTTTTGTGGTCTATGTGCCGGAAGGTGTCGTAGTGGAGCGTCCGATCCAGTTGGTGAATATCTTCCGCAGCGATGTAGACACGATGGCGAACCGCCGTATCCTGGTGATTATGGAGCCTCGTTCGGAAGCCAAGCTGTTGGTGTGCGATCATAGCATCGACGATGTCAAGTTCTTAGCCACGCAGGTTGTCGAGATCTTTGCGGGTGAAGGTGCCTTCTTCGATTATTACGACCTCGAAGAGAGCAGCATGTCGACTACTCGTTTTGCCTCCGTGCATGTGAAGCAGGAAGCGGGAAGTAATGTTTTGGTGAATGGTATCACGCTGAATAACGGCCTTACCCGTAACAACTATTATATCGAACTGAACGGCGAACAGGCTGAAGCGACTTTGTGCGGTATGTCGATCCTGGACAAAGAACAGCAGCTTGATACCTACAGCCATATTACGCATGCCGTACCTCATTGTACTAGCAACGAACTGTTCAAGAATGTTTTGGACGATCATGCGGTCGGTGCGTTCAGCGGCCGTATATTAGTGAAGGAAGATGCACAGAAGACAGCGGCCTATCAGACGAATCGCAATCTTTGCGCGACCCGTGAAGCCCGCATGTACAGCAAGCCCCAGTTGGAAATCTATGCCGACGATGTGAAATGTTCGCATGGTATGACCACCGGACAGTTGGACGAAACTGCTTTGTTCTATATGCAGAGCCGCGGCATTCCTCGTGACGAGGCACGCATGTTGTTAAGCGTAGCTTTCACCGCGGACGTGATCGATTACGTACGTCTGGATGCCTTGAAAGACCGTTTGCACAAATTAGTAGAAAAACGTTTTCGTGGAGAACTGGCGAGATGCGCCGGTTGCCGGATTTGTAAATAAGAATAACATATGCAATTGACTCATATCGCTATCTGGACGAATGAACTGGAACGTTCGCGTGATTTTTATATCAAGTATTTCAACGGGAAAAGCAACGAGAAGTATGTGAATCCGAAGAAAGGCTTTGCCTCTTATTTCGTCACTTTCGAGGGAGGGGCTTCGCTTGAAATTATGCAGCGGACCGATATTACCAAAGAAACGGCAGATGTCTTCATCGGACTTGCCCATTTTGCCTTTTCTACCGGATCGAAAGAGAAGGTGGATGCCATGATCGAACAGTTCCGTTCGGACGGTTACAAGATCGTAGGCGAGCCGCGTATTACTGGTGACGGTTATTATGAAGGAGCTGTTTTGGATCCGGATGGTAACATTGTTGAGGTGATCGCTTGACGGAAACGTACCGGGATTGATATTACCAGACGCAGATAAATACGGAAGGGCGCTGAGTTATGCGGACATCATTGGTAAGATGAGTCCGCATGATTCTGCGCTCTTTTGTTTTCGGTACTCAGTAAAGCCAGACAGCCGTGTATGGGCGGAAAGGCCGGATCAGTTCATATAGGATAAGAATACCAATAGAGGTATGTAGTCTTTCAGATTGGCATGTAGCTTTTTCAGGGCCTGGGATATATGGTATTCCACGCCTTTGGTTGTCATACCGAGTGTTTCTGCGATCTCTTTGTAAGGTTTGTTTTCGTAGCGACTCATGATGAAGATACGGCGGGTCTGTTCCGGCAGGGAGGCCAATGTCTTGTTCACGATTTCTTGTGCTTCGGCTGTAAACAGTTCTTCCGGGTTGCAGGCTTCGAGGGTGGAGATGCGGGTATTCAGTTCCCATTCGGCATGATTCTTCAGATGTTCGCTGGCATCTTCCCTGACTTGTATATGTTGCAGGTAGTTGATACATTTGTTTTTGATGATCGTGAGTATATAGGCCGGAACATTGGAATCGGCCTTCAGCGTGTTCCGGTTTTCTCAGTATTGCATCAGCGCTTCTATAGTGAAATCTTCGGCAACAGCTATATCCCTCACATATATATTCGCAAAGCGGATGAACCGTCCTTGATAATCTGCGAATAATTGATTGAAGGCCTTTAAATCTGCTGAATATTCCATATACCCTATCGATTAGCGCGTAAATATAATAAAATTTAAAAGAAAAGCTATATTTATTCTACGTAGATTACCTTTCCGGTTTTTACCGCTTTCTTCTCTATATTGAAAATTCCTGCCCTGTGTCTGGTAGGACGGTGAGGCAGAGCAGGAATATGTAAATGATTTTTTTATGCGTCGTTCTTTATAACCCCATTGAAGGTGGAAGCGATCCGGCGGAAGAAGCCCATTCTTTATTGGGGCTATCTCCCATGACGAACGAGAGTTTGCCTCCGTTCATAATGTCTGTATGGAGGATATAGCTCTTGTCGTACGGCTGTCCGTTGAGGGTAGCGGACTGGATGTAGATATTCTTGTCCGATGCTCCTGGGGCTTCGATCGTGAACTTCTTGCCGTTTTCAAGTGTGATAACGCTCTCTTCGAATGACGGGCTGCCGATCACGTAGTAGGGCATGCCCGGACAGACCGGATAGAAGCCGACCATGCTGAAGACCAGCCAGGATGACATCTGCCCGGCATCGTCGTTGCCGGATAGTCCGTCGGGAGTCGTGAAATACTCGCGGTTGATGATATCATGTACCCATTTTTGTGTTTTCCAAGGTTCACCGGCATAAGCGAAAAGATAGGCGATGTGGTGTCCCGGCTCGTTGCCATGCCAGTAATAGTTTCCTTCGAAGAAGTTGTCCAGACGGTTGATGAAACGTTCTTTTCCGCCCATGTGCCGGATCAGTCCGGCTATGTCCTGGGGAGCATACCAGGTGTAGTGGTAAGGAGTCCCTTCACAGATGAACGAAGTGGAGGCAAACGGATCGAACGGCTCGATCCAGGTTCCATCGGCATGGCGTCCACGGGCATAGCCTGTTTCGGGGTCGATTACGTTCCGGTAGTTTTCCGCCCGTTTGATGAGTGCTTTATAATCGTCTGTCTTGCCTAACTTCTTGGCAACCTGTGCAAGGACAAAATCATCATAGGCATATTCCAGTGTGCGGGATACTTGTTCACGACGGTGGAATGCTTCCGTTACTTGATCCTCTAACGGCACGTAATTGTATTTCAGGTAAGACTCCATTGCCCGTCGGCCTTTCCCGTCGCGATAGCTGGCGGAGTCCGGATTGGCCTCGAAAGCGTTTTTGCGCATCAGCGTGTAAGCTTCTTCATAGTCAAAACCCGGAGTGTCTTTGACGATGGCGTCTCCGATCATGGCGATGCAGTGGTCACCGATCATGGCAGCCGTGTAGCTATTCCAGGACGGGAAGATGGGCAACCAACCGCCTTGCTGTCCTTTTAACACGAGCGAATGTGCCATATCCCCGTTGCGGGAAGGGGTGAGGATGGAGAATAGAGGGTGGACGGCACGGTAGGTATCCCATTGCGAGAAGTCGCAATAGTAGGTTCCGTGGTCCATCTTCATAATCTGTCCGTCACCGTCGAATCTCGGATAGGAGCCGTCCACGTCGCTGAACGTGCGGGGCAGGAAGTGTGCGTTGTAGAGAGCTGAATAGAATTTGACCTTTTCTTTTTCGTTGTTTCCTTTTACTGCGATTTGCCCCAATGCCTGGTTCCAGATGTCGGAGGATGCCTGTCGCACTTCGTTGAAGTTCCATCCCGGAATTTCGGCAGCCAAGTTTTTGCGGGCATTGTCGATGCTCGTAAAGGAAGTGGCAACTTTGACCAGTATTTTCCCCGGCTTATCGGAAGTCAGCTTGATCCAAGCTCCGACAGCATGTTTTTGTCCTTTTGCCGATTTTCGTCCGGGGGTGATCGTGGTGCTGTCCCAAACGCCATAGTCGGCAATCTCTTCATTCAGCTGAATCACGAAATGTCCGCTAAATCCGGCTTCCTTACCGTATCCTTGGTAGATGCGGTGTACGGGGTTGTAACCGGTTATTTCTTTTTTCTCCGGATCGATTTCGACGAAGGCGACACCTTCATCACTATTGGGTTCGATCACGATATAGTGGTCGCCATCCTGTTCGAAGCAGAATTGCATGATGCCTGCACGGGAGAGTCCGGTCAATTCGGCATGGATGTCATAGTCGTTCAAGTCGACCGAATAATAGGAGGGAGTTGCTGTTTCCTGAGTGTGGTCGAAAGTGGAGGCGCGTTTGACCGGGTCTATTTCGAGCTTGTTGCTGAGCGGCATAATTGTGACGCTGCCGTAGTCTTGTGTACAGGAGCCGTTCATCCAGTGGCTGGCCCGGAATCCTTGGATTGCATCCTGGAAATAATAGTAGGGAGGATGACATTTCTGTTCGGTCGCCTGTGTCTGTGCCACCCAGTTGGTCATACCGTGTGGAACCCCGACTGCCGGCATGATTTGTCCGCGTTCTTCCGTCGAGTTCTTGTCTTTTCCTTGTACGATGCGGATATCTGTACCGATCAGCGGGTCTACATATTTTTCAAATTTATTTTCCTGTTGGTTGCATGAGAATAAACACAACGTACTTAATAAAATTGTCCAGCTCTTCATGTTATATTATTTTAGGTATGCTGTAAAGATAGAAAAAAAGCAGAAAAGTGTATCAAAACTATCCTTTGTTCCCGCGCTTGACGCGGGATCGCATTATATCAAGCGCGGGAACAAGGGGATTTTGATACACTTTCTTTTCGATTAATTTCGGGATTCGATTCTATAGTCGTTCTGTGTCAGTTTCGGATTGACATCGATCTGCTTTTGCGGAATCGGGCAGATAAGGTTTGTTTCGTTTAGGGAGAATCCTTTACTTCTCATCACTTCAACAGCACGTCCGGTGCGGATTAAGTCGAACCAGCGATGATTTTCGAATGCCAGTTCCACGCGGCGTTCCTGTTCTACCATCAGGGCGAACTGGGCCTTGTCGGTTGTCTGCAGGTCGACCGGGCTGGTCTCTGTCGTCTGATAACCGAAACCACGCCGGCGTGTCATATTCAGATATTTGCAGGCTTCTGCCGTCTTTCCGTTCTGGTTCAATGCTTCGGCATACATCAGGATCACATCGGCATAGCGGATTACCGGATAGTTGTTGCTGGCATCATTGTTCTGATAAGGAACATCCATGAACTTGCAGACATAGCGGGATTCCACCCATTCGTTGTTTTTGCGGTTATCGTAATATCCGAGGGACATGGAGAAATCACGGCGAAGGTCGCCTTCTTCATAAGCATTGTAGATGTCCATTTCCGGGATATTATTACCACCTGTACCACCGACTGCCACCACATTCGTTCCTGAGTTTTCAGGTGCGAAGTTATTGGCATAGTTGGAACCTTCGCCATAGCCGCCTTTCAGGAACTGGATTTCGAAAATGCCTTCCTTGCTGTTGTGGTTAACTGGGCTGAACACATTTTTGTAGCCGTCGATGTTCAGGCTGCCCGGCGTATTTTCCAACAAACTGTACCGTCCGCTGTTGATGATTTCAGCCAAGATAGTTTCCGCTTCTGCATATTTGTGCAAAGTCATGTAGACGTTTGCCAATAATGCTTTGGCTGCTCCTTGGGTTGCACGCCCGTCTTCGGCTGTCGAATAGGAAACAGGGAGATCTTGTGCCTCTTTCAGGTCGGCGATGATTTGGTTGTAAACATTTTCTTTTGGTTCACGCAGGATGTCGTAAGATTCCGAGATGCTGATCTCTTTCAGTACCAGAGGCACATCGCCGTAGACACGGACCAGGTTGAAATACATCAGGGCACGGATAAACTTGCATTCCAGTTTATACCGGTTTGCCAGTTCAGTATTGATTTCGATCCCGTCGATACGTCCTAAGATCGTATTGGTACGGTTGATAACTTTGTAGGCTGCTTTCCAGAAATTGGCGATCATACTGTTCTGCGTGTCGATGTAGAACTGGTCGAACTCATTCTGAGTGGTTACTGAACCGGAGAGCTGGTTGCGGGTATTGTCGGAGGGAATTTCTCCGAAAACATACCAGTTACCGTATATGTCACCTTCCTGTAGAGAAGAGTAGGCTCCGTTTACTGCCGAGAGGATGTCGTCGGCCGTTTTGTAGAAATCGTTTTCACTTAAATCCGTTTGCGGATTCTGTTCCAGGAAGTCACTGCAGGATGAGAAGCTAAATCCCAGAAGGGCTATTGCGATCAGATTATATTTTAGTTTCATAATTTGTCTGCTATTTAAAAGGTTACGTTAATACCGAAAGTACAGGTGCGATACAGCGGGTACATACCGTAGTCGGTACCGGGAGCCGTCACGTTGTCTTCCTTGAAACTTGTTTCCGGGTTGTAGCCGCTATAACTTGTGATCGTCAGCAGATTTTGTGTGGAAACATATACGCGTGCACGTTGGATGCTGCATTTCTTGGTGAATGCTTCAGGCAGCGTATAACCGACAGTCAGGTTGTTTACACGGAGGAAAGAACCGTCCTCTACCCAGCGTGAGGAAATGGCATTGTTCTGCCCGGTCGGCTGTGAGTTGGCTCTCGGAATCCATCCGTTACCCGGGTTTGATTCTGATTGCCAGCGTCCCATCATCTCTTTCAGCTGATTCTGGTTACCTTCGCCCTGTGTGTAGAAGCGTCTACCCAAGTGTAGTACTTCATTTCCGACAACCCCTTGTAGGGATATACTGGCATCGAAGTTCTTGAAGGTGAAGGAGTGTGTCATACCCCAGGTAAAGTCTGGCATATTGTTACCGATGATTGTGCGGTCGTCGGCATCGATTTTATGATCTCCGTTGACGTCTTCGAACATGACGTCACCCACTTGCGTGTCGGCCAGATGAGGATATGAATCCAGTTCTTCTTTCGTTTTGAAGATTCCCAGCATTTTATACCCGTAGAAAGCACCGATCGGTTGGCCTACCATTGTGACGTGGGTTGTTCCGGCACCGCCGTCGCTGAAGATCGGATCTCCTGTCGGTCCTAAAGCCAATACTTTGTTACGGTTGACAGAAATATTCCCGGTTGCATCCCAAGTAAAGTCTTTGCCTCTGAACGGAGTACCGCTAAGGGTGATTTCAAGACCTTTGTTACGCATTTTTCCGATATTCTGCATAGCCTTTTCGAATCCGGTGATTGTCGGAATATCTACATCCATCAACAGGTCGGTAGTCTTACGGTAGTATAGGTCCAGAGACAAAGACAGACGGCTGTCCAAAACGGAGATTTCGAAACCGAGATCAGTCTGGCGTGTCTTTTCCCAAGTCAGGTCAGCGTTGGAGAAGCTCTTTTGGGCTGCACCGTTTACGATATTACCCGTACCCGTTCCCAATACATAGTTAGCATTTTCCATGATACCGATCGACGCATAATCACCGATATTATTGTTACCTGTGATACCGTAGCTTGCGCGGATCTTCATGTCCGACAGCCATTTTACATCTTTCAGAAAGTCTTCCTGAGACAGACGCCATGCTACTGATCCGGAAGGAAAATAACCGTAGCGGTTGTTTTTGCCGAAACGGGAAGAACCGTCCGCACGGATGGATGCGGTCAGGTAGTATTTGTTGTTATAACGATAGTTGACACGTGCCAGATAGGAGAGCAATGTCCAGGTCTTGCGTTCTGACTTGCTGCTTTTTACTGTTGCATTGTTGAGTGTCTGTATTTTATCATTCGGGAAATCGGAACCCGTAGCCTCTGTGTAGCGGTAGATGTTTTTCTGTGCAGTGACACCGGCAACAGCGTCGAGTTCGTGCTTACCCCACGATTCGAAATAAGTAATCGTATTTTCGTTCAGCCAGTTGATAACTTCGGTTGACTTCTCTGTCGCTTTTCTTTCCGTTGAAGGGAGAGGAGCCACGTTACCGTTATTAGGAATGGTTGCCGGACGGAAGTATTCGCCTCTGTATTCGCGGATATCGGCACCGATGGTAGATTTCAGTTTCAGGTTTTTCAACAAGGAAAGTTCGATATAACCGTTGCTGAACAGGCGGAGATCTGTGTCGTAGTTGTGGATATGTGTCAAGGCCACAGCATTCGGTACACCGGTCAATCCGTCGCTAGCGACGGCGTACATGGACTGTGAAGCCCATGTACCGTCTTCATTGTATACAGGTACTACGGGAGATGTCGCCAAAGCTGCATTGATGACACCGTCACTTGCCCAGTGGCCTTGGGTTGTCTTGTTCGCGTTCATGTAAGTCGGAGCCAGATTGACACCCAGCTTCAACCAACTGTTCAGTTCGCTGTCGATTTTGGCTCTTGCCGAGAATCGTTCATAATCACTGTTGATAACGACACCTTGCTGGTTGAAATAGCCGGCAGAGAACATATATTTAGTCTTTTCATCGCCACCAGTTACTGTCAACTGGTAGTTTTGTACGGGGGAAGTGCGGAAAATTTCGTCTTGCCAATCCGTACCGGCACCTAAAGAGGCAATATAGGCGGCATCGTCGTAGATAGCCGGGTAACGATAACGGTTTCCGGACGGACGCATACTCAGCGGATCGCTAGCGGATGCTCCAGGAACCTTGCTGATGTAGTTGTTATTGAAGGCTTCCCGGCTGAATTCGACAAATTCCTGCGCGTTCATCAGGTCCATCTTCTTTGTTACGTTCTGGAAACCTGCATAGATATCCAAGCTTACGCTGACCTTGCCGGTCTTTCCCGACTTGGTTGTGACCAATACGACACCGTTGGCTGCACGCGAACCGTAGATCGCGGCTGCCGAAGCATCTTTCAATACTTCGATAGATTCAATATCATTCGGGTTGATCGCATTCAGGTTTTGTTCTCCCAGCGGATATCCGTCGACAACATACAACGGGGCGCTGGATGCCGTGATGGAGCCGGACCCGCGCACACGGATTGTGGCCGCTTGTCCCGGTTGCCCTCCGACTTGTTGTACCTGTACACCGGCCAGTTTTCCGGCCATAGCTTCTGTCGGATGCGACACTTTGAGGTCTTTCATCGAACTGCTGCTCAATTGTGAAACGGCTCCTGTCAAGTCTTTTTTCTTCATGACACCGTAGCCGACTACTACAACTTCGTCCAGTGCTTCGGAGTCTTCCTGGAGAGTAATATTAAAGGTGGTCTGATTCCCTACGCGTATTTCTTGTGGAGTAAATCCGATGTAGGAGATAACGAGGGTAGCGTTTGCGGGCACATTCTCAAGCATGAATTTACCATCCATGTCCGTAATGTTCCCGTTTGTCGTTCCTTTTACGATAATGTTGGCACCGGCTATAGGGCCGAGTGCGTCTTGTACGATTCCTGTGATGGTCTTTCCGTTTTGTTGCAAACGTGTAGGAACTGCCGAGTCCGATTTTCCCCGCAGGCTCGTT
>OAVD01000964.1_pt1 | contig 12251 bp, 12 predicted proteins | sample 1476351 | NCBI WGS metagenome assembly OAVD01 (sample SAMEA2580075, study PRJEB22360) | human gut metagenome | biome: human gut; feature: human-associated habitat; material: faeces | place: Denmark | collected 2008/2010 | reverse complement strand
TGGTCGCCGCCGCCGAGTGGATGGGGCGGGGAGAGACCCTGACCCGCGAGCAGGGCGGAAACCGGGTCGCCACGGTGGGTACGCTGCGCTGCGCGCCCGGCGCGGTTAACGTGATACCCGGCGACGTTACGCTGACCCTGGATATTCGCGGGCCGCACGACCAGCCGCTGGATGCGCTACTGGATACGCTGCTGAATGAGGCGCAGGCCATTGCTTCTCGTCGCCAGCTGCGGTTCAGCGCCGAAGAGTTTTACCGTATTGCCGCCACCGCCTGCGATAGCGGATTGCAGCAGGTATTGAGCGAGGCGGTGCAGGCGGTGCAGGGGCGTTCGTTGACGCTGCCGAGCGGCGCCGGGCATGATGCCATCGCCATGGCCGAACGCTGGCCGTCAGCGATGCTATTTGTGCGCTGCAAAGGCGGCATCAGTCATCATCCCGCCGAGTCGGTCACCGCCGACGATGTGGCGCTGGCGATAGCGGCCTATTCGCTCGCGGTGTCGGCGCTGGATGCCGGGAAGTAGCGGCTATCGTTTCGCTTCTGGTAAACCGGGCATAGCGCAACCCCCACCACGGTGGGGGCCTGTTTTATCTTTTGCCGTTCGGTTTAAGCTGTTCGCCGGGTCTGAGCCTGAACAGCTCGTCATCTCGGGTGGAGTAGCGAACCGTCCCGTCAGCCAGCCGATAAGCACCCTCGGTGAATCCCGCGCCGTTCAGGAACGGCGCCACCGCGTCCGGCGTGTTGCGGAAGGCGGCTTCCAGGGCGAGAAGCGCATAGGGGGCAATACTATCGATACTGGCATATTCGGCCTCAGGATCATCGACAAAAAAGCCGTTGAGGCGCTGCTTGTTGATGATGTTCGCGCCGATGCGATCCGCCAGCGTCAAATAGTCCTGCTGCCCGGTGGCCTGCCACAGGTCGATAAGCGCGAAAATCGCATACGGCTGATGATTCTCCGTTTGGCTATTCAGCCTGCGGTTTGCGCCGCCGGGTTCACCGATATCGCCTAAACCCTGGCCTTTCGCGATGCCGCGGGCGACTTTCCAGATGGCACGATCCGGTTCAAGCGTCCAGGCGCGGGCGTAGGAGAGAAGAAATTCATTTCCCGCCGGATAGGCTTTGAGCACCGTGCCTTTTTTCCCATAATAGCCATCGCGTTTTAACGCATAGCCGGAGAGATCCGTGCCGTTGGCCAGCATCGGGCGGAAGGTATTGTTCTGCTCATCGTAAGCGTAGGTCGCGAAGGCTTTGAGGCCATCAAGGGTCCATTTTTTGAGATCGTCACCGTCTTTGCCGAGCGATTTTGCCAGGGCAAGCTGCATCAGCGCATTTTCTGAGTAGAGCGTGCTGGTCCGGCCCTGCAGCAGCATATTGCCCTCCAGCGCGTCCGGGCCCAGTTCGGGGCCAAACTGCCGCTGCGCGCGGTCGCCGTATTTCGAATGCGTGTCGCTGTCATCGGTCGTGTCGGCGCGTTTTAGCGGTTGGGTAAACTGGTAGACGCCCAGCCCGGTCTTCTTATCTCGCGGCAGAACGTACTGTTCGGCCAGACGCTTCGCCCACGTCAGCGCGCCAGCGTCACCATCGTATTGATAGAGCAGCGATGCGGAGTAGATAAGGTCGTTGCCGGCATTGAGAAAGCTCAGGCCCTTGGTGGCGAAAAAGGGCGGCTGTTGGACAAAATCACTTTGCCAGAGCGCGCCCATCGGTTTGCCGTACTCCCCGTGACGGCTGGTTTCCAGCGTTTTCCAGTCGTAAACATGAGCGTTCCAGAAAGCCTTGATAAAGCGCGCGGTGGCCTTGTCATCGACGGCAAACATCATGTCGTAATAGGGATACGCGTTCTTAAGTTCATGGACCATCTCCTTTTCGCTCGGGCCTTGAGGCTGCAGCGTTTTCAAATCAACAAAGCGATGGCCTCCCCACAGCAGTAGCCCGCTGGCGTCCTGATAGTGGTCAAAGTAGTAGCGAATATTCTCCGCGACCCGCTGCTTATACTTTGCTTCGCCGGTCAGGTTGCTTAACCCTACCAGCACCCGCATCAAGTTTTGCTGGGCCGAGAAGTTCGACAGCACGGTCACTTTACCGTCCGGAAAGACCCATTCCATTTGCTTGCCGGTGCGAGGATCCACGCCATTGGCCAGCAGGGGAGAGTGATGGCCGTACCGATCTCCCGCTTTATCCAGCACGACGTCAGCGAACTGCTTTACGCTGCTCAGGCGCGCGTTCTCCTGGGCGCCAGCACTCAGTGAGAAGAGACTCAGAGCGCCCAATGCCAGGGTGATTTTTGCAATCTTCATTATTATCCTCTTAATGAAAATAAGGGTTTAATAAAACCCTTATTTATTATCTGGCTGACAGGAAGTTATCAGAAGGAGTATTTCACACCAACGCGATAACGCGTTTGGCGTTCATCGGTGGTTTTACTGCCGGAAACGTTGCCGATGGCCATATAAGGAGACCAGTTTTTATCAAATTTATAGGTTAGCTTAAAATCATGGGTCCAGTCGTAGCTTTCGTTATCCGCTAAAATAACCCCCGCGGAGTTGGCTTTTTTATAGTCCAGTTCATAATCGAGCTGATAATCTTTGAGGAATTTCCAGGAAAGAACGCTGGTCAGATTATAGCCGTTCTCCGAGGTGTCTTTAGACGTGCCGATATTGCCTGAATTGCGCTTGTAGTAAGGTCGGTAGCGCAATGAGGCGCTGACATCGTCGGTCAGATTCGCTTTACCGCGCAGGTAGGGACGATAGTTGTTTGAGGACGAACTGGTATCCAGAGAGAAGCCGGGCTCAATCTGGAAGGTTTTATTTATTTTATGCACATAGCTCGCCACCACTTCGGTGCCGTTACTGACGGTTTCATCATAGGCTTTATTTTTATCCTGCGAACCTTTCCATTTCCCTTCCAGCGACAGGCCAAAGCCATTGGCAAAACGGTGAGACATCAGCAGTCTGTCTTTATGATTATTGCCGGCTTTGTCATTGGTTTCATGACGATAATCAAATGTCACCGCGTGGGCAGCAATACTGATAAAAGGGATCGTGACTAATAATAAGGAACGAAACATAGGGTGCCTCTACTTTTTTTATTTTCCAAAGGTACAAGAAATTACCTGCCGTAAAGCAGGCAGAACGATACAAATGAAATTATTAGATGGTAGTGTGGTGCCGGGTGCCTCCCGGTGAATCAGGCGCTGACTTCCTGATTCGTCTATAAAAACGAAACGTCGATGAGGGCATTCCTCAATTCAGCATGACCCCGCCGCTTAGGGGGATTCACCACACATTATTCTTTATTCCCTGGTGATGACTAATTAGTACTGTCTGTAATTTTATTGAAAATTACTTTTACACAAAATGAAATGGTGTTTTGAGATCGAGATCTGAATATTAAAAATAGAGGGTAAATATTTTTTATGTCATTTATAAAGATAATCCTAATAATTAATTATTCTTTTAAATCAGCTGGTTGAGTGGTTTCTTTGGGTTTATTTTGCGTTTTTATTTGCGAATGCAAGGGTTTTTTGTGAATTGACGGTAATCTTATTCCTATATTTTTAAGCGCTCAGTTTGTTAAAACTTAAAAATACTTCGATGGTTTCAATGGTTAAACCGAAGCCAGTACTGCCAATCCCTTTAAGCTAAACGAAAGCTAAACGGAAAAGAGGGCGGTATTGATCTGCCAGACTGACGACATAACACTCTCAGAAAAGCGTCCATATGGAAGGATAATAAAAGACGGTAACCTCGGGACTTCAAGATGACTATTCATGGAAAGGATCGTGTATTTATTTCTGGCGTTGAGAATATAGTGCAGGAGCTGAGCGATGGCGCGGATGCGGGGTTAAGCAACTGCGTGTATGTCACCTGCGGGATGGATATCCAGGAGATATATGCTTTGTTCTTTCGCCATCCGCCGGAGCACTACGCCATCTTCATCACCTCTGAGCGCCATTTTGAGGCTATCAACCGGCTGTTTCCGGGCCTGTTAAAGCTCTGTTTGTCAGAGAGGTTGACGGTCGAAGAGCTGCGTCAGGCGTTAAAAGTGATGGGCCTGTTATCGGCCCAGAACCAGAGCGTTGCTTATCTGCCCGATACGTTTAATTTTACCCATGCCGAGCAACAGATCATGAGGCTCAGTTTACGCGGCCATTCTCTGGATGATATTGCCCGTATCCGCGGGGTCAGCCCGTCCACGGTCAGCGTCCAGCGTACCCGGCTGATGAAGCGCATGGGAACCAAAAGCCTGCAGGAACTCTGCTCCCTCTATGCGGCTATGCGTGCCAGCGCTTTCTGAATAAACGCAGGGCTGGAATCTGGCGAAATTTGAGATATTATGCTGAGCCATCGTACTAGTATAAAGGTTCAAAGTGATGACGTTTTCCACCCTTGCCGATGCCAGAAGCCAGATCGATTCGATTGATAGCGAACTGGTTAGCCTGATTGCTCAACGTGCTGAGTGCGTTAAAGCCGCTGCCGCATTCAAAACTGACCACTCCGCCGTTCGTGCTCCCGCGCGCGTGCAGCAGGTTATTGATCGGGTTCGCGAAAAGGCGGCTGCCGCAGGGTTACCCGAAGTGATTATTGAGAAAGTGTATCGGTCCATGATAGACGCCTTTATTGAGTATGAGCTTGAGCAACATAATCAGCTACAGCGGCAAAAAAGTAACGGTGTGTTGGGTGAGTGACCCACACGATATTCTCCTGGCGCGCAGGGTCAGTTAGCCTCATTCTGACTCCCCGACGGGCTGCTAAGCTATTATCCCCACGCTCTGATAGCCAGTGCCGCGCTATAGAGCCCGAATCCCCAGGCCAGATGTGTGAGCACGCTTAGCAAGCGAGCCAGCCACGGGTGAGGTGTTTGCGATGCCGCAATGCCGAAGCCCAATGCGGGCTGAAGAATGATGAACGGCGCAAATAACGTTAACCCGCCTGCCAGCAGGCCTCCCGTAAGCGAGGGGGCATCCAGCCAGACGGCGCCGTACAGTACCAGAGGGACAAAAGCAAAAACGATCCCGGTCAGGTAGTGAAATACCCAGCCGGTAAGCCTCTCCCCAGCGATTTCCGGCGTTGAGACGATGGTGCGATGGCAAAGCTTTCCTCTGGATAGCCATAATATCCAGCGACCGACCAGGGCATAGTTCAGCGGCGGTATCTTGAGGAGGTCTTTTTGACACCATGACCACAAATCCATAATCAGCGTCGCGCCAATACCCGTTATGACAGTTTTAACAACAATAATCGTATCCAGGGTGTACTCCTTTTCCAATCAATGACAGGCTGGTAGCCAGTGTGCAACTTAAAGCGAGGTTTAAGTCAACGATGAAAGCGCTGGATATCCGACAAATTGCCGACCTCTCAGGCGTTACCCCCTCAGCCTTGCGGTATTACGAAAAAAAGGGGTTAATTCAGCCTGTTGGCCGTAATGGTTTGCGAAGGCAGTATCATGAAAATGTGCTCAATAAGCTGCAGCTCATTGTGCTGGGGCAGGCGGCAGGGTTCTCTCTGGATGAACTTGCCGCGATGTTTGGTACCGCATCAGCGTTAGCGATAGACCGGGCGCAGCTACACCAGCGCGCACAAGAGATTGACGCCACCATTCGCAGGCTGCGGCTGTTAAGCCGCGGGCTGAAGCACGCTGCGCGCTGCACGCAGCCGGAGCATAGGCATTGTGAAGAGTTTAAAAGGATTGTCGCGAGAGGGCTGAGGCTGGTCAGCTAACGAGAATGAGCGAGCCTACGGTTTTTCGCGACGCAGGCCGGAAACGCCGGGAGGCCCGGAGACGGCACATCCCGGTCCGGGCTCCCCGGCCCGCGTTATCCCGAAAGCGATGCCGCGGTGGGATTCAGCGCGCGGTAAGTTTGACCCTGTGGTATCAGACTGGCCGCAAAAAGAATGTTGTGGGTGTTTTGCCATTTCCACTGGCTAGTCGTTGATGAGGGACTGGTTTTTGATTATCGGCAATGAGCATTATGTCGTTACCTTCGCATTCCAGAACCAGATAAATATGATCGTAACCGTGGTGCGCCGCGGGACCGCAGGTGGAGCCGACATCGCCGGGCCGTTGTTCACCCACAGAAATGACTTCCCATTGTCGTTTATCACGAAGATAGTTGCCCAACGCTAATGCCTGCGTAATATCGGGAACGGCAATCCCTCCGGCCTGTAACAGGTTAGCCAGGTTCAGGGCGCAACCATCATGCGGCCACTGCTCATGGGCTAATTTGAAAAGCTCAATCGCAGCGACGGCCTGAACTTTTTCATAACGATCCGGCGTTGTGGCAATATTGACTACGTCGAGCATTTTTTCTTTGTCGCTCAGCGGCGCGATGCTATCGGCAAACATCACTTGAGGCGTATGTAGCGTAACAAATGTCTGGAATTCCTCCACGGCATCACGTCGCACGTGAGAAATAACCATCGCGGGGTTTACGATGGTACCGCACCAGCTGGTGCTGAAACGCAACAAACGGGCACAATACTCTATCGCCAGCGGGTGGTCTGTTTTCATTTTTGTAATGAAATTTTCAGCTGTATCAATGTCATGTTGTTTGGCAAAATTACGGAGTTCCGCCTTTCCATTGCCGATACTGTCAAATGACACCTGAAACGCCCCGGTTTCCTCGCTTTCGATATGAGCCTTTGAACGAGCGTTTTTGGAATCAACGCCGGCATCCCAGCGCCAGTCTGATTCAAACCCCGCCTGAACGCGAAGCACTTCACACATGACGGCTTTACGGTGTAAAAGGCTGGTGTAGGGCCCTAAAGCCCCTTTCATTACGGCATAGATATCATGAAGCTTATTTTCAGCAAAAACCTCATCAGGTAAAGCATTTAAAGTATCGACTAACTGTTCTAAAAACGCTATCGGTGGACGACCATGCTGCGTGCTGACGGGATAGCGAGTCGCGATGAATATACGCTTGTTGCTAGTATCCATAAAACTCTCCTTCATGACGGTGACGAATATTGAGATAGTGTCTTAGGTCTATTTACTCGAGGTTAAGCCCTGAAAGAGAGAAGAAACTTTATTTACCAGGTAAGGCGCAAATAATGTCATTCCGGCAATCAGGAATTTAATGATTTCACCCAGAGCATCAGGGTTGGATATTTTTCTATTGTGGCCAAAATCAAGTAGCAATAACGAGCCGAAGCCAATATACATAAACAAAATAACCAGCATGCCGATTAGCGCAATGAGGCGGCTCGAACTGGCTTTCATCTCTTTGACCAGAAGCGGTTTGCCCGCAACGTCATAAAGCGGTTTCTTTGTCACGGTATCAGTGCCGTCCGTGGTGGTTTTAACCTCTTCGGTAGCGGATAATTCAACGTCTTCCGAAAGCGCATCGGCTAAAGACCACGCTTCAGGAAGCGACTTGCGGATGACTAAAATAGAAAGTAAGGTACCAAAAATAACGATGAAAAATACAAGGTAAATTAAATATTTGTCGATGTTATCACCGCAGGGCTGCTCAGCCTGACAGGATACATCATTAGCGTGAACTGCGGCAGAGAGAAAAAACAAAATGATTGCCGATGCTGATGTGCGTCTTTTTAGCAACAACATAAGTATATTCCTCACCAATATAAAGTTTATTTATATGTGGCATGCGAAGATAAAGACATATACGCGGATATTTCTACTGACTACAGGATACTCGCTTATTCCCGTTTGCTATGCCGATAAGATGATTTCTTTTTTCTGACCTCCACCGTCTCTCTTTAGCGGGTTTTATGAAAAGCCACAGGCAAGCCGGTTGCTGACGTGCTCTCCGGACCGGCTGGCAGCAAGCAAAAACCACGTGGTTTAATGATACGCGGCCCCGCGTATAAGGTTCAGTATAATGGTGGTCATGGCATCCACATTCATTCAAATGAATGAGCGAGCAAAATAAATCAGCGATAAATAGCCCTGATAATGAGCAGGAGCTCGGACTGATTGCGGGTATGCGTTTTTCGGTAAAGCGCGCTCAGATGGGTTCTGACGGTGGTGATGGCGACGCCCAGATGCATGGCGCATTCATCCGCAGTCATCCCTCTGAGCAGCAGCTCTGCCACCGCATTTTCGGCGGGTTTGACATTAAACAGTTCCATGAGCGCGCTGCCGCTGAGGAAGGGTTCAGGGATGATAATGCAAGCCGTACCGGGAATGCTGGGGGACGGGATGACCAGAATCGGTTTTGGATACCGTCCGGCGGTGTAGCATAATCCTGCCCGCGGACGCGCCTCCGTCCGGGTGGCCTGTTCAATGGCATGCCGCAGTTTTTTGCTGTCCGTATTCAGGCTTAGGGTGTCAGCGCCGACAGACCAGATCGCTTTGTGGTTCGCGCGCTGGTAATGTTCGGCCTGGGTGCTGGCGTAAAGCATTTTCCCGGCGCGATCCACCAGCCAGACCGGGTAGATACCGTTATCCATAACGGCACTCTGATATTTAATCGTGTCACGAAGTTGTTCAAATCTGGCATGAAGCTGGCTGGCGGAAATTAACGCCGGGATGAGACGCCGGAACAGGTCAAATTGTACAGCCAGCGGATAGCTGGCTTCATTAGCCGTCATCAGCGATAAATACGTGGAATAACCGTTGACGGTACACAATTTAACGCTGGTCAGATAATTCAAATCATTAGGATGATGAAATTCATTATAATAAACGCTGTTAGCAATAAATTTATCCCCTAAAAACTCCCTGTCCCTGTACATCTGTCCTACAGGTAACCCCGTCAATATTTTTTCGGCAGGATCTATTGCCAGAAAGATATCCCGATAGGCCGTAAAGACTTTTTCATCAAAGAGTAATGAATCCGTCATGAGATGCGCATTACCTTTGTCATAATAAAGCAATGCCGCGTACTGATGTCCTGTCAGTAACGATAGTTTCTGCAGCGCGGGTTTCCAGAACTGGGGATCCAGCGCCGCCATCAGAATAGTCTCCAGGATTTCTATATATAAGAGCTCCGGATCAATGGCCATAACGACACCTTATATTTAGCGTTTAACCGGCAGGACACGGCTGATGAGGCGGGTACTATCAGCATAGTTGTGGCAGATAAATAATGGCAATCCCGATTCAGCCAGTTGGTATGGAAATGCAAAAACGGCGCGGAAACCCTTATTTTACGATGGGCTTCCTGCGGTTTATGAAGTTTATCCCTGACCCCGGCGTGGCTTTGATGAATATTCTCCCATCGCCTGCTGATGCAACCCTCTGCTCCCAGACTCGCGCGCTTGCGCGAACCCGCTTCGATAACAATTTCATCTCATACAGAGCATGGGATAGGTGGAAATCCGCGCCCGTCGCCCGGCATCGCACCTTTACAGTTCGCGCAAACGCTCTGCGCTGTTATGCTAAAAACCCGGCAAGCCGCGCTGTAATGAGACCTGACCATGCCCGAACGCGAAAAAAACATCCATATTCAACCCTGTTCTTCTATCTCTCGAACGCATATTCTTCCGGCACTGCTGGCGATTGTCGCCGTATCGAGCATGTGCGCGTTCGTCTCGCCGCCGCTGGGGCCGTGGCGCGAAATTTTGACCAATCCAGGGATGTATATCGATCTGCTGGCGCTGCTATTTCTGCTGTTTATGCTCTGGAGTTCGACCAAGGTGCGGATGAACCACGTGGCGGTTAACTGGGTACGCTACGGCCTGCTGCTGTGGATTGCCGGGGGCACTTTCGACCTGATGGACGAAATATTCCACCAGCCGCGCTGGATGGGGTACTACTGCGAAGATCTGCTGCGCCTGTCCGGCATGCTGCTGAGCGCGGTCGGGGTCTACAAAATTATTGAGCGCATCAATCTCCTGTACGTCGACGCGCGTTCGCAATCGCTCAAGGATGAGCTGACCCAGCTGCCCAACCGTCGTTTTTTTATCGACACCATCCGCGAGAAGGAGGGGCGCAGGCTGGCGCTGATGATTGTGGATATCGACTACTTCAAGAAAATTAATGATACCTGGGGTCATCTGGTGGGGGACGAAGTGCTGTTTGCCCTTGGCAAACAGCTGGCGAAGCTTACCAGCGATAAGGTGTTGCCTTCGAGGATTGGCGGAGAAGAGTTTGCCATTATTGTCGATGGCCTGTCGGCGCAGGAAGTGGATGAACTGGCGCAGTCGATTTTGCAAAACGCCCGCGCGATCCTGATCAACCACGATAACCCGCTGTCGATCAGCATTGGCGTAGGTCTGCGCCATAAAGACGAGCCGCAGAACCTGTTTATTAAAAAGGTCGATGACGCGCTCTATAAGGCAAAAAATAACGGCCGCGGACGGGTTGAATGGGCCGCGTGAACTATCCCTGCTGCGCGCTGCGGCAGTGGCGACGATATTCGGAAGGCGAGCGCTCGGTGTAGCGTTTAAACACCCGGCAGAAATAGTTGCTGTCGACAAAACCGCAGTTGTGGGCGATCTCTTTGACCTTGAGGTCGTAGCCGCGCAGCAGCTTTTTCGCTTTTTCCAGGCGGACGCTGGTGAGAAACTCATTAAAACCGACGGAGCCGGATTTCTGGAATATATGCGACAGGTAGTTGGGCGTAATATGAAAGCGCTTCGCTACCGACTCGCGGGTCAGCGGCTGGGTGAGATGCTCTTCGAGATAATCCTGTACCGCCAGAAACAGATCGCGGCTGCGGCTGACGCGCATCTCCAGCCCGACCAGCTGCTCAAGGCAGTGGCTCAACAGGGCCGCGACCACCAGCCTGGCGGTTACCGGGTCCGGCTGCAGGCAGATTTCATTGAGCGACAGCAGCAGGTAGGAGCCCACGCGCGGTCCGAGGCGGGCGACGTTCTGCTTTTCCGTGCGCAGCTGCTTGCCGTCCCAGTGCTGAACGCAAAACCCGAGCTTCTGGCGACCAAACAGAATGCTTAACGTCGACGCCGGCGCGGTCCATTCCGGCAGCGTCCATTTACCCGCCTGAACGTAGAGCACCTGCGAGGCGGAGAGCATCGTCTCCGACAGCGGCAGCCCGCTCTCCTTAAGCTCACCCTCAAGCACAATTTCCAGCCGTGGAAAGGGCACCTTAAACGCCAGCTCGGGCTCGGAGATATCCGGGTCGGGGAACCTGACGTGCAGATTATCTTTCTGATTTACTAAACGATTTAAAATATCCGCCAGATCGTCAATCATTCCGTATGCCTTAGAAGAGAGCAATTATCCTGTTGATTATAATCTATTTTATCTGCACAGGTTTGTTCTGTATCAGGCGGCTTCGCTAATGATTGCCCTGCAGGAAGGGGGAAAAAGCTGGATTTTGATGGCCATCACACTTTTCCCTGCCGCGTACGCTCGTCCAGTTTTTCGTAGTTTTGCCCTCATGTATTCCCGCCCGCCGCCGATTAGAGTTTGTTTTGTGTTATCGATAAGTTAAGGAATATAAATATGGAACAACAATCTGCGGTTTATCTGGATGCGCTGGGGGCGAACGTTGCGCTGAGCCCGGCAATGAAACAGGAGCTGGATACCCTGGGCTACACCGTCGTGCATAACGTGGTGGACGCGGAGTGGCTGGCGGCGATGCGCGCGCTTATCGACGCCATCGTCGAGAGAGAGGGCGATAATCTGGCGATCGAGCACCACCAGGAAGCGACGGCAACCCGCATCGCCAACCTGATTAACAAAGGCGCGATTTGGGAAAAGGTCTGGTCCCATCCGCTGATTCTCTCCGCCTGTCGGCATGTTTTTCAGGGGGATTTTAAAGTCTCCAGCCTGAACGCGCGGGAAGCGTTGTTCAACGGCGGCCATCAGCCGCTGCATGCGGACTGGAAAAAGCCGCGTCACGATTTTCCGAAAGTGCATCTGGTGAATACCATCTGGGCTATCGATGATCTGAGCGCTGAAAACGGCGCGCCGCGCATTATTCCCGGCACCCATTTGCGTCCGGAGCTGCCGGAAGCGGTGCTGGATGACCCGGAGCTGGCGCATCCTGATGAGGTGGTGTTCGCCGCGCCGGCGGGCAGCGTGATGATTTATAACGCCCACGCCTGGCACGGCGGGACGCGCAACCGCGTCGGCAGCAGAAGGCGCGTGCTGCACGGCTTATATATCGACAGGGCGGATACCGCGCAGCAGGATCAGCAGCGCTGGCTGACGCCGGAAACCGCCAGCCGCCTGACGCCCGCGCAGAAATGGCTGCTGGGGGTGGCGTAAAAATCGCATGGAATTATAGCCCCGGTAAGCGCAGCGCGACCGGGGGAAGTCTGAGCGGGCGCAGTGCTATTTCCCCGGGCCGCGGCGCAAGCGCCTTGCCCGGGCTACAAAA
>OAVD01000918.1_pt1 | contig 13173 bp, 5 predicted proteins | sample 1476351 | NCBI WGS metagenome assembly OAVD01 (sample SAMEA2580075, study PRJEB22360) | human gut metagenome | biome: human gut; feature: human-associated habitat; material: faeces | place: Denmark | collected 2008/2010 | reverse complement strand
GCATCAATGCTAGGAAGTAACACCAAAGTACCTTACCCTCATGAAGTTCTTCGGAAACTAAGTCAATCGACTAAGTGGCAACAATTGATTACAACGATCTATTTATTAACAAATTAAACAAAAAGTATGTGTCTATGAAAAGGTTAACTTATCTATTACTATGCTTGTTCGCAAGTATAGCGTTCGCAACGGCTCAGACCACGAAGGTGACCGGTACGGTTATCTCGGCGGAAGACGATGGACCTATCATTGGAGCCTCTATCGTAGTAGCTGGTACTACTACCGGTACTGTAACGGATTACAACGGAGCGTTCACCTTGGATGTTCCTTCTAACGCGAAAAAGCTAATCGTTTCCTACATCGGTATGAAATCTGTGGAAGTGGCAGTAAAACCAATCATTAAAGTCACGATGGAGTCCGACTCTCAGAACTTGGATGAAGTCGTGGTTGTCGGTTACGGAACTCAAAGAAAAAAGGATGTGACGAGTGCCATATCTAAAGTAGGAGGTGAAGACTTAAGCAACTTGGCAACAGCGTCTTTCGACTCTCAATTAGCTGGACGTGCCGCTGGTGTACAGGTTACGACTCCTAGTGGCGTATTGGGAAGCGGTCCTCAATTCAAGATCCGTGGTATGAGTACGATCAGTTCTAACTCTCAGCCGTTATTCATCGTAGATGGCATGCCGATCGCCACCGGTGATAACGCCGATGGAAAAACCGGCTTAGGAATGGCTTACGCTTCTTACAATGCGATGTCTGATATTAACCCGAATGACATCGAATCCATTGAAATATTGAAAGACGGTGCGGCTACAGCTATCTATGGCTCCCGTGCGGCAAATGGAGTTGTATTGATCACAACTAAAAAAGGCTCCAAGGGACGTACTCAAGTAACTTACGATGGCTATGTAAGCGCAGCCAGCGCAGCTAAATTGCATGATCTTCTGGGAGCGAAAGATTTCGTGACTATCGCTAACGAGAAATACGAGAACTGGGGAATGAAAGGACAGGCTGTTTACGATCCGAACGGACCGGACACAAACTGGAATGATTATATTTTCCGTACAGGTTTCCAGCACAATCATAGCTTATCCGCCAGTGGTGGTACGGATAAAAGCCAATATTATGTATCATTAGGTTTCACGGAACAAGAAGGTATCATTCGCGCCAATGACTTAAACCGTTTGAGCTTAAAGGCAGATTTGACACAACAAGCGACAAAATGGTTACGCATCGGATTAAATGGCCAGATGACCCGTACCCGGGTTAATGGTGTCATGAATGACGAGAATTCATTGGGTGGCGTAGGTTTCGCCGGCACTCGTATGCTTCCAAACGTATCTGTATTCAATCCGGATGATCCTACTGGTTATAATATCGACGCTGAAAACCGTAAGACATTAGGTCGCGGAAGCAACCTTTCCTATATTGATAATGGTATCCAGAATATCGTCTGGGCATTAGACAATAACGTAAACCGTACGACCAATACCCGTGTATTAGGTGGTGGATGGGCTGAAATCACATTCATGGACGGATTGACTTTAAAGACACAAGCTGGCTTAGACATCTCGAATGTTAAAGATTTCATGGTATGGAACCCGGAATCAGGAGACGGATACGGCTATGGCGGCTTATTGGAAGAAATCAATACCACATACACGAACTGGAACTGGCAAAACGTAATCAACTTTAACCGTACATTCAATGATGTACATAATCTGACGGCGACAGCGGTACAAGAGTACACCCATCAAGAATATGAATATACGGACGCAACCGTGCAACAAATATCCGATGCTTTCTTCACCGACCATATCATTTCCAACACATTTGGTGAGAGATTCGTATCTGGAGGTAAAACGTTTATGGGATTAGCCTCCTATATGTTCCGTGCGAATTACAACTATGATAGTAAATATTATATCGGAGCCTCCGTCCGCACAGACGGCTTATCCAGCCTTCCGAAAGACACCCGCTGGGGTACATTCTGGGGAGGATCAGCCGCTTGGCGTATCTCTCGCGAAAAATTCTGGAGCGAATCAACTATTAATGATTGGTTTAACGACTTACGTATCCGTGCCAGCTACGCTACAATCGGAAACTCTGACCTAGGGAATTATTTCCCTTATCTGGGAACTTACGGGGCGAAGAAAGCAGGATCGAATACAGCTATCGCTTGGAACCGTATGGGTAACAGCCAGCTTAAATGGGAAACAACCGAGACTTTCGATATCGGATTGGATGGCTCTTTCTTTAATAACCGCCTGACATTCGAGCTAGCTTATTGGCAAAAGAACTCCAAAGACTTGGTGTTGGAAGTTCCTACAGCACCTACCGCTGGTATTCCTTACAACTCATATTTTGATAATATCGGTAAGATCAAGAACTCCGGTATGGAATTGACAGTTAACGCTACAATCATCGCTACCAAAGATTGGAACTGGCAAACTAATTTCAACTTCTCCACAGCTAAGAACACGGTGAAGAGCTTATACGGCGGAACAGACATCGTAGACAATTACACAATCATTCGTGAAGGAGAGTCATATAGATCTTTATATGGATATGATTATTACGGCGTAAACGCCGCAAACGGTAATCCGATCTGGAGTAAGGCGGACGGTTCATTAGTGCAATTCGACACATTCGGCTCTTACGACTATGCGGAATATGATCCTTCCAACCCTTCGGATGTCTCCAAGGCTTCTTCCTTGGACGCTAGCGACCGTAAGGTATTAGGTTCATCTATGCCTACTTGGTACGGAGGTTGGAATAATACAGTTTCTTACAAGAATTTCGATTTAAATGTATTCTTCCGCTTCTCCGGAGGTAATAAGATCATGAACGCTTCTCGTCAAAGCGCATTGTTCAATATGGATTTCTCCAACAATGGAACAGAAATCTTAGGCCGCTGGATTTCTCCAGAGCAACCGGGTGACGGCATGACTCCAAAAATCGGTTATGGAGACGCCTCTTCCTTATTCAATGATGGATATACGGATTCACACTTCGTTGAGAGCGGCAATTACCTAAAACTATCGACGTTAGCTTTAGGCTATACACTACCGAAGGCGGTCGTATCCAAACTGAACATGACAAAGATTCGTTTCTATGTTCAAGGACAGAACTTACTCACTATCACAGGTTATTCCGGATTGGATCCTGAGACAAACTCTCGTTTAGGTGTAGATTGGAACGGTATGCCACAGCAACGTTCATTCACTTTTGGAGCGAACATTACATTCTAATTTCACAAACTAAGAAAAGTTACAATTATGTTATACAAGAAATTATATAAAAACATTTCAGTAGTAGCGTTAGGGACAGCCCTGTTCTCGCTACCCGTGTTCACCGCCTGCGAAAGCGACGTCGTAGACCTTGAACCTGTTGACAAATTCTCCGAGCTTACGGCATACGGGACAGAAGAACGTTGCGAGTTAGCCGTAGTCGGAGCTTACGATGCCGCACAATGTGGTATGTACGTAGATCCGAATGACTTTGGGTGGGCACGCGGTTATCCTTTTGGAGCGGCCAGTATATTGCAAGGCGAAATGCGCGGTGAAGATATGAACCTAACCGCCCAATTCTATGATTATACCTATTCCGCAACCTATAACTTGACTACCGCTAATAACGTGGCGATGTGGGAAACCTCTTTCGAGGCTATTAACCGCTATAATACGGTATACGCAGGTATAGAAGGCGCGGTAGCGGCGGGTGTCATAACCGAAGAGAAAGGGAATCAGTACAAAGGAGAATGCCTGTTCTTACGTGCGTTAACCTATCACAACTTGATGATCCATTATGCCCTGCCCTACAACGTAGAAGGTAACAATAACTACGGTATGCCTATTTACACGAAAGCCGTAAACGACCCCAGCCAACTCGCTGAGCAACAAAGCATAGGCCGTTCTACCGTTAAGGAGACTTACGATCAGATATTAAGCGACCTGAATAATGCGGAAAGCATGCTTCCGGACATTATTGATGCTGATAAGATCGGACGTGCGAGCAAAGGTGCCGCCATCGCATTGAAAACGCGCGTATATTTACATATGCGTGATTGGAACAATGTAGTTACTGAAGCTAAGAAACTGGAAGGCGGACGTTTCATTCTGGAAACCAATCCTGCCACTCCTTTCGTTTCTTACAAAGACAATCAGGAATCTATATTCTCCATTCCGAATGACTCTCAAGATAACGCATCTGTAAATGGAGCTATGTCCGCTATGATGTCTGCCCGTGAAGGTGGCCGTGCGATGTGCCCGACATCCCCTACCCTTTACAACTCCAAATTCTGGAAAGGGGATGACAAGCGTCGTAACCTCGTCCTTTATCGTGCGTCTGACGATTATTACTTCTGTGATAAATACCAGAATCCCCAAACACGTGAAGAGTACGCCCCGATCCTGCGCTATGCCGAGGTATTGCTAAACGAGGCCGAGGCTGCCGCACGTGCGGGAGACAAGACTCTCGCATTGGAGAAATTGAATCAAGTAAGAGACCGTTCTTTGGCCGACCCCGCTACACAGACGTATAAGGCAAGCGATTTCGCCAACACGAAAGCACTGGTGGAAGCTATCCTTTGGGAGCGTCGCATTGAGTTCCAAGGTGAAGGTCGCCGTTGGGAAGACATTCATCGTTTAGCGGCTGACGACTTGCTGCCGTCCGGTGGTATTCCCGCTAAAATCGAATATAACAATGTGAAGAACCAAGGCGCATTCGTTGTTGGTGGAGAAGTGAAAGCTGAATGGTTCGGCAACAGCAAACAGTTCATCCCGTACACGGATAAACGCTTTATTTGGCCGATTCCATTGAATGATATATTAAGAAACCCCACGCTAGCCGCACAACAGAACGCAGGCTGGTAGAATATAGACACACTCTTATTTTTTACTATGCAGGGGACATGAGAGGGCGAGACCGGGAGGTTCCGCCCTCTTTTCTTTTAAAACGTATTGACATAATAATTCACGGGAAATCATTATCTTTGCACTCTCTAAAAGAGGCTTATTCGTTATTTCGTGATAAATACTAATAAATCAACGATATGATTCTATTCTTTCAATCTTCAACAAAGACGGTGCTGGCTGTAGAGGCCGCGCACGCTTTCTCTCCTGAAGACACTCAAAAACTGGTTTGGTTGTTTAGCGAGGCGACTCCTGTTCAATCAGAAACATTGGAAGGCTGGTACGTAGGGCCACGCCGGGAAATGATTACCCCGTGGAGTACGAACGCCGTTGAAATTACCCAGAACATGGGCCTGACCGGTATTTCCCGTATTGAGGAATATTTTCCTGTTTCTTCTGGCGATGCGGATCACGATCCGATGTTGCAACGTATCTACAATGGCTTGAATCAGGAGATCTTCACGATCAGTAAAAAACCGGATCCTATTGTCTACATTGAGGATTTGGAAGTGTACAACCAACAAGAGGGCTTGGCTCTAAGCCAAGAGGAGATCGCTTACTTGAACGAGGTAAGCCAGAAGTTGGGACGTAAGTTGACCGATAGCGAGGTGTTCGGTTTCTCCCAAGTAAACTCGGAACACTGCCGACATAAAATATTCGGAGGTGTATTCATCATCGACGGCGAGGAAAAAGAAAGTTCCTTGTTCAACTTGATCAAGAAGACTTCCGCCGAGAACCCTAATAAATTGGTTTCCGCTTATAAAGATAACGTAGCGTTCAATGAAGGCCCGACGGTAGAGCAATTCGCTCCCCTATCCGGTGACAAACCTGATTTCTTCGCCGTAAAAGATATCAAGACGGTTATCTCCTTGAAAGCCGAGACGCATAACTTCCCGACAACCGTTGAACCGTTCAACGGTGCCGCTACCGGAACAGGTGGTGAGATCCGTGACCGTCTGGGCGGTGGTAAGGCATCCTTGCCGATAGCGGGAACAGCAGTCTACATGACTTCTTACCCGCGTACAGAAGGCGCTCGCGAATGGGAGAAGATCCTAGACCCCCGCCCTTGGTTATACCAGACTCCGGAGCAGATCTTGATCAAGGCTTCCAATGGTGCCTCTACATTCGGTAACCATTTCGGCCAGCCGCTTATCTGTGGTTCTTTATTGACTTTCGAGCACACGGAGAACGATAAGAAATACGCTTACGACAAAGTAATCATGCTTGCCGGCGGTGTAGGTTTCGCAAATATGCGTGATGCCTTGAAGGGCGATCCGGAACCGGGCGAGAAAGTGGTTGTGATCGGTGGCGATAACTACCGTATCGGTATGGGTGGTGGAGCCGTATCTTCCGTAAACACGGGACAATATACAAGCGGTATCGAGTTGAACGCCGTACAGCGTGCCAACCCGGAAATGCAGAAACGTGCGGCTAACGTGATCCGTGCGATCGCCGAGTCTGACGAGAACCCGATCGTCTCTATCCATGACCATGGTGCGGGTGGACACCTCAACTGTTTGTCTGAGTTGGTGGAGGCTACCGGCGGACACATCGATATGAGCAAATTGCCGATTGGCGACCCGACTCTTTCAGCGAAGGAGATCGTAGGAAACGAGAGCCAAGAGCGCATGGGCTTATTGATGAAAGAAGAAGATGTAGCCCGCGTAAAACGTATCGCGGATCGTGAACGTGCCCCGATGTATGTGGTAGGCGAGACTACTAACGACATGAAGTTTGTCTTCGAACAAGCGGACGGCGTAAAACCTATCGATATCAAGCTGGAATATATGTTCGGTAAACCGCCTAGAACGGTTATGACAGACCATACGGTCACTGAATCTTATCAACCGGTTGTTTACAAAGAATCCGAACTTCACCATTATTTGGAGAACGTACTTCAATTGGAGGCCGTAGCCTGCAAGGATTGGTTAACAAACAAAGTAGACCGTTCCGTAACCGGTAAGATCGCCCGCCAGCAATGTCAAGGTGAATTACAATTGCCGTTGAGCGACTTAGGTGCCGTAGCGTTGGATTACCGCGGGAAAGCTGGTATCGCAACTTCTATCGGTCACGCTCCCCAGGTAGCCATGGTTGATCCGGCCGCCGGTTCCGTTATGGCAATCGCCGAGTCATTGACCAATATCGTATTCGCTCCGCTGACAGATAAGTTGGAGAGCGTATCCTTAAGTGCCAACTGGATGTGGCCGTGCCGTAACGAAGGTGAGGATGCCCGTCTGTACACAGCCGTACAAGCCGCTTCCGACTTCGCTTGCAGCTTAGGTATTAATATCCCGACTGGTAAGGACTCCCTATCCATGACGCAGAAGTACGGTGACGATAAGGTGATCGCCCCGGGTACGGTGATTATCTCCGCCGGTGCCGAGGTTAGCGATATCAAAAAGATCGTCTCTCCCGTATTGGCACAAGACAAGAATACATACATTTATTATATAGACTTCTCCTTCGATACCTTGAAGTTGGGTGGTTCCGCCTTCGCCCAAGCCTTGAACAAGCTGGGTAACGAGGTTCCTACCGTGAAAGATCCGGAATACTTCCGTGACGCTTTCAACGCCGTACAAGACGCGATCGAGAAGAAACTCATCCTTGCCGGACACGATATCTCAGCGGGAGGTATGATCACCGCCTTGTTAGAGATGTGCTTCGCCAACGTAGAGGGTGGTTTGGATGTCAACTTGGATAAGATCTCCGAGAGTGATATCGTGAAGATCCTGTTTGCCGAGAATCCGGGTATCTTGGTTCAGGTAAAGGACAAGAAGGCATTCGAAAAGTTGATGGAAGAAGCTGGCGTAGGTTTCGCCATCATCGCCAAACCGACCGACGAGCGCCATGTATTGGTATCGAAAGAAGGCATCCAATATCACTTCGGTATCGACTATATGCGTGACGTATGGTACGAATCTTCCTATAAGCTGGACGTAAAACAGAGCGGTAGCGTTTGCGCCGGAAACCGTTTCGAGAACTATAAGATGCAGCCTATACAATACAAGTTCCACAAGGACTTCACCGGAAAGCTTTCTTCTTATGGAATATCCGCCGATCGCCGTACGCCGAACGGTATCAAGGCCGCCGTTATCCGCGAGAAGGGTACGCAGTGCGAGCGTGAGACCGCTTACGCCTTGTATCTGGCTGGTTTCGACGTGAAGGATGTCCATATGACGGACTTGGCTAGCGGACGCGAGACTTTGGAGGATGTAAACTTCATCGTATTCTGCGGTGGTTTCTCCAACTCCGACGTATTAGGTTCCGCCAAGGGCTGGGCCGGCGGTTTCTTGTATAACGAGAAAGCCAAGAAAGCGATCGACAACTATTACGCACGTAAAGATACGTTGAGCATGGGTATCTGTAACGGTTGCCAGTTGATGGCCGAGTTAGGCTTGGTTTATCCGGAGCACGAGAAAAAGCATAAGATGGTTCACAATGATTCCCATAAGTTCGAGTCTAACTTCGTTAGCTTGGAGATCCCGAAAAACAACTCCGTAATGTTCGGCTCCTTGAGCGGCACGAAGTTGGGTGTATGGGTAGCTCATGGTGAAGGTAAGTTCGAGTTCCCCTACGAGGAGAAGGAGTACAACATCATCGCTAAATACAACTACGATGGCTATCCCGCCAACCCGAACGGTTCTCCTTGGTCCGTTGCCGGTGTTTGCTCAAAGGACGGCCGCCATTTAGCCATGATGCCTCACCCCGAACGTGCGATCTTCCCTTGGCAGTGCGGTTATTACCCCGCCGACCGTAAGGAGAACGACGAGGTCACTCCATGGATCGAGGCGTTCGTGAACGCTCGCAAGTGGATCGAGAATAATAAGTAAAAATAACAGGGGTTGTTTTTAGCGTTCTTTGAACCTTAAAAACAACCCTTGTTTCTATATCTCCTTAAAGTTTCTTGGTAACCGCCTTTTGATTGAACTCATCCACACGGTAGAATAGACTTTACAACGAATCCACGATTTTAATATCCAAGCCGGTACAGGGGGGATTATCGGTAACTATTACTTTATACAACCGTAATATCCCTGCAACACCCCGCTAATATCTTTGCCTCCGAAATTAATAGACACAGAATTTAATAGAAGAATCATGGAAAGGTTATTTAAAATCAGAATCTTTACGGTTATGTTCTTTTTAGCCGTAGCTTCTATAGCAGCGAACGCTAAAGAAAGTAAGAAGGAAGGTGACAATTATCATGCAAAGCAAATTCTCATCGTAGGTTTGCACGATAACGTGAAATCAAACTATTTCTACAATGGGATGATCGCCGAAGAGACCGGTATGAAAGCGGATAGTATCGACCAAACGTATAATACGATCATCGCCGAGAATATCGCCGCATCCGTAAAGAACGGAGATTGCAAGTTTATTCCGGCAAACGCTACACAAGTGACCGGACAGGTACAGAATGAGATCAAGGTTAACGGGGAGAGCGAGGATTGCTATTCCGATCTTTCAGCCGTGCCGACCGAAGAGTTACAAAAGGTATTGGATAATGCTGACGCTGATTATCTGCTAGTATTAAACCTAGCATTATCTTAAATGGCAAGACCAACCCTTGCGCACGCTTTTCCATATCGTCAGCTATACCTTATTCGACAAAGATAAAAATGAGGTATATAGGGGGAATAACTTCTTTACCTGCATGAATCTTGAGAACCCGGATAAACTCAGAAAGAGCAGCCGCAAGAGTTCATCCAAGATAGCATCTACCATTATCAAGACTTTGGACGAGGACTAACCTTCTTTTTTATAGACACATTTATAATTTTCTCGTTGAGCCTAATGGATATCCTTCATTAGGCTTTTTTCTTTATTTAAACCTACACACGGATGTAATCTCTTTGCAAAACCGGACACTTACTTTTGCGCCGTAAAAGATATTTAGGTTTAATTTTAAAAAGATTATTATGAGGATGTTTAACAAACTTACATGCAGGCTGCTTGCCTGTTTGTTATTTTTTAATTGCTTGCCGGCTCTCTTGTCTGCGCAAGGAACGCAAGCGATTATCACCGGTACGGTCATGGATAATAAAGGGGAATCGGTGATCGGAGCCACGATCCAAGTCAAGAATGAATCTACCGGATTCTTCACGGGTTCTATCACGAACGATAAAGGAGAATACACCATCAAGCAGCTTCCGCTAGGTTCTCCTTATACCGTTACAGCTTCTTATATCGGTTATGGAGAACAGAAAAAGACAGGATACGCATTGAACCAAGGGGATATGCTTCGAGTGGATTTCAAGCTGGCGGAGGAATCGGTGGAGATACAAGCCGTCGAGGTAGTCGCTAATTCCTTGAAGAACATGGTTCCGAAGATCGGTGCGGCAACATCTATCTCCGCTCAAAATATCACGAAGCTTCCTGTAAACGGCCGTAACTTCACATCCCTAATGGATCTCTCGCCATTGAGTAGCGGAGGAAATATCGCCGGGCAATTATCATCCTCAACGAATTACACCATCGACGGTATGACGGCTAAAGGAACCGTAGCGAGCGGAACGACTTCCGGCGCTTATACGATATCCATGGAAGCCGTCCGCGAATTTGAGGTGGTAACCAATCAATATGACGTGACCAACGGACGTTCCGGGGGCGGCACCGTGAGCGCTGTCACGAAATCAGGAACCAATACTTTCACCGGAAGTGTATTCGGATTCGGTCGTGCCGATTGGTTATCCAGCTCCTATGATATACGGGGAAATAAATCGACTTCCGACTTCTCTACCTATCAATATGGTTTCTCTTTGGGAGGCCCGATCGTGAAAGACCGTGCGCACTTCTATGTCGTATGGGATCACCAACAGGATTCCCGTCCGATTTATATAGCGGATATCAAGACGGCGGCGGACGAGTCTCGCTATAATGTCACTCAATCTACGCTAGACCGTTATCTGGATATCGCCCGTACTAAATACGGAGTCTCCAATGATCCTCAATTCGGGGAGTTCGGCAAGAAGAAGCAGACGAACGCAGTCTTCGCCCGTATCGACTGGCAGTTGAACGCTACCAACTTGTTAACCATTCGCAATAATTTCATCAACGAGGATAATAAACAGAGCGAGAGCGATAACTCCAGCATCAATCTTTACGAGGTTTGGATCGATCGCAAATCGCATAACAACAGTTTACTCGCTACCTTACGCTCGGTATTAAGCCCGAAACTGACTAATGAGTTGAAGCTTCAACATTTCTTGGTTTACGAGGCTACGACCCCGAACAAGCAATTGCCTAGTTCTAATATTCCGAGAGCAATCGTAGAGAACGTGGAATCTATTTCTGGTGACAAGAGCATGTACACTTCCATCCAACTTGGAGGTCAACGCTACGCTCCCGAACATTTTAAGGATAATGTACTTCAATTGGTAGACAATATGTATTATAATACGGACCGCATCAACTATACATTCGGAGCGGACTTCATGTACACCAATATGAAATCACTCTACGGTAGTGAGATGAACGGACGGTTTTATTTCACGGGACTGGATAATTTCGAGCATATGACTCCTTACCGCTATGCCCGGGAAATCGCCTTGGTAGATGATCCTACCGTAAAGATGAATACCTTGAACTCCGCTATCTACGGACAATTACAAACGAAGCTTTTCACCGGATTCGAGGTCATGGCCGGTATCCGTGCGGATTATACCCGTTATTTCAACCACGCGAACTTTAACCAGACTGTTTATGACGAACTAGGCTTACGTACGGACAACGTAATCTCCACCTTCCAGTTGCAACCCCGCGTTCAATTCACGTGGGACGTGAATGATAAACATCAAGATATTATCCGCCTTGGCGCCGGTATCTTCGGTTCGGATTTAAACAACTATTCCATGATCAACAATATGCTGTTCGACGGTACGAAGGTAGCGTCCGTGGATATACAAGGCAATTTGGTTCCGACACCGAATTTCCCGGCATACCGCAAAGATCCTTCTACCGCTCCGGGCGTTGATTTATTCAACAACCCGAATATCCAAAAGATCAGCACGATCAATATGAATAGTAAGGATGCCCGTGTACCGGTAGTATATAAGTTGAACGCCAGCTACACGCATTTCTTCTCCGATCGCTTGCGGGTAGGTATCAGTGCTTACGCCAACTGGGCACGCCATAATTATATGTACGTAGACCGTAATATGGTGGATGAGCCTTACTTCCGTATCGCCGCCGAGGGGAATCGTGGCGTGTTCGTCCCCGCCGAGAGTATCAATACCAAGAACGGAGCTACCGACTGGATGCAAGGACGTAAAAGTGATAAGGTAGGCCGTGTGCTGGAATTAATCAGCGATGGAAAAATCAACCAATACGCATTCGTGGTAGATGGAACTTGGCGTTATTTCAAGGATGGCGAGCTTTCTTTCAGCTATACGTGGAACGATTCCAAGGATAACACCTCTTACAACGGTAACGTAGCGAATACAGCGACTCTAGCCTTGATGGTAAAAGATGATCCTCGTGATTTGAGTACCATGACTTACTCGGACAACCAATTCCGCCATAAGGTCGTATTCTACGGTACGGCTCCTTCTTTCTGGGGAATCAGCGTAGGCTTGCGTTTCTCCGGGATCGGTGGAACCCGCTACTCTTTAGCGGTTAGTGGTAATATGAACGGTGATTTCGTATCATCCAACGACTTGGCTTATATCTATGACCCGAACGATAGTAATACGCCTCAATATCTTCGTGAGGGTATCCAAGCGATCTTGGACAATCCGGAAGCGGAGAAGAGCGTAAAAGATTATATCCGTAAAAACTATGGGAAGGTTGCCGAGCGTAACGGTGGCGTAAATGGCTTCTACGGTACTTTCGATTTGCGCTTGAACAAGAACTTCAAGATCTATAAGACTCATTCCATCGAGGCCTCGATAGACTTTTTCAATTTCCTGAATATGCTGAACAAGGACTGGGGTGCCGGACATAATCTAGGCAAGCAGAATATCTACTCCATCAAGAGTTTTGACGCAGAGAAGAAGCAATACGTATATAACGTAAACAAAAACACGGGTGTATCCAATATGAACGGAAACCCTTGGCAGATTCAAATCGGCGTACGTTATAAATTCTAACTAACATATTCTATATTCAAATCATAAAAAAAATTACGATGAAGAGACAATTCTTATCATTCACGCTTTTACTTGCGTTATCCACTTGGATAGCGCAAGCCGCTACCGTAAGAGGCACTGTATCCGATACGGCAGGGGAAACCCCACCAAGCGGAGGCGTTGAGGAGATTGCC
>OAVD01000887.1_pt1 | contig 13542 bp, 10 predicted proteins | sample 1476351 | NCBI WGS metagenome assembly OAVD01 (sample SAMEA2580075, study PRJEB22360) | human gut metagenome | biome: human gut; feature: human-associated habitat; material: faeces | place: Denmark | collected 2008/2010 | reverse complement strand
AGCTGGACGCCGGGCTGGCGGCTCGGTTTGTTCAGCGATTGACTTGATGAGGGATCGTTAAGGGTTCCCGGATTGCGGCGCCCGCGCCTTATCCGGGCTACCTGCGCGCGCAGGATGCGGTATTTGTAGCCCCGGCCAGCATAGCGCAGCCGGGGATTGACGTGTTCACACAAGCCGTGTCATTTACTGGCTCCGCTGCTTCTCCACCGACAGCGGGCGGTGAATCAGGGTCATCGGCACGGTGATCTTCACATCGGCATTTTCCCCCTGCAGCTTCTGCTGCATCAGATGAAACGCGTGCTGCGCCCAGGCGTCCTCATCCTGGCGCATCGACCACACCGCGTTCGGCAGAAATCCCAGCATCTGGTGTTCATCGAAGGTGCCGATGGGAATATCCGACGGAATAAAGCCGTAGGTTTCCCGAAGCGCGCTCAGCGTCCCTTCCAGAATGGGCAGAGAGGAGGCGATAAACGCCTTCGGCGGCTCGCGGTGCTGACGGAGAAAATCGAGCATCAGCTGTTTGCCCTCTTCCTGACGGTTATGGCTGGCGGACAATATCCACTCCTTGCCGGCGGGCAGCTCGCTCAGGTAGCCCTGCAGACGACGCTGGATCGACGGCTGCTGGGTATCCCCGGCGATAAAAAAAATCGGCGAGACGTCCACCGCCTGGGTCATCGCCTGCACCAGCTTTTTGCTGCCGTTGTAGTTATCGCTCACCACCAGCGACACGTCGCTCTCGCCAAAATCGCGGTCGAGCAGCACCAGCGGCCGCTTGCGCGCTACCTTCTGGTGATGCAGCTGCGTTTCCCGGGTAGAGGGCACCACGAAGAGCCCGTCAACGTTGCGCGCCAGCAGCCCTTCAACCAGACTGTTTTCATGCTCGCTGTCGCTGTAGGTGCAGGCAATCATTAGCTGATACCCCGCCTGACGGCAGCAGGCTTCGAGCTTTTCCGCCAGGGTGGAGAAAAACAGGTTGGATAAACGCGGGATCACCAGCCCTAAGGTCTCGGTTTTATTGAGCTTCAGGCTGCGGGCGATATGGTTAACGACCAGCCCGTTCTCGGCGATGTAATCATTAATACGCTGCTGCGTTTTGGCGCTGATGCGATACTGCTCAGCTTTGCCACCCAGCACCAGGCGCACGGTGGTAATCGAGATTTCCAGCGCCCTGGCGACTTGCTCAACGGTTTTGGCCATAAACTCATTTTCCATAACGAACAGAACGGCTTAATCATAAACTAATTCGAGTTAGCAATACATTAGCCGCGCTGTTATTTTGAACAAGGCGTCAGTTTTCTGACGCCACTGGCGCTGTCGATCGCGATCCCGCTACGCGGACGATCGTTAAGATCCTTCCCTGTCCTCTCTGTCGGCGTGTGTGCCGGGAGAGATTCTGGCCGCGTGATTTCACTTTGCCGGTTTAACCTCGGTCACCCAGGTGGGGAGATCCCATGTCCCGCCGAGGCGAAGATAGCGGCACATCCCCGTGGTCGCTTCACGGCTTTTGCGGAACGTTGTGCCATCCCAGAGCCAGCTCGCCGTCCCCCAGCAATCGCCGAGCCCTCGCCCTTTCTGGCTCATAAAAATCTCGCCGTCGCCATACTCAGAACCGGAAACCGTAATAAGCGTTGGATTACCCTCAAGTTTGCTATCCACAACCCAATAGCCGTATCCCTCGTTATAGGCCGCCCGCCAGCACAAGGCCGAAATCAGGGAATGCGCGTTATCCAGCGGCGTCAGGCTGATAGTTTCAGCCTCCTTCCCCTCCTCAGGCTGGAGGCGATCGCACCAATCATCGTTATTTAGCGTGGCCAGAAGCTTCGGCTTGAGCACCGCCAGCTCAGGCGCGGTTAACGCTCTCTCCTGCGCCTTCTCAGGCATGACCCGGTGAATGACCAGGGCAGGAATCGCTGCCCGGACGCTACTTTCCGGCATGTCGCCTTTTTTGGTCAACGCGCCCGGCGTGCCGATTCGCCCCTGAACATCGTCCATTTTCAGCAGTACCGCGTAAGCGCCTTCGCCGGAAAGCACAAACGGCGCCTCCCCGCCTGTAAATTCGACCTTCCCGCTGCCTTTGATGGCGTTAACGATCGCCCGGGCCTGTTTCTTCGACAGCGGCCAGCTCTCTTTTGCGGGCTTCACATCGCCTGCCGGCTGGCCGTTGATCCACAGCGTCAGTTTGCCCGGCAGAACGTCGCTGTCGGTCACCTCCGCCAGCATCAGCTCTCCCGAGACGGCGGTACCCGCTCCGGCCTGGCGGGTCAGCAGCACCGAACCTCCGCTTCCTTCTTCAGCGCTGTATCCCGCCGCCCGACAGGTCAGCGTGTTATCGCATACCACTTCCCAGTCTTTGTGGCTGAATGAAACGCCTGTTTTCGCCAGCGCGGGGAGACTAAGTACGGCCAGTGCCAGCACGCCTCTCCAGAGTTCCTTTTTCATACCTTCTCTCCTTAATCGGTCATCCGCGTAGTCTGAATAATCCCCCGCTCAGAGAGAAGCGTTTTCCCCTGCCGCGACATTTTTCAGACAACGACATGGATGCCGCACCGCTTTACGCTTCGTCGGGCATATTCCCGCCCGTTCAGCCCGGCTGAAAATAGCGGGCTTGAGATTCTGGTCACCTCATTCAACATCATTTCTGGGTTCACAAAATAACATCCGCCGTGATGTTAAATCATCTTGTGATATTCCGCGCGGCTGCGACCGGCTAACTCTTTTTACGCTCTCACTTCATCTTTGCGATTCATAGCTGAATTCCGCTCTGGTTATTCAGGGGGTTCTTTTATGCATCGGTTCATCTTTTCTTTGACGTCATCAATAATATGAAGCTATCCCGAGTATTCAGCGTTCTGCCGTCGCTATTTTTTGCCGTCGCGTGCGCTGCCGCATCATCCGGCGTGGATCATTGTGAAGTGGGCTGCCCGACCGGCGGAAGCGCGCAGACGCTGGTTCGCGAAGCCTATACGCTCAATAACAACAGCCAGCGCAAATTCGCTAATTGGGTGGCGTATAAAATCACCAAAGCCAGCCTGGCCAGCGGGCGTTCGCGCAGCTGGAAGCGCGATCCGGATTTACCCGCTACGGATACCCTTGCCCCCGCGGCATACAAAGGGGCCAGCGCAGCATTGGCGGTCGATCGCGGGCATCAGGCGCCTCTCGCCGGGCTCGGCGCCAGCGCAGACTGGCAGGCGTTAAACTATCTTTCCAATATCACTCCGCAGGCCTCCAACCTGAATCAGGGGGCGTGGGCGCGGCTGGAGGATAAGGAGCGCGCCCTCGCCGAGCGCCGCGACGTGGCGGCGGTGTGGTCCGTTACCGGGCCGCTGTTCGAACGGCATATCGCCACCCTGCCCGCCGCGCCCGAGGTGGAGATCCCCAGCGGCTACTGGAAGATTATTTTTATCGGCTCCAGTCCGGATAAAGGCGAATACGCGGCGTTTTTGCTGGATCAGGCGACGCCCAAAAGCGCCAGTTTTTGTGATTATCAAGTGACGGTGGAGGAGATTGAGCGGCGGACTCATCCGACGCTCTCGTTCTGGTCCGCCCTGCCGGCAGGTATCGCCCGCCGCCTGAAGTCCCGGAAGGGGACGCTGGCAAAAGAGATGGGGTGCCCGTAATTGGGCATGGGCATCCTGTTGCGCGCATTATCTCATTTTTATTTTTTGAATCTGCTTTGCGGTTATTTCAGCAATATCAGGAAAGTCATTTTCAACAGGCGCTAATTAATAGCATCACGCATTCTATTAATTCTTAATTTGCGGTTAAAGGCGTTTATTATGTCCGATTAAAATCTGGACTTTATTTTTATTACTGGTTAGGTTTACAGGTGTTATTTAGCGCGGTGCGAATGTGTTGGCGCACACCCGCACCGCTGATCACAATTACTATTTACAGGGAATAGCAACCATGACTAATGCTGATTGTATTGTAGATTCGTTTGATCCAGAAGTGTCGCCGAAAAATAAGCGTCAGTTGACGGTGAGTTATGTGAGACGTTTGCCAGATCGTCGTCTTGTTCCGGCGCTGATCATGAAGGGCGAGTGGCTGGCGGCGGCAGGGTTTTCGACCGGCACCCGGGTGGAAGTGCGGGTGATGGAGGGCTGTATTGTGCTGACGGCGGTTGAGCCGGAACCGGAACTGGAAGCCGCGATGCGCAGGGTAGAGAAGCTGTCGGCCAGGAAGCAGAAGCAGGTCAGAGAGTTTATCGGGGTGATTGGGGGACGGGGTTGAGGGATCAGAATTGCGGTGACAGACAGGATTTTAATGCCATGCTCTATATCGCCACTCCGGACCTGTACTCATCCATCAAATCCCTACAACGTTCCTTTTAGATAACGGATAAATACCTGTTAATACGGCTGAATGAGGAAACCATCATGGAGACTTACCGATTACATCGCGGCAGGCTTATCGACCATATCCAGCTTGTGGTAAATGATTTCGAGGCCAGCAAAGCGTTTTATACAGCCGTGCTGGCGGTCCTTGAGATCCCTGTCGTGAATACCTACGACGATTATTTTTGGGCTGATGAGCTTGTTGTTTCATCCATTAATAGCCCCGGTTCCGCAGGTAAGCCGACAGGACGCCATCATCTGGCTTTCCAGGCCAGGGATCGTGAGACGGTGGATGCTTTTTACCAGGCAGCGCTGGCACACGGCGGCAGTGATAACGGCGCACCCGGTGAGCGAACTTATCACCCGGGGTACTACGCGGCCTTTGTACTCGATCCCGATGGTAACAATATCGAAGCGGTTTACCATGGCGAGGGGGAACGCAGTGCGGCATCGGTGAAGATTGGCTTCAGTCTTTAAGTATAACGGCCTCCGGGCAGGGGTCGTATTGGGCGGTTGGCATTAAGTCAGACCAGGAGCCAGCCCAGGAATTAGCCATATCGAAGCCCTCATAATAATGAGGGCTACATAAAATAAATTCAGTGTTGTAAATTCATTGCGTATTCATTTTATAAAGGAATAACGATGGGAGCCATTAACGAGATAGATATTGCAAAGCTGGTTTTGCTACCCGCGATTTTATATGTGGCTAAAAAGATCATCGACTGGGCGGGAAAAGTGATGTCCAGCCCGCCAGCAAAGCGAAAAATTCGCTTCGAAAAGGTACCTATTGAAACAAAAATAGAGGTGCTGAATAAAATCGCTGAGATAGCGAACGCTGAAATACCCGACACTAAACTCTCGAGGACGCATCAGACGGTACAAATGAAATTTTTATATGAGCAGATCGGGATTACTCTTCCTGTCTGGCACGCCCATCAGCTGATCGCGTTTATCGCTGATAAAAATATCGGCTCATATGATGTACGATTAATGAGTTTCCTTAAAAACCCGTCCTTTTATCGTTGTGAAGAAAATCATTTTTCTGTCGATGGTAAAAAAATTAAAAATTTTCACATCGTTAGCGGAGGTTTCTGGCTAATTTCAATCGTCATTTTTGCCTGCGCCTGGTGGACAACAATACAATCGTTACTGGCCAGCGGGGGCGTAAATTCGGTTATCGCATTTTCACTGTTTTACTTTATTTCCGCTATTGTGGTCACTGGCTTTATCTTGAGCCAGGTTGGAGAAACCTGGCAAAGCGCCAGATTCGCCAGGCTGTTTGAAAGGTGGTGTGAGGATGAAGCGCGGGTGGATAGTGGGGAGCAGATCAAGGGGGATATTAAGTTATCTGATACTTGATTGAAATACTCAAGGAACATGCTTGTATGATCCAAATATTACTTAGACAATATAAGGTTAATGCATGTATTGTAACATTATGTAATTTTGAATTTTGAGTGTACACGAAAATGAACCTTGCCGAAGAAGAGTTGTTAGAAGTTGCATGGTACTTGTCAAAATATGGATACAAGAAGCCACCTGTAGCGCTGGGAGTTGAAAAATGGAAAGACGCGGTTGCGCTATTTTATCCTCGATTTGGGGCGGGAAAATCGTTCACGGAGTTTTATAATAGTCTGAAAAATCATCGTGATCACTACGATGCCTGGATGAGCAATGTACGTATTGGCTGGCGCAACGAAGATGGAACACCACGAGGTCTCCCCTCAGCATCACAAAGAGTGTTACAGAGGATGAGCTTGTTGTCTGATGCTCAAATTGAACAAAATATTCTAACTAAGCTTACAGATATAACTGATATCCAAGAAAAGTACGATATTGAATTAATAGTTAAAGATCAATCAATTGACGAAACAACAAAAGAACGCCTGATTGCGGCCAGACTCGGTCAAGGGGTTTTTAGACAGAAATGTTTAAAACTTTTCCCCGCTTGTGCTGTAACAGGATATACATTCCCTCCATTACTTCGGGCAAGCCATATCAAGCCTTGGTCGGCATGTGAAAGTGCCAAGGAACGTCTTGATCCTTACAATGGCATTGTACTAGCTGCACATATCGATGCTCTTTTCGATAAAGGTTGGATTTCGTTCAGTAACGATGGTTACATTTTAATCAGTGAAGAGCTTGATGAAACTATCGTAAAGCAACTTTCTTTAGCAGGCCGTAAAATTAAAGAATTCACTTCATTTTCATATAGTTACCTTGAATGGCATAGAAAAAACCTATTAAGATAAAGAGCTAAAAGAATGCGATACAGATACAACGATTCACTGCTTATCTGACATCTAGCCTGTAATTTCATAAAGATTGCTCAGGAATGGCTTTGTTCAGGGCAAATCTGTATAATGCCCGGTCTTCAATGTGTAGGTGTTAGAATGACTGTTAAAGCTATTGATTTGTTTGCAGGTGCTGGTGGTTTCACTCTTTCGGCTGTTGAAGCTGGCGTAGACGTGATTGCTGCAGTCGAGTTTGATAAGTCAGCAGCAGAAACCTATCGTAAAAACTTCATTGAAGGGAAGAAAAGAAAAATTGAACTTAGGTCCGGTCCCCAAAAAGGTGATATCAATAATATTTCACCACTGGAACTAAGACAAAGCTTACAACTCGAACGTGGAGAACTAGACATTATACTAGGTGGTCCACCATGCCAGGGGTTTTCTACACATCGAATTAAAAATGCGGGTGTTGATGACCCTCGGAATGCTCTATTGCTGAAATATTTCGAATTTGTGCATGAATTTCAACCAAAAGTTTTTTTAGTTGAAAATGTAACTGGTTTATTGTGGAAACGCCACGAAAAATATTTGCAGCAATTTATCACTTTAGCTCAGAATAATCATTACATCTTAAAATTCAGTGATATAATCAATGCTGTAGATTATGGTGTTCCTCAAAATCGTAAAAGAGTATTTATCTTCGGCATCCATGAAGATCTCGATAATAGCACAATAAAATTCCCTCCAAAACCGACACATTATTCACCTATCTCAGGTATGGAACCTTGTTGGATACCAGCATCTTCAGTATTTGAAGATATTCCTAGTGATATAAAAAAACGATACATCGATGAATACTTTGTTGGTAAATGCAATCTCTCCGAGGAAGAAGGATATAATATTTTAAATAATCTCCCTATTGGAAAGCCTGTGGCACAAAATGAAATATTCATGCATCCCACACCGAAATTGGTAGAAAGATTCATGGATACTCCTCTTAATGGAAGTAGAGTTGATGCCGGAGAAAAGCATCTTTTAAAATGCCACTCTAATGGATATGAAGGACACAAAGACGTTTATGGAAGAATAATGATACATAAACCAAGTAATACTATTACTACCGGTTGTAATAATCCATCAAAAGGAAGATTTGTTCACCCTTGGAAAAATCATGGTATAACTCTACGTCATGCTGCTCGTCTGCAAACTTTCCCTGACTGGTTTGAATTTACTGGAAGTTCAACACACCAAGCAAAACAGATTGGTAATGCAGTCCCGCCTAAGCTAGGGAAAATCCTTATTAGTTCAATATGTCAAATATTAAAGAAGTAGCTTTTATTGATAAAGCGTATATAAATATATTTTTTGATAACGAAATAGCTCTTAGTATACAAAAATAAAATTATTTTCCATTCACTAAGGAAAGGGGGGAGAGCACGGACTATGAATTTTTCTAATTTTTAATATATCAATCCCAAACACATTCAGTTATCTTACTCAGAACATAAGATTTTAAGTAATTCCTTTCACGAAGCGTCTATCTAGCGTCTTGTGGCATAGATAATGTCGATCTGGTGTTATCCCGAATGAGTATCCCAAAAGGAACAGAGCCAAGCAGCGGATGACCTTCCTACAAGGGTATTCTTCTTCATATGCTCGCCCTCAGATTGCTGAGGTAAGTATCATAATGTTACTGTCCGGTCTATGAGACTGTCGCACCTCCATCATTTATGCAATCCCAACCATTCCCATTTTTACCGATTAATATTAGTATCATTCAATCATCGAGTTAGGCACTTCAGTTTGAACGGAGGGTAAACAACGTGGCCCAGATGAAAGTAAGTGCAAGAACTGTCGATATGCTAGGGAGGCAGCAGATTGCAGGTATCCCTACAGCTATTCACGAACTATTTAAAAATGCACATGACGCATATGCTTCAAATGTAGAAATAGACTTTTTTGAGTCCCAAAATTTACTCACCTTAAGAGATGACGGGATAGGGATGACAAAAGAGGACTTTATTGGAAAGTGGTTAACAATTGGTACATCCAGCAAGCTTGGTATCAACAGAAAACCCGTATTCATTCCTGAGGGCATGGACGAACGACCTTTAATGGGTGAAAAAGGTATAGGAAGGCTTGCAATAGCGTCTATTGGACGTCTAGTGCTTGTTCTTAGCAGAGCCATTCGAGATAACGGAATGCACGAAATGGTCGCTGCCCTAGTTCACTGGACTCAATTCGAAATACCTGAAATTAATTTGTCAGATATAGTAATACCAGTTAAAACTTTTGCTACAGAAAAGCTTCCAAATCAAGATGATATAAAATCAATGTCTAACGAAATTATAGATAATCTTGATAAATTAGAAAGCAAAGTATCGACTGAAATATATGATATTATCAAGAAGGATTTAGATTCATTTGTATTCTCTCCAGATGTACTATTCAGTAATTTGCAAAGTATAACAGTACATAACTGGGATAAATCCAATATCCATAACGAAGACTGTGTTGATTATAAAAAGTCTCCAATACTGGATGGATTTCATCATGGTACACACTTTGTAATTATGCCTTGCGATCCAGCTCTAGAGCTGGACATTAAAAAAGACGAAAACAACACTACTGAACTTCAAAAAATTCTTGTCGGTTTTGCAAATTCATTAAATGATAAGTCTGAACAATTAATGGCTACAAAGTTCCGTATTCACTCAGGGATCACCGAGCCAAAAGAACTGATTGAAGATGGTTTCTTTACTCCAGAAGATGCTCTCAGCACTGACCACTATGTAGAGGGTGAATTTGACGACTTCGGACAATTTAAAGGAGCTGTTACAGTTTATCGAGGAGAACCAGTAAATCATATTATCAACTGGAATGAAAACCTTGGGACAAAAACTCGTTGTGGTAGATTTAAGATAAAATTTTCATACTTACAAGGCGAAGCTAGTGATAGTACAGTACCGCCACAAATATATGCTGAAATAAAAGCAAAATTAAGTATGTATGGAGGAGTTTATCTTTATAAAGATGGCATTCGGGTATTGCCTTATGGTAAACCAGAATTTGATTTCCTAAGAATCGAAGAAAGAAGAACAAAGCGGGCTTCAACTGCTTTCTTTTCCTATAGATGGATGTTTGGTGCAATTGAAATCGGACACGACAACAACTCGATGCTAATTGAAAAAGCGGGACGTGAGGGTTTAATAGAGAATATTGCCTACCGAGAATTTAAAAGCATTTTAAATAATTTCTTCGATCAGTTAGCAGCAGATTTTTTCCGTGAGAATTCCATTAATGATCGTTTTTGGGAGATAAAAGAATTATTTAGAAACCAAGCAAAACAACAGAAAATCTCCTTAGACAAAAGAAAGAAAAATGTTAGTTCAAAAAAAATAAACTTCCAAAATGAACTCGAGGACTTTTTCTTAAATTATGATAAAAATATATATTCCAACAAATCAGATTCTATTCTTAACGAGATACAAAATCGTATGCTGACCAGTAGGGATAACTGGACGACTCCACAAAAATATAATTTTATATATGAAATCACAAGGGATGCAAGAAGTAAAACCAGTGAATTCGGTAAATCAATTAAAATTACAAAACCAAATATTGGTTTAAATAAAACATTACTAAGACAATGGGAAAGTTATCTTGTTTTAAGAGAAAAAATTAATGAAGATATTCTTGAACCGTTAAAGTTGCACCTTGATGAGCTGATACGTAGTTATATGAGCACTCATTCTCTATCATTTAGTAAAAGAGAAAAAATAACTGAAGCGATAGATGATGAAAGAAAAAACATTAATAGCACCATTAGTTTCTTTAAGAAAGAAATAAAGGATAGCGTTAATATATTAGATAACTCTATCAAAGAAAAAGTTAGAGAAAAAACTTTAGAATTCACTAACACGATTAATACTGTCATGAGTGAAATTAATACAATTTCTTTAGATACTATTCCTGATGATAAAGCAAATGACATGATTACTTCATGGGAAAAACAATTAGATGCTGTATCTAATAGAACTGAGGAATATTTCAATAAGCTAAAGGAATCTGTTGATATTGTCATAACTGACTTACAAGGCGATGAAGTTACCTCTATTGATACTTTAGTTGCTTTAGAAACTGAAAATGAGCAAGTTAAAGATTCCCTGAATCAGTATTTCGATTTCGCACAATTAGGTATGTCGATCGGTATAATACAACATGAGTTTAGCAGTACTATCAGAACGGTCAGGAAAAGTATTAAAATGTTAAAACCATGGGCTGACCAAAATCCCAATCTAAATAATATATTCTTTAATATTAGCCATAGTTTTTCACATTTAGACGGCTATCTAAAAATGTTTACACCATTGAACAGGAGACTTTATAGGTCTAAAATAGAATTAAGTGGAAAAGAAATAACAAGGTATCTCAAAGATATTTTCGATGAGAGGATGAAGCGACACAGCATCACTCTTGAGTCAACTGATGAGTTTCTAAATAAGGTAACTAATGTATATCCATCTACATTTTTACCTGTATTTATAAATGTTATCGATAATGCAATTTATTGGTTGAATACTCAGAGAGCAACTGACAATCCAAATAAAAAAATAATACTAGCAACCCAGGGAAATTCTCTAACTATATCTAATAATGGGCCAGCGATCCCTACTATTGATAGAGAAAGTATTTTTGAGTTCAGTTTCTCTCGTAAAGAATCAGGTAGAGGAATGGGTCTTTACATTTCAAAAGAAACCCTTAATAGAGAAGGTTTTGATATTAGGTTAGCTAAAGGAGAGGTTAGTGCCCCTCCTTGCTTTATAATTGATGATTTGGACAAAGGAGCTTCAGCATGAATTTATTCTCTACACATTGCCACGAAGTCGTAAGGGAATATGTGCAAAACGTTATGATTATTGATGATGGTGCACAGCTAGATGCTGCAAATGAGCCATCGTCTACCATAATATTGAATACTCCTATCAGTACAAGTCCATTAGTTTCAAGCTTTCAACAAAATATTGTTTTCCCGAAAAATCAATTACAAACCCTACCGGAAAACGTGCACCCTCTTGATACACTATCTTTGACAAATGCTTTCTTTGAAGAAGGTATTGTTGCTGGAATTTATCAACCCAAAATACAAAACAATCAAACTCCGGAGCAATTTGCCGCTATCGCTAGATCTGCATGTGAAAAAGCTGACATCATTATTTTAGACTGGATTCTTAAGGACCGAAAATCTGATTTCAGCAAAGCCATAGTGAAAGAGATACTTAGAAGCGATAGTGAGAATGGAGGTAGAATTAGGGCAATAATGATTTACACTGGCGAGTCTCATTTGAATGATCTTAGAGATGAGCTATGTGTTTATTTGGCTGATTCAAATCTTGATAAAAATATAGATTTTGAAATTCATTCAAGTAATTTAATAATTGCTTTTTATAATAAAGATCATCAAACTTATGATTTCGGGCCAGAAAGAGCTGTTAGTGAATCTGAAATCCCTACTGCTGCATTAAAATCATTTTCGAAATTAGTCAATGGATTAGTCCCTGCGTTTGCAATTAAATCTGCAGCATCTATCAGGAAAAATACTGGAAGAATAATCTCTAGGTTTGGCAAAAATCTTGACTCTGGATATTTAGCTCATAGAGTTCTTTTACCAAGAGCTGATGATTCTGAAGTATTTATGCTGGAAAACTTCGTATCCTATATGAGAAATATTTTAGCCATTTCGAGAGTTGACAATTCAACTTTGGGTGCTTGCGCAATAGAAAAATGGATTAAAGACAACGCCGAAAAACTTGAAAAGAAAATAGTTCATAGCGATATAACATGCCAGATTGAATTAGCTGACATGATAAAACTATCAAGGGAAGGGTTTTCAGGTAATTTGCAAAAAATCATCAACAAAAGCAACAAATCAATTTCTAATGAATTTGATGATATAAGTAAGAAATCATCACTAGACGCAATATCAATATTCAATACGGATAAAATTCAGGTTATTGATTCCTCAGTTGAGCTATCTATTCTTTCCTCTTTCCGACGTACATTTAAAGATATTATAGGAGTTAATGAATCACCATATTTAACTCAAGGTTCACTTATATACTCGAAGAACAAAAACCAGTTTCTGTTGTGTATAACACCTAAATGTGACACCGTTAGAATAAGTAAAAAATTAAATTTTTCATTTGTTACTCTAGATGAAACAACCGATGGAAAATTTGATATTGTCATACCAAAAAATGATATAATAGATAACCATAAAAAAACCATTCATGAATCTGAAAAATTAAAAATTGTAGAACAAGTAGTTGATAACATTTTATCGAAAAATATTAAAGCAAATAAATCTCTTAGAAAACAATTCCTTACTTTCCCTCCATACGAAGCGAAAGAATACATTTACCTACATACAACGCAAAAATTTCATAAACTCGAACATATTACATTTGAAACTGATGAGCGTAAAAGAGTATTATCGAGCAATGCAGACCCTGACATCATTATTTTCTGGGATGAGAATTGTGACGAATATATCTGGGTTGGAGATTTACATGATTTAAATACAATATCCCGGGTGGGTAACTTAGTTTCTAATCTTAACAGGACTGGAACAGATGAAGTTGAATGGTTGCGCCGTAATGCACGATAAGTAGTTTATCGCCAGGAGATATATGAAGTTGTGTATTTGTTTTATACAACTTCATATTCTGTAAAGTGCAGATTATTATTTTATTACCTCTGATTATTTTGATTGCGCATAATCAAACGGACTCCACCCCCCTTCTCCCGATTCAATTAATGAACTACAAGCCATTGTTCTGAAACCATGACCACATACTTCTACCTTCGTATCGTAGCCCATGACTCGTAGTGATTTATAAACTGTGTTTTCACTCATCGGGGCTTTGTTGAATAAATCGAACTTTTGCTGAGTTGAAGGATCAGATCACGTATCT
>OAVD01000879.1_pt1 | contig 13753 bp, 9 predicted proteins | sample 1476351 | NCBI WGS metagenome assembly OAVD01 (sample SAMEA2580075, study PRJEB22360) | human gut metagenome | biome: human gut; feature: human-associated habitat; material: faeces | place: Denmark | collected 2008/2010 | reverse complement strand
CGGCTGGAATTTCAATTCCTTATACGGGTTGGACTCCATCAGCCCGGCTTTTACGGATTTCTCAATTTCATTGTACAGTTCTTCAACCGAACCGATGCAGATTTCTTCCGCCCCGTCTTCGGTACGCCAGATAGGCAACGGCGTTCCCCAGTAGCGACTACGGCTCAAGTTCCAGTCCTGAAGGTTTTCCAACCATTTGCCGAAACGTCCCGTGCCGGTGCTCTGCGGTTTCCAGTTGATCGTATTGTTCAGTTCAATCATCCGTTCGCGGCAAGCGGTCGTGCGGATAAACCAGCTATCCAGCGGATAGTACAACACAGGCTTGTCCGTACGCCAACAATGCGGATAGTTGTGCACATGCTTCTCGATGCGGAACACACGGTTCTGTGCTTTCAGCATCATGCAGATTTCGATATCCAGCGTTTCGTCTTTTTCTCCCTTTGTCGCATCGTAAGCGTTCTTCACGAACTTGCCCTGCCACGGATCATAGTCGGCAGCATTCATATGCTCCTGAACATACTCGGGATCGAGGTCTTCCAGCAGATAGAATTTACCTGTCATATCGACCATCGGACGGCGGTTCCCATCTTTGTCGATCATCATCAAAGGAGGTACGCCGCTTGCTTTTGCCACACGGTCGTCATCCGCACCGAAAGTCGGAGCGATATGTACGATACCCGTACCATCTTCCACCGTCACATAGTCGCCGGTGATTACCCGGAAAGCACCTTCTCCCGGATTGACCCACGGGATCAGCTGCTCGTAATGCATGCCGGCCAGTTCCGGTCCTTTCCATTCGCCGACCACTTTGAACGGCACCAGTTTATCGCCCAGTTTATAATCGGTCAGAGCCAGATCGGCGGCTTTCGGATTGAAATACACATTCAACAAGTCCTTAGCCAAAACAGCCGTCATCGGCATACCTGTATATGGATTATAGGTCTGAACAGCCACATAAGTGAAATTTGGACCCACACAAAGAGCCGTGTTGGAAGGCAAAGTCCACGGAGTAGTGGTCCATGCCAAGAAGAACGGTTCGCCAAATCCCGCCATCTCCGGTTTCGGATCGAGAATGCGGAACTGAGCCGTACAAGTCGTATCCTTCACGTCGCGATAACACCCCGGCTGGTTCAACTCATGCGAGCTAAGCCCCGTTCCGGCAGCCGGCGAATACGGCTGGGGGGGGGGACCCTTTGTAAAGCAATCCTTTCTTATACAGTTCCTTCAGCAGGTACCACAATGTTTCGATATAACGATTGTCGTAAGTGATATACGGGTTTTCAAGGTCGACCCAATATCCCATCTTCTGTGTCAGATCCGTCCATTCCTTCGTGAACTTCATCACGTCGCGGCGGCAGGCGGCATTATATTCGGCCACAGAGATCTTTTTGCCGATATCTTCTTTGGTGATACCCAATGTTTTTTCAACTCCCAGCTCTACTGGAAGTCCGTGTGTATCCCATCCCGCCTTACGGTTGACAAGATATCCTTTCATGGTCTTATAACGGCAGAAAATATCCTTAATCGAACGGGCAATCACATGGTGAATACCAGGCATACCGTTTGCAGAAGGAGGACCTTCATAAAAGACAAACGAGGGATGTCCTTCGCGGATTTCAAGACTCTTATGGAAGATGTCGCCATCCTGCCATTTCTTCAGCACCTCTTTATTGACGTTCGACAAGTCAAGTTTCGAGTATTCGGCAAATTTCTTACTCATATGCGTTATATTTATCTATCTTCTCAAAAATTGCCGCAAAGGTAGTGATTTAATTCGAATTAGGCAATATGGAAACAGCAAGGACTCAAATCTCTCCGGACGTATTTCCCAGCGCCATCAATAATGCCACCACTTCCGAATAATTCTTCCGGCCGGAGGAAATGTTGTTTCCTTTCAAGAACCAGTTGTAAACGGTACTCTGGATCTCGCCTATAAATGGGCTGTACAAATTCTCCCAGTAAGCGACTTTCCGGTTGTAAAGATCTTTTACCTCGGGGGAGATCGTCTCTTTCCATTCATTAAACTCCTCTTCCGACAATAAGCCGTAGGCATTGCTCAACACATAAGGCAACAAAGCAAAATAAGCCGAAAACCGGATTTCCGGCACTCCGGAACGGGAACAGACGAGAAAACCATACAAATTCGCTTCCGCCTCGCTGGATATTCCTAACACATGCGCCATTTCATGTGCATAAGTAAACGGATACTGGACCGGGAGCAGATCAGGGTTCAGATTATATTCGGTAAAAAACGGTCCCATATACCCCAATACCCCCACTCCACTCATCAAAAAGGGCATTAACATCGGCTTCGGATGCAAATACCCGGCAGGACTGACTAAAGAGAAACGCCCGGCAATTTCATGATATTCCTTTTTCACTTCCTCTGCGACGAGGGCCTTATCTATTTTTTCGACAGGCACAAAGGACGCATTCAACGAATCTGTATAAGTGGATAAGAACGAACGAAAAGCGTCGGCTGAATAAGCCGCATACGGGATTTCCGTCCGTGTAAAAAAGTCTTTCCTGAAATAATTCAATCCCCAAGCCAGATAAAACCAGACATATATCCACAACAAATATTCGATCATCCGTCCGGCTGTCGCCCGCCAGGAACGTTTCTTCACAATGGCATAAACCAGATAAGCAAGCAAACCGGCCATACTACCGTATATCAGGCAATCACCTATCGAAAAAGAAAATAGAGAAGAAAAACAGGACAAAGCACCCGATATATAAGGATATACATTCCGGGCATACGCCTCTCCCATATCCGGCGAACGCATGGCGCACCAAATACCGGCCAGAAGGAGAGACAAGACTATCCAGCGTATATATTTCAATTTGAAATGTTTTTATTCAATAACTTCTTCACTTCCGCTTCCGACAGATTCCGGCGACAGGCATAATCTTTCATCTGTTCTTCATCAATATTACCAATCATGAAATATTGGGAATCCGGATGTGCAATATAAATGCCGCTCACCGTCGCCGTCGGATACATAGCGCCGTTTTCCGTCAACCGGACACCGATCTGTGACATATTTAACAACTTATCCAACGTGTAGTTCAAAAGCTGGTCCGGCAATGAAGGATAACCGATAGCCGGACGTATTCCCTGATATTTCACTTTATACAGGTCGGAGATGGAAAGCGATTCATCCGGAGCATATCCCCAATATTCCTTACGGACCTTTTCATGGAGATATTCGGCCGTAGCCTCGGCCAAACGATCGGTCAAGGTTTGCAACAACATGGAATTATAGGTATCTCCCTCCTGCTCGAACCGTTCTTTCAGAGATTCGGCGCCGGTACCGGCCGTCACCACGAAAGCGCCGACATAATCCGTACGCCCTTCCGATACTGGCATCACATAATCGGCTAACGACTTATAGATTCCTTCCTCTTTTTTCGCCTGTTGACGCAAAACTGGAAGCAAGACTTCACCCACACGGATATTATCCCCATCACCATTTGCCGGGAAGAAACCATAAACCGCCTTGCAATACTCGGCTTTCATCTCAACCAAGCGATCCAACAACTTAACAGCATCCTTGTATAACTGCATAGCCTCCGACGCCTTCGTCCGGTCCGCTTCCGAGAATTCGGCCAGCCAGGCGGCACGACAAGCGTCACAGCCGTGGATCTGCGCAATTTCCGAGAAACGCCCATTCAGTTTCCAGGCACTAAAAAAGAAGGTCCAATGAATATATGGAATTATTTCTTCCAAAGGAATAGAAGGAATCACCTGTACCCCGTTCCGAGCCGGGACAACCGGGTTATAAGAAGCCCAATCGATCACCGGACGATTCGTCCGGGCTTCCGCCAACGGGACCAGTATCTCTTTTTTCTTATTCACAGAGGCACGCAGAGCTTCATACTCACTGTTCAGCTGGGCGATATAAGCATCGCGCGTATCCGGGTTCAACAGTTTGGCCGCAATCAACGGGTTTTGCGAGGCGTCCAGCACATGAATGACCGGATAGTCATAATGCGGAGCGATCTTAATGGCCGTATGCAACTTCGAAGTCGTGGCGCCGCCCACCATTATGGGAATGCTCAGGCCGGCTTTCTGCATCTCGTCCGTCACATGCACCATCTCTTCGAGCGAAGGCGTGATCAGACCGGAAAGACAGACCAGGTCGGGCTTTTCTTCAATTGCCTTTTTTACAATCACGTCTGCCGGAACCATCACTCCCAAATCGATCACCTCATAATTATTGCAAGCCAGGACGATCGAAACAATATTCTTTCCAATGTCATGCACGTCACCTTTCACTGTCGCAAACAGAACCTTTCCTGCCTTAGCAGAATCGGAAGAGACCTTTTCTGCCTCGATCGCCGGTTGCAAGATGGCGACTGCCTTTTTCATCGTACGGGCAGTCTTGACAACCTGCGGTAGGAACATTTTTCCAGCACCAAACAATTCGCCTACCTTATTCATCCCACCCATCAGCGGTCCGTCGATAATATCCACCGCACGCGGATATTCCTTCAAGGCTTCCTTTAAATCTTCTTCCAAATGATCGCCGACTCCTTTTATCAGAGCGTTTTCCAGACGTTCCTTCAACGGATATTCACGCCAGACTTCCTGCTTTTCACCTTCTCCCTCCTGCGCTTTTACATGCAGGTTCTGGGCATATGCAATCAGTTCTTCAGCTGCTTCCGGACGGCGTGCCAGAATGACGTCTTCCAACAACATACGGAAAGCAGGTTCTATATCTTCATAGAGTACGGACGACGACGGGTTCACGATCCCCATGTCCATGCCTTTGTTAATCGCATGATACAGGAATACGGAATGCATGGCCTCCCGCACATAATTATTTCCACGGAAAGAGAAGGAAAGATTGCTGACACCGCCGCTCACCTTCGCCCCCGGCAGGTTCTTCTTGATCCATTCCACGGCACGGATAAAGTCAAGTCCGTACCCGTTATGTTCTTCCATACCGGTAGCGATAGCCAGCACATTCGGATCGAAAATAATTCCGTTCGGATCGAAATCGACTTTCTCCCGGAGGAGACGGTAAGCACGTCCGCAAACCTCGATCTTCCGTTCAAACGTGTCTGCCTGCCCCTTTTCATCAAAAGCCATTACGACCGTAGCTGCACCCAACTGTTTGATGCGAGCGGCATGTTGCAGGAAAACCTCTTCTCCTTCTTTCAAAGAAATCGAATTCACAATACTTTTACCCTGCACGCACATCAAACCTTTTTCGATCACCTCCCATTTAGAAGAGTCGATCATCACGGGAACACGGGAAATATCAGGTTCGGATGCGATCAAGTTCAAGAAAGTCGTCATCTCCTTCACGGCATCCAACATTCCGTCATCCATATTGATATCGATCACCTGCGCGCCGTCTTCCACCTGCTTGCGGGCAATTGTCAAAGCCTCTTCATAATTTTCTTCCTTGATCAGGCGCAAGAACTTACGTGAACCAGCCACATTGCATCGTTCGCCGACATTCACGAAATTATTTTCCGGCTTTACTTCCAGCAACTCCAGACCGGACAACCAAAGACAATCGGGCCTCGGAGCCGGTACAGGCGGCTTGGCCCCTTTCACCAGTTCGGGATATTTGGCAATATGGGCCGGCGTCGTACCACAACAGCCTCCCAATATATTCACCAGCCCTTCGTCAATAAAAGATTTTACATGAACAGCCATCTTTTCCGGCGTCTCATCATAGGAACCGAAACTGTTCGGCAGACCGGCGTTCGGATAAGCACTTATATAATAGGGAGCATGTTTTGCCAATTCAGCCAGAAAAGGCTTCATATCGGCAGCACCGAAAGAGCAGTTCAGACCGACACTAACAATATTGGTATGTTGCACGGAAGCCAAAAACGCAAGCAATGTCTGCCCCGAAAACGTACGTCCTCCCTGGGCAGATAACGTCAGAGAAAGCATAATTGGTAAATCCTTGCCTTTTTCCTTCAACACAGCCTCGGCGGCTTCCAGTCCGGCTTTCACATTCAGCGTGTCGAAAGTCGTCTCAAACAAAACGATATCCACGCCCCCGTCTACCAAAGCGTCTACCTGTTCTTTATAGGCACTATACAAATCCAAGTAGGTGACAGCACGGTAAGCCGGATCGCTCACGTCAGGGCTCATCGAAGCAGTCTTATTAGTTGGGCCGACAGAACCAGCTACAAAGATCGTGCGATCCGGATGTTCCTTCATAAAGCCATCGGCCACCTCACGCGCCAATTTTCCGGCAGCCAAATTGATATTTCTCACCTGCCCTTGCATGCCGTAATCCTCCATCGAGATAGCATTTGCATTGAAAGTGTTGGTAGCAAAAATATCGGCACCGGCATCCAGATACTGACGGTGGATCGATTTGATCACATCCGGCCGGGTGATACATAACAGGTCGTTATTTCCTTTCAGGTCGCTCATCCAATCGGCAAACTGTTTTCCGCGATAATCTTTCTCGGTCAGTTTAAATCCCTGGACCATCGTACCCATTCCTCCGTCCAGAATCAAAATGCGTTCTTTCAGGAGATTCAAAAATATTTCTTTATCCATAAAGGTTCGTTACCGTTTAAATGCACGATCCATCTCCCGGCGGTCGTCCCGTTCCTTGATAGAGTCGCGTTTGTCATATTCCTTCTTACCTTTGGCAATAGCCACAACGACTTTGGCCAGTCCTTTATCATTAATAAAAAGACGTGTCGGAATAATTGTAAAGCCATTATTGCGGGCAGCGCTTTCAATCTTCCGCAATTCCTTTTTAGTCAGCAACAGCTTGCGGTCACGGCGAGCCGTATGGTTATTGTATGTCCCGTAGAAATATTCTGCCACATACATATTCTTCACCCACAATTCCCCCTTCTCCACAATACAAAACGTATCAACCAGACTCGCCTTTCCCAAGCGTATCGATTTGATCTCCGTACCGGTCAGCACGATCCCTGCCGTAAACGTGTCGAGCAACTCATAATCGAAAGTCGCCCGCTTGTTCTTTATCTGTATGTTATTACTAATCTTCTCTTTCATCTTATTCTCCTATCAAAAACGTAAACCGGGCATCAGCATGGAAAGAATTACCTCGATCAACCAGGGCGTCAGCAAAATCAGACCGGTCGCGGTCCCGACAAACTTCAGGCGTATCTTCTCCTCCACCTGCATATAAGGGCCGGCCCCTTCCCATACGATATAAAATGTATATAACACAAATATACGCAAAAAGAAAAACTCCGGAAGTAACATCAACACGATGTTCAATGCAAACATCAACGAAGACGAATAGCCGACAAAGCGTTGACACAGTTTCATATCCTTCTCCCGTTTGAACCATCCCTGCCAAATCTCATTCAGCAAATAGGAAGCCAGATAAAAGCCGCCGAACGCAGCGACTAATGTCCGGATAGACGACTTCAACGCCAGTTCGACATCAAACTCCTTCCGAGTGAACAGCACGCCTAAAAAAGCAGCAACCGTAACGAATCCGATGAGAGGATACACAAACCGGGATAAAAACTCATCGTCCTTTTCTTCTTTTCTCGTCAGAATATCCCACGCCTTTCCCGGCTGGGAGATGATGGCTACAACCAATTTAAATATCTCTTTATACATTTTTCAATACGCTCGTTTGCTATTTATCATTTTATTTGCCTTTTCCTGTCAAGTCTATTGTAAACACGTCGGAACTTTTCCAGTTTATCGATGCAGAATCCTTCCCGAACGAATATGCATAGTTAATCCGGAACTTCAGTTCATCCGAATGATTCTTTTCCGCCTTTTTCACCAGATCTTCGATATTGAACGCACAAGGAATAATCATCGCCTCGCCTCTTGTCGTGTCCGCCTTGATTCTGATCGTGCGGAGGTAGAGGCTATAAATATTATCGTCTCCCAACAATTTATCCGAATTATAGGACAAAGAGAAACTGTCCACTTGGTTTGCCGGGTGATTGCTTATCTCCGTGAACAGGAACAAATTGCCTCTGATATAAGCGGAACGCGCCTGGAGGGAAGAAAGCAACAGTTCGTCCTTTGCAACAATAGAGGTATCGGTCAACGTATTATAGAAGTTCCAACGATTAACCTCCGAGATCGTATTTTCATAAATAATAGCCTCGGTATAACTGGTATCCGTCCCTGCCCCCATATTGTTTGCGACCCCGTAATCGATGGAATAATCAAACAAAATACATTCTCCGTTTTCCACATTGGCATTCTGGAAGTCTTCCGAAGAGACCACTACGTCCCCCTTGGTATAAATAGCCTTACCAGGTCCGTAACCGGTCACCACTACCCCTGCCTGGTTTGCCATCGTCAATTGGGTGGCCGGGTCTCCCAAACAAGAATTCAACACAACCAAACAAAAGGCCAAAACGCCATATAATACTGTTTTTCTCATTTCCATATACAAATTTGAAGTCGTATTTATCTTCCTCTCTTTATGGAGGAAACGCACAAAGGTACGAAAAAAAGGTTTATACGACAAAAGCCGGAAGATTAATCACACTCATAAAAGGAAAGCATGAATCGAGGCGGAGCTCATCCCACCCACAGATTCATGCCTCTTTTCCTAATTATTATGGCAAAATAATTAAAAACAAGTAAATAGCTACGGGAAACGGAAATAAAGAAAGGCAAAAGCCTACGGCTTCACAGTTCTCTTCCGGCCCATCCTCGAAGCCGTCGAAAAAATATGCGTTGCAGGTCTTCTGACTTACTTCCGGTATGAGCGCCTTCCCAACTCGCGTCAGTGGCATAAAAGAATTGCCCAATCCGTTTTGAAGCTTACAGCAGCGGGACTGTCCGGGATTTGCACCCGATTCCCTTTTAATCCTTTTCCGCAGATTGCGAAGCAGGAACAATGCATGGGACAAATATAAAGATATTTTCCATATATTTCTCATCTTCTTACAGAAAAAAGCTGAAACCGACTCCAGACCCGTTAAGCTTTGCGGTAAGCCTCGACAGCTTCCTGAACGGAGCCGTACATCAACAGCAGATGGCGGGATTGGTTATAGGGAAGATTCAATTCCTCGGCAACCATGCGGGTTCCACGGTCTATAAGTTTCTGATTGGTGAGCTGCATATTGACCATCCGGTTTCCTTTAACCCTACCCAATCGGATCATAACGGAGGTGGAGATCATGTTCAGGATCATTTTCTGCCCCGTGCCGGATTTCATACGGGAACTGCCAGTGACAAACTCCGGCCCGACAATCATTTCGATTGCGATATCGGCCTCCATCGCCATCGGTGAATCTGGATTGCTGGAAATGGAGGCAGTCAGGATGCCCTGTTCACGTGCTTTGCGAAGGGCACCGATCACATAGGGAGTCGTCCCGGAAGCAGCAATGCCGATCACGGTATCCTTCGTATTAACCCGGTGCTCCAACAATTCCTGCCAGCCGCGTTCCTCATCGTCTTCGGCATTCTCCACAGGATTCCGGAGGGCAGTATCGCCACCAGCTATCAAGCCGACAATCAGTGTGGAAGGCATCCCGAACGTCGGGGGGATTTCGGAAGCATCCAAAACTCCCAACCGCCCGCTGGTTCCAGCTCCCAGATAAAAGATCCGTCCGCCCTGCTTCATGCGGGGAACGATCTGCAAAACCAATTCTTCTATTTTGGGGATTGTCTCTCGGACAGCCAACGCCACTTTCTGATCTTCCGTATTGATATCTTCAAGCAAGTCCCGGACGGACTTCCGTTCCAGGTCGTTATAGAGAGAATTCTGTTCCGTTATCTTAATGAATGACATAGCTTATTACAATTTACACGTTGCAAAGCTACTAAAAATATCACATTTACATGTCGGTAAACTTCAAGCAAACAGGCTTACTAACTCGGATGTCTTTTCCCGTATCTTTCAACAAACCGCTTTGCTTGTCTATTTCGTAAACCTGCACGATATGACTATCCCGACAAGCGCAAAGCAGGAACTTGCCGTTGGGGGTGATGACGAAATTACGCGGATGAATACCGGTCAGCTGATAACCAATCTTTGTCAATTGCCCGTTTTCCAGATCGATAGAAAAAATCGCGATACCGTCACCTTTCAGACGGTTAGAGGCATATAGGAAACGACCGTCCGGTGTGATGTGTATATCGGCACTACCGGAGACATGTAACGTATCGGCTTCTACAAACCGGACCGGGGTCAGGTTGCCCTTGTCGTAATACATGAGAGCGACGCGGCCCGAAAGCTCGCTAATCAGGTAAGCCCATTTCCCGTTCGGATGAAAAACCGTATGGCGCGGACCTTCTCCCGCCGGCAAACTAAAAGAGGAAGGCGTCCCTTCCCGCAAACTCAAGCCTTTATCGGAAGCAACGATCTCGTATTTATAAATCCGGTCCGTTCCCAGATCGTTGGCATACAGATAGTTCTCATCCGGAGAAGCGTACACGCAATGCAGATGCGGGACCGCCTGGCGTTCGGCCCCCGGGCTTCCTCCTTCATACGCATATACTTCAGCCGGTAGCAAAGCTCCATCGGCCGAGATGGAGAAAACACTTATGCTTCCGCCGTTGTAGTTGGCCGTGACAGCCATCCGGCGTTTACTGTCCACCCAGATATAGCAGGGAGCGCTCCCATCCGTATGCTGCTCGTTCAGCAAAGAAAGCGTCCCGGTTTGCTTGTCAAACGAATAGGCACATACTTTCGCGTCCGGCACAGCAGTTTCACTTACCGAATAGACAAACTTGCCATCCCGACTCACTGTCAGATAAGAAGGGTCTTGAATGCCCGACAGGCTTTTCACCGGCACAGCCGTCCCTTTCTCCACATCGAAGCGAAACAGATTTATACCAGGGTCTGTAGCACCCGCATACGATCCGACAAACAAAAACAATTCACTATCCTTTTGCATACACGATGTTATTGCCATAATTAACACCCCCGCTAAAAAATACTTTAAATTCGACATACATGCATTATTATTAACCGGGAAACATATTTACTTTCCGCATTTATCTTTCAACCATTCAATACGTTCCGACTGCTGTTCCGGATATGTCCAGTGACCGGTTTCGAGGTAAAGATGCAAGTCCTTCACTCCCGGAATAACATTGTAGGCCGAATACATGGATGTCGGAGGACAAGTCACATCATTATATCCCCAGCTATACCAGCCCGGAGCGTTCACCCGGCGGGCAAAATTCACGACATCAAAGTAAGCGAGCGTTTCCACTTCGTTTGCCACAGGCTGCGCATTCCGGTAGTAATGCGGCCAGCCTCCCGCACGTTTATGCAGATAGCCGGCATAATCGCACAAGGCCGGATAGAAAGCAGCAAGAAACTTGATACGCGGGTCTAGTCCGGCCGTGACAATAGACAAGGCTCCTCCCTGGCTTCCACCGGTCACACCGACTGTATTTCCATCAAACTCAGGCAAAGAATAGAGGAAGTCCACAGCCCGCACGCAACCGAGATAGACCCGTTTGTAGTAATGCGTATCGCGATTATTCTTGTTCATTGCATTATATCCGTTCAATGCTCCAGCAGCCAAGTTGTTATACACTTCCTGCGGCATCGTCACAGGAACACCATGTATTCCAATCTCCAACGTAATGATATCTTCTCCCAAATTGAATCCGTTATAAGGACGTATGCCCGCTCCTGGAACCTGGAGGACCGCCGGATATTTACCAGTTTTCTTCGGTACAATCAGAATGCCATATATACGGGAACCGGGGCGTTCATTCTGGAAACTGACATGATAGACATTCTGCGTAGAAGTGCATCTTTCCGGCAACAAAGTCATCTTGGGATCTAGCGGCTGCTTACGGGCTTCAGCGATCGCACCGGTCCAGAAAGCATCAAAATCTTCCGGATTGACCGTCGTCGGCCGAATCCTCGTTTCATCCACGCCAACTGTCGCCATCCCTTCATACTTCCGTCCGTCCACTTTGGCCGTCACCCTGCAACGCAAGAATCCGGGTTCATTCATCTTCGCTTTCAACGTTGTTTTTCCATCCGCCAAACGAACGTCTTTCTTTACAACCGTCGGAAAATATTCCGGTCCCAACTCATAATCGACAACTACATCTTTCAACAAATTCTCATTCTTGAAAACCTGTACCGTAAACTTGACTTCTTCCTTCGCCTTGCATTTCCAATCGATACGATCAGGCGAAACCACCACATTGACCAACTTCTGGGCCGGTTGTGCCAACACCAACGCACAATTACCCAACATACCCAGAAGCAAACACAATAAGAATAAAGATTTTTTCATGATAAAAACCGAATTAGATAATTTATTATTTATAAAACACAGTGATAGTGGATCAGACCTTGAACCGGACTTTGAACGATCGTTCCTAATCGAAGCTCGAACTCACGAGCAACATCTTTCAATATATCCTGATAATACCAAGCAATGGAGCCTGTCAGATAGACAGGATGCTCCCGGTAATCATACTGCATGACATTGCGGGTAAAGAACGCCCGGAAGCTATTGCTCACCAGATCACGTATTGCCGGTTCTTCTATATGCCGGAGCAAAAAAGGAGACAGGCTTGCCAAAAAACGATTCGGGAAAGACCCTTTATAAACCTTTTCCATAATGATGGCCGGTGTCAAACCGGACTCCGCCCAAAAAGCCTCTTGCAAAGCTGCCGGCAACTGGTTCTTCAACACATCCCCAACCAACAATTTTCCAAGTACGGCGCCACTCCCCTCATCACCCAAGACAAAGCCCAACGGAGATATGCTCTTGACAATACCCTTTCCGTCATACAGACAAGAGTTGGAACCGGTCCCCAAAATACAAGCAATGCCGGGGCTGTCTCCACAAAGGGCACGGGCGGCTGCCAGCAAATCGCTGCCGACCTCCACCGGGACCGGCAGATAGCGCGTGACAGAACGGCGTATAATCTCATTCTTTTCCGTGAATGCACATCCGGCACCATAAAAGTAAACGGCCCCGACAGAATCGGACTCCCTTATCCGGGGAATCAGATTGTCCCTTATCTCAGCCGAGATCTCCTCTTCCGTCTGGAAAAAAGGATTAATTCCTCCTGTCCTGATCCGGTCTATCTCCCGATTGCCGGACACAATACTCCAATCCGTTTTCGTGGAACCGCCATCCGCTATCAATATCGTTTTCGCCACCATACAAAGCAAATATATTTAGTTATTTCCTTGTTTCTTCTTCCCGAATTCGGGATCGATCTTCAGGCAGGCCGTGACAAGCAACGTCACCAGGCAACATCCCATCACCCACCAGAAGAAATTCTCGTAACCCATCTGTTCCTGCAACCAGCCGGCCGCCATTCCAGGAAGCATCAGGCCCAAAGCCATAAAAGCCGTACAGATCGCATAATGTGCCGTCTTATGTTCTCCGTCGGAATAATAAATCAGATACAACATATAGGCCGTAAAGCCAAAGCCGTATCCAAACTGTTCGATAAATACGCAAATGTTGACTATCCACAAATTATCAGGCAACGCACTGCTCAAATAAATAAAGACAGCGTCAGGAAGGGAAATTGCCAACGCCATCGGCCAGATCCATTTCTTCAATCCTCCTGCCGAGGCGGCGATACCTCCCAATATTCCGCCCAATGTCAAACCGATCGTACCGATCGTCCCGTACACCAGTCCGATTTCAGCCGTCGAAAGCCCCAAGCCACCCACTTCGCGGGGATCGACCAGGAAAGGCGTTACCAATTTAGCCAACTGGGCTTCCGGAAAACGGTATAACAGCATAAACAGAATCGCGACAAAGGCTTGTTTCTTTTTGAAAAAAGAGGCGAAAGTCGCGAAAAACTCTTTTAAGA
>OAVD01000871.1_pt1 | contig 13944 bp, 10 predicted proteins | sample 1476351 | NCBI WGS metagenome assembly OAVD01 (sample SAMEA2580075, study PRJEB22360) | human gut metagenome | biome: human gut; feature: human-associated habitat; material: faeces | place: Denmark | collected 2008/2010 | reverse complement strand
CTTGGATTCGCCGCGGGGCCCCCCGCCGGCGAGGCCGGCGAGCTGCCGAAGCTTCCGGATAATGCGATGATGCGCATGTTCCTCAACTCCATGCCCATCAACTCGCTGCCCACCCTGCTGGGCGAAGGCGGCAAGAAGATCGCCCAGTTCATGGTTGACGAGTACACCAAGCTGAGCAAGTAATACTACGCAAACTGCCAGCTCCCTTTTCTGAGATTCAGAGAAGGGAGCCAGTTTGTGTATAGGGCATATGTGGGATTCGTTGTCTAGGCAACACACCGATTGTTGTATATGCAACTGTTGTATATGGGTCTCTTTATCATGAATTGTTGCGTATGCAACAATGTGGGGTGAAGGCGCATACGCGCATGGCCTCGCATGGTACGGAGGACAATGGATCAGCATATTCTCAGCATTGAGATGCGAGCGGTGACCAAAGCCGTCGACCGCTATCTCGGTGAGAGCATGCCGCTTTCCGCTAAGGAGACCACTGGCGGCAACGCGCATATCATCATGTTCCTGGCTCGTAACCGGAATCGTGAAATCTACCAGCACACCATCGAACAGAAGTTCTGTATCACCCGCTCCACCGCTTCGCGCGTGCTGGCGCTTATGGAAAAGAAAGGGCTTATTGCCCGCGAATCGGTGGCGCATGATGCCCGTTGTAAGCGTATCGTCCTGACCGATAAGGCGGACGCCATCGTCGCCGATCTCAAAGCGAACGGCGAACGCGTCGAACGTCTGTTGGTTGATGGCTTTTCCGAAAGCGAGAAAGCAGTCCTACGTGACTACGTCAGTCGCATGCGCGCGAACATCGACCGCGCACAACATGAATTTGAACATCAAACACTCCCTCAGTCACCTGTGGTGATGGCTCCCGATCAAGACGGAGCGGAGGTTGCTAACACGAAGGAGGAGAACGAATGAGCGATACCGCAGAGGCAATCGCGCAGGCGCGCAAAGCCGTCGAACTGGACAAGCCCAAACATGTACTGCGCACGCTGGGCCATTCGATTCGTGAATACAAGAAAGCCAGCATCCTGGCTCCGGTGTTCGTGGCGGTCGAAGGTATTCTGGAAATCCTGATTCCGACCATCATGGCCTCGCTGATCGATGAAGGCATCACCGGCGGCAGCATGCCGGCCACCGTCAAGTTCGGCGTGATTCTGCTGATTTGCGCGATGGTTTCGCTGGGTGCCGGCTTCCTGTCCGGAAAGTACGCGGCCGTGGCCGGCGCGGGCTTCGCCAAGAACCTGCGCAAGGACCAGTTCGAGAAGGTGCAGGGCTTCAGCTTCACCAATATCGACCGGTTCTCCACCGGTTCGATCGTGACCCGACTGACCACCGACGTGACGAACCTGCAGAACGCCTACATGATGATCATTCGTCTGGGCGTGCGTGCCCCGATCATGGTGGTCGTAGCCTGGCTGTTCTCGTTCCGTATCTCCCCGTCGATTTCCATGGTGTTCCTGGCCTGCATCCCGATTCTGGCCATCGGCCTGTGCGGTCTGGTCGTGCTCGTGCACCCCGTGTTCGAGCGCGTGTTTCACACTTACGATGCGTTGAACAACGTGGTCGACGAGAACCTGCAGGGCATCCGCGTGGTCAAGTCCTATAACCGCGAATCCTTCGAGGTCTCCAAGTTCGGCCGCATCTCCCAGCGCATCTTCAAGGACTTCACCAAGGCTGAGCGCATCATGAGCTTCAACATGCCGATCATGATGGTGTGCGTCTACGCCTCGATGATTCTCATCGCATGGATGGGCGCGCAGCAGATCGTCGCTTCCGGCAATAATGCGGCGCTGGGTCTGTCCACCGGCGAGCTGACTTCTCTGGTCACTTATGCTATGCAGATTCTTATGGCCATGATGATGCTGTCCATGATCTTCGTCATGGTCATCATCTCCCAGGCTTCCGCCGAGCGAATCTGCCAGGTGCTGCAGGAGGAAAGCACGGTGAAGAACCCGGCTCAGCCGGTGACCGATATGGCCGATGGCTCCATCGAGTTCGACCACGTCAGTTTCCGCTACTCCGACAGTTCCGAAAAGCCCGTGCTTGACGACATCAACCTGAAGATTCGCTCCGGCATGACCATCGGCATCGTCGGCGGTACTGGTTCGGCAAAGTCGTCTCTGGTACAGCTGGTGCCGCGACTCTACGACGTGAGCTCTGGCTCGCTCAAGGTCGGCGGCGTGGACGTGCGCGACTATGACATTGAGGCGCTGCGCGATCAGGTGGCCATGGTGTTGCAGAAGAACGTGCTGTTCTCCGGCACTATTGCCGAAAACCTCAGGTGGGGCAACCCGAACGCCACCGATGAGGAGATTCGCCATGCCGCGCAGCTCGCGCAGGCCGATGGATTCGTTCAGGAATTCCCCGACAAGTACGACACGTACATCGAGCAGGGCGGTACCAATGTGTCCGGCGGACAGCGCCAGCGCCTGTGCATCGCCCGCGCACTGCTGAAGAAGCCGAAGATTCTGATTCTCGACGATTCGACCAGCGCCGTCGATACCAAGACGGACAAGCTGATCCGCGCCGCATTCCACAACGAGATTCCGGACACCACGAAGATCATCATCGCCCAGCGCGTGGCCTCCGTGCAGGAATCCGACATGATTCTTGTCATGGATTCCGGCCGTATCATGGCCTCCGGCACACACGACGAACTGCTCGCCACCTGCGATGAATACCGTTCCATCTACGAATCCCAGACCAAGAACCAGGCCCAGCCCGAAGAACTGGCCGCTGCCGAACAGGCTGCTGAGTCATCTACCGCTGAGCCGTCCGAAACCGTGACGGTGACAGTGACCATGCCCACGGCCGATACCAGCGCAGCTGATGCCAATGCAGCCGATACCAAGGAAGGAGAAGCACGATGAGCAACGACCAGAGTTTCAAGAACCGCAAGCCCGCCATGGGCAAAGCCGAGCCTGGCACCATCAAGCGCATCTTCAGCTACATCTTCCAGTACAAGTGGCGTGTCATCGCCATCGTGGTGTGCATCTTGGTCGGTGCCGCCGCGCAGGCCGGTTCCGCGCTGTTCCTCCAGTCGCTCATCGACACGTACATCCTGCCGATGGTGGGGGAGTCGAACTCCGACTGGGCCCCGCTGCTGCGGGCCATCAGCCTGATGGCGGGCCTGTATGTGGCCGGCATCGTGGCGTCCTGGCTGTGGCAGTGGCTGATCGTCACCGTCGAGCAGGGCACGCTCAAGAAGATTCGTGACGACATGTTCGCCCACCAGCAGAAGCTGCCGATCCGCTACTTCGACAGCCACGAGCACGGCGACATCATGAGCCACTACACCAACGACACCGATACGCTGCGCCAGGCCATCTCGCAGTCGTTCCCGCAGATGTTCTCCTCGATTATCTCCGCGGTCGCGGCGCTGCTGTCCATGCTGTGGCTGTCCATTCCATTCACCGCGTTCGTAATCGTGTTCACCGTTCTGCTCTACTTCATCGTGCGCAAGATCGTGAGCCGCTCCGGCCGCTACTTTGTCAAGCAGCAGCAGTGGATCGGCGACGTGAACGCCTTCGTGGAGGAGTCCGTCAATGGTCAGAAGGTCATCAAGGTCTTCAACCATGAGGACGCCACTCAGAAGACCTTCGATGAGAAGAACGAGGAGCTCTTCGAGGCGTCCGCCGAGGCGAACACATGGGGCAATGTGACCATGCCGGTCGTCGGCAACATGGGCTATCTGCTCTACATCCTGCTCGCCATCGTCGGTGCCGCCGTTTCGCTGGCCGGCGTCAATGACATCGGTCTGACCGGTGTCAAGCCGCTCACCCTCGGCACGCTCGTCTCCCTGCTGACCTTGTCCCGCTCGTTCATCAACCCGATCGGCCAGGTCTCCCAGCAGCTGACCATGGTGATGATGGCGCTCGCCGGCGCCTCCCGCATCTTCAAGTTGATGGACGAACCCATCGAGGAAGACAAGGGCACCGTGACGCTCGTGAACGTGGAACTTGGGCCGGACGGCCGCACCATGACCGAAGTCGACCATGAGACCGGCCACTGGGCGTGGAAGCGTGAGATCGGCGACGATGGTACGAGGTCTCTGAAGGCCGCAGAAAAGCTCAAGGGCTCGGCCCGCGAGGTGGCGATGAAGGCCAAGGAGCAGGCGATCACCTCGCCCGACGGCCGACTGACCCTGCTGCGCGGCGACGTGCGCTTCACCAACGTGACCTTCGGCTACAACCCGGACAAGCCGGTGCTGCACGACATCACCTGGTTCGCCAAGCCCGGCCAGAAGATCGCGCTCGTCGGCGCCACCGGTGCCGGCAAGACCACCGTGACCAACCTCATCAACCGGTTCTACGACATTCAGGAAGGCCAGATTCTGTATGATGGTATCTCCGTGGCCGGCATCAAGAAGCCTGACCTGCGCAGGTCTTTGGGCATCGTGCTGCAGGACGTGAACCTGTTCACCGGCACCGTGATGGACAACATCCGTTACGGCCGCCTGAACGCCACCGATGAGGAATGCATCGAGGCCGCGCGTCTGGTCAATGCGGACAGCTTCATCCGCATGCTGCCCGGGGGATACAACACGGTGCTCGAAGGCGACGGTTCCGGCCTGTCCCAGGGCCAGCGCCAGCTGATCTCCATCGCTCGCGCGGCGGTGGCCGATCCGCCTGCGCTGATCCTTGACGAGGCCACGTCCTCGATTGATACGCGTACTGAAGAGGTTGTGCAAGCTGGTATGGATAACCTGATGAAGGGCCGTACGGTCTTCGTCATCGCCCACCGCCTGTCCACCGTGCGCAATTCCGATGTGATCATGGTGCTCGACCACGGCAACATCATCGAGCGTGGTTCGCATGACGAGCTGATCGCGCAAAAGGGCGAGTACTACCAGCTGTACACCGGCGCGGTGGAGCTGGAGTAGCCGGTACGCCTGCAAAAACCGCACCTCGATTATCGGGTTGAAGCAATTCTCATCCGGTGGTTGGGGTGCGGTTTTCTATGTTGAGAGCCGTGTGTTGGCGCAGGATTGCGAATATTGGCGGTATTTGCTGCGCTCATTGCCATTTACTTCTCGTTCCCCGGAGTCGGCATGATTATTGCTTCGATTGTATTAAGAGTGGGTTCGGAGTGCTGACTTTTCTTGCCTGCTTGTTCATTGCTGGTGTTACCGCTGTATATACGCCAATCTACGACGCTGCGTCAGATGCGTTGCCGGTCGAGGAGAATGGTCGTGGCGTAGGAATTCTCGATCTGATGATGAACACTTCGGCCTCTATCGGAGTCGGCGTATACTCCAGTCTCATGGCCAGTGACACCATGGGCAAGGGTGGTCTGTTCGGTGTTGGCAGTGGTGTGGAAGCGCAGACCTCCAACATGTTCTGGATTATGTGTGCGGTTTCGGTGTTGTCGATGATTGTACTGTTCGTATTTCGCAAGAGTTTTACGGCAAAACGCAATGTCTGATTGCGCCTGCTGGTGCGGAGCATGTTGATCGAACAGACTACCGCACCAGCAGCATCTATCATTCAGAAAGGGAATATCATGCCTGCTATGGATGAAACGCTTGTTTCTCTTGATTGCATTCATGGGGCCGTGTCCGTCGTTGGCTCGATGAATGCCGATTATACCGTCACCACCGAGCGTCTGCCCAAACCGGGGGAGACAGTGCTAGGAGGGCCGTTGCGGGTGCTTCCTGGTGGCAAGTCGGGGAATCAGGCTGTTTCGGCCGCTCGTCTTGGAGCCAAAGTCCGATTGTTTGGTGTGCTCGGTTCCGACGCCAGTGCGGATTTTTTGCTTGAAGCATTGAACGATACCGGTGTGGACACCAGTTATATTCGGCACGTGGATGGGGCCAGCGGGACCACGGTCATCACCGTAGACGCGGCAGATGCATGACTTCGGCTTTAATCAGGCGGTAATTACGCTTGGCGGGGATGGGTCGGTGGTCATCGATGGTGATGATATCTATCGTATTGCGCCAGTTGCGGTTGCGGCCATCGACACTACCGGGTGCGGAGATGCCTTTATGGGCACGGTTCTGGCCGGACTTGCCTCGGGTCATGCGTTGGCGGACAGTGCGCAGTTGGCCTCGTACGTTTCCGCGTACGCCGCGACTGGGGTCGGTGCGCAAGCCTCTTATGGTACTGCCGCTCAGATTCGTGAGCGGTTTGGTACGAATTGATTACTGAGAAGTGTGGAGTATTGCCGGCCGTGAATTGGTGCAGACCTAACACGTTCATTTAGGCGCTATGCAGTGTCGAATGTTCTCGGCGCGGATTTTACGAAGTATTGTCAGCAAATGCATCAAGGCAATGGCGGCGGTCTGGGCGGGACTACGGCCACGCATAACAGTATCGAGTACTCGAATGAGTCCTATGACGCGAAAACTCGGACCGTGACGATGCATGCCGTTATCGACTGGAGTGATCCGTACCGATTCGGGGATTCGACCGGCAGTTTTACTGCGCCGGACATCACCGTTGTCTTTGACAAGTCCGGGAAAATCCAGCGCATTGACTCCACGGTCGGGGGATTCCCGCCTGCCCGATAATTATCGGAGGGCCTGAAACATGCACGTTCTCATCAGCGCTGCGGATCGACGATGCTGCAACCATACGGCGTCATACCCGCATGACGTGAGTTACACTATGTAGTAAAGTTATTTACTGAAATACTGCGTATTGTTACGTACTGAGGCGTGGAAGGCTCAACTATGGTCACGATGAAGGAAATCGCACAGAAATCAGGCTTCTCGCAGGCCACGGTATCCCGGCTGCTCAATGGGGACCCGACATTGTCTGTCAAAGAGGAGACGCGACGTCGCATCATCGAGGTCAGCGAGCAGCTTGGCTACGCTACCGGATCACGCCGTATCGCATTGCCACGCCGTGTGGCCGTACTCGACAACGCCACCCGCGAGGAAGAACTGGCGGACGCCTATTTCGATAAACTACGGTCCGTGCTCGGCGACAATGCCAGAGCCCAGCACATGGAACTCACGTCGTTTTCCCATATCGACGATCTGATTGCCGACGCCGGTGATTTCGACGGCTTCATCTCCATCGGACCGTCCGTACTCTCTTCGGATAGACTGTTGAAGCTCCATCTGGTATTGCCCTATGGCGTATTCATCGACATCAATCCTGCGCCCAGCCTGTTCGATTCGGTACAACCGGATTTAAGCCAAACCATTTTGGACGCATTGGATATGTTGGTGTCCTCGGGCAAACGACGCATCGGCTATATCGGCGGTACTGGCTTCACGATGGGTTTGCACGAATATCCGGAAGACGGCCGATTAACCGCATTCCGCAATTGGACCGAGCGTTTGGGGCTGGATGCGGAAGGCCTGATTTACGCGCAAGGCGCGTTCACTGTGGACACCGGGCGCACTCTAGGGGAGGAAGCGGTTAACGATCATCGAGATGACATGCCGGATGCGTTCATCGTGGCTGCGGACTCGATTGCAGTCGGCGTACTGCAGGCGTTTACCGCTGCGGGAGTGCTGGTGCCTCGCGATACCAGTGTGATCAGTATCAATAACCAGGCCATCGCCCAGTACACTTCGCCGACATTGACCAGTTACGATATCGACCAGAATGAGCTGGCCGATACTGCGATTACGATGCTTGCCGAGGCCATCTCCAGTCGGCGCACGCTGCACCACCATACCTTCATCTCCACCACCCTAGTGGTGCGTGACAGTTTCGTACCAGCACGATAAAGAAGCTCCCTCTGTGCGATAAAGAAGCTCCCTCGTCAGAGGGAGCTTCTTTATCGCTGTTAGAACAGTTCCAGATTCACGTCGAGCGTGTAGGCGCGATCGGCGGGCAGCTGGTACTGCTCATGGACGGGCGCGCCCCATGAATCGTCTCCGCCCACGCCCATTTGCGCGGCCAACAGGCGCAGGAACGTGTGACGGACCGGCGGCAACTCGTTCTGGTGGGTCGCCTCTTCCAGCATGAGCGAGCTGTACGGCAACAGGCTCGCCGCGAAATGTTCGCTGCCGGCCTGGCTGATACGCATGCCGTGTCCTTGGGCGTCAAGCACTTCGGCCCAACGCAAGTCTTCATGGTTGCCGGTCTCCTGCGGCACCAGATACGGTGCATTGTCTTCGGCCGCGGTGCGCTCGAAAATGCCGAGCTTGCCGCCGTGCAGACGGTCGTGATAGGTTTCCTCGGGGGCAAGGCCGTAGAAGCGCAGGTTCTCGTACTGCTTGGGAAGTGTCCATTCCAATCCGAATGCCGGCAGCGTCGGCGCATCGGTGGCACCGGCATATCGGGCGGTCAGATGTACACGTCCGCTGGCGGCATCCACCTCATAGCGCACGGCAACTTGGGTTTCGCCCGGTTCGGCCAACGTATGACGAATGCCGCCAACGGGCACCAACCTCGTTGACGGCATTCGTCTTTCCAGGACACCGCAATCGCGGATGCATGCCGTTTACGCGTTGAATACGTATTGGTCAAGGCGGCGCATGGCCTCCTTGACGCGGCTCAAGGGCAATGCGAGATTGACGCGGATGCTGTAGGGAGCCTGGAACATGCTGCCGTCCTGCCATGCGACGCCCACATCCCAGCCGCGTTTCTCCAACTCGGGCAGGCTCAGGCCGTGGCGTTCGCACCACTGCTCGCAGTCGAGCAGCAGCATGTAGGTGCCTTCCGGTTTGGCCAAACTCACTCCTTGGAAATGCTTGGTGATGTAGTCGTAGGCGTAATCGACGTTGCCGGTGAGCACCGCCTTCAGTTCGTCGAGCCACTCATGGCCTTCGGGCCGGTAGGCGCCGATCAGCGCGTGCATGGAAAGCACGTTCATGTCGTTGTAGTGGCATTTCGAGCTTTTGGCCACGATGCGGTCCCGGAGTGTGGGATTGTAGATGATGTGGTAGCTTCCCACCAGTCCGGCGAGATTGAAGGTCTTGCTGGGCGCGTAGAACGCCACGGTCCTGTTGCGTGCGTCCTCGCTGACCGATTGGGTGGGGATGTGCTGGTGGTTCCCCAGAGTCAAATCGGACCAAATCTCGTCGGAAATGACCACGCAATCGTTGGCCTTGTACACTTCCATGGCCTTCTCGATTTCCCAACGTTCCCACACGCGCCCGCAAGGATTGTGAGGGCTGCAGAACACGGCCACGTGGATGTGATGCTCCTTGAGCTTCCTGTCCATATCCTCGTAATCCATGTGCCATACGCCGCGCTCGTCCAGCGTGAGCGGACTGTGGACGATGCGGTAGCCGTTGTTTTCGATGCTCCGGGTGAACCCGATGTAGGTCGGGCTGTGCAGCAGCACGCCGTCGCCGGGGGCGGCGAACGCGGTCAGCGCACTGATCACACCGCCCAGGACCCCGTTCTCGTAGCCGATCGCCTCCCGGGTCAATCCGGTGACCCCGTTGCGCGTGGACTGCCAGTCGATGATGGAGCTGTAATAGTCGTCGGTGGGGGAGAAGTACCCGTAGGCGGGATGCTTCGCCCGTTCGATGATGGCCTGCGGAACCGTGGGCACGGTCGGGAAATTCATGTCCGCCACCCACATCGGAATCACGTCAAATCCGTCCCTCGGTGGGTCGGGAGCGAAACCTAGGTCGGTTCCCAACCCATCGACCGCAATCGCATCCTTGCCATGCCTGTCCATAATCGACGTGAAATCGTACGTCATTCCTCAACAATCCTTTCTCCGGCCCATACGGGAGCCGTCCCTGAACCAGATGTGCAATATCGCCGGTAAAGGAGCCTAGCGTGTTTGCTGACAATGGTGCACGCGATGAATACAAAAATGAGAAAAATGATCATTCCTAATGAACATTCTCGTTGATTTGACCGCGTGGCGTGTTACGATATGCACCGTTGTGAGGCAGTGATCCGTTATCAGCGGGGAGTCTTCGGAAGAACGGCGGCAATCGCCCAGTAGAACCGACGGGATCGGCCCGAGACAGCCGAACACAAGCGGTCGCGCAGGCTCGCGGCTCCGAGTGCAACAGTTCGGAGCGGCGCAACCGGTGCGATAAGCGAGGTGGTACCGCGGTGCGGAGCGCATACCAGCGCCCGTCATCGTCCTCGTAGGCAGGAACGGCAGACAGGGCTGTTCCGGGCGGAACACAGTCAGTTCCGGCTGCGAGGCGATTGACGCGATCGGCCCCACGGTTCGGTACGTGACATTCGTGAACCCAGCCGGCACACGTCGGCGCCCGGCAATCGCCATCAATGACGCTCCTGTAGGACCAGTGCACAGTACTAACAGGAGATTTACGGTGAGCGAAAACGTATATCCCAAGGCGAACGAGGGCGGCGAGACCGCGCACGTCGCGCCGAACCCCAGCTTCCCCGACATGGAGGAGACCGTTCTCGACTACTGGGACAAGGACGACACCTTCCAGAAGTCCGTTGAACGCAACCCTTCCGGCGACCACAGCCAGAACGAATTCGTGTTCTTCGATGGCCCGCCTTTTGCGAACGGTCTGCCGCACTACGGCCACCTGCTGACCGGCTACGCCAAGGACGTGATCCCGCGCTACCAGACCATGAAGGGCCGCAAGGTCAACCGCGTGTTCGGCTGGGACACCCACGGCCTGCCCGCCGAGCTTGAGGCGCAGAAGGAACTCGGCATCGACTCGGTCGACCAGATCGAGAAGATGGGCATCGACAAGTTCAACGACGCCTGCCGCGCTTCCGTGCTGAAGTACACCAACGAATGGCAGAACTACGTGCATCGTCAGGCCCGTTGGGTGGACTTCGAGCACGGCTACAAGACCCTGAACATCCCGTACATGGAATCCGTGATGTGGGCCTTCAAGCAGCTCTACGACAAGGGCCTGGCCTACCAGGGCTACCGCGTGCTGCCGTACTGCCCGAAGGACCGCACGCCGCTGAGCGCGCACGAGCTGCGCATGGACGCCGACGTGTACCAGGACCGCCAGGACACCACCGTATCCGTGGCCGTCAAGATGCGCGATGAAGACGACGCCTACGCCGTCTTCTGGACCACCACCCCGTGGACCGTGCCCACCAACTTCGCCATCGTGGTCGGCGCCGACATCGACTACGTCGAGGTCCGCCCGACCGAAGGCAAGTTCGCTGGCAAGAAGTTCTACCTCGGCAAGGACCTGCTGCCGCACTACGAGAAGGAACTCGGCGAGAACTACGAGGTCGTGCGCGAACTCAAGGGCTCCGAGCTGGAAGGCCGCCGCTACTACCCGGTCTTCCCGTACTTCGCGGGCGAGACGGCCGAATCCGAAGGCCATGTGCCCGGCCCGAACGGCTACACGATCTTCACTGCCGACTACGTCGACACCGTCGAAGGTACCGGTCTGGTTCACCAGGCCCCCTACGGTGAAGACGATATGAACACGCTGAATGCCAAGGGCATCAAGAGCACCGACGTGCTCGACGATGGCTGCCGCTTCACCGCGCAGTGCCCCGACTACGAGGGCGATTTCGTGTTCGACGCCAACCTGCCGATCCTGCGCAACCTGCGCGCCGGCGACGGCCCGCTCGCTTCCATCCCGGAAGAGCGCCGCGCGATCCTCTTCCAGGAGAAGAGCTACGTGCACTCCTACCCGCACTGCTGGCGCTGCGCCACCCCGCTGATCTACAAGCCGGTCTCCTCCTGGTTCGTGTCCGTGACCAAGATCAAGCCGCGTCTGCTGGAATTGAACCAGCAGATCAACTGGATCCCGGGCAACGTCAAGGACGGCCAGTTCGGCAAGTGGCTCGCCAACGCGCGCGACTGGTCCATCTCCCGCAACCGCTTCTGGGGTTCCCCGATTCCGGTGTGGGTGAGTGACGATCCGAAGTACCCGCGTGTGGACGTTTACGGTTCTCTCGAAGAGCTCAAGGCCGACTTCGGTGACTACCCGCGCGACAAGGACGGCAACATCAACATGCACCGTCCGTGGATTGACAACCTGGTCCGCGTCAACCCGGACGACCCGACCGGCAAGTCGCACATGCACCGTATTTCCGATGTGCTCGATTGCTGGTTCGAGTCCGGTTCCATGTCGTTCGCGCAGTTCCACTACCCGTTCGAGAACAAGGAGAAGTTCGAGCAGCACTTCCCGGCCGACTATATCGTGGAATACATCGGCCAGACCCGCGGCTGGTTCTACCTGCTGCACGTCATGGCGACCGCCCTGTTCGACCGCCCAGCGTTCAAGAACGTGATCTGCCACGGCATCGTGCTCGGCTCCGACGGCCAGAAGATGTCCAAGCACCTGCGCAACTACCCGGACGTGAACGGCGTGTTCGACAAGTACGGTTCCGACGCCATGCGCTGGTTCCTCATGTCTTCGCCGATCCTGCGTGGCGGCAACCTGATCGTCACCGCCGAAGGCATTCGCGACACCGTGCGCCAGGTCATGCTGCCGGTGTGGAGCTCCTACTACTTCTTCACCCTGTACGCCAACGCGGCCAACGGTGGGGCTGGCTTCGACGCTCGCCAGCTGCGCGCGGACGAGGTCGCCGGTCTGCCGGAGATGGACCGCTACCTGCTGGCCCGTACCCGTCGTCTGGTGCTGGCCGCCGAGAAGTCGCTGAACGAGTTCGCAATCTCCGACGCCTGCGATGCGGTCTCCGACTTCATCGACGTGCTCACCAACTGGTATATCCGCAACACCCGTGACCGTTTCTGGAATGAGGACGCTTCCGCGTTCAACACGCTGTACACCGTGCTTGAGGCGTTCATGCGCGTGCTTGCGCCGCTGGCCCCGATGGAAGCCGAGTCCGTGTGGCGTGGTCTGACCGGTGGCGAGTCCGTGCACCTGGCCGATTGGCCGTTCGTGGTGGACGAGAAGACCGGTGAAGACACCGAACTCGGCCGTGTGCTGGTCGACGATCCGGCCTTGGTGGACGCGATGGAGAAGGTGCGTGAGGTCGTCTCCGGCACCCTGTCCCTGCGCAAGGCCGCCAAGATCCGCGTGCGCCAGCCGCTTTCCAAGCTCACCGTGGTGGTCGAGAACGTGGACGCCGTCAAGGCATACGACGAGTTGCTGAAGTCTGAATTAAATATTAAGAACATTGAGTTCTCGACTCTGGAAGACGCCGCCGCCCACGGTCTGAAGATCGTGCACGAGCTGCGTGTGAACGCCCGTGTTGCGGGTCCGCGCCTCGGCAAGCAGGTGCAGTTCGCCATCAAGGCCTCCAAGTCCGGCGACTGGCATGTCGATGCTGCGTCCGGTGCGCCGGTGGTCTCCACGCCGTCCGGCGACCTTGCGCTGGTCGAAGGCGAGTACGAGCTGATCAACCGTGTGGAGGAGGAGAACGCCACCGTGGCCGCCGCTTCGGTCTCCGCCGCTCTGCCGACCGGTGGCTTCGTGATCCTCGACACCGCGCTGGATGACGACCTGCTGGCTGAAGGCTACGCCCGCGACGTGATTCGTTCTGTGCAGGACGCACGTAAGGCTGCCGATCTGGACATCGCGGACCGTATCGCCCTGGTGCTGACCGTGCCGGCCGCCAATGTGGCCGATGTCGAGCAGTTCCGCGATCTGATCGCCCATGAGACGCTGGCCTCCTCCTTCGAGGTGAAGGAGGGCGCCGAGCTGGCCGTGGAGGTTGTTAAGGCGTGAGGCTGATGCTGAGCTAAGGCTCTTCAATTGGTCTGAAACAATTGCGGGCATCCGATATACAGTGATTCAATGAACACTGCATATCGGATGCCCGCATTTTTCGTGCGTTTATGCGTCTTTTCGACGCATCCCTATTTTGAAAAAATCTAACTTATTCAAGTTTTTCAAAATAGAAGGGGACCGGTTCTACCTCTCATGGCTTGTAAGGTGTCGCTTCAATCGTTGTTAGCTACACTTATCGCGATAAGTGTAGCTAACAACGGAAATGGTAGTGCCCAAGTTGCCGGTAGATGTATTGCGTATGTTCGGCCAGCCACTCGTATCCCGTCTGCCCTGCTTCATGTAGTGCCGATGCCCGCTTGGGAACAGCGTGAGTTAGTTGACATTGCTGAAATCGTGGGTGGTGGCACTCC
>OAVD01000867.1_pt1 | contig 14013 bp, 13 predicted proteins | sample 1476351 | NCBI WGS metagenome assembly OAVD01 (sample SAMEA2580075, study PRJEB22360) | human gut metagenome | biome: human gut; feature: human-associated habitat; material: faeces | place: Denmark | collected 2008/2010 | reverse complement strand
GAAGGGTGGGTTCATGCGGCAGGATTTGTATTTCTGATGTGCTTTATGGTAGTGATTACCTTTGGCGATATATCCCGTTTATTCGGGTGGAGTTAACCTTATATAAAACAGCATGAAAGCTAACCGGATTTTGTAATGAAATTTGGTTGGCTTTTTTTCGCAAAAACTATTAAAATATCATAACGACCTAGAAACAAATGCAAAATAAACATTGAAAGGAACATCTTTCAATATTCAAAAATTTTGGTGATTGGCAAGAACGTTTTAGCGCCTATCGGTTAAAAATTGCAAGGCAATTTTTTAAATGCTATAACAACCTCAAAACAGCATCAAAATTGAAAATTTTGGCTGTTAAGAGAACGTTGTAACGTTTATAGGTTAGAAATTGTTGTGAAATTTCTTTTATGTTATAACAACCTAGCAACAAGTGCAAAATCACAGATTTTGATTGTTGACAAGAACGTTTTAACGCTTCAAAGTTAGAAATTGCTTTGCAAATTCTCTTATGTTATAACAACCTAGCAACAGCGTCAAAACTAAAGTTTTGGCTGTTGACAAGAACGTTTTAGCACTTATTGGTTAAAAATTGCAAAGCAATTTTTTAAATGCTATAATAACAAAAAGATAATATCAGAAAAGGAAGAGGTGCTTTTATGAACAGGCGTTACAGCAAAACCGTATACGCAGGTACATTGGCAATTGGAGGAAACGCGCCAATTAGTGTGCAGTCTATGTTAAACGCTGCGGCAAATGACATTGCGGGCAATGTAGCACAGGCGATTGCATTGGAGCAAGCCGGCTGTCAAATGGTGCGTGTGGCAATTCCGAATAAAAATGCAGTTGCTTTGATTCCTGCCATAAAAGAAGCAGTTGCCATTCCTTTGGTTGCAGATATCCACTTTGATTATCGTTTGGCTTTGGAATCGGCCGCTGCTGGCATTGATAAAATCAGAATTAACCCGGGAAATATCGGTTCCGACGACCGCGTCAAAGCTGTGGCAGAGGTATGCAGAGAGAAGAATATTCCTATTCGTATCGGAGTGAATTCAGGCTCCGTTGAAAAAGAAATTTTGAAAAAATACGGGGGACCCACACCGCAGGCTCTTTGCGAAAGCGCCTTGCATCATGCTTCTTTATTGGAAAAATTCGATTTTAACGATATTGTACTTTCCATTAAATCCTCCAATGTGGATACCATGATAAAGGCATATGAGCAAACGGCTAAGCAATGTGATTATCCGTTACATTTGGGTGTAACGGAGGCAGGAACCGAGCGTATGGGACTGATTAAATCAGCGGTAGGAATCGGCTCATTGCTTCAGCGCGGCATTGGCGATACCATTCGTGTTTCTTTAACAGCCGACCCGGTCAAAGAAATTGCTGCGGGAAAAGATATCTTAAAAGCGCTTGATTTGGACAGCACAGGCCCTCAAATGATTTCCTGCCCAAGCTGCGGCAGAACGAAAATTGATTTAATCGGTATTGCCAACCAAGTAGAGCAGCGTTTGAGAGAATGCAATAAGCCTTTGAAAGTAGCGGTTATGGGCTGTGCGGTAAATGGGCCCGGCGAAGCGAAAGAGGCTGACATTGGAATTGCCGGCGGAGACGGCGTAGGATTGATATTCAAAAAAGGTGAAGTGATTAAAAAGGTACCGGAAGATATCTTGATTGATACACTTATGGAAGAAATTTTAAAGATGTAGAAGGAACGGGATAATTTGAAAAAGATTCGTACATTTTTTCAGCCGTATATCGATGTTTCCAAATTATCGGAAACAATTGCGGATGGTGAAATTCAAAAAGTAGAAATTAATCAGCAAATACGGATGTTGTCCTTGCAGGTATCATTTTTAGACTTGGTACAGCGTAAGGATTTGTTTGCATTGGAAAAAGCAATTTGGAAATCTCCGTTGGAATTGCAAAAAGTTGAGTTGTTTCCTCATTTTCCAAAAGAACGTTTTTCAGAAGATTATATCAATGAAATATTTTGTGAACTGAAACGGCGCGACGCCAGTTTGACGGGCTGTTTTAAAGATGCACAAGTAAAATTACAGGATGAAAAATTAAACATCACATTAATGCATGGCGGATTTGAATTGTTAAAATCCCGCCATGTTGACCGTTGCTTGCAAAAATTGGTCATGGATGAATTTGGAATTCCGCTGACAGTAAATTTTGACGGTACTCTCACCATTGACCACGAAAGTTCTGTTTACATTGAGCGCAAAAAACAGCAGGAAGAAACCATACAGAGAGAACAAGTGGTAGAACAGGTGGAACGCTATGAAGAATCTATGCAAGAGCGTCCGAATCCCAAAACAACACAAATTCGTACAAGTGAGACGTTAATGCCTACCGTTTTACCCAATACTGCACGCGATATTTACGGAAGACCTGTAAAAGGAAAAACGATTGCAATCGGAAAAGTAACGCCAGATGCTGGCAATGTTACCATTTGGGGTGAGATTTTTGATTTGGAGGAACGTTTTACCAGAGATAAAAGCAAAAAGATTTACTCCATTAAGATTACAGACTATACAGGCTCTATGACCTTAAAAATTATAGATGATGTTGCCAATTGCCGTCCTTTGGATATGCTGAAAAAAGGCAGCGCTATTTTAACACGTGGTGAAATTGAATACGATAAATACGACCGTGAAATTGTTTGCAGAGCACGGGGTATTGCCACTGTTGAATTGCTCCAAGTGGTAGACCAGGCGGAAGAAAAACGTGTGGAACTGCATTTACATACCAATATGTCCAGTATGGATGGTATCAATACGGCGGGCGATTTAATCAATCGTGCTTATAAATGGGGACAGCCTGCCATTGCCATTACGGACCATGGTGTAGCTCAGGCATTTCCCGATGCAATGAATGCGGTCAATAAAATTCGTAAAAACGGGGGAGAATTTAAAGTCATTTACGGAGTGGAAGCTTATTTTGTCAATGATATGATTCCTGCTCTGACAGGTGAATCCCAGCGCAGTTTGGACGATGAATTCATTTGTTTTGACGTAGAAACCACAGGATTAAGTCCAAATACGGACCGCTTAACGGAAATTGGAGCCGTGAAATTAAAAAATGGTGAAATCATTGAAAGTTTTAATACTTTTGTCAATCCGGAGCAGCATATTCCCGAAAAGATTACCCAGTTGACAGGCATTACAGATGATATGGTAAAAGATGCACCGTCTGAAGAAGAAGCGGTACGTGCTTTTTATGAGTTCTGCGGAACAGATGCGGTTTTGGTTGCCCATAATGCCAACTTTGACGCAGCCTTTATTCGTATGGCGGCACAGCGCCATGATATGGAGTTTACCTATCCGTATATTGATACGGTTCCAATGTGTCGCGCCATGCTGAAAGACATCAAAAACTGTAAATTGGATACCGTTGCAAAATATTTGAAATTAGACCCGTTTAACCATCACCGTGCCAGTGATGACGCAACGGTTCTTGCAAAAATACTGGCCAATCTGTTAGTACGCCTGAAAGAAGATACGGGTGCCTCCGTTGTTCAAGATATTAACACATCCCTGACAGGGGGGGACAGCAAAAAAATTCAGCCTGCCCATCAAATTATTTTGGTGCAGAATCAAGTGGGCCTAAAAAATCTATATCGTTTGATTTCCAAAGCACATTTGGAATATTTTTATAAGAATCCTCGTATCCCCAAAAGTGAGCTGGTAAAATATCGTGAAGGTTTGTTGTTGGGCAGCGCCTGTGAATCAGGTGAATTGTTCCGTGCTATTTTTAACGGACAGCCTTGGGAGAAACTAAAAGAAATTGCAGGATTTTATGATTATCTGGAGATTCAGCCCATTGGCAATAATATGTTCATGGTGGAAGACGGAAAAGTTCCTGATGTTGAAGCTTTACGTGAATTTAACCGAACCATTGTAAAACTTGGAGAGGAAATGAATAAACCGGTCGTTGCTACTTGTGATGTTCACTTCTTGGATCCGAAAGATGCAGATTACCGCAGAATTCTGATGGCAAGCAAGGGTTTTGGTGATGCCGATAAACAAGCGCCTTTATACATGCGTACAACAGCAGAAATGCTGGAGGAATTTGCGTATTTGGGTAAAGAAAAAGCATATGAAGTTGTTGTTACCAACAGCCGCAAAATTGCAGATATGGTGGAAGACGTCAGCCCGATTCCGCCTGGTGTGTTCCCTCCGTTTATTGACGGTGCGGAGGAAGATTTGATTCGCATTACATGGGAAAAAGCGAAAGAAATCTATGGCGACCCTGTGCCCGAATTGGTAAAAAATCGTTTGGATAAAGAACTCGGTTCCATTACCAAACATGGTTTCTCTGTGCTTTATATGACCGCACAAAAGTTGGTAGCAGATTCAGTGGCTCACGGATACCAGGTAGGCTCCCGTGGTTCTGTTGGTTCTTCCTTTGTTGCTACCATGTCAGGTATTTCTGAGGTAAATCCACTGGAACCCCATTATGTTTGTCCAAAGTGTAAATACAGCGAATTTATTACAGACGGCAGCTACGGTTCAGGATTTGACCTGCCTGAAAAAAATTGCCCTCATTGCGGTACATTGTTAAACCGTGACGGACATACCATTCCGTTTGAGACGTTCCTTGGATTTGACGGCGATAAAACGCCTGATATCGACCTGAACTTTTCAGGTGAATATCAGAGTGACGCACACCGTTATACAGAAACATTGTTTGGTAAAGATAATGTGTTCAAAGCGGGTACCATTGGCACCATTGCGGACAAAACGGCCATTGGATACGTGAAAAAATATTGTGAGGAAAAAGGTATTACCATGCACCGTGCGGAAGAATTGCGTTTGGCTTTGGGATGTACCGGTGTCAAGCGTACCACGGGCCAGCACCCGGGCGGTATGGTTGTTGTACCGAGAGGTATGGAAATTTACGACTTTTGTCCTGTGCAGCGTCCTGCCAATGACCAGAAATCGGACAATATTACAACTCACTTCGACTTCCATTCTATCCATGATACCATTTGTAAACTGGATGAGCTGGGACACGATGTTCCCACCATATACCGCTATTTGGAAGACTATACCGGTATATCGGTGATGGATGTTTCCATGAGTGACCCGCAGGTTATGTCGCTGTTTACCTCTACGGAAGCATTGGGAGTTACTCCGGAAGACATTGACTCTGAAACAGGTACGTTTTCTTTACCAGAAGTTGGTACAGGCTTTGTGCGTCAAATGTTGATTGACGCACAGCCGAAAACGTTTTCCGACTTGCTTCAGGTTTCCGGTTTGTCTCATGGTACGGATGTTTGGCTTGGCAATGCACAAGACCTGATTAAAAATAAAGTATGTACCATTTCCGAGGTAATCGGTACCCGTGATAGTATTATGACCTATTTGATGCTAAAAGGATTAGAGCCTAAAATGGCATTTAAGATTATGGAGATTACCCGTAAAGGTAAAGCCTCTACGCTGTTAACAGAAGAACACATCAATGCTATGAAAGAACATGATGTTCCTCAGTGGTATATTGATTCTTGTATGAAAATTAAATACATGTTCCCAAAAGCGCACGCAGCTGCATATATGATTGCAACACTGCGCTTAGGTTGGTACAAAGTACATAAACCGTTGGAGTACTATGCAGCTTACTTTACCGTACGCGGTGAGGATTTTGACGGCGCTACCGTTATTTTGGGTAAAGAAGCGGTAAAACGAAAAATGCAGGAAATTACCATGAAAGGAAAAGAAGCGACCAAAAAGGAAGAGGACATGTATGCAACCTTCCAGATTGCCAATGAAATGCTGGCACGCGGAATTGAGGTATTGCCTGTAGATTTATATAAATCCGATGCGGTGAAATATTTGGTAGAGGACGGCAAAATCCGTTTGCCGTTTGCTTCGCTTTCCGGCGTTGGCGATGCCGCTGCACAAAGCCTTGCCGCAGCAAGAGAAACAGGCGGAGAATATATCTCCATTGATGATTTGCAGGCTCGTTCCAAAGTTTCCAAAACAGTGATTGAGATGCTCCAGCAGGCAGGTGCGTTAAAAGGTTTACCTGAAAGTAGCCAAATGACCATGTTCTAGACCATAAATATTTATTTAATTTTGTTATTTACATTCCTATGCTAATATGTTATTATATTAGCATGCTAAAGTGATAAAGAAAAATAAAACCGAAACGGTGGGATGAAATCATGAGAAAATACCATAAAATAACTCCGGAAGGAACCAAAGATTTACTGTTTGAGGAGTGCTTGACGCATCGTTATGTGGAACGTACTTTGGCAGATGTGTTTTCTTCCCATGGATTTCATGAAGTCATAACACCGGGACTGGAATTTTATGATGTATTTGATACAGAATCCTCAGGCATTGGACAGGAAGTCATGTACAAAATGAGTGACAAGAGAGGGCGTTTGGTTTGTATGCGTCCCGACTCTACCATGCCCATTGCCAGATTAACAGCAACCAGACTGCAGAATCTTCCAAAGCCTATCAGACTGTACTATACCCAGCATATTTATTGCAACAATCCCGGGCTTACAGGCCGCAATGATGAAGTCATGCAGTCAGGCATTGAACTGTTAGGCGCCAGAGGACGCAGAGCAGACTTGGAGGTATTGGCAACTGCCATTGAAGCCCTCAGCAGATGTGTGCCTAATTTCCGAATTGAACTGGGGCATGCAGGCTTTTTCAAAGCCATTGCTGCTCAGCTGCCCATTGACGATGCGGTAAGAGAAGACATTCGCCAGTATATTGAAGCCAAAAACTATGCAGCTTTGGATATGGTGCTGGACCAATTGGGAGAAAGTAAGTCGGTCAATGCCATGCGTCGTTTGCCGCGTTTGTTTGGCGGAGAAGAAATTTTAAAAGAGGCTGCCGAGTTCTGTGTGGATCATGCTTCTGTTGAGACATTATCTTATTTGCAGGAATTATACAGCGCCTTAACAGATTTAGGGATTGGCGACCATATTATGATAGATTTAGGCCTGGTACAAAGAACTGACTATTATACGGATATTGTGTTCAGTGCCTATGTGGAAGGTTGCGGCGATGCGGTATTAACAGGCGGACGTTATGACAATCTGCTTGCAAGCTTTGACGCTCCTATGCCCGCTATTGGCTTTGCTATGAATGTGGATGCCATTACTGACATTTTAATCAATAACGGAAAAGGCAAGAAAGCGCCCAATGTAGATGTATTGGTACATTGTGATGACGGTTATGAGATGAAAGCGTTTTGCTATGCCGCCAACTTGGTGGGAGAAGGAATGCGCTGTGAAAACAGCATCTTTGCAACCAGAAAAGAATCTTTGGATTATGCCAAAGAAATGGGAATTCCAAGGGTAGATTTTGTAGGCGAAAAAATAGAGACTTTAACAAGATAGGCGGTGAATCGACATGAAGCCATTACGAATTGCTTTGACAAAAGGCAGGCTGGAACGAGATACAGTTGCGATGTTTGAACGCATTGGTTTTGATTGTACTGCGGTACATGAAAAAGGCAGAAAGTTGATTTTGCCTATCGGAGACAATCAATTTGAAGTGGTTCTTGCAAAAGCAGCCGATGTGATTACCTATGTAGAGCATGGCGTGTGCGATTTGGGTGTAGTAGGAAAAGATACCATTATTGAAAACGGAAGCAGTTTTTATGAGGTATTGGATTTAGGATTCGGCAAATGTAAATTTGCATTGGCGGCTCCCAAAGGTACAGACTTTTACAGCGGATATGCCTCTAAAACCATTGCTACCAAATATCCCAACGTTGCCCGCAGCTTTTTTGAAGGCAAAGGCATGGATGTAAAAATTATTAAGATAGAAGGCTCTGTGGAATTGGCTCCGCTGTTGGGATTGTCAGACGCCATTATTGATATTGTGGAAACAGGCTCCACATTGAAAGAAAACGGTTTGGAAGTCATAGAAAAAGTGTGCGACATTTCTGCAAGACTGATTGTAAATACAGCCAGCATGAAGCTTCGCAAACAGGAGATTGATACATTAATCAATCAAATGGAACAGACAAAGGAGGCAAAAAAATCATGATTCAATTGGTAGAAAAAGATGAAAATACAACTCGTACCTATGTACAGCAGTTAAAACAACGTTGTGATGAAAAAGACAGAAAGGTAGACGCTATTGTAGCCGATATTTTGGAAAATGTGCGCAACAACGGAGACAAGGCTGTTGCCGAATATACCTTGAAATTTGACGGCAGCATTCCGGAGCAAGTGGAAATTACAAAAGAACAAATGAAAGAACTGACCAAACAATGCGATGCTTATTTTTTGGAAGCGTTGGAGCGTGCGGCCAAAAATATTCATGAATTCCACAGCCGTCAAAAACAACAAAGCTGGCTGGATACGAAAGACAACGGTGTTATTTTGGGACAGCGTGTACGTGGTCTTGCAAAAGTAGGTATTTATGTACCGGGCGGTACTGCGGCTTATCCTTCTTCCGTGTTGATGAATGCCATTCCGGCTAAAATTGCAGGTGTGCAGGAGATTGTTATGGTAACGCCTCCGGGGAAAGACGGCAAGCCAAATCCGGACATTATGGCAGCTGCTTTGGTAGCGGGTGTTGACCGAGTCTTTTTGGTTGGCGGTGCACAGGCAGTTGCAGCTTTGGCATATGGTACCGAAACCATGCCGAAGGTAGATAAAATTGTTGGCCCGGGAAATATTTTTGTTGCCACTGCAAAAAAACATTTGTACGGAACCGTAGACATTGACATGATTGCAGGTCCAAGCGAAATTTTGATTGTAGCAGATGAAACCGCAAACCCAAAATATTTGGCTGCGGATTTGATGTCCCAAGCGGAACATGACGTATTGGCTTCCGCAATTCTGCTCACCGGAAGAAACCATTGCTCAAATTTACGAGCAAGTAGAGCATCTGGAGAGAAAAAATATTATCAACAAATCATTGGATGACTTCGGTGCAGTGATTGTATGCGATACCATGGACGAGGCCATTGAATTTGCAAACGATTTGGCTCCCGAGCACTTGGAGGTTTGCGTTGCAAATCCACTGGAATATATCGGCCGTTTGGACAATGCGGGTTCCTTATTCCTGGGAAATTATTCTCCCGAACCGCTTGGAGATTATTATGCAGGTCCAAATCACGTTTTGCCGACCAGCGGAACCGCAAGATTTTTCTCTCCGTTATCTGTTGACAGTTTTATTAAAAAGTCCAGTTTCATTTATTACACACAAGACGCCCTGAAAGCCGCAAAGGATGATATTGTTGCTTTGGCAGAAGCGGAAGGTTTAACAGCGCACGCAAACTCTATCAAAGTACGTTCCGAATGATAAAAAGGGGGGAAACACGTGCCATACAGTTTAAATGAGAAAATCAAAGATTTAAAACCTTATGACCCCATTCAAGGGGAGTATCAAATTCGTTTGGATGCCAATGAATCTTTTTTGTCTGTTCCAAACGAAATTTTGGAGCAATTCCATACCTCTGTGAATCAAATTGCATTTAACCGTTATCCCGACCCATATGCCAACGAAACCATTGAGGCATTTGGCAGACATTACGATGTAAAAAGCAATTTGGTGACAGCAGGAAACGGCTCGGATGAATTGATTCAAGTGATAATGTCTGCTTTTTTAATGAAAGGCGACCGTGTTCTTACCCTTTCACATGATTTTTCCATGTATCGCTTTTATACTTCTATTGTAGAAGCAGAGTGTATTGAAGTTCCCAATAATGAGGATTTAACCATAAATGTAGATAACGTCATTGAAACTGCCAATGAACAGCAAGTACGCATGATTATTTTTTCCAATCCATGCAATCCGACTTCTTTGGGACTTTGCAAAGATGAAGTACGCCGTTTGATTCGTTCTGTCAATGCTCTTGTAATTTTGGACGAAGCGTATATGGATTTTTGGGATCAGTCGCTTTTACAGGAAGCAGAATCCTATGATAACCTGATTATTTTACGTACTTGTTCCAAAGCGTTTGGAATGGCTGCGGTTCGTTTGGGATTTGCCGTAGCGAATCAAACGCTGACCAACGCCATTCGTGCCGTGAAATCTCCGTATAACGTAAATACGGTGACACAGGCATTCGGCGCGGCGGTGTTAAATCAAAAAGAAATGACAGACAAAGCCATCATTACGCTTTTATATGCAAAAAAAGAGCTGTTCGATGCGATGAAACAGCTGGAGCAGCAGTTTCCGAACAGTTTGTATTTATATCACAGTTGTACCAACTTTGTATTTGTGCGTACGCCTTATGCAGAGGAATTGTATCACTATCTGTTGGATAACAGCGTTGCCATTCGTTATATGGGGGACTATCTGCGTATTACTGCAGGCAGTCCCCAGGAAAACGAAACGGTAGTGCGGTTATGCACACAATTTTTATCAGAGAAAGGGGCGGATTAATATGCGGTCTTCCACGCAAAATCGCGTAACAAAAGAAACAGATATTCATCTTTCGCTGTGTTTGGACGGCGGTGATGTATCTGTTGATACGGGAATCGGTTTTTTTGACCACATGTTAACCGCATTTGCCGTACACGGCGGGTTTGGGTTGCAGTTACAAGTGAAGGGTGATTTGCATGTAGACTGCCACCATACCATAGAAGACACAGGCATTGTGCTGGGAAAAGCCTTTCAGGAAGCATTGCAGGATAAAGGTGGTATTGCTCGTTTCGGCAGTTTTTATGTTCCGATGGATGAAGCTTTGGCATTTTGTTCTTTGGACATCAGCGGCAGACCTTTTTTGGTATTTCAGGCAGAGTTTGCACAGGAGCAGGTCGGAAGCTATGACAGTTGTATGACGGAAGAATTTTTCCGAGCTTTGGCAACCAACGCAGGTATTACCATGCATGTGAAGCTGGAATACGGAAAAAATACCCACCATTGTGTGGAAGCAATTTATAAAGCCGTGGCACATGCTATGCGTTTGGCATGCAAACAAACCGGAGGAGAAGTGCTTTCCACCAAAGGTGTACTGTAATACAGAAAGGAACAAACAGAATGATTATTTTTCCTGCAATTGATATCAAAGACGGCACTTGTGTCCGTTTGGTAAAGGGCGATTATGCAACTGCACATAAGGTAGCGGAAGATGCGGTGGAAACTGCAAAATCCTTTCAAAATGCAGGCGCTTCCTGGATTCATATGGTTGATTTGGACGGAGCAAAGGACGCAAAACCTGTGAATAGCAGTTTGATATTTGACGTGCTTGCTCATACAGATTTAAAAGTGGAAATCGGCGGAGGTATCCGCAATATGGAAACCATTGCATTTTATTTGGAGCAAGGTGTTTCTCGTGTCATCTTGGGTTCTGTGGCTCTGCGCAATCCTCAGCTTGTCAAAGAAGCGGTAGCCAAATACGGAGACAAAATTGCTGTTGGAATTGATGCTCTGCACGGTAAAGTAGCGGCAGAGGGTTGGATAGAACAATCGGAAGTGGATTATATAACTTTGGCCAAAGAGATGGAAGCGGTGGGGGTAAAGACCATTATCTTTACTGACATTTCACGTGACGGAACGTTAACGGGGCCAAATTTGGAGATGCTTGACCAATTAAACCGTGCTGTTTCCTGTAATATCATTGCAAGTGGTGGGGTCAGCAATTTGGATGACATTTATCAGCTCAAAGCGCTGAACCTATATGGCGCCATTTGCGGAAAAGCACTGTATACAGGAGACTTGAATTTATTCCAGGCCGTATCCGCAGCAAGGGGAGAATCCATATGAAAGAAATTTTGACACAAAACGGCGCTGTATTACAGTCCGATTTTCTGGACTCTTTTTTTCAAAAGGGAGAGTTGATTCCTGCTGTTGTACAGGAAACAGGAAGCAAAGAAGTGTTGATGCTGGCATATATGAATCGTGAATCACTGCAAAAGACGCTGGAAACGGGTTATACCTGGTTTTATAGCCGTTCCCGTCAGGAGCTTTGGAATAAAGGCTCTACATCGGGACATTTGCAAAAAGTAATCCGTATTTGCGGAGATTGCGATGATGACACATTGTTGATAGAAGTGGAACAAATCGGTGCTGCTTGCCATACCGGTTCTCACACTTGTTTTTTCAATGAGATTTGGAAACGATAACATTTATAACACATAAAAGAGGGATATCTATGAGCAATCCTATGAAAGAGTTGTACGATACTATTATTACGAGAAAAGACGCCCATGCGGAAGGTTCCTATACCAATTACTTATTTGAAAAAGGATTGGATAAAATTTTAAAAAAATGCGGCGAGGAATGCAGTGAAGTAATGATTGCCGCAAAAAATGATGACCACAATGAATTGGTAATGGAAATTTCAGATTTGTTATATCATTTGACGGTATTGATGGTACATCAAAATGTAACAGTGGAGGATATTAATGCTGAACTGGAAAAGCGCAGCTTAAAATCCAATAATTTAAAACAGTTCCATTCTGTAGATAAAAATAGTTAAAGAATATGAAAACTGAAATATTACTTAAAGTAAATGTTCCGTTTTAATGCAGCAGAAAGTACACAGTTTTTTGGTAGAAAAAACAGGGAGGTATTTATTCACAATACCTCCCTGTTTTTATGAAGAAATATAAAGATTTCAATTTATGAAAACGTGTATTGAACTAATCAAACCATTTGCAATTTGTTGTATAAACATTAGCTTAAAAATTCCTTAGGAAATAGCTGTTTTTGCATTTAGCCATGCAAGCGCTTTTTCTTTTAAGGCAATTTCTTCTTGTGTTTCGTCAAATGCTTTTGTTTCTTTGTCAACTTCTTCTTTCAGTTGGACGTTTAACTGTCTTTCAGCAAATGTATAAACAGCATTATTTTCTTTGTCTATATGCCTGTTAAGCAGATGTCCATAGGCTGTCATATATGAGATAATATCCAGTTTTGAATCATCATCTTTTTTTGTTTCGTATCGATTCAGAGCAGTTTCCAGTTCACTGATATAAAGTCTTCCAAGGTCATGTTCCACAAGCATACCGTTTTTTATAATCGTTTCTGCTGTCTTTCCTAAATGCTCAGTCATTTTTTTGAAAAGAATTTCTTCTTCTTTTACATGATGGTGATGATCGGCATAATTTTTTCCAAAGCTAACGCATTCTTTAAATAATGTTACGTCAATATCTGCACCGTTTAATATTTTTTTGCATTCTTCTCGTGTGAAATTGACAAATTTTAAAATATTTTTATGCTCTTCCAGTAAAATTTCGATTCCGTACATTTTCATTCTCCTATTTATGATACTAAGTTTAGTGTTTAAAGTCGTTTTAAAGCTAAAGAATCATGATACCTTGATTTCGTATATCTCGTTATTGAAAACGGAAAATGTTAGCCCGCATTTTGAAAGCATTCCTTCTATTATCTTATTCCTTAGAAGATAATAATCTTTGATATCCGCATCAGCCTGACTCCAAAATTTATCATGAATTTCTACTGATTGTTGGTATTTCAGGTGATTTTCGTCATGTTCCAAAATAACATTTACTCTGTCACAAGGCATTCCGTTTAAAAGATTATCCTCAATCAGTTTGTAGCCTTCTTCCGGGGTTAAAGAATTGCTTTCACATAAACTTTTGCCAAATTCCAATGCAATTTGCTGTGCTTGGACAAGGGAACCGGTTGTTTTTTTTATTTCTTCCACTACATACCCCAGTCTGACTTCTACAATTCTGATTTTATCTTGAAGCCAGCCATGAATATTCATTGTATCAATCTGCTCTTCTAAGCTTTCTTGAGATATTGTACCCACTGTTTGGTCCAGCATGGTATTCAGTTTTTTCTTATGCTCCAAATCGAGCAATTCGCAGGAAAGTTGATTGGTGAAAGATTGTTGAATCATAATTTTACGATATAGCCAAAAGTGAATTGGTCCTAAATTTTTACTCATTTTTTCATCACACTCCGGAATGTTCTTATAGTTATCGTCTTTTTCTTTTTGATGACATCTTTGTATACATTTTATATTTTATACATGGTAGTATTCATAATTTGTATTATGATAAATCATAACACCGTATCCATATTTTTTCTGTTGTTTTTGCAACAAAAAAGGAAACAT
>OAVD01000858.1_pt1 | contig 14132 bp, 10 predicted proteins | sample 1476351 | NCBI WGS metagenome assembly OAVD01 (sample SAMEA2580075, study PRJEB22360) | human gut metagenome | biome: human gut; feature: human-associated habitat; material: faeces | place: Denmark | collected 2008/2010 | reverse complement strand
GGAAAATTACGGCTTCCGTCCGCAACCGGGCGACAGGCCGGTCATGGCCGGCACGCTGCCGGCGCGGGTGACCAGCACGAAAACCAACGATATCTACGGCCATATCGACCGCGACGGCCGTTATAAGGTCAACCTGCTGTTCGACCGCGATCACTGGTCGCCGGGGGAAGAGAGTCTGTGGGTACGTCAGGCGCGCCCCTATGCCGGGGACACATACGGCCTGCACCTGCCGCTGCTGGCGGGGACGGAAGTGGCCATCGCTTTTGAGCAGGGAGACCCGGACCGTCCGTATATTGCCGGTGTCCTGCACGACTCGGCGCACCCGGACCCTGTCACTATCCGGAACTATAAGCGCAACGTCCTGCGGACCCCGGCGAACAACAAAATCCGCCTCGACGACGCGCGTGGCAAAGAGCACATCAAGGTCAGCACGGAGTACGGCGGCAAGAGCCAGCTGAACCTGGGGCATCTGGTGGACAGCGAAAAACAGCCACGCGGCGAGGGGTTTGAGCTGCGGACGGATAGTTACGGGACTATCCGCGCCGGGAAGGGAATATTCATTACTGCTGATGCACAATCGAAGGCGCAGGGGCAGCAGCTGGCGATGGAACCGGCGCTGTCGCGGCTTTCAGCGGCACTAGTGGAAATGCAGTCACTGGCTGCCAGCGCACAGCAGGCACAGGCGCTGGCTGCGGATGTTGGACGTCAGCAGACGTTGCTGCAACAGAAGATAGACCAGCTTCAGAAGGAAGTACTGCTGGGAACGGCCCCGCAGGGTGTGGCGCTGGCAAGCGGTGACGATATGCTGCTGTCGGCGCAGGAGAATCTGACGCTGATTGCAGGTCAGCAGCTGGATATGGGGGCGCAGAAGGACTTCACACTGGCGGCGGGTAAACAACTCAGTCTCTGGAGTCAGAATGGGGCGAAGTGGTTTGCGTCGCGGGGAGATATTGATATTCAGGCGCAGGGCGGACATATCACCACTTGGTCAACGCAGGACACGCATATTTCGAGTGGCAAGAAGCTGGTAATAACAGCACAGGATGAACTGACGCTGATATGCGGGGGCGGATATATCAAAATCAAAGGTGGGAATGTTGAAATTGGCGGTCCTGGAAAGTTGCTGATAAAAAACACCGGTATTAAGAAAGCAGGTTCGGGTAGTATGCAGGGAGTAATAAAGTCGTTTGAGTCGGGAAGTTTTGATGAGAAGTTTGTCATTCGAAATTCTCTGACCAAAGAACCTTTAGCCAATAAGGCATATTCAATAACCATGCCGGATGGAAGGATTGTTTCAGGGGTGACAGATTTAAATGGTTCTACATCATTAAATGCCTCGGATGTCATTGATGATATGACTATCACTCTTATTAAAGGTAGGTAAGATCTCAGTCTTTATTTGTGGGAGAGCGAAATGTTACTGATGATTTATTCTTTGTTAATAATTTATGCGCTAATCGCAGGGAGTTTGCTTACATTAGTTGCATGGCTTTGTTGTAAGAGAGTTCATGGTTTGCGTATCATATTGCTGATTTGGTTTGTGTGTATCTGTGTGGCGTTTGTTGCTTTGTATGCTCTGCAATTTACTGAATTTGGTCTCATACGATAATGCTATTTTTTCAAAACAGGAGGTAGTATGGTATATAAGACTGAGCCAGTTAGAGAGTTAGAGATTAAATATGATGATAATGGCCATCCTTCTTGGTGTTCTTTTCCATCGCATAAGAATGTTCAGGTTCGTGGAGCTTGCGATGTGCCACCTCATCTGCCTGGACTTGTAATACTTGTCCATGGTGTTAACTCCACAGGTGAATGGTATCAAAAAGCAGAGTCTGCATTATGTGCAGGATTGAATAAACGCCTTGGACTTGAAGGCACTAATTTTGAGTTAAAGGCTAACATATATAGTGGGGATGACAAGATAGAATTAGATGAGAAAGGCGCCGAAAAAAGAACTCCAATGTCTCCATTAGTAGAAAGGAAATTAGTTACTGACAATGGCCGGTCACCTGTAATTCGATTTTATTGGGGCTATTCATCACCATTAGGTGACGAAGATAAGTTTGTTATTCCTTTGGTAAGTATTAAGGGTGATGACTATCATCAGATGAAGCGAGATGGCGTCCCATTGTATGATATTTTGAAAAAAGGTCCTTATATATGGGGCGGCGGTCCTTTTCAAAATGGCACGAATAATCTTCATTCACTTTGGAGTAAAAAAGGATTCAATGAAGATTTAGCCAATATACCTGGTGCAAAAGTTCAATATGGTAATGAAGACAAAGATCGCTTACTAACCACAGCACCACCACGAAACTATTATGCTCATGCCGCGAAGCGGTTAGCTGATTTATTGGATCTTATTCGAGAGAAATATCCTAAGGATACAGTTACCATAATTTCACATAGTCAAGGAACTATGGTTTCAATGGCTGCTACTGCACTCGCAAATAAAGCACCTGATGCTCTATTTATAATGAATTCACCTTATGCCCTTCATAATAGTCAATTGAATGCCTTTTCAATGCCTCCTGAAGAATGTATTTCTCCATCTGGTCGAGAAAGTACTCTGTCAGCAATAATTGATAAAGTTGCACTTCAATCAACACATTTATCTTCGTTAGGCTATGAGGGGTTGTGTGTAGGTCAATCACAGGATAATAAAAACTGGAAGCCAGATATAACTCTTGTAGCTTCTGACAAAAATGAAACGAGAAATATCCAGGAAAGAGATAATCACGGGAGGACTTATGTTTATTTCAATCCACATGACAGAGTTATGGGTTCCCTCCCTCTGCGTTCGATAGGGTGGCAAGGTTTCCCAAATGATGAAAAAGGCAATCCTCATCCACTTATCACCCAGCATAAGGGGTATTTATTCCAGCGAATGCTTGCCAGAAATACACCTTGTGGTATAGCTCCCGAGTCAAAAACTCCATTTGGTCGATTGCCAGATGGTAAACCCTTTTGGGATGATGAAGGAGATGAATACCAGAGCAGTGGTTTTGTGTACCCAGATCCACCTCACTGGCAAACTGTATTTATTAATGCCGAGGAAGTCCCTGAGCCAATTAAGGAAAATGAACTAAGTGATTTCGATAAAACAAGAGTTGGTGCTGAGCATGGCCCACAGGAAAAAAACGGTTGGGGGGAGCGTGATCCTAAAACTGGTTATAAGAATGACGATACTTACGATAATTTCATTAATTTGTATCCCGATCAGGATATCGTTATTGGTGTCAAAAAACAATCGGAATATGGTACTTACGGTAGCGTAACCCCAGTAACCCGTAAGGAGACGTTTGACGAAAAAGATCGCAGGATACGTTCATATGTCGCACAACCTACAGATCACAGTACCTTACCCAGTAATTTAAATTTTATGGCACGAGTCGTTGCTTATGATTTACCCATTGGTTACTGTGAATCGGGTTGGGATAGGGCTTTTATCACTGATCTACGCCGTCGAGCAGACTGGACTCAGGGACTGGATACATATTTAAAAACCGGAATTCCAAACAATGTTACTGAACCAGAAATAATCAGCAAAGAAACAGCATTGGAAGAAATGATTCGTGTGAAGACCAAAGAATACGGATATTGATATGGGAAAGAAAATAGTTGTTCTTGGCGATGCTACCTCGCATGGAGGTAAAGTAGTCTCTGTATCATCTACTTTTGAAATTGAAGGTAAAAATGTTGCACTGCTGAATGATTCGGTGTCCTGTCCGGAACACGGTTCTAATCCGATAGTGGAATGCGATATGAGTTATGAGGAAAACGGTAGGGGAATTGTGGCGCATGGTTGTAAGAGCGCCTGTGGTTCCGTGATCTTCGCTAGTTTGCCGGATGTGGAGATAGGTTGATGGGCTGGTCATTACCGGAGGTTCCCGCGAGGCCAGATACGCAACCCTGGTCGCCCTGGGTATGCCTATCAATTACTTTCGCCGGTGTATTTATCGCGTTAGTTCGGGTGGTACTGCATTCACCCTCCGGTAGTTTACCAACGCTCGCAAGCGGCTACTGGCTACCACTGACCGGATATACTTTGGTGGGTGTTACAATTACCGTAACCTTTTATTTGTTATGGTGGGAAATACAGACTTTCCGCGTCCGTAACTGGAATAACTGGCGACGAAATATGCACCTGGCCTGGCAGCGTCAAGCACACCTGCATTTATGCGTGACCAGGCATGTGGTATTAACCGCAGACCCACAATTGCTTTCTCGACTAGCGGGTGTTGCGTCTGAAAGCAGCGACGAAACATCTTTATTAACATTGCTTCCCGAAGAAGCTTTTATTCCTGGTATTTCACGCTTTGAACAACTTTGTCGTTTATTAATAAACCAGATTAAAACAATACTTTCTCAGGCCTATCCTTCAGGTCCGTTAACGGTGATAATACAGACATCTGCTCCTGATAAAAAACAGGAAATTCAGTATTTTTCCCTTCTCTGGGAAGATGAAAAATTGCCATGGATGCCAGATATTCATGCCTTATCCAATTCGTCAGTTTTTAATAATTGGAATAAATTCCTGTCTACTGCTCGTTATCCATTGCTTGTACTGGCACTGCATTACCGCCAGCCGGAGGAAGCCTTAGCGGAATTTGCCTGTGCGTTGTTGCTGTTGCCTGAAGCGATGCTTAAATCGTCAGAACAGCGCGATGCAGTGCGAGTATTTCGCGCCATGCCGCTGAATACTGGTGCATTGCCCCGCGAGCTGGCTGAATTGCGCGATATGGCGCAGCAGCCTTCTGGTGTAAAACATCTGGTCTGGCACAGCGGGTTATCTACGTCGTCCGCACAGGCGCTGGGGCGGGTGGTTAATGATTTACCTCTGCACCTGCATACTGATATCGCAGCCGGTGGCATTATCGATTTTGCGAAAATCAGCGCAGACTACGGGCATCTGGCGGGATGGCTGATGGTAGCTGCAGCAGCAGAGATGGTCAATTACGGTCCGGGAAGCCACTGGCTGCTACAGGCGGATGACAAACGGGCCGGCGCAATGGTCGTCGGCAATAATCTGCCGGTTATCTGCGATGAAGATGTGAACATACTCCCGTTGCCTTATCCGGCGGGTTCACTCTGCCTTGCCGTATTGCTCAACGTGGCGGCTTTTGGGGGCGTTGCCCGTTTTTTTCCGGACTGGCTGTTCTCCTGGTGCGGCGTGCTCAGTATGTTACTGTCGCTGGCAGTCACTCTACCCGGTGCTGTTTTCCTGCTGCGCCGCGCCCTCACTGCTCTGCAACGCCCCCACTTTGTTCAGGCTGCCGGACTTGCCCGCAAGGAATAATCCAATATGAAAAGGTTTTTATACATCCTGGGAGCGGGTCTCTGTGTCCTGGTTGTTTTGTTGGCGCTGTTGTTTATTCTGGCCCAGACAACTCATCTTTTTTTTGAATGGACGGGGGAACGCGTATTCTGGATTTCGCTGTTGGGTGCGGTTTTTCTGACCAGTCTGTTGAGCGTGCTGATTTTTTTTCTTATCCCTTTCCAAAAAAACGACACCCCGCTGACTCCGCAGTACAGTCGCCCGGCAGGCGAGGGGGCTGGTACACAGGAACGAGATATCTCCCTTTCTTCGCTAAAAAAGCACCTCCGCCGCCGCTACAACCTCTTCTGGCGCAGTAAGGTCCGCCTGCTGCTGGTCTGTGGCGAACCCGAACATATCGCCGCCATCGCCCCCGGCCTTGCCGAAAAACAGTGGCTTGAAGGCCACCGCACGGTGCTGATTTACGGCGGCAGCCTGTCATCGGCGCCGGACACCGGGCGCCTGACCGCCCTGCGTAAGCTGCGCCGCAGCCGTCCGCTGGACGGCATCGTGCTGGCGCTGGATGAGAGACAGACCACCGCCGGTACGCTGGATAACCATCTTCGCGCCCTGGAGCAGGTCGGGGAGGCGCTGCGCTGGCAGCCGCCGGTGTACCTGTGGCAGGTGACTGACAGCGACTGGTCGCAGGATGCGCGCGTCACCCAGACGGTAGGGGCGCTTTTCCCGGCCCGCGCCACGCCGGCGGGGGTGGAGCGCCAGCTCCGCGCTATCCTGCCATCCCTGCGCGAAAGGGGAATGCAGCAGCTGTGCGCCGGGCCGTCGCACGATTTCCTGTTACGTTTCGGCCGGCAGCTGGAGAAACAGGGAATAGCCCACTGGAAAACGCTGCTGACGCCGTGGCTGACGGAGCACCTGAAGCGTGTTCCGCTGCGCGGCCTGATGTTCAGCCCGTCGCTGGCCCCTGAGGATAATGCCGCGGGCCATGAACACCGCTGGTCCGCTCCGGCGATCTGGCAGGGCGTGACGGCGGACTGCGCTCAGGCGCGGGGCGTGCGGGTAGGGATGCCGTGGCAGCGAACGCCGGGCGTCACCCTGCTGACGCTGATTGCCCTGTGGGGGGCGGGCAGCGTGGTCTCCTTTGCCGTTAACCGCCACCATATCGTCAGCGCGGCGGCGCGGGCGCAGCAGCTGGTGAATCATCCCGCGGTTAACGACCCGCAGCTGATGGCGCTGCAGGCTCTGCGTAACGATATCGGGCGCCTGCAGACGCAACAGGCGAATGGCGCTCCTTGGTACCAGCGCTTCGGGCTGGACCACAATGCGCCGCTTTCAGCCGCCCTGATGCCCTGGTACGGCCAGGCCAGTAACCGCCTGATACGCGATGCGGCCATGCAGGCGCTGACGCAGAAACTGACTGTCCTGGCGAACCTGCCGCCGCGCAGCCCGCAGCGCGCCACGTTAGCTAAGGCGGGCTACGATCAGCTGAAAGCATACCTGATGATGGCGCGCCCGGACAAAGCCGACGCTGCCCTGTACGCGCAGGTGATGACAACCACCGCGCCATCCCGGCCGGGACTCTCCCCGGCGCTGTGGCAGAGTATCGCCCCGGACCTTCACGCCTTTTACATGCAGAGCCTGCCGTCGCAGCCTGCCTGGAAAATCACGCCGGACAGGCAGCTGGTCACCCGGGTACGTCAGGTGCTGCTGGAGCAGATTGGCCGGCGCAACGCGGAAAGTACGCTGTATGAGAACATGCTCACCCGGGTGCGCCGCAGCTACGCGGACATGACGCTGGAGGACATGACGCCGCAGACCGACGCCGGTCGCCTGTTCAGCACGCCGGAGTCGGTGCCGGGGATGTTCACCCGCCAGGCGTGGGAGGGCGGGGTTCAGGAAGCCATTGATAACGCCGTGGCGTCCCGGCGCGATGAAATCGACTGGGTGCTGAGCGATAGCCGTAAAACGCTGCCCGGCGACGTCTCCCCGGAGGCGCTGAAGCAGCGCCTGACGGCGCGCTACTTCACCGATTTTGCCGGTGCCTGGCTGAACTTCCTCAACAGTATCCGGCTGAACCCGGCGCACAATATTGCCGACGTCACCGACCAGTTAACGCTGGCCGGGGACGTGCGCCAGTCGCCGCTGATTGCCCTGATGAACACCCTGGCTTACCAGGGGCAGACCGGGCAGCAGAAAGAGGCCATTTCCGCATCGCTGGTGAAATCGGCGAAAAACCTGCTGGGCGGTGATGACAGGCCGGTGATTGACCAGCAGGCCGCCGGACCGGCGGGGCCGCTGGACAGCACCTTCGGGCCGCTGCTGCAGCTTATGGGTAAAAACAGCGCGCAGAGCGTGATGGCGGCGGACAGTTCGCTCAGTTTACAGACTTACCTGACGCGTCTGACCCGCGTGCGCCTCAGGCTCCAGCAGGTGGCAAACGCCGCCGACCCGCAGGCGATGATGCAGCAGCTGGCGCAGACGGTCTTCCAGGGCAGGAGCGTTGACCTGACCGACACGCAGGAGTACGGCAGTCTGGTGGCGGCAAGCCTCGGTGAAGAGTGGAGCGGTTTCGGGCAGACGATGTTTGTTCAGCCGCTGACCCAGGCCTGGGAGACGGTGCTTCAGCCGTCGGCGGCCAGCCTGAACGAAGCGTGGCAGCGCTCAGTTGTCGCGAACTGGAATTCAGCGTTTAAGGGACGTTATCCCTTTGCTGCCGCGAAGAGCGACGCCTCGCTGCCGATGCTGGCGGCGTTCATCCGCCGCGATACCGGACGTATTGACCGTTTCCTCAGCGCGCAGCTGGGCGGCGTTCTGCACCGGGAGGGCAGCACCTGGGTGGCGGACAGAACCCACAGCCAGGGGCTGACGTTCAGCCCGGCCTTCCTGAACGCGGTGAACCAGCTCAGCCAGCTGTCCGACATCCTGTTCACCGACGGCAGCCAGGGTATCAGCTTTGAACTGCAGGGGGTGGCGATGCCGGAAGTGGTGGAAACACAGATGACGCTTGACGGGCAGAAACTCCACTATTTTAACCAGGTTGCCGACTGGCAGAGCTTCCGCTGGCCGGGGGTAATCAATAAACCGGGGGCGATGCTGACCTGGACGTCGACGGCGGCGGGAACCCGTCTGTATACAAACCACAGTGGTCCGTGGGGCGTTATCCGGATGCTGGAACAGATGCAGCGGCAGAAAGCGGGGGACGGGCTGTACCGGCTGAGCGTCACCGCGCCGGACAGGCGACAGCTTCAGTGGCTGCTGCGTACGGAACTGGGCGACGGACCGCTGGCGCTGCTGAAGCTGCGAAACTTCAGTCTGCCGTCGCAGATATTCAGCGTCGGTGTCCCGGCGCCAGGCCGCACGGATGAATATGAATCTGACGTTGTGGAAGGGAGTGAATAATGATCTCTGTTGATATTCTGCTCGCCAACCGCCGGAGATCCCCCCGGCAACGATGATTTCAAGAAGATGCGTGATGAGGTAAGGGCGCGCAACTTATTGCTTCAATGTTCAATGTTCAATGTTCAATGTTCAATGACACTGATGCGATTTGAGGCTGCAGAAAACACCTATCGCGATCTTCTCCCCATTTTTTAAACGCACCTCCTGTAGCTCTAAGGCTAAAAGCATATTTCTATGGACGACTTAACCCTGCGTTATTTTGACGCCGAAATGCGTTACCTGCGTGAAGCGGGCGAAGAGTTCGCCCGCGCCCATCCTGACCGGGCGGCGGCCTTAAATCTCGACAAAGCGGGCGCGCGCGACCCCTATGTCGAGCGCCTGTTTGAAGGCTTCGCCTTTCTGATGGGTCGCCTGCGCGAAAAGCTCGACGACGATCTGCCGGAGCTGACCGGCGGACTGGTGAGCATGATCTGGCCACACTACCTGCGTACCATTCCGTCGCTCTCCATTGTTGAGTTCACCGCGGACTGGCGTGAGCTGAAAGAACCTGTCCGCGTTGAAAAAGGCTTTGGAATTCTTTCTCAGCCCATTGGTGAAAAGCGCACCCGCTGTCATTACACCACGACGCAGCCGCTGACCCTGCAGCCCCTGTCGCTCGCCCGGGCGGGGATCTCGACGGAACCGGATGGGCGCTCGCTTCTCCGCCTGCGCTTTGAGTGCAGCCCGCTGGCAGACTGGAGCCGCATCGATTTAAGCCGCATCCCGCTGTACCTGAATGGCGACGCGCCGCTGGCCTGCGCCTTGCATGAGGCGCTGACGCTCCGGGTGGCGAAAACGGGTATCCGCTTTCCCGGCGATGCTGACCGCAGACCGCTGGACGCCCGTTTTGCCGTCTGCGGTTTCAGTAAGGAGGAGGCGCTGCTGCCGGAGTGCGGCAGTTTCAGCGGTTATCAGCTGCTGCTGGAGTATTTTACCTTCCGTGAAAAGTTTATGTCGGTGACGCTGCGCGGCCTGGAAAATATGGATTTCCCGGAAGAACTGGCGTGGTTTGAAATCGATATCGTGCTGGAGAGACAGTGGCCGCATGAATATGCGCTGTCGGAGAAACATCTGCGCCTGCACTGCACGCCGGTGATTAATCTCTTTCCGCTGGAGTCCGATCCGCTGCATCTGGACTCGTTACAGACCGAATACCTGCTGCGCCCGATGCGTGTCCAGGACGGTCATACCGAGATTTATTCCGTGGATTCGGTCACCTCCTCGCGCCACTCCGGTCACCAGACGTATGTGCCGTTCACCAGCTTCCGTCACAAGGGAGGAATGCTGCGCCATGATGCGCCGGAATATTATTACCATACGCGGGTAAAGTCCGGTCCTTCAGGGCTGCACGACACCTGGCTGACGCTCGGCGGCGAGGCGTTTGATAACCACACCGTACCGGAGAATGAAAAACTGTCGCTCAGCCTGACCGGCACCAACGGCCAGCTGCCGCGCCGGGCGCTGCAGAGTACGCTGCTGGACACGGTGGTAAAATCCACCACCGCGCGCATTCAGGTGCGTAACCTCTGCGCCCCGACGCTGCCGTGCTACCCGCCGGACCGCGATCGTTTCCACTGGCGGGTGCTGAGCCATCTCGGCAGCAGTTTCCTGTGGATGATGGATAACGCTGACGTGCTGCGCGGCGCGCTGGCCCTCTATGACTGGACCGATAACGAGATGAACCGCCGCCGCCTGGAAGCGATTGTCGACGTCAGGCATAGCGAGGTGGAACGTTTTGCACAGGGTCATTTTCTGCGCGGCGTGCAGATTGAGGTGACCCTCGACAGCAGCGGCTTCGCCGGGCACGGCGATATCTGCCTGTTCGGCGAGATGCTGAACCGCTTCTTCGCGCTGTATACCGATATTCACCTGTTCAACCATCTGATTCTGATACTACAACCTGAGGGAGAGCGCCTCGAATGGCAGGAGAACCACAACCGCCGCATTCCCGGCTAAGCCCCCGGCTTGAGCGGGAAATCTATCGCATCAACTTCTACCGCTTCTGCCAGTTACTGGAAAAGCGGCGTCCGGGCGCATCGCCGTTGGGCAGCACCCTGAATCCGGCGGACGATCCGGTACGGTTTCGCCCGCATCCGGGAATGGGCTTCCCGGTCAGCGAGCTGAAAACGGTGGAATATGATGAAGACCATCCGGATGCGCCGCCGACGGTGCGCACGACGTTTATGGGGCTCTACGGCGTCGACTCGCCGCTGCCCACCGCGTGGCTCGACGAGATCGCCCAGCAGCGGGAAGGGCACGAAGCGCAGGAGGCGTTTCTCGATATCTTTAACCACCGCATTCTGACGCAGTTTTACCGCATCTGGCGAAAATATTCCTACCCGGCGACGTTTGAAGCGGGGGGCAGGGACAGCACCTCGCAGAGCCTGCTGGGCCTTATCGGTCTGGGAATGCCGGGTACCGATAAGCATATCGCTACCCCGATATCGCGTTTTCTGGCGCTGCTCGGCATCATGCGCCTGCCTGCGCGTACCGAAGAGGGGATTCAGGCGCTGGTACGTCTGCTGGCTCCCCGCACGCGGACCACCGTCACGCCGCACTGCCCGCGCACGTTTTTCATCAACAATCCACTGGGTTTTTACGGCAATGACGATTTTCTGCTCGATGGCTATAACGTGCTGGGCGACGAAACGACAGAGGTCAGCAGCCAGCTATTGATTGCGCTGTACACGGACGATATCGCCGAGGCGCAGGGGTGGTTACCGGAAGGGCAGATATATCAGGACTTTCTGGTCCTGCTGCGGGTCTATCTTGGCTGGCGCTATAAAGCGCGTATACAGCTGACCGTTCCTGCCCGGTTACTGCCTGCGCCGGTGCTGGGCGAAACCCCCTTTATGCTCGGCATGACGGGGATACTGGGCGTGGAGGGAGAGGAGATCCCGCCCGATATCCCCGCCACCTTTACTATTGAGCCTGGCGGCTATTGCGGAATGCCGTCTGCAACTTTACAACAAGGAAACCAGCGTGTTGCATACCACTTCGATTAAACGATGGAGTTTACTTCTTATGCCTTTACTGCTGACAGGCTGTGGCCTGACGCAGAAAATTAGCGACAGCACCTCATCGGCGGTGAAATCGGTGTTTTATAAGCAGGTAAACGTCCTGCATCTGGACGTTACCGCCCGGGCGGAACTGAACACCGATGAGCGGGAGAACACCTCGCTCTCCCAGCCGGTGATGGTGTGGGTCTACCAGCTCAGTGACCGCAAGGCGTTCGATAAATGGGTCTATCAGCAGTTGGTCACGGAAAGCGAGGAGGCCGCCGGAGACGAACGGCTTGCCAGCCGTAGCCTGGTGGTAAAACCCGGCGCTGACGTCAGCCTGGATATGCCGATGGACGAGAAGGCGCAGTTTATCGCGGTGGTGGGGTTATTCCGGGCGCCGGATATGGTGAAGAATGACTGGAAGCTGGTGCTGAGGCGCGACGATCTCGATCCCGACAAACCGCGCATTATTGAAGCCAGCCATAACCGCCTGACGCTGAAACCCCTGAAGGATGACTGAGATGCCCACACGCCATAATGCCCCCTCGCTGTATGAAATGCTGTACGGCAACTTTACCGGCGGACTCGACCTGCATCAGGTCAGTGAGGAAAACCAGGTTATTCTGTCGGTGCTGGATAATATGCAGCGCGTCCTCAACTGTCGCGCCGGGACGCTGGCGCACCTGCCCGATTACGGCCTGCCGGATATGACTAAAATCCTCCAGGGGATGCCGGGTACGGCTCATGAGCTGATGGGCATCCTGTCGGCCGTATTGCTTAAATATGAACCGCGGCTGAAGAAAATTGACGTGGTTCTGCTCGAGCAGGCTATTCCCGGCGAGCTGCGTTACGCCATTGACGCGGAGCTGAAGGGCGTAGGCCTGGTGCGCTACGGCACCGAATTTATGCCCGAGGGCAGGGTGCTTATCCGCCACCTCAAACAGCAGCAGTACCTGGAAGTCCGCTCCTCAATCTAGTTTTTATTCTGGCTGAAACCATCATGACGACCCCTTCTGAATGTTGCCTGAAAACCGGCGACGACCCGCGTACGCTTGCGGATTACGCGCGCCTTCGCGATGAAATGAACAAACTGACCCATCCGGCGCGCCCGGATGTCAACTGGCGGCTCGCGGAAAAACTCTGCCTGTCGCTGTTTGAGCACAACGGCGTGGAGCTACAGACTGCCGCCTGGTATACGCTTGTCCGCACGCATCTGGCGGGGCTATACGGCATGAATGAAGGGCTGGCGATACTGGTCGCGCTGGTCTCCCGGCAGTGGGGCAATATGTGGCCGCAGCCGACGACTGCGCGAATCAAAATACTCAGTTCGCTCAGTCAACGGCTGCAGCAGGCGATGCGCACGCTGTCGCTGACCTATATCGACCTGAGCCAGCTTTACCAGGCAGAAGCGCATCTGACGGCGCTGGATGACGTACTGCAGCGTCTGGAGCTCAAACATGCCGGCCAGCTTGATGCCCTGTCTATTCTGCTGCACAACGCGGCGGTGCGGCTGGAGAGCAGCGAAAATAAAGAGGAGACCGCGCCGCAAGCGGCCGCGCCTGATCCTGCCCCTTCCAGCCTCCCTGAACCGACCGCGCAGGTGAAATGGGTCTATGTCGCCGAGCCGGCATCGCGGCCGAATGCTGACGTTGTGACGGCATTCCCGGCGCCCGCGAAGCCCTGGAAGCCGTTTGTCGCCGGGATGCTGACTATGCTGGCGCTGGCCGGGGCCGCGGCGGGAGGATGGCGGGCAACGCACCCGTCCGATTCGGGGCAGATGCGGTTTCCCGCCCGGTTCTCTCCATTGCCTACGGTGCTTTCCGCTGAGCAGTTACAGACGCTACGACAACAATCCCCCTCGGCGGAGCCGGGGATAAAACAGACTCAGCAGCAGCTGGCGCAGCTTTTACAGCTAAAACCGGACTGGGCTTTGAGTTATGGCACTCATCTGGCGCAGCAGGCGCTGACGCTATGGCCAGAACAGGCGAAACCGCTGGCGCAACAATGGCAACAGCAGGTCAGCGCCGCCGCGCTTCCCGTGGAGAATCTCAGCGGCTGGCACCAGGGAATGACGCAGCTACAGCAGTTGACGAACCGGCTTAACGCGCTGGATGAACAGAAGGGGCGGTATATCACGGTGAGTGAGCTGAAGTCAGCGGTGTTTGCCATAACGCAGTCGTTGAGCCGTACCGTTCCGGCGGAAGAGCAGCTGCGACAACTCTCCGCACAGCCGCGCAATCAGCCAGGGTCTGCGGCGCAGCAGAACCAGACGGAGCAGCATCTGCAACAACTGATTGCCCGCTATGCTGCGCTGAAACAAAAAACGGCGGAATAAGCCTGCAATAGCCACCCGCACGGGTCATTAGCGTGACGCATGACTTTCGCTATCGGAACGGCCGGTTGCCGGCCTGATGCGA
>OAVD01000796.1_pt1 | contig 15375 bp, 8 predicted proteins | sample 1476351 | NCBI WGS metagenome assembly OAVD01 (sample SAMEA2580075, study PRJEB22360) | human gut metagenome | biome: human gut; feature: human-associated habitat; material: faeces | place: Denmark | collected 2008/2010 | reverse complement strand
TTTCGTGGCGGCGGCATCGCAGGCAGCCGACCGAGGGCGCCCGGAAGTGAGCAAGCAGGCTATTTGCAAGTGGAAACTACTGCCATGAAAAAGAAAACAGGCCAGACATATTGCCTGACCTGTTGAAAAACCTGGTGGGCCCTCCGGGATTCGAACCCAGAACCCAGGGATTATGAGTCCCCTGCGCTAACCGTTGCGCCAAGAGCCCTTATAAAGTGGCACTTACAGTTGGGGTGGCAGAACAGCCTCCAATGCTTTGAACCACGTCGTGAAATACTACCATGCACGCGACGCCCGTTCAACGCACGATCTTGTCGACCAGGAGGATCATGGTGCCGCCTTTGACCTTGTGTGCCTATATGAAAAAAGGCCCCAACTTGCGTTGGAGCCTCATTCAATGCTCGGGTGGAGACGAGGGGGATCGAACCCCTGACCTCTTGACTGCCAGTCAAGCGCTCTCCCAGCTGAGCTACGCCCCCGTGACGTGGAGATACTATAGGGGAAGACTTTCTTTGATGCAAGAGGTTTTTGTTGAAACTTTTTCTTACGGGTTTTCCTGGGACGGGGCTGAATTGACTGATTTTGTCTTCGGCAAAATCAGTCAATTAACCCACCGTCCCGATAAAACCCTCACGCAACAAATACGCTATCGCAGTTCCGACATGGACGGTTATCTTTGCAGTTGATCTTACTATGTTGCTAATGCCCGTGTCGGCCAACAGGCCCAGGGGGCTGTGATCTAGTTCCCACTCCAAGCCATGTTCACTTACCACCGTCCCAGGGGCAATGGCGATGATGGAGAACGTCTTGCCTTCGGCGCCTTCGATGATCCAAGATTCGCCTGCGCGAAGGATGCGGGCGAGCACCCTGTCCTCGGCAATCCAGACTGGGGCGTCATCGTAGCCTGCGAGCAGGCCCAGTACGGAAAGCGCCATATCAGGGCGACCGCCGGTGGCGCAGGTCGCAACCACTTCGGCACCCGGCCAGCGACGGCGGATGGAATCGAGCGCCAACGCAAGATCGGTATAGTCCTTGTACGGGTCGTGGCGTTCAACTTCAAAGTCGGTGGCGGCATCGACTAGCGCGCGACCCGCGTCGCTCACCGTGTCGGCATCTCCCACATACACGTCGCAGCCCAGCCCCGCGCCCAGCAGCGCGTCGAGTCCGCGGTCCACGGCGACAACGTGGTCGCACTCCCCTGCCAGTTGATGCAACAATTCCGCGCTCGCCACCACGGGCGAGCCGCAGACCACCAATACCTTACAAGCCACGGCCCTCGCCTATCCCTCAAATGCAAGCACGCGGGCCAGATCCAGGTCCTCATAGCTGTCGATAAAGATGTCGCAGTTGGCGCGCACGTCGTCGCGCTTCATGCGGCCGTGCGGATCATAAATACCTACGCGCTTAAAGCCGGCGACCCCAGAGCTCTTAAGGCCAAAGACGGCGTCCTCAAACACCCATGTGCGTTCGAACTTGTGCCCATGGCGCTCCTCCAAACGGCGCAGCGCCAGCTCGTATACGTCGGGGAACTGTTTGGAGCGTCCCGCCTCGCCCGTCGTGGTAACAAACTCCATGTAAGCGTCGAGCCCGGCTCCCGCAAGCGCAGACCCAACAAGCTCGGCCGGCGTGGAAGTGGCAACGCACATGGCAATGCCTGCCGCCTTCGCCTGCTCCAAAAACGCCAGGAGCCCCTCGCGCGGCGGCACCTTGGAGTACCCATCAATCAGAATATTGCTCAGCTCGCGGTACAGCTCCTCGCCATTCGCGCCAATGCCCCACGTATCGTGGTAGGCCTGGCACTCGTCCTCGAGCGACAAATGCTCAAACTGGGCAAAATCGTCGACCGTCACGTCAACTCCGTGGCGGTGCAATAACTCGGGCTGGGCATAGGCCCAAACGGGGGTGCTATTAACCAGCGTGCCGTCGCAATCGAAAATAAAAGCAACCTTGGGAGCGGCGGTATGGGACATAAACGAACCTTTCGATGTCAAAGGGTAAACAACCTGCTAAAAACGTTTTACCCAACGTCAAACAAACAATTTTGAAACCCAAATTGGTAAAACTGTCAAGAGTTTTACCACGGCATTTCTGCCAGTGGTATAAACATGTCGCTTACCGATTAAACGCCCCCGCAAATCCGCTTTCGTCCATAAAACTAACGCACAGGTGTTATCGTAGTTTCTGCCGAAAGTTCCACCGAGCACGCGAGGTGGAACGAATCACAGAAACTTCGCCGTCCCTTCGATTCGTGCAGCCTTGGACCTTTCGCATCTAGTCACCAAGGCAACACGCTGCCGCGTCATGATGGGATCAAACGTGAGCGATACAAAGCTAAAGCCAACGGCTAAAAAGCCCGCAACCCGCAAACCGGCTCCGCACGCACCGGAGCTCTCCAAGGACGATGTCTACCTGTTTGGCATTGGAATGTGGGAGCGCAGCTGGGAAAAGATGGGCGCACATCCCGACACGCAGCAGCGCACGCGCGGCTGGCGCTTTTGCGTTTGGGCGCCCGACGTAAAGAGTGTCCATGTCATTGGCGAATTTAACGACTGGGATGAGGAAGCCAACCCGCTGGTGCCCGTGCATACGAGCGCTATTTGGGAAGGCTTTATTCCTGGCGCAGAGCAGGGCCAGCTCTATAAATATCTTATCGAGACCAACGAGGGCGAGAAGCTCTACAAAGCCGATCCGTATGCCTTTAAGGCCGAGTGCCCTCCGGGTACCGCCAGCGTGCTGTGGACCCTCGACGGCTATAAGTGGAACGACGCCGCGTGGCTCAAGCGCCGCGCCGGCCACAACCACATGTCGCAGCCGCTCAACATCTACGAGGTGCATATTGGCTCGTGGAAGCGCCACGGCGACGCGCCGCAGGGCGAGCCGGACGAATACGGCAACTACCCCGGTCCCATGGACCCCTTCCCCGCGCAGCGCGGCGAGTTCTACACCTACGACGACCTGTCGGTGGAGCTCGTGGACTACGTGCGCGACATGGGTTATACGCACATCGAGGTCATGCCGCTTATGGAGCATCCCTTCGATGGCTCCTGGGGCTACCAGACGACCGGCTACTTTGCCGCCACGTCGCGCTACGGCAACCCACAGCAGCTCATGCACTTTATCGATGCGTGCCACGAGGCGGGCATCGGCGTGATCATGGACTGGGTGCCCGGCGGTTTTTGCGCCGACTCCCACGGTCTTGCCACCTTTAACGGCCACATGCTGTTTGAGCACGAGATTCACCCCAACTGGGGCACGCACAAGTTTGACTTCGCCCGTGGCGAGGTCCGCTCCTTCCTGGTCTCCAACGTGCTGTACTGGCTCGAGAACTTCCACGTGGACGGCATTCGCATGGACGGCGTGTCCAGCATGCTGTACCTCAACTTTGGCATTGACGATCCGGGCCAAAAGAAGTTCAACAAGTACGGTACCGAGGAGGACCTGGACGCCAGCGCGTTTATCCGCCAGGTCAACTGCGCCGTGGAGGCACACTACCCCGACGTGATGATGATGGCCGAGGAGTCCACTGCGTGGCCGCTCGTGACCTACCCACCGCAGGACGGCGGCCTGGGCTTCCATTACAAGTGGGACATGGGCTGGATGAACGACACCCTGCACTACATGCAGACCGATTTTCCTTGGCGCCCCGGCAACCACGGGCTGCTCACGTTCTCCATCATGTACGCTTTTACCGAGAACTTCATTTGCCCGCTCAGCCATGACGAGGTCGTGCATGGCAAGTGCTCGCTCATCGGTCGCATGCCGGGCGACTGGTGGCGCCAGTTTGCCGGCCTGCGCACGCTGGCCTTCTACCAGATGACACACCCCGGTGCCAAGCTCAACTTTATGGGCAATGAGATCGGCCAGTTTATTGAGTGGCGCTATTACGAGTCCATCCAGTGGTTCCTGACCGAGGAGTATGAGACCCACCGTCATCATCAGGCGTTTATCAAGGCGCTCAACCACCTGTACACTGCCGAGCCTGCCCTGTACGAGCGCGGCTACACCGACGACGGCTTTACCTGGATCGACGCGGACAACTCCAAGCAGTCCATCGTGAGCTTTGTGCGCCAGGGCGAGGACGTCGATAACGACCTGGTGATTCTGATCAACTTTGACCCGGCGAGCTACGAGAGCTTCCGCGTGGGCGTGCCGCGCGAGGGTGACTGGGAGGTCATCTTCGATTCCGACCGTCCCGAGTTTGGCGGCAGCGGCTATGCCGGTGAGGAGCCCTACACCTGCTCGAGCGAACCCTATCCCTGGAACGGGCAGATGGACTCCATCGAGATTAAGGTGCCCGGCCTTGCAGGCGTGGTGCTTAAGCGCCGCGGTCCCAGCAGCTATAAGCCGCCCGTGGTCGAGGAGCCCAAGAAGGCGACGCGCAAGCGCATGTCCTCGGTGAAGCCCAAGGCCGCAGCTGCTAAGAAGGCTCCGGCTAAGGCGAAGGCTGCCAAGCCCGCCGCCAAGGCTTCGGCCAAGTCCACCACGGCCAAGAAGGCTGCTTCCAAGGCCAAGGCAGCTGCCGTTAAGGATCCTGCCAAGAAAGCGTAACAAAGGTGTTACCACTGTAATTACCCGCCCCGCCGGGGCGTAGGATACAAGTCATAACCGTTCCGGGAGAAACATCCCCGGGGGAAGGAACGTATGAATAAGATCTTCGACAACAAGCAGGAGTTTACCGAGCTCTATCGCGATGCCGTCATGAGCATCAGCGGCAAGAGCGTCGAGGCCGCCAGCGACCTCGACCGCTTTAACGCCCTGGCCAAGCTCGTGGCCGAGAAGGCACGCACCGTTGCCACCAAGAGCGACGCCCGCGCCACCGCCGAGGGCAAGAAGCGCGTGTACTACTTCTCGATCGAGTTTTTGATCGGCCGCCTGCTCGACAACTACCTGCTCAACTTTGGCGTGCGCGACATGGTCGCCGAGGCGCTCGACGACATGGGCTTCGATCTGTCCGTCATTGAGAACCAGGAGCCCGATCCGGCTCTGGGCAACGGTGGTCTGGGCCGTCTTGCCGCATGCTTCCTGGATTCCATGGCAGCCGAGGGCATCGCCGGCTACGGCAACGGCATGCGCTACCGCTACGGCCTGTTTAAGCAGGAGATCGTCAACGGCAGCCAGGTCGAGGCTACCGACGAGTGGCTCACCCATGGCTATCCCTGGGAGGTCCGCCGTCAGGACAAGGCCGTGACCATCAAGTTTGGTGGCCGCGTCGAGGGCTTTGAGGAGAACGGCCGCACGTTCTACCGCACGGTGGACACGCAGGACATCCTTGCCGTTCCCTATGACATCCCCGTTGTGGGCTATGCTGGCGAGACCGTCAACAAGCTGCGCGTCTGGGCCGCTGAGCCGGTCGAGGAGCACTTCGATCTGGAGGCTTTCAACCGCGGCGACTACGCCCTGGCAGATGCCGAGCGCGCCGAGGCCGAGGCCATCAGCGCCATCCTCTACCCCAACGACGCCGGCGAGCACGGCCGTCTGCTGCGCCTGAAGCAGGAGTACCTGTTTGTCTCGGCCGGCATCTACAGCCTGCTCGACACCTTTGAGAAGGAGCACGGCGCAAACTGGGAGCTGCTGCCGCAGTTTGTGGCCATCCATACCAACGATACCCACCCTGCCATGTGCGGCCCCGAGCTCATGCGCATCCTCATCGACGAGAAGAAGCTCGAGTGGGATGACGCCTGGAACATCGTGACGCAGGTTGTGAGCTACACCAACCACACCATCCTGCCCGAGGCTCTGGAGAAGTGGCCCATCGGCACGTTCTCCAAGCTCCTCCCCCGCGTGTACCAGATCATCGACGAGATCAGCCGTCGTTGGCATGAGTCGTTCGACACCACGCAGGAGGGTTGGCAGGAGCGCCTGCGCCAGACCGCCATTCTGTGGGACGGCGAGATTCGCATGGCCAACCTGTCCGTGATCTGCAGCCATAGCGTCAACGGCGTGGCAAAGATTCACTCCGACATCATCAAGAACATCGTGCTCAAGGACTTCTATGCCTTAACGCCCGAGAAGTTCAACAACAAGACCAACGGCATCTCGCACCGTCGCTTCTTTGCCGAGGCCAATCCCACCTACGCCAAGCTCGTGACCGAGGCCATTGGCGACGGCTGGCTCAAGGACGCCTTTGAGCTGGAGAAGCTCAAGGAGTTCCAGAACGACACCGAGTTTCTGAAGGCCGTGGGTGCCTCCAAGCGCGCCAACAAGGAGCGCCTAGCCGCCTACGTTAAGGCCGAGACCGGTCTGGTCATCGACCCCAACACCGTCTTCGATGTTCAGGTAAAGCGCTTCCACGCCTACAAGCGCCAGCTCATGAACATCATGAAGGTGATGGACATCTACAACCGTCGCATCGCCGATCCCAACTTCCACGTGACGCCGACGACCTTCATCTTTAGCGGCAAGGCTGCCTCGAGCTACACCTTCGCCAAGGAGACCATCCGCCTCATTAACTCGGTGGCCGAGGTCATCAACAACGACCCCCGCGTCAACGAGGTTATGAAGGTCTGTTTTATTCCCAACTTCCGTGTGAGCAACGCCCAGCTCATCTACCCCGCCGCCGAGATCTCGGAGCAGATTTCCACGGCCGGTAAGGAGGCCTCGGGCACGTCCAACATGAAGCTCATGATGAACGGCGCCATTACGCTGGGTACCCTCGACGGCGCCAACATCGAGATCGCCGACCTGGCCGGACGCGAGAACGAGGCCATCTTTGGCCTGACCGCTCCCGAGGTCGAGCAGCTCTGGGCATCCAACAGCTACTTTGCATGGGATACCCTCAACGGCGACCGCGAGCGCCTGGGCCGCGTGATGGACGAGCTCAAGGACAACACCTTTGCGGGTCTTTCGGGCAACTTCGAGAGCATCTACAACGAGCTCATGAACAACAATGACCCCGACCTGGTCATGGCCGATTTCCGCAGCTACGTGGATGCGTGGGAGAAGCTCACCGGCAGCTATGGCGACCAGGAGACCTGGAACCGCAAGGCCCTGCTCAACACCGCCTCCTCGGGCTGGTTCTCGAGCGACCGTACCATTCGCGAGTACCGCGACGAGATCTGGCACGCGTAAAGCGCGCGAGCTCCCCTATGCCAGCACGGCATTACTCGACGGGCGTGACGTTGCGCCGCGCCCGTCGCTAATGGGTTTAGGAACATCGATGACAGAAGGAGAAATCGATGAGTAAGAAAGAATGCATCGCGATGCTCCTCGCAGGAGGACAGGGCAGCCGATTGGGGGCACTCACCCAAAAGATCGCCAAGCCGGCGGTTAGCTTTGGTGGCAAGTTCCGCATTATCGACTTCTCGCTCTCCAACTGCTCCAATTCGGGCATCGACACGGTGGGCGTTCTGACGCAGTATCGCCCCTACCTGCTGCATGCCTACGTGGGCTCCGGCGAGGCGTGGGATCTGGACAGCCGCGACGGCGGTGTGTCGATCCTGCCGCCGTACGAGACGCAGACCGGTGGCGCCTGGTATGCGGGCACGGCCGACGCCATTACGCAGAACCTCGACTACATCAAGGCCAACGACCCCAAGTACGTCCTGATTCTTTCGGGCGATCACCTGTATCGCATGGACTACCGCAAGATGCTCAAGACGCACATTGAGAACAACGCCGACCTCACGGTGAGCGTTATGCCCGTGCCGTGGGAGGAGGCCAGCCGCTTTGGCATCCTGACGACCGACCCCGAGGACGGCCGCATCACCAAGTTCACCGAGAAGCCCGATAAGCCCGATTCGAACCTCGCGTCCATGGGCATCTACATCTTCTCGGCCGACGTCCTGATCGAGGCGCTCGAGCAGGACGCTCTGGACCAGCGCTCGAGCCACGACTTTGGCAAGGACATCATCCCCAAGCTACTCGGCGAGGGCAAGCGCCTGTACAGCTACGAGTTCCACGGCTTTTGGAAGGACGTCGGCACCATCGCCAGCTTCCACGAGACCTCGATGGACCTGCTGGGCAACAACCCCGAGTTCGATCTGTTCGACAAGCACTTCCCCATCATGTCCAACATCACCACGCGTCCGCCGCACTATATTGGACCGGACGGCCGTCTGGACGACTGCCTGGTCTCCAACGGCTGCAAGATCTACGGCACCGCTCGCCACTCGATCCTTTCGACCGACGTTATCATCGAGGAGCGCGCCGTGGTCGAGGACTCCGTGCTGCTGCCGGGTGCGCACGTTAAGAGCGGCGCGCACATCTGCCGCGCTATTTTGGGCGAGAACTCCACGGTCGAAGAGGGCGTGAAGCTCGGCTCTGTCGATACCACCAAGGATACGGCCGTCGTTGGAAATGACGTCGTTATCGGGAAGGGGGAATGATCCGATGATCAATCGCAAGGCCATCGGTTATATCACCGCTAACTACTCTTCGACCTACGGCAGCGTGCTGCTCAAGGACCGCCCCATTGCGTCTGTTCCGTTTTTGGGCCGCTACCGACTGATCGACTTCCCGCTGTCCAACATGATGAATGCCGGCATTAAGACCGTCGGCGTCGTCATGCCGGGCAACTACCGCTCGCTGATCGACCACGTTGGTTCGGGCAAGGACTGGGGTCTGGACCGCAAGAAGGGCGGCCTGTTCATGGTCCCCGGCAACGCGTATGGCACCACCAAGGGCGGCATGCGTTTCTTGCTGCGCGACATCATCTCCAACAAGACGCTGTTCCAGCGCTCGGACAAGCCCTACGTTGTGATGATGGGCACCAACATCATCTTTAACATGGACCTCAACACCATCATCGAGGCGCACGAGAACTCCGGTGCCCAGATGACCGTGGTGTACTGCAAGGCCACGCGCAACGTCGATGACGAGACCAAGCTGCAGATCAACGAGAACGGCCGCCTGACGGGCGTGAGCGCCGGCGTCGTGTACGGCGACAACGCCTCTATGGACTGCTGCATCGTCAACCGCGAGACGCTGCTCGAGATCATCGACCACTACCAGGCCGCCGACTATCTTGACCTGCTCGAGGCACTCCAGGGCGACTTTGGCAACATCGACGTGTGCAGCTACGAGTACAAGGGCGAGGTCGTGGGCGTGTTTAGCGAGAAGTCGCTGTATCGCCGCAGCATGGACCTGCTCGACCAGACCGTGGCCGACCAGCTCTTTGACCCCGAACGCTCGATCCTAACCAAGGCCCACGACGTGCCGCCTTCGCGCTATGCGACCGGAAGCCACGCCTGCAACTCGATCATCTCGGCCGGCTGCATCATCAAGGGCACCGTGCGCAACTCGATCCTGTCGCGTGGTGTTGTGGTTGAGGAAGGCGCCTCGGTGACCAACTCGATCATCAACCAGAGCTGCATCATCAAGAGCGGCGCCCGCGTTGAGAACGCCATCCTGGACAAGAACAACGTGGTTCCCACCAACACCGAGCTTCGCGGCACGCCCGAGAACATCCTGGTGCTGGGCAAGGCTCCGTTAACTTCCGATACCACGATCGTACGTTAACGTTGGCACCGCAACATCGCTCGTAACATGTAGAATAGCCGCCCGGTTCGCGCCTGGCGGCTATTCTCGAATAACAACATGGGAGACAATATGGCTGATTCCAGTAAAAAGATGCAGATCGTGTTTGCCTCGGCCGAGTGCGCGCCGTTTGTGAAGACCGGTGGCTTGGGCGACGTGGCGGGCTCACTGCCTGCGGCGCTTGTGCGCGCCGGCGCCGAAGTTATCGTGATGGTGCCCAAGTACGCCACCATCAAGGACGAGTACAAGGCGCAGATGGAGCACTTCTCCGACTTTTACGTGAACCTGGGTTGGCGCAACGAGTACTGCGGGCTCGAAAAGCTCGAGCACGACGGCGTCACGTATATGTTCATCGACAACGAGCGCTACTTTGCGCGCGACTATCCGTACGGCTTCTTTGACGACGGCGAGCGCTTTGCGTTCTTCTCCAAGGCCATCACCGAGAGCCTGCAGCACCTGCCGACCGGCTTTGAGTGCGACATCCTGCACTGCAACGATTGGCAGACGGCACTGGCGCCCGTGTTCTTGCGCGAGTTCTACCAGGGCCTGCCGCTGTACGATCGCGTCAAGACCGTCTTCTCGATCCACAACGTGGCTTTCCAGGGCCAGTTTAGCGACACCGTGATGGAGGACATCTTGGGCGTGGCGCATATTCCGGCGGCCGCCTCGCAGCTGCGTTGCGACGCCTGCAGCATCAACTACATGCTGGGCGCCCTGCGCTATGCCGATGCCATCACCACGGTGAGCCCCACCTATGCCAACGAGATCCAGACGCCCGAATTTGGCGAGGGCCTGGACGGCGTGCTGCGCGAGCGCTCCTATGCGCTGCAGGGCATCCTCAACGGCATTGACGTGGCGGGCTTTGACCCGGCGACCGACAAGCGCATTGCCGCCAACTACACCGTCGAGGACCGCTCCGGCAAGGCCGTGTGCAAGGCCAAGCTGCAGGAAGAGCTAGGGCTCGAGGTTCGCGACGACCGCCCGCTCATGGTGATGGTCACGCGCCTGACGCGCCAGAAGGGCATGGACCTTGTCATGTACGCGCTCGACCGCATCCTGGCCGGCGGCGTGCAGGTGGCGGTTCTGGGCACCGGCGACCGCGACTACGAGGACGGCCTGCGCTACTTCCAGGACAAGTACCCCGGCACCATGGCTGCACGCATCGAGTTCGATCCAGCGCTGTCACAGCGTATGTATGCTGCTGCCGACATGTTCCTGATGCCTTCGAAGTTTGAGCCCTGCGGCCTGTCGCAGATCATCGCAATGCGCTACGGCACCCTGCCCATCGTGCGCGAGACCGGCGGCCTGAAGGACACCGTGCAGCCGTACAACGAGTTTACCGGCGAGGGCACAGGCTTCTCGTTTAGCAACTTTAACGGCGACGAAATGGGCGACGCGGTCTTCCGCGCGGCACGCCTGTTCTGGGATAACCGTGACGCCTGGAACCAGCTGGTCACGCAGGCCATGAGCCAGGACTTTAGCTGGACGCGTTCGGCAGATAAGTATCTGGACCTGTACTTCTTTATGCATCCGGAGATTGAGAGGCCGGCGGGTGTGACTGATGTTGCAGCTGTCGATGAGCCCGCTGCCGCTGAGGCCGAGCCTGCGGCGACCGTTAAGGAGCCCGCTGCCGCTGAGGAGCCCAAGGCCGAGGAGAAGCCGGCGGCCAAGGCCGAAGTTAAGCCCGACGCGAAGCCTGCCGCCAAGAAGACGACGGCCCGCAAGACGACGGCTAAGAAGGCCACGACCACGAAGGCCGCTGCTAGCAAGACTAGCGCCGCTAAGGCAACTACTGCCAAGGCATCGACTACGCGCAAGCGTACGACCGCCGCTGCCAAAAAGGCCACCGAGGCCGAGGTCGCTCCCGAGGTAAAGGCCGAGCCCGCGGCAAAGGCTCCGGCCAAGACCGCTGCCAAGAAGACGACCGCGACCAAGACCACGACCGCTAAGAAGGCCACGGCTGCGAAGTCGACGACGACCAAGGCTGCTACGACGAAAGCCGCCGCGAAGACGACCCCGAAGGCCGCTGCAAAGCCCGCCGCCAAGGTCGAGGAGGCGCCCTCCGAGCCCAAGGCCAAGGTAGCTGTCGAGGCAAAGCCGGCCGCCAAAACCACCACGCGCAAGCGCGCTACGACGACGGTCAAAAAGGCCACGACCAAGGCTGCTGCTCCCAAGGCAGAGGCTAAGGACGAGGACAAGCCCGCAGTAAAGGCCGAGCCGGCGCCGAAGGCCGCTGAGGCCAAGACCGCTCCCAAGACTAAGGCAAAGACCGAGCCCGCCAAGAAGGCCCCGGTCTCCCCCGCCGCTCCAGCCGAGGAAAAGGCTCCGACCAAGAAGACCTCCGTCCGCAAGGCAACGGTCACCCGCAAGCGTCACTAGTCTGGACGATTAAAACTTAATCCAACGCAAAAGAGGGCGCCCCAACCAGGCGGCCTCTTCTTGGTTGAACTTCTCTATTAAAAAGAGGGCCGGTTTACTACGACAAAATAGCTCTGGCCGACCACGGAGAGTATTCTGTGAAATTGGCAACGCTTCTACCTGCGGATTTAATATCACCAAATTGACCGTGGTTGAGATCATTCAATTCGTCGTAGTAAACCGATGTACTTTTGTTTGACTACAAATAGTATCCGCCTGGGCGTTTTCGAATATCGCGATAATTTGGATGGTAAAACGATTTTCTAGGACAACCGTTCGCCGATGGTAAACGGATGTTGTTTATACAGCCTGTGTACAACAGATATACTTATATCCTGTGCGTAAAGCCCATGGCCCGCAGGCCGTGATTCTATTGAACTGGACCGTATTATGAGATTGATTCACAACAGCCGTCTGCCGCAGTTTCGTACTCCGTTTGGCGCTGTGACCACTGGAACTTCCGTTTCGCTCTCGGTGATTTTGGAGGATGCCGACCCCAACCAGGCGACGCTCACCCTGCGCACCTGGATCGATGAGATCGGTGAGTCTCTGTATCCCATGACGCACGAGGGCGACGGCATATTTACCGTAGAGCTTGAGTGCACCGAGCCCTGTCTTATTTGGTACAGCTTTATCTGCAATATCGAGGGCCAGCCCGTGGTCCGCCTGGGTGCGCCACAAGGCCGCACCGGTGGCGAGGGCGTAACCTACAACTACGCCGAGGTCCCGTCGTTCCAGATTACCGTTTACAAGCACCGCGAAGTTCGTCCCGAGTGGTACGAGCGCGGCATGGTCTACCAGATCTTCCCCGATCGCTATGCCCGCGACGAAAACTGGCACGAGCGCACGCTGGCCGAGGTCCAAAAACCGCGCAACGGAATCCAGCGCCGCATGGTCGAGGACTGGAACGAACCGCCCGAGTACGAGCGTGCCGAAGACGGCTCCATCAAGACCTGGGATTTTTACGGCGGCTCGCTCAAGGGTATCCAAAATGACCTGCCCCGCATTGCCGAGTTAGGCTTTACGGCCATCTACCTCAACCCGATCTTTGAGGCCGCGAGCAACCACCGCTACGACACGGCCGATTACACCAAGATCGACCCGATCCTGGGCACCGAGCAGGACTTTACGGAGCTGTGCGAGGCAGCCGAGAAGCTCGGCATTTCCATCATCCTGGATGGCGTCTTCAACCATACGGGCGATGACTCGATCTACTTTAACCGCTATGGCAACTATCCCGGTGTCGGTGCGTGGCAGAGCGAGGACTCGCCGTGGCGCGATGCGTTTTACTTCCATGAGGACGGTTCGTATGACTGCTGGTGGGGCGTAGGCAACATGCCCGCCATCAACGAGAATTCCGAGCTTGTGCGCGAAAAGCTTCTGGGCAAGGACGGCGTGATTCGCAAATGGCTGCGCGCCGGTGCCCACGGCTGGCGTCTGGACGTGGCCGACGAGCTTTCCGATGACTTCCTGGCTGAGATCAAAAAGGCCGTGCTCGCCGAGAAACCCGACGCGCTGCTGCTCGGCGAGGTCTGGGAAGACGCCTCCAACAAGATTAGCTATGGCCATTTGCGCCGCTACCTGCAGGGCTCTGAGCTGGACTCTGCTATGGATTACCCCTTCCGCGACATGGTCATCGGCTTTTTGATGGCCTACAAGAACGCCTATCAGGCTGCCGAGGACATCGAGACCCTCCGCGAGAACTACCCGCGTGAGGCATTGTCCTGCGCGCTCAATCTGCTTTCGAGCCACGACCGCCCGCGCATTATCTCGGTACTCGGCGGTGGCCCCGACGAGTCGCAGCTGCCCGAGAGCGAGCGCAGCAAATGGCGCCTGGACGATAACTCCATGGGCCTGGCCAAGAGCCGCTTTTGGTTGGCGACGCTCATGCAGATGACCTTCCCGGGTGTGCCCTCGATTTATTACGGCGACGAATACGGCTTGGAGGGCCTCACCGATCCGGGCAACCGCCGCACCCTGCCGACCAAGGACCAGCTCCACGATTTCGATACGCTGGCCATTGTTAAGAACGCGTCTGCCGTCCGCCGCGCGCTACCGTTTATGGTCGACGGCGAGATCAAGGCCTTCGCGCTCAACGACGACGTCTTGGCCTACACCCGCACGGGCAAAGACGGCGAGGCCGCGACGGTTATCATCAACCGCAGCCTGCGCAATTCGCACTGCGTGACGATCCCGGCGCTCGGCGAATGTGCAAGCGACGTGATCAGCGGCCACGAGTGCGAGATCCACAACGGCACGGTTACGCTCGACCTGTACCCGTTGGGCTCTTCGATCATCTATCACCATGCCGAGGAGCGCCTGCAGGAGCCGCTCGATCATGGCGCAGGCGTCGTGTGCCATATCACCTCGGTGCCGACCGATGACGGCAAGCCCGGCACAATCGGTGCGCCCACGCGTCGTTTTATCGACCACCTGGCCGCCATGGGCATGCGTTACTGGCAGGTCCTGCCCGTCAATCCCACGGACTTCTTCCGCTCCCCCTACGCCGGCCCCTCGGCCTTTGCAGGCAATATCGACCTGCTGCCCGAGGGCCACGAGGAGCTGGCTGCCGACTTCGTCACCTGGAAGGCCCGCGGCGGCGAGGATGCCGACCCGCTGTACACGGCGTTTAAACATCGCAACACCGACTGGCTCGAGAAGTACTGCGTCTACATGGCGGTAAAGAAGCACTTTGAGGGACTGTCACGCCACGATTGGCCGGCGGATGTCGCGCGCTACAACGAGTACCTGATCGATGACAAGCAATTCCACGACGAGGCCGAGCTGCAGGCGTACATGCAGTATCGCTTTGACCTTGCCTGGTGCGAGCTTATGAACTATGCACACAAGAAGGGCATCGAGGTCATCGGCGATATCCCAATGTATGTCTCGGACGATTCGGCCGACGCGTGGAGCGAGCCCGAAAACTTCTGGCTGTCCGACACCGGCAAGGCGATTGAGATTTCGGGGGCGCCGCCCGACAACTTTGCACCCGAGGGCCAGGTCTGGGGCAACCCCACCTTCCGCTGGGATCACATGAAGGAGAATGGCTATCGCTGGTGGCTCGACCGCCTGCGCCGTGCGTTCGCACTCTACGACCGCGTGCGCCTGGACCACTTCCTGGGTTTCCACAGCTACTTTAGCATCCCCGCCGGCAAGGCCTGTTCTGACGGTCGCTGGCTGGCTGGCCCGGGCAAGGACCTGTTCCAGACGGCCTACGACGAGCTGGGGCCGCTCAACTTTATTGCCGAGGACCTGGGCTATTTGACGCCTGGTGTTCGCGCGATGGCTTCGACCTGTGGCTTCCCCGGCATGGACGTACTGGAGTTTAGCAACTACGACGTTCGCTGCGGAATTCATCCCACGCCGGGCAAGATCCTGTACACCTCGACGCACGACACCTCGACGCTTGCCGGCTGGTGCACGCACTCCTTTGCGGGCGGCGACGAGCCGAGCGGCATTGCATTGGCAGGAAATTCAAAC
>OAVD01000753.1_pt1 | contig 16638 bp, 28 predicted proteins | sample 1476351 | NCBI WGS metagenome assembly OAVD01 (sample SAMEA2580075, study PRJEB22360) | human gut metagenome | biome: human gut; feature: human-associated habitat; material: faeces | place: Denmark | collected 2008/2010 | reverse complement strand
CCAAATTCGGCGGCTGGCAGGCAGTCGAGGCCATCCGACGCGGCGGCGCAGGCGTACTCGCCAACATCGGCAACCGCTTGGGATTGGGCTTTTCAGACGGCCGCCAAGCTGCCCTGCCCAGCCCGACCCGATTTAATGCCGCGCCCAACGCCGTCAGCATGGCAGGCGACAACATCACAATCAACGTTCACGCCGCCCCCGGCATGAGCGAGCAGAGCCTCGTCAACGCCATCATGGCAAGGCTCAACGAGCGCAGCCAAGCCAAGCAACGCCGCAGCAATTCCTCATTTTTTGATAAGGATTAAATCATGGTTTTATTAGGCAGCCTGGGCATGTTCGTGTTTTTAATGCGTACCATACCCTTTAATCAATACAGCCGCAGCCAGGCATGGAAACACCCAAACCAAGCAACCGTCGGCACCATGCCGCCGGCACAATTTACAGGCAAAGACCCCGAAGAGATGACCATCGAGGGCGAGCTGCGCCCAGAAGTAACAGGCGGCACAGGCAGCATCGAAGCCCTGCGCATGATGGCGGCCACCGGCAAGCCCTACACCCTAATCATGGGCCACGGCAAAATCATGGGCAGCTACGTCATCACAAACATCCAAGAGCGCGGCAGCCAGCTAAACCAAGACGGCAGCGCGCGCGCCATCTCTTTCAGCATGAGCCTGAAGAAAGTTTCCGACAGCGCGCTCGGCCTCGAAGGCGCCGCCCTCAACGTTGCCGTCTCCGTCGTCCGAAACCTGACAGGGATTTAAACCATGCAATTAAATTTTGATTCCATCAGCGCGGCCGCCCAAAAGGCCGCCGCCAAAATCTTTGACGAAGTCAGCGGCAAAAACGCCCGACATCTCACGCCGGCGGCCGAGCTGACCATAGACGGCCGCCGCTTTGGCACGCAGGCAATGAGCCGCATCATCAGCATCAGCCTGACCGACAAGCGCGGCTTTGAAGCCGACGAGCTGACCATCGAATTGGACGACCACGACGGCACAATTGCCATCCCCAAAACAGGCAGCAAAATAACGCTCAAGCTGGGCTACCAAGAAACCGGCCTCGTCGAAAAAGGCGAATATCTCGTTTCCGAATTTACCGCCTCCGGCAGCCCCGACCGCCTAAGCATTACCGCGCGCGCCGCCGACCTCGCCGAAGCCCTCGCCGAGCAAGTCGAGAAAAGCTGGCACAAGCAGACCCTCTACCAAATCATCGAAGCCATCGCCAAAAAGCACAAATACGAATACATCATCAGCAAAGACTACCAAAACACCAAAATCGACCACATCGACCAAACAAACGAATCGGACGCGTCCTTTATGAGCCGCCTAGCCGAGCAATACGACGCCATCGCCACCATCAAAAACGGCAAGCTCTTATTTATCCCGGCAGGCGAGAGCCAAACCGCCAGCGGTCAGCCCATCCTACCCACCACCATCACGCGCGCCAGCGGCGACAGCCACAGCTTCACCTACTCCAGCAGCAACAGCTACCAAGCCGTCAAAGCGTATTACACCGACAAAAAAACAGGCCAGAAAAAAGAAGTCATCGTCAACAAGGACAACGCCTACCCCAATAAAAAAACCACCCAGCAAACCAAGACCGTCAAAGGCAAAACATTCAAAGCCAAGAAAAAAGAAAACGACAACCAAAAAGTCAACACCGAAGGCCAAAAAATCAAAACCCTGCGCCATCTGTATGCCACAGAAAGCGGCGCATGGTCAGGCGCGCGCGGCGCATTTAAAAAAATCCAGCGCGGCGTTGCCGAATTTAGCATTACGCTGGCCGTCGGCCGTCCCGACCTCTACCCCGAAACGCCGGCAGTCGTCAAAGGATTTAAGCCCGAAATAGATGCGGAGGCTTGGCTTATTACCGAGGTTTCGCATAAAATCGACAGCGGCGGTTATACCGCAGGCATACAATTTGAAGCGCGCATCGTCCCCGACATCACGCTCTACGAAGACGCGCCGACAAACAACTTTCAGCCGACAGGCGAAACTACGGAGATTATAAAAAATGGAAAACAAAGCTCATGATCCCTATTCATGGATAGCCCGATAGATCCAATACTGGCAACAAAAAAGCCGCGAAGCCAGCGAAGCCGCCGACATCGAGGCATACAACCACGCCGAGCGCGAACTCGCCAATTATCAAGCCATGCTCAAAATAAAATATTAAGCCCAACAAAAAGGCCGTCTGAAATTCAGACGGCCTCTGTTTTTAATTCGATTTCTGCTCAAGATATTGCAGCAGCCGCAGCCATTTCGTGTGCGGCATATTCGCAAAGCTGCTTTGATTCGGGCTGGCTTCCCATCGCTGCGCGGTTTTTAACGTTGCCTCCGTAATATCCGCGACCGCCTGCTGCGTCAGCCCATACTCTTGGCGCAGGGCTTTGAGATTATTGGGCGTATAGCCTAATTCAAACCGATCAATCATATAAGCTCCCGTGTTGGCGTGATAAGCTCGTCAATCACTCGATGCAATGCCTCAAATTTAGGCTGTTGCAACGCGCGCAAATCGGCAAATAAGTCGATAAGCTCGTCATCATGCCCTTTGCTGATTGCCTGCTTGATTTGAGAGAGTAGGCTCAAATAATCTTGCTCCCATTTATCCGCCCATTCGTGCGCCATTTCGCGGCGCGCCTCTCGTTTTTGGCTCTTTTTGAGCCTCTCAGTAATACTCGTCCTACCTTTTGCCATGATTTACTCCAAAAACAAAAGCCGCTTGATAAATCAGGCGGCTTTTGTAATCCACATCAAAAATTGATGATTTAATATAACTTCTTTAGTTTCAACACGCAGCCCAATGGGCTGAATAACAAGGTTAACTTTAAGCCTAATCATCAACCTTGTCAATGACTTTATGATGTTAATTCGCGCCATGCCTCTGTATGGCCATATTCTTTTTGCTCATACATCAAATCAATAATAATGGCGAGATTTTTGGCTGTTGATTTCTCAATCAATTCTTTTGGTAGTTTATCCCAAAGGATTTTAAAAGTTTGATGATATTGACCGATTTTGCTGATAGATTTTGATTTGGCGTATTTCATTTTTGACCTTTCTGCCGCCCGAAGGCGGCAGTATTGAAAATTAATTAAAAAAGCCCAAGAAATTTAAAATAAGGTTTTTTCTTTTTGAGAGCATCTCTTCGCGTGTTGCAAGAATTTTGCTAATACGTTGGTATTTTAATAAGTCATCCGCACCTAAAACAGATTTTTCATCAATCATCGCGCGACCAAAGAATCCATGAGGTTGGGCAGCTTGATTAAGTTTTTCGTTAAATTCGTCTTGGGCTTTTTTTAAAGCTTGGCAAATGTAGTCATTTTCAGGATTCAATTTAGAAAAAAGAACTTCGCGTGCTTCGCTGTTCATGTTTTTTAAAAGATTCGCTTTCATTTTTTGCTCCTATCCACCCGGAGGCGGTCAGTTGATTAATCATGTTTTCGGCGATTTGTGTTGTCTGCCGATGTGTGTATATTACCGCATGAAATGCGGTAATGCAAGCACTTTTTCAAAAAAAATTAAAAATAAAATACTTCGCCGGTACTTATTTTGACAACGCCACCGTCAATGCTATCTATGCAGAAAGTTCGATCATCATTTTTATCCAAATCAAAGCACTCTAAATAAAGGCCGTCAAAGCCATCGATGATGACATGACGTTCAGAAAATTCGCCTTTTGCGTTTGTGTAGAAGAAAGAGACCTTGTCGCCCAGACTTAAGCCGTCTGGAAGCTCTACATTTTCCTCGTCCTCGTCATCGTCGAGGATAAAATCATCATCGTCAAACCCCATTTCTTTTTTAAAATCGCTTCGCCAGCCTTTAAACGGCTCGTAATGCTGTTTTAAATTAGGGTGCTTAGGATTGATATATTTCGATCCGCTGACTTCGGGCGGCGGTAAATCGTCGCCGTTGTTTTTCTTCAGCAAGGCCGTCTGTAAATCAAGTTTGCTTTTCATATTCCCAAGTTTGCTTTTCATATTCCGGACGGAATCAAATAAAGCCGCAGGCGTGGGAATTTGCACGCTTGGCTCTTTAGGCGCGGCCTGCTCTTTCGGTACAGGCGAGAATTTTCGGCGGTTGTACAGCCGCCAAATAGGAAACGGCAAAAATATCGCGCTGGCCGCCGCAATAAATAAAAAGTCATCCGCCTGACTGACCGCAAGCGAGAATATAGCCAAAGCCGCAAAGCAGCCAAAAAAGCCGACAGGAATCGTCCAGAGCAAGTGCAGTTTGCTTCGAGGGCTAAACTCCATCGACAGCCAAACAGAATAAAACGTACACATGCCCAAGACGAATAAGGCTACCAAATCAGACATTTCCTCGTTCATAAAATCCCCTTTTTTTTAAAACTAAATATCCAAAAAATCCAACGGCAACACTTTCCAAAATTTGCCGTGAATAAACAAATCGTCGAATTCTGCCGGCTCAATCACAAAGTCGGATTTACTGTAAATCGGATTGTCGCTCGTCACATGGATGACGCCTGCTTTTCCGCGCGCCAGGCGTTTGATGTAGGTATAGCCCTGAAACGTAAAAAGATACACGCCGCTGGATTCAAAATCGACGACATCGGTTTTGATTAAAGTGATCGACTTCGGCGGTATCGTCGGCTCCATGCTGTCTCCGTCGGGCGACATCAGCTTAACGCCGTGCAGATTATCCGTGCCGAGCAGCTCTTTGAGTGCCGATTTCGGAATCTCCAGTGAGTGCAGCAATTCGGGATAGTCGGCATTCAAATGGCCGCTGCCACACGAGGCGGCAACGTCGAATAAATCCAAGCGCGCCGTTTCGAGGCCGTCTGAAAAAGCAGGCGGCATTTCTCCAGTTTTCAACCATCTAACTGATACATCAAGGGCTTGAGCAATTTCAAAAAGATATTTTGGATTGCGCACTTGATCCTCAAGAATTTTTGCGATTGCAGGCCGAGAAACGCCAACTGCCTGGGCTAAAGAGTTGGCATTCATCCCCCTCTCTTCCATCACAGTTTTTATCCTGTTGCCTAAAGTTTCCATAATCACTCCCAGAAAATAACTTTATTTTTCAATAATAAAACCAAAGTTACTATTCAACAACAAAATAAAAATTGCGAAATTAGTTGCAAATCGAAACGATGGTTTCTATAATAGATAAAAAACAGCAAGGAAAGTTTCAAATGAATCCAGCAATCGAAACAGCAATTTTCATCATCGGGAATAAAAACGCATTAGCAAAAGCCGTCGGCGTGAGCCATGTAGCCGTTGAAAAATGGTTAAAAGGCGGCGGAATCAACGTCCGACACGCGATAAAAATTGAAGAAATCACAAACGGCAAAGTAACCGCCAAACAAATTTCAGACGGCCTACCCAACTAAACGGAGCAAGAAAAATGACAGCAGCCAATAAAAAACCGTCTGCACTTATCAGACGGTTGAAAAAATGGAAAGAGGCTATTGCAGATTATGCGGCATTTCGTCTGCTGATGACTTTACACCGAAATCACTTTGCAGATGTTCAAAAGCCCGAAGCATTTGTTGTGTTGCCTGCGCAGAAAACTGAAGCGCCATCTTCACGCCGCTGCGGTCAGACGCAAACTGATAGCAGGAAACGGATAGTGTTTTTGACTCCTCGTCATAGCGAATCTCAAGCGGCGAGTCAATCTGCAAGGGATAAATAACGGTTGAATCCATGTGTTTTCCTTTGGGTTAGAGGGAAACAAATTATAGCGGAATGAAAAATAATTTTCAGACGGCATAACAAACCAAACGGAGCAAGAAAATGAAACCCATCAACGTCCAACTCTCTTACGGCTCGCTTGTCGAGGTTGCCACTTGGGACAAAGGCTTTCTCGCCATCCAAAAATGCGGCAAAGACGGCAACTTCAGCGAGCGGCCGCGCCAACCGGCAAAGACTTTGAAAAAGGCCGTCCAAATGGTCAGCCAAATCTACCCACATGAAATCATCATCGCATAGGAGCAGAAAATGAACGAGCAAGAAAAAAAAGAGAATGAAAAGGATGCCGTAAGCCTAGTTCTCCTACATTCATCGGAAGCGGAGGATGTTGAGGCAATTATGGATTTGGCAGTTTATGGACTGACAGAGATGACTTCTAAACACAATAAATCACGCCTGGAAAATATTGTTTTGCAAGTACTCGCAGGTAGGCTGCGAAAGGTATTGGAAGCACTCCCTAAAACAGAATCTTTAATCAAAACAGAAAAGAGTTACCGCAGCCTGGAAAATATTATTTTCAAAAACGAATCGCCAATCATAAGGAAAAATGAAGAGTGCAAATCATCTATCCCAGAAATCCGCCATGCCGGCACAAGCGCCAAAACCATATGGAAAGGCGAAGCGTACAAACTGTCTCTCGAACAACACAGCCACGCGGCAGAAGCCTCAAAAACAGGCGCGCCGGACGAATTAGCCACTGCCGCCGTCGAGGTCAAATTTTACGGCGAAGAGCTTGACCTGATGGAATCGGCAGCCTGCGCGGCGAATAAATCGTTAAGCGAATTTGCCGCCGAAGCAGCCCTAGAGTACGCAGAAATCTACCTGCGCGCCTACGCGGCAGCCAAGACAGACGTCGAGCTGAAACACGGTTTAATTTAAAAAAAGAAAAGGTGGGGATATGTCAAACAATCAATTAATCATCGTCAACGAAAAGCATCAAGAAATCGCGCGTCATGAGCTGACCGACCGCGAAGCCGAAAACTTCCGCCTCGCCGAGCCGATGAAACGCTTTCCGAATATCCGTGCAACGGCGACCTACCGCAAACACGGCGGCGGCTTAGTGGTTTATGCAAGGGAGCAAGCCCATGACGGTCAAGAATAGAAACCAACACGAGAAAGGCCGTCTGAAATTGGCGCAGCAAGCCTGCCCAAGTTGCGAAGAGCCTTGTGTCATTTACGCCTCTTTCCGGCAAACCGTCCTGACCCGCTTATATTATTTGCGTTGCACCAATCCCCTCTGCGGATGGACTGGAACAGGATATTTCGAGATTAGCAGCACGATTCAAAAAGGCAGCCGATTCTATGCCGAAAAGAGCAAAGAGCCGCCGGAAATACACGGAGAGACGCTCAAGGCAGTGGAAGAAGACATCAAACTCATGCAGCAGGAAACGCTGCTGCCATAGGAGGAAACATGAATCAACCGCAAGCCATGCAAAGCATCCGCCAAACACTGGCCGCCGCCAAAACAAAGCAAGCCAAGATTTTTAATGCCCTGGAACGCGACGCCATGCCGATCCAGCCGAAGCCAGCCTACACAACCAACGAGCTGGCCGCCATGACCATGACGCTGGGGCAGGTGGAGCAAGTCGAGAAAGTGCAGGAAATCGTCGCCCAGCTTCGCCAGTTGGTGCAGTCGGTCAACACCATCAACGTCGCCTACGGGCTGGGGCTGCCAAACCTGACAGCCAACGAAATAAACCATTACCTGCTCGACCTAGACAACCGCGTCAGAAGCGCAGGATACGCCGCCAACAAAATGGGCGTCGAAGAAGTCGTCAAGAAAATCGGAACAGTACAAGCCAAGCAACGGCCGCCCATCGGCGACCGCCGCGCCATCAGAGGCAATTAAGGGGAAAGGAAAAAATGAGAATTTTAGCTTTATTTGACGATGGCAACGGAAGCGTAAAAAAGGCACTTCCCGATCATGATGTAGTGTCGGTAGGGATTGGAACCGCCGATATTGTGATGGATTTGTCAGACTTGAAGAATATTAAAAAGCTGGTCGATATGCACAAAAAAGATCCGTTTGACTTACTGATGGCAAGCCCGCCGTGTGAATCTTGGAGCTTTGCAACCGCAGGAGACAACGGAAACGCTTATCGAGATAAAACCAGCCTAGCATTACGAACTTTTCAAAACTGGAAAAAACACCCGTATGTGTCAGTTCGTAGATTGGTTGAGCGTAACGCGCCTGAAATTCCGGCTATCTATTCCAGATATTTGAGAAAGGGAGTGAATGGCGATTTAACAGCGTTATTCACGGCTGAATTGGTTAAGGCTTTGGGAATCTCGTTTGTTATTGAGAATCCTCAATCATCAATGATTTTTGACAAGTTGGAGCGCGAGGGGTTGAGTTTTGTGAAGAACGTAGCCTGTTACGCCGCATATAGCGATGATTTCCCACTTAAAAGAACTGGCTTTGCTTCCGGCGTAGCGATGAATTTAAAACAGGCAAACCGTGCGAAATTCGCATTTAACGCATGGAAAGGAAGCCGCCATATCGTGCGGTCATCTATACCTGTTGATTTAATTAAAGACATTGTGAGTTATTTTGAATAAAGAAATACAAGGATTAATCATGAAAATCAGAATCCGCTACATCCTCGACATCATCGCAATGGCTTTGGCGATTTGGGCATTGATGGCCATGATGCCGTCTGAAGCCAAAACCGCCGCCGAAACGCCGACAGTCATGGACATCCAGGCGCGTGAAGCCGAAGCCAAAGCCGCCGCCGACTACGAAAGCCCGGAATACGACCCGACACAGGGCGACGCGGAGGCAGCGCGATGACGGTGCAGGAATTGTTTAACGACATCCCACTCTGGCAAGTCGCCCACATCCTGCCCCACGAAGCGGCGCAAATCGTCGCCGAATGGTTGCACGAAGAAGCGCAACGCCGCAGCGAGGTGGAGTACACAGAGAAAGAAATCGCCGATTGGGCGGCGAGAATCGGGAATATTAATTAGGTTTTATCGGGTAATCCGACAGGCGGCAGAAATGCCGCCTGATGAAGATTAGAAAGGCAGGGGAAATGAGTAAAAATTCAAAGCAGAGAGAGTTCCTATTCAAGTACAAATTTGGCGGTAAAGAATGGTCGGCATCCGTATTTGCTGACAGTGTTGAAGAGGCGAAGCAGAAGATTCGGGCGCAGGCCGCGGCGGTTTACGAGGGCGAAGTTGTGGCAAGGTTGCCTGTGTTTTGTGGGGATTCTTGGTTTAAGCGTTTCTTTAAAAGAAAGGATTAAAAATGAATACATTGGAAAGTATTAAGGAGTGGTTCGGAAAAGCAGTGCCACAACCGAAGATTGAAAATCAGATGATGCAGATAGGCTGTCATTTTGAAGAGATTAAAGAGATGTGCCATGCCATGAATCTCTATTGTGACGATGTTGTTACTCAAGAATTGAGGTTTAAGACTAATCTTTTGTCATATAGACGCGGCATCGAGAATATGGACAGTAAAGAAAAAGCGGCGGTTTTGGACGCGCTTTGCGATCAGATTGTAACTGCAATCGGCGTAGGTTACATGATGGGCTTTGATATGGCCGGAGCATTGGACGAAGTGAATAAATCCAACTGGAGCAAATTCAAAGACGGCGTACCGGTATTTGATGAAAACGGCAAAATCGCCAAAGCAGACGGCTACTTTAAGCCAGATTTAGCGAAGTTTTTAAAGGCAGGCCATGCGCAGACGGCTGAATAACTACCAATCCGACAGGCGGCAGAAATGCCGCCTGATGAAGACTAAAAAGGATGAGAAATGAAAAACTACAAAATCATGAACTACGAGCCAAGCGGCAATGACGTGCAAATCGGCAAAATCATCGCAACGGCAGACGGCGAAGCAGTCCTCGAACTCAACGCCGACGGCCGCTGCAAGAAGAAGCCGTACAAGACCGTCAATGCTGCCCTGTATGAAGTACGAAACCGACGCGGCTGGCCGTCAGCTTATTTGGTACGAGAGGCCGCGTGATGGATATTGTTTTCCTGATTTTGGTTTTGCTGACGATTTTCGCAGTAGCCGTCGCCATCGCCCTGTTGGTTTTATGGTTTGCCTATCTAGTTTGGGCGGAAACGCAGAGAGAATACGAGCTATGAATCGAGAATTAGAGGCTAAAAATTTTGAAGCATGGGCGCGCAAGCGCGGCATGAATCCTCAACAAAAGCCAGGCGGAGGATACTACTCCAGAGAGACCCAAGTCGCCGCGATGGCTTGGAGCCAACGGGCAAAAATAGGCGAAGCAGGCTTTTGGATGACAACACAGAGCCGACCGCCTGAATACCAACAGATTTTATTTTTTGACGGCGAGAAAGTGCAGGCCGGTTTCTACGGCCAATACCGATACGAAAATTTAGAGGGGCGAAAATTCCCCGAAAACGAGGTTACCTATTGGCGGCCTTTCCCAGATACACCATACGGCCCAATTCGGGCGGACGATTAACGAAATGACCTATTACCACATGGCTCCGGTATTGGAGCAAGACATACAAAAGACCCTGCCCCACGGCCTGGCCCATGTGGTAATCAGCCGCTGGCAGCGCACGGCCAACCCTGCCAAAGGGATGGCCGATTTGGCTGCCGCTGTTAAAGCCGACAAAGAGGCGGCGCGCGCCCTTGCCGCCGTGCGAAATCTACACCTGCCAGACGGCCTCGACCTGTCGGCAGACAATGAGACCATCGAAGCCAGGGCGCAAGCGTTGGCCGCCAAGTTTGAGCAAAAAGAAATGCTGGGCATGAGCTATCAGCACATGATGGACGCCGCCGACAAAGAGGGCATCCGCTCCGACGAAGTATTTGAGCAGCAACTGCGAAAAATCGCCAAAGCAGCCGCAAGCGACGATGAAGAGCTGCTGGCCGAAGGCATTGCCGGCATTAAAGGCCGTCTGAAAGAAAAAAAATGGTGGAAACGCCAGCTTTATAAATTTTTGTATCGCGCATTTGAAGCCGTCATGCGCGAATGCGGCATGGTACACCGCCGCGCCGGTTTGTATATCTCAAACGAAGCATTCAAACGCTTTGAGCAACGCAAGCTCAAGGCGCGCGCATTTTTCGAGCAGGCCGAGGCCATCTGCGAAGAGACTGGCGAATCATTCGTCTTGGCTGAATTGTGGGAGCATTCGATGGCGAATCCTGCCATCCGCCGCATGGAGCTGATGACGCGCATGAGAGGATTTGACGAAATCAGCCGCTTCAAATGCCACTACGGCTGCATGGTTACGTTGACCTGCCCTAGCCGGTTTCACAAAAAATTATCCAAAAACAGCGCGGACAATCCGAAATTTGACGGCAGCACGCCGCGCGACGGCGCAGACTACCTGCAAAAAGTATGGACGCAAATCCGCGCCAATCTTGGCCGCGCCGGTATCCGTATCTACGGCTTCCGCGTTGCCGAGCCGCATCATGACGCAACGCCGCACTGGCACTTGCTCCTATTCATGGAGCAGGCGCACAAGGAGGCTTTCCGCCGCGTTGTCGCCAAATACGGCTGCCGAGCTGACCGAGAGGAGCTGGGCTTAAATTATTTTGAGACCGACAAAGAGCGCACCGCCGAGGCGCGCCGACGCCAAGAAGCCATCCTGCGCGAATCGGGCAAGAAAATCAGCCTCGCCCAACTCAAAGCCGCCATGAAGACAGAGGACGAGTTTTGGGAAAACTATTCTTTCCGCTTTTGGCAAAAATCGCGCGCTTCGGCTCGTGTTGACTTCAAAGACATCGACCCGGCCAAAGGCTGCGCCGCCGCCTATTTGGCAAAGTACGTCTCCAAAAATATTGACGGCCTGACCAACTCCGGCGAGAGCATGGGCGACGATGACGAGGCCGAGCCAGGCACATCAGCCGCTGAAACCGCAAAACGCGTCGGCGCGTGGGCTTCACAATGGGGCATCCGCCAATTCCAACAAATCGGCGGCGTGCCGGTTACTCTTTATCGAGAGCTTCGCCGCGTACACGTTGACGCTGAAGATTCGCTCTTGTATTGCGCCGTTCACGCGGCCGACCAGGGCGACTGGGGCAAATTTGTCGCTTTATTGGGCGGCGAAGACTACGCATTCGTTAAGCGCGCGGATTTGCCGCTGACTTTGTACAAGGAAGAAACAGACGAGCGCAACCAATACGGCGAAGAGAAAGCCGCCATCCTGCGCGGCGTCGTCGAGCTTGAAACGGGGGAATACCTCATTTCAAGAGAGAAAGAGTGGGTTTTGAAATACGGCGGCTCCGCCGCCGCTTGGACTCGTGTCAATAACTGTACGAAAATCTCCGAGGAAGATTTGGCGGCAGTTTCCGACACGATAACTTATAAGATACCGGCCACGCCCGAAGAAATTGAACAAACCCTCGCCGCCTGCGAGGAAATCGACGACCTGCCGAACTGGGATATTTTGCCGGATGAAAGCTGGGATTTTGATTTATATGGTTTCGACGGCGAAGAACAAGGCAAAGGCCGTCTGAAAAAAGCCGATCAAGACAAAATCATCGAAGCCGCGCGCGAAGCCGCTGACGCGGCTCGTCAAAAATCTTTGGATATTTGGAAATTTAAAGACTACATGCGCCGCCTTGACGGCCTGCGCATGGTCAAACCGCTGACCGACGACACGCCGGTCATCAAACAACAACGCCGCCAACGCTACCAACCGCGCCCACGCGTGTGGACGGTTGACGACGTCTTAGCACGAGGCCAAGAGCTGCTGGCCAAGATTGGCGAAGATTTGGAAAAATTGGATTAAAACGAGGGGCAAGAAATGAATGAATACATCACACTCGACCAAGTCAAAGAGCTTTGGACGATACCAGGTAGTCTTTAACCCCCCCCACAGCCAGCCACAATCTGGCCCCGCCGCCGCGCCGGTTTGATTCCACAGCCGAAGCTAGTAGGCAGAGATAATCTGTACAAAAGAGAAGATGTTGTCAGAATGCGAGACGAGTTTTTGAGAGGTTGAGAAAATGAGAATGCCGTCAAATCGACGGCATTTTTTGAAAATTTTATTTGGTATTCTATTTGGTATTAAATCATTTATTAGAAAATATATTATATTAATCAATAAAATAAAATTCTATCTGACACACTTCCTCTCTGCCAGATACTAAAGACACCAGCTAACGGTGTCTTTTTTCATATCCGCCCTTCTTAAAAATATTACACCACACTTTTATTTCTATTACCCTCCAATCATAAACCTGCCACTCATTCTTATCTTATACTAAACCTTAATGATTAAAGGCCGTCTGAAAGTTTTCAGACAGTCTCTTTCTTAAAACCTACCAAATCCCGAACCATTGTTTATCAGACTGCTTTTTATCACCGCTCTGCTGCTCATAATTTTGACGGCGAAATTGCCAAGGTGCTTGCGGATTGTCTTTTTTCCATAAGCCTTTTCGTTTTTCCTTGGCTTGTTTTTGTGCGGCCGAATAGTCAGTGTAAGCGGTTTTACTTTGTTGTTTTTTGGCATAACTTTCATAATGCCATGCGGCGCCATCCCGTATCTGCATTAAATTCAAGTCAATCGTGCCGACAGATACTTGGGCAACTTCGCGCTGGTAGCGGTCAGCTTCAAACACACGGACTTTGACTTTTTTATTCAATGCGGCATCAATCAGATTATCTCGTGATTGCGTACCATAAGCCTGATTGATTTCCGGTGCATCAATATAGGCCATACGGATTTTGTGTTTCCGGCCGTCGCTATCGATAATATGCACGGTATCGCCATCATGGATTTTGATGATTTTTCCGTTGTATGTGTAGGATTGTCGCAATGACTTTTGTTTTTGTTCCGGTTTGGGTTCAGCTTCGGCTTTGGTGTCAGATGTGGCTTTGACGACATTTTCACCCAGCCATTCATTGACCTTTTCCAAACCGATATTGTCGCTTTGTGCCAATGTTGCGGCAACGCTTACCCCTGTACGAATCAACTCGGTATCGCGTGAGCTGTAACCAAGCGCGCCCAAAACGGATAAAACAACGGGCAACCATTTTATAATTTTACTAATTTGCATATTTTGCCAAATTGAAGGCCGTCTGAAAGACCTAATACACTTTCAGACGGCCTTTAAGATTGATTAATCTTCATTAATCCTGACAAGGCAGGATGACTTTTGCGCCTTCTGCCGTACCCAAAACCAACACATCGGCGGCATCGCGGGCAAAAATACCGTTTTCGAGTACGCCGGTGATTTTGTTGATTTCGTCTTCCATTTTCAGGGCTTGGTCGATATTGAGGCCGTGAACATCGACGATTTGGTTGCCATAGAAAGTAGTATAGCCGACACGCAACTCAGGCTGTCCGCCCATGGCAAGCAGTTTGCGCGACACCAGCGAACGGGCATTTTCAACCACTTCTACCGGCAACGGGAATTTACCCAAACGGGAAACATATTTGCTTTCATCGGCAATACAGACAAATTTATCGGATGCACTGGCCACGATTTTTTCGTTCAAATGCGCACCGCCGCCACCTTTAATCATTTGCAGCGCGTGGTTGACTTCGTCTGCGCCGTCAACATAAACCGCCAAACCCATCACTTCATTCAGTGAAACTTCTGGAATTTCATATTTCGCCAAAAGCTCGCTGGATTTTTTAGAAGTAGACACGGCACCCTTAATTTTCTTACCGCTTTTACCCAAAGCTTCGATAAAGAAGTTGATGGTAGAGCCGGTACCGATACCGATGTATTCGTTTTCAGGAACAAATTCCACCGCTTTTTCGGCGGCAATACGTTTGAGTTCGTCTTGAGTTGCCATGTTGTCAGTCCTTCAGTTTGAATAATAAAGTAATTTTAAGCTCTTAGGCTTTAATCAGCAATACTGCCGCTTGCGCTTCAATGGCTTCCATACGCCCCAGATAGCCAAGTTTTTCGTTGGTTTTACCCTTGATGTTCACGCAGTTTTCAGGCAAACCCAAATCTACGGCAATATTGGCGCGCATTGCTGGAATATGCGGCGCAAGTTTTGGCTTTTGCGCAATCACAGTCGTATCGACATTAACCACCTTCCAACCCAATACCTGCACGCTTTGATAAGCCTCGCGCAACAGCACACGGCTGTCTGCATCTTTGAATTCGGCGGCAGTATCAGGAAAATGGCTGCCGATATCGCCCAAACCGGCCGCGCCCAACAGGGCATCGGTAATCGCATGCAAAAGCGCATCGGCATCGGAATGGCCCAGCAAGCCTTTTTCAAACGGAATGTTGACGCCGCCGAGTATCAAATCTCGCCCTTCAACCAACTGATGGACATCGTAGCCCTGTCCGACACGGATATTCATATTGTTTCCTTAAATAATGGGTTTTAATTGTTCAGACGGCCTTGAGCAACAATCTGACAATGTATTCGTCTTGCGGCAGCGTCAATTTTAAATTGCGCGTATCACCCTGCACCAAGCGCGGTCGGATACCCAGTTTTTCAACCGCTGATGCTTCATCCGTAATTTCACTCAAATCATCAACCGATAAGGCTCGATTTAATAAGGCCGTCTGAAAAAGCTGCGGCGTTTGCGCCTGCCATAATCCTGCACGTGCAACGGTTTCATCAATATGATGACTGCCGTCTGCCCGCTTGAGCGTATCGGCCACCGGTATGGCCAGAATGCCGCCTTCATCATTTTCGCCTGCCTCATCAAGCAAACGAGTTAACGCTTCGGCAGGCAGGCAACAGCGCGCAGCATCATGAACCAAGATATTGTCTTGCGCCTCGGCCAAACCTTGCTCCAATAAAACGGACACACCATTGCGTACCGTTTCGGCACGACTTGCACCGCCCACTCGGAAGACACGCACCTTCTCAGATAGGGCCGTCTGAAAAACCGAATCTTCCGGCGAAAGAATAACGGCAATTAAATCTATGCGGGGGTGTTGCTCAAAAATTTCTATGGCATATTGCAATACGGTTTTACCATTGATTTCAACATATTGTTTAGGTTTTCCCGCGCCAAATCGCGCCCCGACACCGGCAGCAGGAATCAAAGCGATATTGCGGCGCATCATGCTGACGCTCCGGCATCGGCCTCATTCGGCGTTTCTGCCTTGCGCCATACACACACTTCGCCCAAATCGTCCAAATATTTTTCATGCGCGGCCAGCTCTTCCGCATTGGCTTTGATGACTTTCAACTGCGACGTACGTTTAGTTTCAGCAATAACGGTTGGTTTGACTTCGCCCTCTTCTTCCGCCTCGCCGCCCATCAGGTCGAACTGCTGACGCGTCATGGCAAGATAGACTTCACCCAAAAGCTCGCAGTCGATTAACGCGCCGTGCAAGACCCGTTTGCTGCGGTCAACGGAAAAGCGGTTACACAAGGCATCCAAGCTTGCCTTTTGCCCCGGAAACATTTCACGCGCCATGGCCAGCGTGTCGGTGACTTTACAGCCGAGCTCCTCAATAGAAGGCAAACCCATGCGGCGGAATTCCATATTCAGGAAGCCGACGTCAAACTTAGCATTATGGATGATCAGCTCTGCGCCACGTATAAAGTCGGCAATCTGTTTACCCACTTGGGCAAACGGCGGCGCATTCTTCGCTTCCAATACTTCAATCGTCAAACCATGCACCTTCGCCGCTTCCTCCGGCATATCGCGTTCGGGGTGGACATATAAATGAAGGTTGGAGTCGGTCATTTGGCGATTAATCATTTCCAAGCCGGCAAATTCGACCAGACGGTCGCCGCTTTCAGGATAAAGGCCCGTGGTTTCCGTATCGAGGATAATCTGACGTTGGCTCATGGTTGGTGGTTTCTACAATTATCAAAACGTCCTGAATCATACTGAAGGCCGTCTGAAATGTATAGTCAGCAAAACTTTAGCTGCTTTTCAAATACCCTTTTAACGCTGGATTTGTTCAGACGGCCTTTATTATTTTTTCATCTATTGGCCAGCTATTACTCCAATTTTGAGTAGAAAACCCAATTTCTATAAAATTTTTTAAATTTAATTTCTTT
>OAVD01000741.1_pt1 | contig 16941 bp, 15 predicted proteins | sample 1476351 | NCBI WGS metagenome assembly OAVD01 (sample SAMEA2580075, study PRJEB22360) | human gut metagenome | biome: human gut; feature: human-associated habitat; material: faeces | place: Denmark | collected 2008/2010 | reverse complement strand
CGCTCAATTAAGTATAAGTTCATATACATACCTCTTTCATAAAATCTTTATACATAAGGCTAGGTTGAATTCCTGTGTTATTCTGGTACTTTCCGCTGCTATATAAATCATAGTCGCCTTTTATGGTGTGATAATAGATTTGGCATACTTCAATATCAGGATAAATAATGAGTGGATGGATACAATAAATTTCCAATGTCCAGTAACCTGCAAAGCCAATATCTCCGAAGCCGGCGGTTACATGTATACACAATCCCAAACGGCCTGTAGAAGAACGTCCTTCCAGCATAGGTACATATTTACTGGTAGTTGTGAATTCTTTTGTTCTTCCCAAATACAGCTTATTGGGCTCCAGCAATAATCCTTCTTCCGGTATGACTAATTTTTTGGTTGGATTTGGCTTTTTCATGTCCAGTATTTCATTTTCATATACCAATAGCTCATTATGCAGCGTTAAGTTATAACTGTTTGGATTTACCTTGCTCCGCTCAAACGGCTCTATAATAATATCCGTGCCTACTGCACGTTCAATCTCTCTTCCTGATAATATCATGTCCAAATCCCCCTACCGTTTCAGCCGAGCAGCCAATGCTACCCAACCTTTTTCTTCTTTGCGTTCTATGATTTCAAATTTTTCACTGACAGCGTTCAAGACATCCTGCTCCCGGGTATCAATAATACCACTCATAATATAAATGGAATCCGGATATAAATATTGTTCGATATCTTCTGTTAACACCATAATAACATCAGCAACAATGTTGGCAAGTACAATATGGTATTTCCCATTGATTTGTTCTGTTAAATTCCCTGCAATTGCAGTAAATTTATCTGCAACATGGTTAATTTCTGCATTTTCCACAGCCGTTTTTACTGCGAGCGCATCTATATCCACACCTACTGCAGAATTTGCACCTAAGAGCAATGCAGCAACGGATAGAATACCGCTTCCGCACCCCACGTCAAGCACATTCATATCCGATTTGATATATCGCTCTAACAGTTCCATACACAAACGCGTTGTTTCATGAGTACCTGTACCAAATGCCAATCCCGGTTCCAAATGCAGCACTTTTCTGTTTCCTGCATCATAATCTTCTTCCCAAGTAGGACGAATCAGCAGAGATTGACCCACAGGAATAGGCTTGAAATACTTTTTCCAATTATTTAACCAATCCTCCATAACACAGTCTGCTGTATCAATGGTAAAAGGAACTCCTTCAGCAGTGTAACGTTCCTGCAAAAATGAAATGGCTTCCGCAGGATTCTCTTCGGGACTGATATATACATGTATAATACCTTTTGTGCGGTCTTTATTTAACAGTTCTTCATCAATTAAATCAATATGAGCAATTTCCCACGCTTCCTGCTCCAAATTGGAATAATCTTCAATATAGATACCATATGGTACCACCATTTGCGCGATATCACCTGCACGGTCTACATCTTCTGCCGGTACGGTAATGGCAATTTCGGTCCAATCCATGCTGTCCTCCATGTTTTTCGATATTATAATGCTTTATTATACAATAAATGCTGCCATAATACAATATGGAGAATTTTGTATTTTCTGTTTTTATATGATATACAAAGTACTACTGAAAACAAATTTAGATTTATGACTTATAGTCAAAAAACTCCCTATTTCAAATGAAAAGGGAGTTTTTTATGTTATCAAACATTATACATTGGAATTCTGACCGAACACTTTCAACTGCCTTACATACTCCTCGCTGACCGGAGATAATTTTGCATTTTTTAACGTGACATAACCTATTTTCATAGTTTCATCTGTATCAATCGGTACGGCGATAAATCCTTGCTTTTTGTAAACATCATCCATAATACCGCAGCAGATAGTAAAAGCATGAATTTGACGAATCAGTTCCATCATCGTTGCGCGGTCGTTGGTTCGTATCACATCAGGAAACGTATATTTGCTTTCCGTTTCTTCTGATAAAAAGGAAACACTGTTTTCCCCTTGTTCAAATATCAAGTAAGGATACTGCTGTAATTCCTGATAACTGATGGAAGGTTTATGAGCTAGCTGATGTTCATGCCATAAATAGGCGTAAATACTGCACTCAAATAAATAATGAAACTCTAAATTATCATTTTTCAGTCTTTTTTTCATGTAAGCCTCATTGGATTTGCTTAAATATATAATACCCAATTCGCTTCTTGACGCACAAACATCTTTTATAATTTCACTGGTTCTGGTTTCACGAATAGCAGTTTGATATTCACTTAAATTTAACTGTTTGACTGTATTGATAAACGCTTTTACCGCAAAAGCATAATGCTGCGTAGATACAGCAAACCGTTTCTTTTTTTCATGAGCACGCACATACTGATGTTCGATATAGTCATATTGCGCAACAATGAGTCTTGCATGTTCCAAAAAAGCGCTTCCCTCTGCAGTCACATATACACCCTTATTGGTACGTTTAAAGATATCAATTCCGGTTTCTTCTTCCAAAGCTCGGATTGCTGCAGATAAACTTGGCTGTGATATCAATAATTGTTTGGCAGCTTCATTCATGGAACCGACATCCGCAACCTTGACCGCATATTTTAAATGTTGTAGCGTCATGAGCATTTCCCTTTCTAGTGATTAAATGTAATACTCGGTGTTGTCTTCTTCCTTCATATTAAATATACGGAAAACCTTGTCTCTCAGCTGTAGAAAATCTCCTCCGGTCCTGTCGCGGTGGCTCCCCAGCCCAATTGGTATAACAGCCTTTATTCTACCCGGATTCGGACGCATAACCACAATTTTATCTGCCAGAAACACAGCCTCATCTATATCATGCGTTACAAAAATCACTGTTTTATTTTGAGATTTTGTAATATGCAAAAGATCATCCTGCAATTTGTAACGCGTAATTGCATCCAAGGCGCCAAACGGTTCATCCATAAATAAAATTTCAGGGTCAACTGCAAGACCTCTGGCAATTGCTACTCTCTGCTGCTGTCCGCCGGACAACTGTGCCGGATGTCGTTTTGCAAAATTCTCCAAACCAACCAGCTGCAAATATTTCATAGCAATCTGCTTTCGCTCTTGTTTTGGAACCTTTAAGGTTTCCAATCCTAATTCTACATTTTTTTCAACCGTTCGCCAAGGGAGAAGGCCATAATTTTGAAAAATTGTTACATATTTTTCGGAAGGTGCCTTTACTTTTTGACCATCAATGGTAATACTTCCTTCTGTTAATGTTTCAAAACCTGCAATAGAATTCATTAAGGTGGTCTTTCCGCAGCCGGAAGGCCCCAGCAAACAGATAAATTCACCTTTTTCTATTTGAAGCGAAATATGGTCAAGCGCTGTAAAACTTTCTTTGGAAGAGCGAAATCCACCAGGCTTCTCATATATTTTGGTAGCGTCTTGAATTTCAATATACATATTGTCACGCCTTTCCCCATGCTTTCATCACGGTTTTTTCAAATTTTCCGATGAGTGCATCTAAAATAAATCCTATCACGCCAATCATCACCATTGCAGCAAGCAAATAATCCATTCTTAAATTATTTCTGGCATCTATAATCATATAACCAAGCCCTGACTGGGTTCCAACCATTTCGCCGGACACCAAAAATATCCATGCAGAACCCAAAGCAACATGCAAACTGTTTGCAATTTGAGGGAATACCGCGGGAAATACAATTTTATATAACACAGCAGGCTGCTTAATTCCAAAATTCTTTGCTACCTTTAAATAAACAGGATCTATATTGCGTACAGCAGAAATGGTAGAAAGCAAGACAGGGAAAAAGCCTGCAAGAAAAATGATAACAATTGCGGGAACGTCTCCAATGCCAATAAACAGCACAATAAAGGGCATCCAAGCCACTGGGGCAATCGGACGAATGATTTGTAGAATAGGACTGATATATCCGTATAATGGCTTAAACCATCCTATTATCAAACCTAAGATAGCTGCTGAAACAACCGACGTGACATAACCAATTGCAAAACGATATAAGCTGGCTCCTATATTGGCGCCCATAGTACCGTCTGCAAATAAATCGACCAATGCTTTTCCAACCGTTAACGGTTTTGGAAAAAGTGCTTCTCCAACAGACGACACACTGGCAAGAAGATACCACAGTAAAATTAACACTGAAAACGAAACCACAATATACCTTAATTTTAACAGACGTTTCATAACTGACTCCTATCCCGCCTGGTATACAAACGCTTCATAAGAAGGTGTATTTTCGGAAATGTGATATTTTCGCATACGAGCAACCAAATCATGATAAGCAGATTCCTCAATGGTCAAATCTGAAAAATCAATCCATTCCAGAGATTGCTGCAGCACATTATCAGGCTGTTTCAAGAAATTTTTTGCCACAGAAAGAGCCTTTTCTTTATCCGAAAGCTCAGCGCCGGCTTGTTGATATGCGTCGATGACCTGATTAGCCAACTCGCTGTTTTCATTGAGGAATTTATCGTTAAAAACAAGAGCGCAGCAAATGGAATGATCCCACAACTCATCCGATTGATATAACACTTTACCATATCCGCCCGTTACCGCTACAGAACCAAACGGTTCTGCCACACAATATCCTTGAATTTGACCGGACACCAATGCAGAAGGCATTTCCGCAGGAGATAATTCGGTTACTTGAACATCGTCTATGGTAAGACCATTTTGTTCCAGCATCTCCTGTAATAAAATATTGTGAGAAGAGCTTCGGTGCGGAATTGCAAATGTTTTTCCTTTTAAATCGGAAGCAGACTGAATGTTATTGCCTACAACAATCACATTACCGCTTGTATGACCAAGCGCAGCTGCTTTTAATCCTATATTTTGTGATTGCGCCTGCATTGCCAATTCAATCAGCACAGATGCACCGTCTACTTGACCAGAATTCAACGCATCCATCAGCTCCGGCCATGAACCGTATTTGACAAGTTCTACTTTAACATTGTCTGACTGGGAAAGTTCATATACAGGCAATGCATGTGTAATAGGTAAATATGCTATTTTTACTGTTTTTACATTTTCACTGTCGGAACCTCCTCCAGATGATATTCCGCATGCGGTTAATAATACAGTCATACTAGCCAACACCGCCGCAATCGGTATAATAAATTTCTTTCGTTTCATTTCTCATTCTTCTCCTAACGATACAGTCCAACCTAACGCTTTACGTTTTTCTTTGAAATCGGCTACCAGTTGGTTGGCAATTTTTACATGGTCAACATCTACAATCATTTCAGAACCCAATAGTTCCTTTGTGCCATGTGCCATAAATTCAGACACTTTTTCCGAACCCATGACAGGCGCATAAACGTTGTGATAAGAATTAATTCCCAATAATCTGAAAGACAGTGCCGCACAAATTCCCTTTTCATTGCTCCACTCAGGACTGGAAAAGGCATACGGCAGCTCTTTTATCGGAATATTTAAAGCTGCGGATATTCCGTTGAAAAAGGCAGACGCTCTTGCATTATCCAAACATTCGCCGAGATGCCAGACGGGAGGAATCTCTTTTAAAAACTCCCGCAGTGATTCGCCGGTCCACTCCAAAGCTTTCTCTGAGCAAAATCCCAGCTTCAGCAATGCAAATGACGCACAGCCGTTTGTAAGAATCAAAACGTTGTTTTTCAGCAGTATTTCAGCTGTCTCCACAATTTTCTTTTCGTAAATGACTCGTGGATTGCTGCAGCCTACCAAGTTCACAATGCCCAATATTTTTCCGTCTTTTAATGCCTGTGCTAAAGTTGCAAGCCCTTTTTCAAAATAGTGCTGTGCCCATTCCACGGAAAATCCCATTTCAGCGTCTACTTCATATTGAGGAATTTTAACGGGAATATCCCTTCTTTCCACAAAACTTTCAATACCGCGTTGTACAATTTTTTCTGCAATTTGATGAATTTCTCCTATATTGGAATGCTCATGGTCCAGTCCGTAGTGTTCCGCACCGGGCAGTCTTCCGGAATCGCTGGTGGTAACCACTGTTGTTCGGAAACATTTTGCTACTTCCATTATGGAAGGGAACACATCTTGCACATCTGCAACCCACAAATCCAAAGCGCCTGTTCCAAGCACCAATTCGGAACCAACTGCATTGGATAGCGGAATCACATTATCATAACGGTACATAGCAGACAAACCAGAGCAGCAGATGCCGTAAAACTGAATACCCAAAGCGCCTTTTTCTTTGGCCAGCCGCACCATTTTCTCGCTTCTTCCTACTTTTACAATTTCACTTACCAGCACGGGAGAATGTCCATGTACCGCAATATTGACATATCCCTTTTTCAAAGCACCCAAATTAATCTTAGAACGACTTCTGTGAGGCAAGCCATACAAGCTATCCATCGCAATAGAAGAACCGAGGCAAGAGGACCAAGCAAAAGATACGCCGGTTCTTAAAAATTGCTGCATTACATTTCTCCAGTCGCTGTCCGTGCCTGTTGTAGTTCTGTGTAAACTTTCAAACACTTCATGGGAAGGGCTGATTGGAATAATACCTAATTGTTCCCATGTTTCCACCCTTTCTTTCGGCGCGAAGGAATAAATGGTTTTGTGTTTATCCGGAACTGTTCGAGATAAATCTTCCAACAAAATATCTGCAACTTGTTCTGCAAGCTCATTGAGTGTTTTTCCTTCTGTCTCAATGCCAAAATTTTTACATACGGCATAAATTTTTTCTTTTCCTTCAATGGGAATCGGGGCTTTTCCTTGCGCTGCAAATTTTAATGCAAGCATACTTTCACGTCCGCGTGCTCCGTGGGCTGCTGTACCTGCTGCCACATGACGCAAAAGATTTCTGGCCGCAATTAAATCTGCGTCCGCGCCACACACGCCACGAGGGGATTTTTTTGTAATTTTGCAAGGTCCCATAAAGCAGTTTTCGCAGCAGGTACCTGCAATACCAAATGTACATTGAGGTTGTTGCGCATCAAAACGGTCAAACGTTGTTTCAAGCCCCATTTCTTCCATATGTAAAAGCATTTCTCTTACCGCAGGGTCAGGTGTTTGTTCGATGACATCTTGTTTGTTCGGGAATGTTTTTCTGTATTCCGCTACTGCTTTCATGTAGTCATCAATCCCTCCATGATGATGGTGATGACTATGTGTGTGTTGATCAGACATTCATTTTCACTCCTATTTACATACTATGTTAGTATGTTTATTGGTTGTTGTATATTTTACTACATAAAACATCATTTGTCTAATATCAATAACCTATAACTTGTTATAGGTTTTACCTAAAATCAGCCTGACAATATGCAAATATCCGAATGCACGTAAAAAATAAAAACCATACCAAACAAAATGTTCGGTATGGTTTTACCTTATATCATATAAAAATCGCTGCTGTCTATTTCATCCACCAAGTCAGCAATGGTAACACTCTCTATATATTCATCTACCACTCTGTACATTTCCTGCCAAACGCGCACCGTTTTACAAGCAGGAGACCGCTTGCACGGGTTGGGCTGCATCTCTAAACAAGATACGGGTGCCAAAGATTTTTCCGTCACTTTTAAAATACGCCCTACCGTAATATCCATTGGGTCAAGTGCTAACTTATACCCTCCGCCTTTTCCCCGCAATCCTTTGATAATTCCCGCTTTGCTCATCGTCACCATAATACTTTCAAGATATTTCTCTGAAATTTCCTGTCGTTTTGCAATATCCTTTAAAGGAATATATTCACCATTGTTATTTTCTGCAAGATCAACCATAACACGTAAGGCGTATCTTCCTCTTGTAGAAATCCACACGATAAATTCCTCCTGTCCCTGTAATAAACCTATTATGCAACAATGTTAATGGTATTTCAAGACATTTCGTATTCCCAATGATAAAAAATAAAAATAGAGATATATGCTTGTTTCATTTTCCCGCAATTTAGGACATATATTAAACAAAGAACAAAATTCTAAATGGGGTTGTGGTATGAAAAAAAGGGTATTCTTTTTTAATGCAATTATTCTTACGGCATCTTCGCTGGTAATGCGGGCCAGCAGTATTGGATATCGAACCTATTTGTCTTCTAAAATAGGAACTGCAGGTATGGGATTATACCAACTGGTTATGTCTGTTTTTATATTGGCTATTACGGTTTCCACTTCAGGAATCAGTTTAGCCGTTACGCGTATTGTAACAGATACCATTGCAAAAGGAGCGCCGTCCCAGGCAAAACGGGCAGTTCGCAAGTGTATTATCTTCGCACTTTTATTAAGCTTGCTTGCTATGATAGCCTTATACTTTTCATCTGATTACGTCGCAATCCATTGGCTGGGCGACCAACGTGTCGCACTCTCTCTGAAAATACTCGCTCCCGGCTTACCTCTCATGGCAACATGTTCTTGTTTAAAAGGATATTTTATTGCAATGCGTGGTGTTGCAAAAACCGCTTCGGGGGAACTTTTGGAACAATTTGTTACCATTATGGCAGTAGTTTGTCTGTTTACATTCGTGGCGCCGCAAGGGTTAGAGTATTCCTGTGCCGCAATTATGTTAGGCTCTACCCTAGGCGAGATTGCTTCTTGTACCTATACTTTTATCTTCTTTATAAAAGACAAAATAAAGGCAAAAGACACCCCCGGCAATCAATTTCAATATACCTTTCGGAAAGCATTGCAGGATATGTTCCATATAGAACTGCCCATCATGTTTGGTTCTACCCTGCGCAACGGACTTGTAACCATTGAAAACATACTCATCCCTATTGGATTTAAGAAACACGGTGCCAGTACAGAAACCTCATTGAGCAATTACGGTATGATTCACGGTATGGTAATGCCGCTGATTTTATTTCCTTCCGCATTTTTAATGGCCTTTTCTTCTTTGCTGGTGCCTGAAATGGCAGAAGCAAATGCAGTGGGCCATAAAAAAACAATCAGCAGGACCACTGCACGTTCCATGCAATTGACCCTGCTGTTTTCATTCTTTATTACTGCTTGTTTTATTGTATTTGCCGATGATTTTGGCCGCACCTTTTATCAAAGTGAAGAAGCGGGACGTCTGATTCGATTTTTGGCACCGCTGATTCCTTTGTTGTACCTTGATAGCGTGGTAGACGGCATTTTAAAAGGATTGGACCAGCAAATTGCCTCCATGCGATATAATTTTGCAGATTCCGGATTACGCGTCATACTGGTCTATTTTTTAATTCCGTTCACAGGTGTAAACGGCTATCTGGGTATTTTGTTTTTCAGCACGATTTTTAACGCTACATTGAGTATCCATCGTCTGCTGAAAGTATCTCAAGTAGAAATACAGTTTGTAGACTGGATTATAAAACCAATTTTATGCGGAGGCATTTCTGTTCTTTGCTTTTCGTTATTAAGACATTTACCGTTTATGAACGCAGTTCCTGTTTGGTGCTGTATGATACTGGAATTCACATTATCAGCCATTGGATATTACATTTTATTACGCGTGACACAATGCTTTAAAAAGGAAGACGTGACCTGTATCAAAGAGATTTTTCATTCCAAATCCGCTACTTAATACGATGTTGTTCCATCCATTGAACCACTTCTGCGCTTAATTCTTTTACGCAGCCGTCTTCAAAAGGAGAATCCAACTCAGAATCTTTGATTAATTGTACAAAACTTTTGGTGCCTGCAGCGCTTACAAATGCTAAATATTCATCAAACGCTTTTTTCCAGTCCCTATTTGATTTACTCCAGAATTCCAAAGCAACCGTTTGGGCCAAACAATAATCAATATAATAAAACGGATAACAATAAATATGATGCTGTTTTTGGAATCCTCCTCCGTCTTTGAAGAATGGAAGATTATCAAAATCCAGCCAAGGACGATATTTCTTCTCTAATTTCAGCCATAATTTTTTTCGTTCCTGCGGCGTTAATTTTGGATTTTCATATACTTCATGTTGAAACTCATCTACCAAACAACCATACGGAATAAAGTTAAGGGCAGACTCCAACTGAAATACACGGAATTTTTCAGCGTCATTTCCAAAAAACAACTCTGCCCAAGGGCGTGCCATCAGTTCCATGGTCATGGAATGTACTTCCGCTGTTTCCATTGTGGTACTTGCATTTTCACGAATCTCCATATTGCGGGCCTGATATGCCGCAAATGCATGACCTGCTTCATGTGTCAACACATCCACATCACCTGAGGTACCGTTAAAATTAGAAAAAATAAACGGAGACTGATAATCAGGCAGTTCTGTACAGTAACCGCCGCCTGCTTTATTTTGTTTGCTCTCCAAATCAAACAGTTCGTTTTCTCTCATAAAAGTAAAAAATTCTGATGTTTTGGGACTCATTTTATCATACATTTTTTGTGCCGCGGACACCAGTTCTTGTGTTCCACCATCTGGCTTTGGATTGCCGTCTGTAAAAGAAACACCCGTATCGTATAATTTTATCTCATCTACGCCAATTCGATGTGCCTGCAACTTACGAATAGTTACGGTCACGGGAACCAAATCTCGTATAACCTGTTCTCGGAACACTTTGACGTCGGAAGCTCTGTAACAGTTTCGTCCCAAACGGTCATATCCCAGCTGCACATAATTGGCATAGCCCAATTTACGCGCTTGTTCGTCTCTGTTTTTGACCAACTGATCATAAATTTCATCCAATTTTTGCGCATGCTCCTCAAAAAAGGCGGAGCATTTTTTCCAAGCTTCTTTTCTTACAGTTCTATCTAAATCCTGTAGATAAGTTGTTATGGTGGAAAGATTCAATTCTTTGCCGTCAAATTCAATTTTTGCAGATGCCAGCAGCTTTTGATATTCTGTGTTCAATTCATTTTCCTGCTGCAAAAGAGGGATAATTTCAGGTGAAAATGAGCGCAGTGCAACTTTGATATTTTCAAAAAATAAGGTACCTAGTTCTTTCTCCAACTCTTTTCTGAATCTGGAATCATACACTACTTGCAGAAAAGCTTGTTCATACTCCTGTATCACAGGAGATTTTTCGTTGTAGAACGCCTTTTCCTCTGCATAGAATTCATCTGCGGTATTAATGCTGTTATGAATGTACGCAAGCGTACTCATCGTTTGATACGCCTTCATAATGGATTCATGCTCCAAAATACATTTCATTTGCTCTTTGGCATTTTTGCAATTTGGAAACTGTTCCGTAATTTGTTTATAATGTTCTATCATTTCATCTACATCGGGACGCTGATACTCCATTTGAGAAAATTTCATCGTAGACCCTCCTATTATTACGATTGATTTGTACTGTTATTCTAGCATATATTCTTATAGTATTTGCAAACGAATCGTAAAACATTCCATTTTTAGTAAATGTAAAAACAAAAGACGAAAAGAACTGTCTGATTTGTTCCTTTCGTCTTTTCTTATTTATCAAATTGTTTTCTTCGTTCCGTAGACTGAATAAATAGTTTTTTGATACCTTCTTCATCTTCATCCGCTATTTTTTGCTTTAGATTTTCTAACTCGGCAACAAAATCGTCAATTTCCTGAACCAAATTCTTTTTATTTAAAAAGAACAGTTCACTCCACAATGTCTCATTTATCTTTGCAATACGGGTTAAATCTCTGAAAGAATCTCCCGTATATTCTTTTAAATGAGTATTATCACTTGTGTTCATCAAACTGACCGCTACTGCATGGGTTAATTGAGACACAAAGCCAATCATCTTATCGTGTTCCTGTGGAGTAATGATTGCAATATGATGAAACTCCAGCAACTCTGCCAATTCTTTTGCAAACGCGATACCTTTTTCCGTATTTTGTTCTGTTGGCGTTATAATAAAGTTTGCAGAGTGAAAAATAGCATCATCACTGTACTGCACGCCGCTTACTTCCTTACCGGCCATTGGATGGGAACCAATAAATTCTACATCTTTGCGCAGAAAATCTTGCACTACATCAACCACGTTGCATTTTACTCCGCATACATCTGTGATAATCGCACCTGATTTGAAATACTGCTGATTGCGGGCAATCCAGTCAATCATGGTATGAGGATATAGTCCAAAAATAATATAGTCTGCCTGATTGATGATTTCAGGGTCTTCCTGTATGGTTCCTTTATCAATGATGCCGTTTTCCAAAGCATAGTCAATGGTTCCCTGCCCTCTGCTGATGGCATATACCGTATAACCATGCTTTTTCAAACCTTTTGCATAACTTCCTCCAATAAGGCCTAAGCCTACAATTAAAATCACACTGTCTTTTGCTATCACGGCTCCAACACCTCAATTCTGCCGCCTATGGATTGTATATCCTCAAAAAAGTTTGGATAAGATTTATTGATACATTCTGCCCCATTGATGATAACAGGAGTTTCACTGCACAAAGCAGCCACTGTCATACTCATTACAATTCTATGGTCCGTATGTCCTGACAGCTCCTGTTCACAACAATAGGTTGGTTTTCCCTTGATAAAAATTTCATCTTCCGTCGTGGCAATATCGGCATGGAACTTTTTCAGTTCCTCTTCCATAGCGGCGATGCGGTCAGATTCTTTGTATCTCAAACGTGCCGCATGATAAATACACGTTGTACCTTTTGCGTACATTCCCAGCACGTTTAAAACAGGCCCCAAATCGGGACAATCCGCCAAATCAATTTCCGTAGCCGTCAGCTCACTTTTATGTACAAGATACCCTTCTTGTTTGGGCTCTATCTTGCAATTACAACCTTCCAGAATGGATAGAATCGCTTTATCTCCCTGTTTAGAGGAAGAAGTGACACCCTTACAATATAAATCATTTTGAATTGCTGCCAAAACGGCATAGAATGCCATTTGAGAATAGTCGCCTTCCACGGCGTAATCACAAGCTTGATAGGACTGATTGCCCGGAATATATAGTGTATGGTTGTCTTGAAATTCTGCTGTTACGCCAAAAGTTTTGAGCATTTGCAAGGTTAGTTCAATGTAAGAACGGGATTCAAACGGAGGCTTGATATGAATTATGGAATCCTGCTCCAAAAGCGGCAAAGCAAACAATAGGCCTGTGATGAATTGGGAGCTGATACTTCCATCAATTTCATAGGAACCTGCTTTTAGCGCACCCTGCACAATAAGCTGCTGTTCCGTTTGTTCAAAACGGTGTCCCTGCTGTTCAAACATTGTTTGATATACTCCCTGCGGACGCTTTAACAACCGATTTCTGCCCAAAAAAGTAATGGGCTGACCTGATAACGTAAACAACGGCACAAAAAAGCGCAGGGTAGAACCTGATTCATTGCAATCTACCTGTAACGGTTTTTGCGGCAAAGATTGTATGCCTTCTATCACAACGGTATCTTTCTCCATCATAATGGATGCACCCAATGCTCGCATACCTGCAATGGTAGCCAAAATATCGTCAGAATACGCAATATTTGAAATAACGCTTTTGCCTTTTGCCAAAGAGGCACACATTATCGCACGATGCGCCATACTTTTGGAAGGTGGTATTTGTATTTCTCCTGTACAAACAGAAGGATATACTTTTACTTTCATGAATCGTTCACTCCGTTTGAATCAAAAAGCTCATTTCTTTTTGGTGAAATGAGCTTTTTAGAATAAGGGATTACATATCCCTGCCAATTACATTTGCAATTTTCTTGCCTTTTTCGATTAAAGTCTTGAATGCATCGGGAGTCACAGATTGTGCGCCGTCAGACCATGCACATTCAGGATTGTCATGCACTTCGATAATCAAGCCGTCCGCACCCGCAGCAATTGCTGCCAATGACATGGATTCCACCAATTTTCTGTCACCCGTTGCGTGGGATGGGTCAATGATAATTGGCAAGTGTGTTTTGGATTTAATAATCGGAATTACGCTTAAATCCAAAGTATTTCTGGTGTAAGTTTCAAAGGTACGAATACCGCGTTCACACATAATGACATTTTCGTTACCGCCTGCCATAATGTATTCTGCCGCCATAATCCACTCTTCCATGGTATTGGCAAGACCGCGTTTTAGCAAAACAGGCTTTTTGCTTTTGCCCAAAGCTTTAAGCAAGTCAAAGTTTTGCATATTGCGTGCACCAACTTGAATTAGGTCAACATATTCCTCAAATTCATCCAATTTTTTCTCACTCATCAATTCACTGACAATTGGCATGTTGTATGCTTGTTTTGCTTTATACATGCATTTTAATCCTTCTAACCCCATGCCTTGGAAAGAATATGGAGAAGTTCTTGGTTTGTACGCACCGCCGCGCAGCATACAGCCGCCTGCCTCTTTTACTTCTTTTGCAATACGCATAACAGATTCCTCACCCTCAACGGAGCAAGGACCGCCAATCACAACTATTTTTTCTTTTCCGCCCACTTTAATACCGTCCACATCAATTACGGAATCCAATGGATGGAACAAACGGTTTGCTTTTTTATACGGTGCAGCAATTCTCTTTACATTGTCTACATAAGGATTTGCCGTAATCATTCTGTCGTCGATGACAGTGGTATCGCCAACAAGACCAAATACGTTGTAATTGGTACCTTGAATCATGGTAACTTTAACGCCTTTTGCTTCAATAGACTCCATCAGGTTTTTAATTTCCTGCTCAGGAGTATCTTTTTTCATGGTAATAATCATATACTATCTATCCTTTCAAAGCCGAATCTATCATTATGACTGCTGAGTCAATTTTTCTTTTAATACCCGCATGGCAGTGCGGTATCCTTCAATACCTTCTCCCATAACGGTATGAAAGCAAGCCTGACCTGCATAAGAAATTTGTCGAAAGTCTTCTCTCTCTTTTACATTGGAGATATGTATTTCCACTGCGGGCAAAGCCACTGCCTTCAGAGCGTCTAAAACAGCAACGCTTGTATGCGTATACGCTGCGGGATTGATGACAATGCCGTCCGCTTCATAATAAGCACGCTGAATTTCATCCACAAGCGTTCCTTCGTGATTACTTTGCAGTATTTCCACTTCTACCTGCAGTTCTTTTGCCGCTTGTTCCACCAATTGTACCAAGTCTGCATATGTAGTTTTGCCGTAAATAGCCGGCTCACGAATGCCGAGCATATTCAAATTAGGCCCATTGATGACAAAGAATTTCATGGTAGCCCTCCAAAATCGTATTCATGAGTTCGTCCAGTTCCTGCTGAGAAATCTCCATAGGATAATTATTTGGAACTCTCAAATCTCCGTATTTTGTATAAAGAGGATAACGTTCTTCATACAGTTTGGCAACCGCATCTGTATCTTTAGACAACGGACGGTCATCTGTTACAAGCAGATGTTCCAAGTCTCTGTCAATAAACATAACAACGCCGTTTTGCTTTAAATTCTGAATATTTTCTTCATTTTTAATCGCACCGCCGCCGGTTGCAATAATCAACCCATTTTGTTTGGAGAGTTCTTCTATGACATCATGTTCCCATTGGCGAAAATACGCTTCCCCATGTTGGGCAAACATCTCTTTGATGCTCATGCCTGAACGCTCTACAATCACAGCGTCTGTATCTACAAATGTTTTATCAATATACTTGCAAAGTGCTTTTCCTGTTAACGTTTTTCCGCTGCTGGGCATTCCGATTAGCACAATATTGGTTAGCTGTTTTAGCAATTCCAGCATAATTTGATGTATTTTATCATTTTCGATTTCTGTTGACAAAAAATGTTCCACTGCAAATTTTGCTTGCGCTACCAGCATCTCCAAACCATTGACTGCCTTCATGCCAAGCTGCTCCGCTTGCTGCAGCAATCTGGTTTTTAACGGATTATAGATTACATCCACAACCGCCTTACAGTTTGGAAAATTTGATAAATCCAACGGACTTTCCCCATTGTTGGGATACATTCCCTTAGGAGAAGCATTTACAATCACGTCTACGTCTTTGTGCCGGATACATTCTTCATATGTAACGGTATTTTCTTTTTTGGAACGGCTTACCACCAAGATTTCTTTTGCTCCCATATATTCCGCAACCGCTGTTACCGTTTTACAAGTGCCGCCGCTGCCGCATATCATCACTTTTTTATCTTTTAATGTAATACCGTGTGCGTTCAGGTTATATAAAAAACCGGCAAAATCCGTATTATAGCCAAAGAGTTTTCCGTCTCTGTTTACAATGGTATTGACAACCCCGATTCTTTTTGCTGAATCGTCCAGCACATCACAATATGGAATGACGTCTTGTTTATACGGAATGGTTACATTAATGGCTTTAAACTGTTTCGCTGTCATAAAAGCATCCAGTTCATCTTTTGCCAAGGGACAAAGTTCATAGGTATAGTCCGCCAGCTTCTCATGAATGATTTTTGAAAAGCTATGTCCTAATTTTTCTCCGATTAAGCCATATTCCATCATGACACGTCATTCCTTTCCTTGTTATCTTCATTGGGAGCCATCCACATATAGCCGTAACGGTCGGCAAACAAGTCCACCAATCCAATGGCAACCATACTGTCTACCACAACTCTTGCACGGTGAATGATAGCAGGGTCATGACGACCATGAATTTGCAGCTGTGCATTTTCTCTTTTTTGAATGTCAACTGTCTGCTGTGGTTGGTAAATGGAAGGGGTAGGTTTTACTGCCGTTTTTATCATAATGGGCATACCATTGCTGATACCGCCGTTGATACCACCATTATGATTGGTTGTGGTACAGACCTTGTCTTTCATCACAAACGGGTCGTTTGCCTGACTGCCAAACAAGTTAGCAAAGCCAAACCCTAACCCAAACTCCACACCTTTTACAGCAGGTATACTGAACAGAAGATGCGCCAGCACACTTTCAATCGAACCAAAAAACGGTTCCCCAATTCCCGCAGGCATATTGACAATTGCCGTTTCCAAAATACCTCCTACGGAATCGCCGTTGCTGTGCGCTTGTTCAATGACTTGTACCATTTCTTGTTCCACTTGACTGCTGATGGTTGGGAAATAGCTGTCATTTAGCTTATCCGCTTGTTTGAGCAATGCTTCCTCAGTAGTACCAAACGGTTCGTCTTCAACCCCTTTACAGGAAGCAATGTGCGTAGCGATTGTAATACCCTTCTGTTTT
>OAVD01000728.1_pt1 | contig 17256 bp, 18 predicted proteins | sample 1476351 | NCBI WGS metagenome assembly OAVD01 (sample SAMEA2580075, study PRJEB22360) | human gut metagenome | biome: human gut; feature: human-associated habitat; material: faeces | place: Denmark | collected 2008/2010 | reverse complement strand
GCCGACCACGCCCGCCGCGCGCACGCGCTCGCGGATCTCCTCGGCGCTCCAGGCCATTTCAGCAGCGTTGACGGCGGTACTCATAGCAGATCCTCCAGCAGTTCCTGAATCTCCCCGGCGCTGGCCGGGCGAGGATTGGTGCGTAGCGTCACGTCAGCCAGCGCGGCCTGCACCATTGCCGGAATACGCGCTGAATACTCGGAACGTCCCTCTTTCAGCGCGACCGCCAGTGACGGCAGCGCGCAGCGCTGCTTGAGCCGTTCGATTTGCTGGATCAGCGCATTGATCGCCGTCATATCGCTGGCGTCTGCCGGACAAAAGCCGCAGGCTTTGGCCAGCCGGGCGTAGCGTTTTGCGGCGCGCGGATGACCGGCGTTAAAGCGGATAACCGCGGTTAACAGCAGCGCGTTGGCCAGCCCGTGCGGCAGATGAAACTGCCCGCCAAGCTGGTGGGCGATGGCGTGGTTAAGCCCCAGCCCCGCCTGGCTGAACGCCATCCCGGCAAGCGTTGAGGCATTGTGCATTTTCCCGCGCGTCGCCACGCAGTCGCCTTTTTCCACCGCCGTGGGCAGATACTGAAACACCAGCCTGGCGGCTTTTTCCGCCAGCGCGTCGGTAAAGTCGCTGGCGTGCGGAGAGACCCACGCCTCCAGCGCGTGGGTCAGCACGTCCATGCCGGTGTTGGCCGTAATCTGCGGCGGCACGCTGACCACCAGATCCGGGTCAAGGATCGCCATATCGGGATAGAGCGCATTGTCGAACAGCGGATACTTGATGCCTTTATCCGGGTCGCTAATCACGCAGGCGCTGGTCACTTCCGAACCGGTACCGCTGGTGGTTGGTATCGCCACGCAGGTTTCGATATTGATGCCGCTCTGCTGGCTAAACCAGACGATAGCTTTCGCCGCGTCCATCGCCGAGCCGCCGCCGAAGCCGATGACCACCTGCGGCTGCAGGGCCTGCATTTGCGCAATGCCCTGCACCACGGTATGGATAGTGGGGTCCGGGGTTATCTCGCTAAAGACGCTGATGCGGTTATCTGCGGGCAACGCCTGACGCAGGGTTTCCAGCAGCGGCGAGCGCGCAAGAAAGCCATCGCAGATGATCCAGATGTGCTTGTGGGTAAAGCGCCTGAGCACCGCCAGGCTACCCTGACCGCTGTACAACCGCGTTTGTAGTGAGAAAGTCTTCATCGCGACCTCGGTTAGCGAATGGAAAAGCCGTTGGTCAGCACGCAGCGACGGGAGCGGGCAAAGGTGCGCGCCGAGGTTGTCCCTTCACCGGTCGGCGTGGCGATAGTAAAGGTGGTAAAGCCTTCGCCGCCGACGCCAATCCCGGCATAAGAGGGGCCGTTCTTAACGAATATCGAGGTTTGCAGAGTGCGGGCTGCGAGGTTCAGGCGCGAGACATTTTGCGAGTGCATAATGGCGGTATGATGCAGCCCCTCTTCAACCTTCAGCGCCAGCGCCAGCGCGCTATCGAAATCGCTGACTTTCACCACCGGCAGCATCGGCATCAGCTGCTCGCTGGTGACCCACGGATCGTCGGCGTTAACCAGCGCTATCAGCAGACGCGGCGCTTTCGCCGGAACGGCCATGCCGGCCGCTTCCAGCATGGCCGATGGGCTTTTGCCGACCAGTTTTTTATTCGCCAGGCCTTCAGGCAGGCAGGCGGCGCGGAGTTTGTCGGTGTCGGCAGGGCTCAGCAGCAGCGCGCCGAAGGTTTGCATTTGCTGCACCAGACGTTCGGCGACGCTCTCCACCACAATCAGGCTCTTCTCGGCAATGCAGGGCAGGTTGTAATCGAACGAGGCGCCGTTGATGATATCTTCCGCCGCTTTGACCAGATCCGCCGTTTCATCGACGATGCAGGGCGGGTTGCCCGCGCCGGCGCCGATCACTTTCTTACCGCTCTTCATGCCCATCGCCACAATGCCGGGGCCGCCGGTGATAGCGAGGACCGCAATGCGCGGATGGGCCATCATCTGCTGGGTGGCTTCAAACGTCGGTTCCGCCACGGTGACCACCAGATTGCGGATGCCGCAGCAGCGGAAGGCAATCTCTTCAATCATGCTAATCAGCTTCAGAGAGACCTTTTTTGCTCCCGGATGCGGGCTGAAATAGACGCTGTTGCCCGCCGCCAGCATGCTGATGCTGTTGTTGATGATGGTCTCCGTCGGGTTGGTGCTCGGCGCGACCGACCCGATAACGCCAAACGGCGAATACTCAAACAGCACCATGCCGCCGTCGCCGGTCAGCGCGGTGGTGGTGAGATCTTCCACGCCCGGCGTGTTGTCCAGCGCAGCCTTGTTTTTCAGTAGCTTATCTTCTTTGTTGCCCATCCCCGTTTCATTGGCGCTCTCTTCCGCCAGCGCGGCCAGGTGCGGCGTCAGCTCCTGACGGATTGCGCTGATGATGGCGCTGCGGGTTTTCAGCGGGCACTGCTGATAACGTAAGAACGCCTGGTGCGCGGCGTCGATAGCCTCGCTGACGGACTGAAAAATCCCTTTGCCCTGCGGCTGGACCGGCGTTTGCCCCGGGGTTAACTGTTCGCTAAGAATGGTGCGAATAAGGGTTTCGAGTTCGGAAGTATTCATTGATGAGTTCCCACGTTAATGGCCGCGATGGCGGCCAGTGCTATGTCCATGTCCTGCTCAACGCTGCCGCCGCTGATGCCAAGACCCCCGATTAATAAGCCGTCGCGCCATAGGGCGTAACCGCCGCCAAAGGTGACCACTTTTCCCTGTAAATGCGTTTCGAGGCCATAAAGCGCGGCGCCCGGCTGAACGGCGTCGCTCAGCTCATGGGTCGCCGTTTTCATCGCCACCGCGGTCCAGGCCTTTTTCGGCGCCAGCTCGCTGCTGACCAGCAGAGCGTCCGGCATCCGCCAGGTCACGGTTTCGGTGCCGTGCGCGTCAACGATGCTGATCACCACCGGCACCTTTAGCTGCTGCGCGCGCTCAACGGCGGCGCGGGTGAGCTGGTGCAGATCGTGGAATGAGAGGGCCACGGGCGTCGTCTCCTTGCTGCGGCTCGGCTGGCTGGCGGCCAGATAGCGGCGGCTCACTTCGCGGATGATGTTGTTCTGGTGCGCATCGCTATCTTCCGCGCGCGCCAGGGCGTACAGGCAGTCTGACAAGCGATTGATGTAGCGCATCAGCACCTGGCGCACGGTGACTTCCGCCGCCAGCTCAACCAGCCGGCGTTCGGCCCGGCGGGCCAGCGTGCGGGCAAAATGCAGGCGGCTCGCGGCTTCGCAGCGGCCGGGTAAAATAAAGCTGTGCAGCGGTTCGACGCGGGCCATGGCCCGATCGATAGCGGCTTCCAGAGCGGAAATATCTTCGCTGCTGATGTAGCGCTGTTTCGGCGACGGCCGTTCGCTGTCGCTGGCCAGTTCTGCGCTAAACCAGAAAATTTGCTGCTGGATAGCTTCGAGCAGGGCGCGGTGGTGTTTATCCGCGGCGGCGCAGGCGCACAGGCTCAGCGCGGCGTTCAGCTCATCCAGCGTGCCGTAGGCTTCAACCCGCGGGTGGGTTTTGCTCACCCGCTGGCCGGTAAAGAGTGAGGTGGTGCCAGCGTCGCCCGTTCGGGTATAAATCGCCATAGTCGCTCCTTAACGTGAAAGCGTATCGACAATGCCGACAACGGCGAGGTCGATGGCCTCGTTTGGCCCGGAAAAAACGTGCCTGGCGCTGGAGCCGCCGCTGAGCAGCACCAGCTCGCCAACCCCCGCGCCGACGGAATCCACGGCGACTTCATCGCCGGAGGTCGGCGAGGCGGGGAGCTCGCCATCGGCGCTGACCCGCCGCACCAGCAGCAGCTTTTTGCCGACCAGGGAAGGCGATTTTTGCGTGGAGACAACCGCGCCCGTGACTCGTGCCAGATGCATGATTTACTCCTGCTTAATGAGTTCAATATTCCGCGCCTGCGCCGCGTCGCGCGCCAGCGCGGTCACGAGGCATTTGCGGTGGATAACCAGGCGCCCCTGGCCCAGCGGCGCGACGTCGCGATAGCTCAGCACCGAACCCGCGTGCAGGATCAGCGGCACTCCGCGCTCGTCGGTGAAGTTCACCGGCAGGCGGGCCAGTTTTTTAACCGGGATAACCGGCAGCAGCTGGCGGTGCAGGGTGAGCTGTACGCGGAGGCCAAAAGCCAGCGCGTCGTGAATGTTGCGGGCCGCGGGATCGTCGGTTTCCGCCTGCGTCAGCTGGCCCAGCAGGGGCAGGTCGACGAGCAGAATGCGCAGCGACGCGTGCTGGCAGAACAGACTCCGGCAGTCGGCATCGCGCAATTGCGCCACGCTCAGCGTCGCCGTGCTATGGGCGCGACGCTGCAGCCGGGAGACAATCTCCCCCACGATGCGCTGCAGAACTTCGCCGTTCATCGCGGGCCTACCAGCCGGGCAAAGACCTGCGGGTTATCGGCGCCGGCGGCGTTGGCTTCATCGGTATCGATGTGCATTTCGAGGCGCATATCCGGCGAAACGCGAACCGCCACGTTGTTGAAGATCAGCCCGCGCGCGTCGCCTTCAATGGCCACCGAAACTCTGTCGCCGTGGGCGACCCGCAGGATCAGCGCATCGAGCGGCGACATATGAATATGCCGCTGCGCGACGATAACCCCTGACGCCAGCTCCAGCTCGCCAAAAGGGCTGACCAGGCGGATGCCCGGTGTCCCTTTCAGATCGCCGGACATCCTCAGCGGTGCCGCAACCCCCAGGGTTCGGGCATCGGTACGCGAGATTTCCACCTGGCTTACCGAGCGCAGCGGACCGAGCAGGCGCACATTTTTAAGCTGCCCCTTCGGCCCCACCAGGGTGACGGTTTGCTCCGCGGCGTACTGTCCCGGCTGCAGCAGCGCCTTTTTCTCGCTGATGGGATGGCCGGGGAACAGGCGTTCGTAATCCGCCGCCGACAGGTGGATATGACGATTTGAAACCCCCAGCGGGATGGGGCGTAGCCGCATCTCGTCGAGAACTTTGCTGACCGTTGATTCCAGAAGCTGTTTATCCATTACGCTTCACCTCGCTTGCCGGGATGAATGCAAAGCGAGCGCGGCTCACCCTTCTGGCGTGGACATTTTGGATCGAGGCACAGGTTGCAGCTGACCACGCCGTGTTGCTGGGGAAGCTCTTCTGCTGGCGCTGGCGAAACGACATCTGCCGTCCCTGACGCTTCAGGCTCAGGTTGCATGACGGAGGGCGGGGGAGCCTCCGCGCGCAGGATCCCTTCTCCGGGCCTGGCGATGACTTTGTGGGCCACCAGGCCGTTTCGCTGCCCGGCAAACTGTGCGCCGGTGGTGATGGCCGCCTGCACGGAGGCCACATCACCGGTAATTTTAATCACCGTCCAGCCTGAACCATTGGTCTTTTCGAGGGCGACCAGCGTGATAGAAGCGGATTTCGCCATGATATCGGCGCAGCTGATAGCCAGTGCCAGACCACAAACTTCAAGTAATCCCAGTGATTGCTTCACGCGGTGCTCCTTATTCGCCATCAATCAGGCTGATTTCGGTAAAATGGCCTCAACGTCGCTGTGCGGACGCGGGATCACGTGGCAGGATTTCACTTCGCCCACCGCGCTCGCCGCCGCGCTGCCCGCGTCTACCGCCGCTTTGACCGCGCCGACGTCGCCGCGCACCATCACGGTGACGAGGCCCGAGCCAATTTTTTCGTAGCCGACCAGCTGCACGTTGGCGGATTTCACCATCGCATCGGCGGCCTCAATGGCGCCCACTAACCCTTTTGTTTCAACCAGTCCCAGTGCGTTATTCATCCTGCTGTTCTCCTGTTGCTTCGCTATTCAGATCCCGGAAAGGGATCCCCTTGACCAGCCGTGCCGCGTTATTACCGGTGTTGCGATGGGCCTGACTGTCCTGATGATGCATCAGCGTAAAAAGCGGCGCCGATGCGGGTAAATTCTTGTAGTGCACGACCAGCGTATGGCGGTCGCAGGCGATGCCCACCAGCAGCGGCGAGCTGCGCGCCGCCTGCCAGGCGCTGTCCACGACCTCTCCGGCCGGGTGATGCTGGAGCCGGAAAGGGATACCTTCCTCTTCGATACCCAGCAGCACTTCGCGCCACAGGCCGTCGCAGCCGTCGATGACGGCGATCGCGATGGCCGGGGCGCTGTGATTACCGTTCATGCGCAAACTCCTTATGCCAGGAGAGAATCAGGCCGGTGGCCACCGCGTTTCGGGGGCCCTCGCTGCCGCGAATATTTCCCCGTCCGGCAACCAGGCGGTAGTGCGCCAGCGCATCGGTGACCAGCTGCGGGACTTCGAAATCCAGCGACGAACCGCCGACCAGCACCACGAACGGAATATCGCGAATGTTGCCGGTGGGGCTGACCTGACGCAGCGCGCGCAGGGCGTTGGTGACAAAGACCCGCTCTTTGGCGCTGCGGCGAATGGCGCGCACTTTTTCCAGCGCTAAATCGCCGGGCAGCGGCACCAGTTCGTCCGCTTTCACCACGCAGACGCGGGCGAACACGGCGGGCGGCAGCGGCGTGGAGAAGAACTGCACGCTGCCGTCCTCGTGGCGTAAATGGAACAGACTTTCCACCTTGGCCAGCGGGTACTTCTTGATCTCTTCCGCCAGATAGCGGTCTTCCAGCCCCAGCTCGCGGGCAATAATCATCGTCACCATGTCGCCTGCGCCGGCGAGGTGGGTGGCGATGATGTCGCCTTTGGGGTTGATGATGGAGGCATCGGTGGAGCCCGCGCCGAGGTCGAGGATCGCCAGCGGTCGGGTGGTGCCCGGCGTGGTCAGCGCCCCCAGGATGGCGGCTTTCGCCCCGGCAATATCGGCACGAGGACGGGGGGGCGGCTTCGGCCTCGGCGCCGCCAATCTGCACGTCGATATTGAGCTTCTGCTCGATTTCGCGGGCGATCATTGCCATCTGCAGGCGATCCGATTTCACCATCGAGGCGATGCCCACGGCCTGCTCCAGCGAGAACTCCCCGGCCAGACCGCCGGTGACGCTCACCGGCACCGAGGTATCAACGGCCAGCAGGTCCTGAATGAATATTTCGCTGCTCGGTTTGTTGGTCAGCTCGGCCATGGTCTGGCGCACGTGTTCCAGCATGCCGCCGATATTGGTGCCGGACTCGCCGGTGACGTTATCGAGCCTGCCGCAGCCGTCGACCGCTTTCATGATGGCCTCGGCGCCGGCGGCAACATCCACGCGCACGCTCCGGCCCTGGGCCAGCAGCTCAAGATTACCGGCGGGTATCGCCCGCGCTTTGACGTCGCCGGATGGCGTTTTGACCACCACGGCGGAACGGTTGCCAATCAGCGCCCGGGCCATCGGGACGATGTTCTTCGTCTCCTCGGGGCTGAGGTTAAAGACGGTGGCGATGCCGTAAGGGTTAGAGAGGGTTTCGATGACCTTCCCCGGCACGGCGACCTCAATCGCCGCCAGCATCCCCAGCGGAATGCGGTCGATGTACAGCACTTCGTCAACAATCGGCAGCGGTTTTTCCAGCCGGTTGCTGACCAGCACGCCATCGTCGCGCTGTAAAATGACGCCGGTAATCTGATACCCGGCGCGCAGGGAAGCGTTAATCACGCTGGCGATATCGGCAAAATCGAACGCCGACGACACCACCAGGATATAGGGCGCGTCCGCCGGGCGGGTTAGCAGCTCCTGCGGCGTAATGGTGATGCCTGTGCCAAGCCCCGCGCCGCCGGGCGTTTTCGGGTTATGGCCGATCATGGTCGATTCGGTGATGATGGTTTCGGTAATGGTTTCCATCGCCACATCGCCAATCACCGGCGTCGCTTCGTTGATGCGGATGAGCGAAATATCGCTGACGGCGATCCCGGCGCCTCTGGCGACGAGGGCGAGCGCCTCCTGAATCCCGAACACGTTACGCAACGTGCCTTTGATTCCGGTGGTTTCCGCCAGCGCGCTGTGGGTTATCGTCAGCGCGCCAGCCTCATCCAGGGTCGCCAGGGCGACTTCCGTTGATGAGTTGCCGATATCAATGCCAGCTATATATCGCATCACATACCCCTTTTCTCGTCGTACTTCAAACTGCCTTTTTGTTGGCTGCGTTCTTTCACCCGAATCACTTACTACAGTAAGCTCATCGGGGTTCACTCACTTGCCGCCTCAATGCATCTCGAATTACTTAGAGAAGTTAATCGTCGCCTTTGAGTTTTTTACGCTCGACGTACAGCGTGGCCGCTTCGCGAACGAAAGCGGCGCAAATCTTCGCCTGATAGCGGCTTTCGAGATCGTCGGCGATCGCCAGCAGCTCCTCTTTCGTCGAGCGATAGGGGCGGAGGGCGTTGTAGATTTCAAGAATGCGATCGTCCGGTACCGCGGTCAGCTCGGCGGCGCGCTCGAAGTTCATCGCCAGCCGGTCGCGGCCCGCGTCTTTGGCAATAGAGGCCTGTAAGCGCAGGGTTTCCGGGGTAATACGCATATCCTGGGCGGTGACTTTATTGCTCAGCACGTTTTCCAGCGTAAAGTCGTCCAGCGTTTTATTGGTGGCGGTTTTCACCCATTCCGGGTGCTTGTTCGCCAGCGGGTAGTCGCTGACCCTGGCGCTACGGGACGCGCCGCCAGCCGCCGGAGCCGCCGCAGGCGCCTCGCCCTGCAGGCTGTTCATGCGGCTCAATACGTCGCGTACCATCGATTCAATTGCGTCGGTATTCATGGAGTTATCCTTTATCAAAGCGCCACGCGCAGTTCCTGCGGGTTTTTGCCCGTCACCACGTACTTGGTCTCTTTAATGTGCAAAATGGCCGATTTCGCCTGGTACTTCGGCCGCGCCATCTGGTCATTCAGCGTCGGGACCGGCTGCGGCGATTCGCGTTTCGCATAGCGGGCGGCGTTTTTGCCGATCTGGCGATAGGTTTCCAGGGTCAGCAGCGGCGCCTGCGGGAACAGCTCCAGGTTAGAGAGCGGCGGCAGCCCCTGCTGGTGGATCACCGTGGTGCCTTTCGACTGGATGCCGATAGAGATGCCGGAGCCGCTCAGGCGATTGCCTTCAACGGCGACGAAGGCCACGTCGGAGGATTTAAAGCAGCGAATCACGCGCGCCTTAATGCCTTCTTCTTCAATACCGGCAATGACTTCGCGCAAAATGCTCTTATGCGGGATGCCGACGATATTAACGGTCTGCGCCAGGCCGAAAGCCGGGCCGACGGCGATAATCACTTCGTCCTGCTGGGTGCCCTGACGCGCTTCGCCCACTTCCGTCAGGAAGCCGTCGCCGGCGGGCGGCGTGGCCTGGGGCGCCGCGGAGGCCGCCGGCGCATTAAACGAGACCGGTTTATCGCTGCCCTTCATCTCGCTGAGCACGTCTTCAATTATCTGGCGCAGCAATTTTTCATTAATTTCCATTTCTCACCCCTTAATCAATCTCGTTGGGATCAAGAGCGCCAGGGATGTTTTTAATCTCTTCCCAGCGTTCGCCCTGCAGGCGATAGCCCGTTGCCGGACCGGCATAGTCGTTGACATCGTTGACGGCCGACAGTACCTGCCCGTCGCCGACGATAATCGCGGAGGTATGCAGGTAGTCCCCGGTCAGCTTGGCTTTCTGGATGTTGAGCATGTCCTGGGCCACGTCGGTGAATCCGCCCTGCGCCAGCGCTTTCACCACTTCCAGACCGTTGCGGTTTTTATTGATGATTTCCTGGGCGAACTTGATGTCTTCGACGATGTTGCGCTCCGGCATATCTTTCGAACCGTGGGCGTAGGTCGCGGCTTCAACTTCTTCATCGGTAATCGGCGGCAGCCCCATTCCGGCAAACACGGCCTGCAGCGCGCGGGCGGCTTTGTTACGGATGGCGATGACGTCCTCTTCGCGAACCGGACGCAAACCGCCGTCCACCTTCAGGTCGCGCTGGATGACGTTGTAGTCGTCAAAGTCTTCGGCATCTTCGTTGGAGCCGGCGAACATGTTGTCGTAGTTCGGCACCGCGGAATAACCGGAGGAGATAAAGTCGGTGCCCGGCAGGAACTGCATCAGCAGGCGCGCGGTACGACGCATATCGGAGTGGGTGAAGGTCTGGTCATTACTGGAGGCGCACTCCAGATCCAGCGACGAACAGATCAGGTTTTCCGCCAGCACCGCGCGAATGCCGGAAGGCACCGCAGACGGCACGCCGATGCAGCTTACGGAACCGTTTTGCAGACCCTGTACGCCCGCGGCTTTGGTGATGTAGATGCAGCGCGCTTCCAGATAAAGCATGGATTTGCCTTCGGCGTAGCCCATCTGCACTTCCGAGCCGGAGCCGGAGGTAAAGCGCATTTTCAGCCCGCGAGAGGCGTAGGACGAGGCGAGGAAGCCTTTCGACCACGGCGTGTCGTCGCCGTCGGTAAAGACCGGCTCGGTGCCGTAGACGGAGATGGTTTCGGCGTAGCAGGTGTGGCCCAGCATGCCGAGCTTCAGCTCGGTGGCTTCTTCCAGCGAGCACTGCGTCAGCACGCCCGGACGGCCTACCTGCGAGCCCACCAGCAGCGCGATGGCGTTGAACGGCGCATAGCGCGCTACCGCAACGGTGGTTTCCTGTTCGTCAAATCCGCGCCATGCCCCTTCGGCGGCGTCGGCGGCAATCTGTACCGGGTTATCTTTGACGTTGGTGACGTGCGCCTGCTGGGACGGGGTGCGGCGGGCGCGCATTTTCTGCATCGCCATCATCATCTCGACGACGTTCATATGCGAAACCACTTCGACAATTTTCGCCGGCGTCATCGCGGTGGTCAGCGGGACGATTTCGCTGCGTTTAACGTTCGGATCGCACAGCATGTTGGCCAGCTTGACCGAATCCATCGCCATCACTTCTTCGGCGCGGTTCAGGTTGATACCGTAGCGGGCGATAAAGTGGTCGATCAGGTCAAAATCGCTTACCGGTTTCCCGTCCAGCTCGGTCACCGCGCCGTTAACGATTTTAATCGACGGTTTTGGGTCGTTCGGGCTTTCCATCGCGATAAAGCCTTCTTCGATCCACTCCTTAACGAAGCCGTCCTGATTCACAGGGCGTTTCGCCAGTGCTTCAAATCTTTTCGATCTCATGAATCAGCCTCGTGGGTATCAGATGTAGGACGGGCGATCGTTTTTCGGTTCAGCACCGAGGGTCGCAAGGACGGTTTTGCCGATTTCGCGCGCGGAGGTGACCGCCTGGCGGACCGCGCCGGAGTCGCCGGAAATCACCAGAATGGCTTCGTTACTGAAGCTGGTGCCGTGCGCCGGAGAGCTATAGGCCACGACTTCCACGTTGGCTGACTTCAGGGCGGTATCGGCCATCAGCACGCCCACGGAGGCCGGTGCGCCGACGATGATGCCGCAGGCCCGGCCAATCGGCGCGCCGAAGGCTTTTTCCAGCGCGTAGCTGGCGCGAGCGGTGTACTGCAGCTCGATATGCCCGGCTTCGTTGCCGTAAACATCGCCAAAGGTGCGGTCGAGCTCTTTCAGCGCAACTTCAATCCCGCGCTTAACGTCGGAAACGTCGTTGCCGCCTAAAATAATCAACGAACCGTGGCCTGCACCGCCTTTGGTATCGCGCGGAAGCTCAATGCTGACCACTTCGGTGTTGGTGGCTTTCACCGCTTCGTCCGCCGCCATAATGTGCGGGCCTGCGCCGGTACGGGCGCCGAGAATGCCGATGGAGCGATAGCGCTTTTCAAGCTTCATCGCGTCCAGCAGGGCGGTATCGACGTTGGCGATAACCAGACCCAGGGTGTCGCCAATGGCGGTCCCGACAAATTCCGTTAAACTGCAGCTTTTTTCTGCCATAGCCGTCTCTCGTATTGGATGGTTTTCAGTAGGGATGGCCTGCTGTTCCGGCGTTGCCACGCGGGCAATCACCTGAGCCATGATCTGTTCCACCAGCTCATTGCTGCTCATTGGCTAATTCCCTTCGGTAAGATTTTTTCTACATCGGTGTGGGGGCGTGGGATGACGTGTACGGCTTTCACTTCACCCACGTTACGTGCGGCGGCGGCTCCCGCATCGGTGGCCGCTTTTACCGCGCCAACGTCGCCGCGTACGATGACGGTCACCAGTCCGGAGCCAATCTTTTCATAGCCCACTAACATCACATTGGCTGACTTAACCATTGCATCAGCGGCCTCTATGGCTGCGGTTAAGCCTTTGGTTTCTACCATTCCTAGTGCTTCTTGTTGCATAAAGACCTCGCATGGAGTGTTCCGATAGTTGGGACTATAAGAAGATGCGAGGAAAAAGAATGGCTGACTTGAATTTGATGGTGAAAAAATAGTGGGTATTGAATAATATAAAATTGCTAAACGTAAATTTAATTTATTGATTTTAATTGTTATTTTTATTTATGGTTATGTGATTATCTTGTTTTGTATATTCCATATTTACAAATTTGTTCATGACGAATTTAATTTTATCTGCTATGCGAGAAAAACTGATTTGTGATGTTTGTTGGAAAACGATGAGTTGGTTTTAGCAATATTTTTGCATGTCATGGCGATGGCGTAATTGCGAAATCCGCGCGTGAGCAATGCTATTTTGAGTTATTCAATGACAATAATTTGTTATTGATGCCCGAATTTTCCGGGGCCGCCGTCAGCAGGTTGCCAACAATTTGCGGAGCGGAGTTCATATAGTGGTGCCCGTTGTACTCTACTGCCAGCAGGAGGTTGGCTGGTCAGGACACGAACTCTGCTAAGAAGGTGTCACCATGAATGATTCGTTAAAAGCGCAATGTACCGCCGAGTTTCTGGGCACCGGGCTGTTTTTGTTTTTCGGCATCGGCTGCCTGAGCGCGTTAAAGGTGGCGGGAGCCAGCCTCGGACTGTGGGAGATATGCATTATCTGGGGTCTGGGGATCTCGCTTGCCGTCTATCTGACGTCGGGAATATCCGGCGGCCATCTCAACCCGGCGGTGACCGTTGCGTTATGGCTATTTGCCTGTTTTCCCGGGCGCAAAGTCTTCCCCTATATTGTCTCCCAGGTCGCGGGCGCCTTCGGCGGCGCGGTGCTGGCCTATGTGCTGTACAGCACTATGTTTACCGAGTTTGAATCCGCCCACCATATCGCTCGCGGCAGCGTTGAGAGCCTGCAGCTGGCGAGTATTTTCAGCACCTACCCGGCGGCCTCGCTGAGCATCTGGCATGCGGCGCTGGTCGAAGTGGTGATCACCTCCATGCTGATGGGGATGATTATGGCGCTGACCGACGACGGCAACGGGGTGCCGAAAGGGCCGCTGGCCCCGCTGCTGATTGGCCTGCTGGTGGCGGTGATTGGCGCGTCAACCGGGCCGCTGACCGGCTTTGCGATGAATCCGGCGCGTGATTTTGGGCCGAAGCTGTTTACGTGGATGGCGGGCTGGGGCGATATCGCGATGACCGGCGGAAGGGATATTCCGTACTTTATTGTGCCGATTATTGCGCCGCTGATCGGCGCCTGCCTCGGCGCGGCCATCTATCGTTATCTGATAGGAAATAACTTACCGTGTAATACCTGTAAATTAGAGGATTAATGCATCCGCTGAAATAGCGAAAAATTTTCATGAACCGGTATCACGAACTGGCCAAAAACGTCTCCCACGGATGGGAGACTTTTGCTATCGTAATATTCTTTTATCGTTGGCGGTAAATGATGATGAAAGGAAGTGAATATTAAAGAAATGTTTTATTTATAACAAAAAATTAACTGAGAGGTTTTATCATGATTTCTGCGAGCACACTGAACTCAGAACTCATTAATAAAATCGCACAGGATTTTGCGCAGGCCACCAGTCTGGCGGTTGTGGTTGTCAATATTCACGGTGATGAAATATCTGAACTGTTTAACTTCACCCCTTTCTGCCAGCTGATGCGCCAGCACCCTCAGCACAGCACCCGCTGCCGGATGAGCGACCGCTGCGGCGGCCTCGAGGCGTCAAAAACCGATCAGCTCTGTATCTACCGCTGCCACGCCGGGTTAACCGATTTTTCCATTCCTCTGGTTATCGCCGGGCACCTTGTGGGCTTCGTGCTATGCGGGCAGGTGCGCTTAAGCAACGATGTAGAACTGGTAGATATCCTCAACGTGGACGACGGCTGGCAGGCGGACCCCGAGCTGCTCAACGCGTTCCGCGACGTGCCGGAGATGGACTACTCCAGAGTGATTGCCTCCGCGGATTTACTGAAGCTGATCGTCGAGAACTGCCTGAAAAAGCAGCTCAACTTTGTGGTGATTAAAGATAATCCCCAGCAGCCGGAACCCACGCGCGCCAGCCGGGTCGCCAGCCCTCACGACAGCAAAATGAAGAAAGCGCTGCGCTACATTGACGCCCATTTATCCGACGAGCTTCGCCTGGAAGACGTCGCCGCCCACGTTTATCTCAGCCCCTATTACTTCAGTAAGCTATTTAAAAAATATCAGGGTATCGGTTTTAACGCGTGGGTGAACCATCAGCGGATGGTGAGCGCCAAAGAGCTGCTTTGCCACAGCGACTGGAGCATCGCCAGCATTGCGCGGAATTTAGGATTTTCGCAAACCAGCTATTTTTGCAAAGTTTTTCGCCAGGCTTATCAGGTCACTCCGCAGGCCTATCGCCAGCAAATTAACGCCAGATCACAAACTGAGTCATTTTAAATGACAATATTTTGTTATTGCCGATTTTTGATATGCCCTTGTATCTGGCTCATTCTAAAATGAAAATATCTCATTCAGAGCAATAAATTGTCATAGCGCAACAAAATAATAATGAGAGAACGATAAGCTGCACCAGTTTTTATTTATTTGATGGGATAGAGTGATATCTGAAATGGCTTTCAGCGCGCCATCGGCGTAATGAAACGGCCTTGGTAATTAAAAATTAAACACGACGGGAGCCATCCAGCTTCCGTAAGATATTCCGGAAATCATGCGAGCCGGGCAGTCCCGCTCGAATCATGACGGACTAAACCGACAGGCGCCAGGGAAGGGGGTGTGAATCCCCCGCAGCCCCCGCTGCTGTGATGCTGACGAACCCATATTTAGCCACTGATCTGCTTAGCGGATTGGGAAGGATGGGAGAGGACGACGCTAAGCCAGAAGACCTGCCTGTCGTTAATAATCAACAACTTCGGTGGGAAGTGGGTTGCTCAGATGCGTACAGTCGAAAGACTGGGAATGCACGCAGCCCTACCACCCGGCACAGGATCGGGGTATGGCAGCCAGGCAGCACGCATTTATTCTCGCAGGTACCGGCAGCGGTTGTGGTAAAACCACCGTTACGCTTGGTCTGCTCAGCCTGTTGAAGCAGCGCGGTATGCGGGTTCAGCCCTGCAAAGTCGGCCCGGACTACCTCGATACCGGCTGGCACACCGCCGTCAGCGGCGTCGCTTCCCGCAACCTCGACAGCTTTATGCTCCCGGAACCGGTGCTCAATGCGCTGTTTTGCGAACGGATGCAGCGGACGGATATCGCGGTCATTGAGGGCGTGATGGGGCTGTATGACGGCTTCGGTACCGACCCTGACTACTGCAGCACCGCCGCGATGGCTAAACAGCTCGGCTGTCCGGTCATTTTGCTGGTAGATGGCAAAGCGGTTTCCACCTCCATCGCCGCCACGGTGATGGGATTTCAACACTTCGACCCCAGCCTGAATATCGCCGGCGTTATCGTCAATCGCGTCAACAGCGAATCCCATTATCAGCTTCTCAAAGGCGCCATTGAACGCTATTGCGGGCTGCCGGTGCTCGGCTACGTACCGCGCGTGGAAGGGGTGGCGTTACCCGAACGCCATCTGGGGCTGGTCACCGCCCGCGAGTCGCTGGTCAATCAGCAGCCGTGGCGCGATTTTGCCCAAACGCTGGCGCAAACGCTGGATATTGAACGGCTCCTGGCTCTTAGCCAGCTCACCGCCCTACCCGCCGGGGAGTGGCCCCCGCTGCCGTCGCCCGACGCCGGCGCGGGCCTGACGCTGGCGCTGGCCGACGACGAAGCCTTCAACTTTTACTACCCGGATAACCTTACGCTGCTTGAACGCTGCGGGGTGAATATCGTGCGCTTCAGTCCGCTGCGCGATAGCGAGCTTCCGCCGTGCCAGATGATTTGGCTCGGCGGCGGCTATCCGGAAATTCATGCCGCCGGGCTGGCGGCCAATACGTCGATGCTGGCGCAGCTGCGGGAGGCGCACCGGCGCGGGGTGGCGATTTACGCCGAGTGCGGCGGTTTGATGTATCTCGGCAGCACCCTTGAAGACGCCAGCGGCGACATCTATCCAATGGCCAATCTGATTCCCGGCCACAGCAAGATGGGCAAACGGCTTACCCGCTTTGGCTACTGCGAGGCGCGGGCGATGCGGCAAACGCTGCTGGCGGCGCCCGGCGAAACCCTACGCGGGCATGAGTTTCACTACTCGGATTTTACCCCTGAGATCCCGGCGGTCCTGGCCTGCCGCAAAGTCCGCGACGGTATGACCCTTCAGCAGTGGTCGGGCGGCTGGCAGGTGGGCAACACGTTCGCCAGCTATCTGCACCTGCACTTTGCGCAGCGTCCCATCATGCTCAGCCACTGGCTGGCTGCGGCAAGGAGCGCGCTATGACGCTGCTGGCATGGGGCGTTGCCTGGCTCCTCGATTTTATCATCGGCGATCCGCAGAGCTGGCCGCATCCGGTGCGCTGGATTGGCAACCTGATCGCCGCCGTTCAGCGCGGCGTGCGCCGCTATTGCCGCAGCGATGTCGCCCTGCGCGTCGGCGGCGCCGTGATGTGGCTGGTGGTGGTCGGGCTAACGTGGAGCCTCTGCTGGGGCGTGCTGGCGCTGGCGCGGACGATTCATCCGTGGCTTTGCTGGCTGGTTGAGGTATGGATGATTTTCACCGTGCTGGCCGGACGCTGCCTGGCGCAGTCGGCGCGGGACGTCGAGCGCCCGCTGCGCGCGGGGGATCTGGCGGAGAGCCGTATCAAGCTGTCGTGGATCGTTGGGCGCGACACGTCGCAGCTTGCGCCGCAGCAGATTAATCGCGCGGTGGTGGAAACCGTCGCGGAGAACACCGTCGACGGCATTATCGCGCCGCTCTTCTTCCTGCTGCTGGGAGGCGCGCCGCTGGCGATGGCCTATAAAGCGGTCAACACCCTGGATTCGATGGTCGGCTATAAGCATGAAAAATATCGGGCCATCGGCATGGTCAGCGCCCGCCTCGATGATGTCGCCAACTTTATCCCCGCCCGCCTGAGCTGGCTGCTTATCAGCCTCGCGGCTCTCCTCTGCGGTGAAGCGGGCGGCCGCGCGCTGCGCATCGGCTGGCGCGACCGCTACAACCACAGCAGCCCGAACTGCGGCTGGTCGGAAGCGGCGG
>OAVD01000722.1_pt1 | contig 17470 bp, 20 predicted proteins | sample 1476351 | NCBI WGS metagenome assembly OAVD01 (sample SAMEA2580075, study PRJEB22360) | human gut metagenome | biome: human gut; feature: human-associated habitat; material: faeces | place: Denmark | collected 2008/2010 | reverse complement strand
TCTCCGCACCACGGATATTTGTTTCAAAATATGCAGGATCGGGATGACCGGGAGTACGATGAACGGCGGCGAAGTTAAAAATCACATCCTCAGGAGTGATATTTACTTTTTCCAACTCTATCGTCTGGCGTACATCACAATAGATGAATGTGGCTGCATGTTCCTCCCCTTTTCTTAAAGCCGGTTTATAATTTTTTACTGTCGGTAATGGAGTACCCGGCTCTATAATATCCAAGTTGTAAATTTTAGCTGCGGGGTGCACTTCGTGCAAAAGACTGGCGAGGTGGGTACCGATGAAACCGGTACCACCAAAAATAAAATAAGACATATATTACAATTTCAAATTATTTATTTACTAATCAAAAGTTCAAAACTTACACCAGCCATTCTACAAGACTTCAATGTTTTCAAAGAAGGATTTACCAAATAATTATAATCCTTATTTTCACATAATAATGGCAAATCATCATAATGATCTGTCATTAAAACACTTATCTTTATATCTCTGTCTTTTAAAAAATTTAAAGTCTTATTTTTCTTCATATCCCTTACATTCTCATACCAGTCCCCTTCCTTATCCACAGGAACAGAAGATGCACAAAAACCATCAAATCCTAAACGTTCTGAAATAATCCGCACATAATTTTCAGGTGCAGCTGTAGAAAGGCATATATAGTACCCCTGTTCTTTTTTAGCCTCAAGAATATTCCGAACACTGACATTTATATCATTCATCAGCCAATCTACAAATAATTCAAGACGTTGAGAATTCATAAAAAAACAAGTCTTTACCAATATATGATACTTCATCTTCTCGTGCGTAATGCAACGACATTTTCTCAAAGTCGCCCAATAAAACAACGTTATGACAATGTCAAATCGACACACTAAAGCTGCTTCTTTAATTATGAATACAATATATTTCTGAAATGTATTTGTATTCATTAAACTACCATCTAAATCAACGACAAGTCCTTTTCTCATTTTTTCATCTTCACATCGTTAGACCATGGAAAACGCACCAGTACCCTATCGTGAAATAGAAAATAGTCGGCATCAACTATTGGATTAGGGGTAGTGACAGTAATAACTGCAATCTTCACTACTATATTTGCATAGTGCTTTTCTAAATATTCTTTTAACAAATGTAGAGTTGCCCCTGAATCTATTGCATCATCTATCAATAAAACATTTTTCAATTCAGACTTTAATAAAGAATCTACATCTTGGGGAAAGCTAATAACTCCTTCACGTTTCGGATTTTTCCTTTTTGCTTTCTGCTCTAAAATAACAGCCTCCAGCATACGCATCCAATCAAGAAGAAAAATAGGAGAATATTTAAAAATTTGTCTTATGATACTTTTCTCTTTTGTTTTGGTGTTTGTCCTTTGTATTCTTGTTTCTATATACAATCGCTTTTTAGTATGCGGTAAGGAACTAAAGACTTCTTTTCCTACATATCCTCCACCTGTTAATACCCCTATAACCAAATCCGGATTATAATCCTTACTAATCTTTTGAGCCAACAAACGACAAGATTCGGCAAAAGCCGAACCTAACAGAGATACCACTTTCATAAATAAGAGCAATATTAATTAAAAATCAGAACGATGAAAGAAAAGAATTTTAGAGCACCCTCTTCAAAGAATGCCAAAAAATATAATTACGATATTGAAATTTAAAACGCCATGAATATTGACTTTTTTGTGTTGTCGGTGAAGCATTGTCACCATGCCTTCTATATAATATTAATTCATCATCCAATAATCTCCCTTTATATTTCAGATGTAAAACAGACGCAATCCACATATCATGCCATAATATCTCTTTGGGAAATGGTAAAATATCCTTCAGACATTCCCTTCTAAAAGCCATGCAACATCCCAAATACCCCATTTTCCATAAATTATGCCAATAGCCATAACGTGTTCTGCGTAAAGAAAAATAGTCCTTGCCACTTAATACACCGTGTTCGTCTACAATAAATGCATTATGAGATATAAAATCATATTCTTGTAAGCAAGACAGACATTTTTCTTTTTTATTTGATAGCCAAATATCATCCTGATCTGAAAGAAAAATATAATCGCCAGAAGCATGCTTTATGGCATTTTCGAAATTAGAGACAACCCCATGAGGTGCAGAATGATGATAGATCTTAATTCTTGAATCATTCAATGAAGCAAGAATTTCAAGTGTATTATCCTTACTTCCATCATCTGATATAATTAATTCATCTTCCAGACCTAACTGATTAAGAATGGATACAGCTTGCTGTTTTATAAAAATTGCTCCATTATACGAAGCCATGCACACAGAAATCATTTTCTTAACACATAATTAGTTATATAAACTTTTATAAAAGACAAAGAATGTGTTTGCCACACTAAATGAATAGTCCGTTTCACTGTAACAAAAAAATATGAAAAACAATCCCTTAAATGTTCACGCTTACAGGCTAAGGCACAACGCAAAAAAACTTTATATCTTATCATTAATTTATCAGCATTCCTTTCTTCAATGGAAAAATCCTGCAAACAGATAATTTCTTTGATTGTATAAAATGTAGGATATAATTTCCTAAACTTTTCCATAAACCGTATGTCAGAAAAATCCAAAACAACTTCCTCGTCATAACATCCTGCTTCATAAAAAGCAGTTACATTAACCATTATTCCGCTGTTAATGGGTGATGCTTCTTTAAAATTCAACAGACCACACTTCATAACGCGAGAAGGGCGGGAACCTTTACATACATAATGTGTTGGTGAGATATAACGTCCATCTGAAATTTGATGAACAGGAGCAAACATCTTTATATCTGGGAATTCATTTATTGCCTTAATGTAATATTCAATGGCTCCCTTCTGAAATGTTGTGTCTTGATCTAGCAGCAACAGCCAGTCAAAACGATTACAACGGGCATATTGAGCCGCTTTATTGTAGGCTACGGACAGCCCTCCATTTTGAGAATCATGTATATAAACTATATTCTCTCCATGCACCTCTTGAGAAATGGGAGAATTATCATATACAAAAATAGTCTCTTCATTGTTCTGCAATAACGACTGATAAGATTTCGAATTCTCCAACTTACATTTATATAGAACAATAACGCAAAGGATTTTCATTGACCAAATAAATATTTTGAGAAAGTTTGTTTTTTACTTAGTATATAGGTCACTATTACTGAAGCTACGACAATAATAGTAGCAACAAGTATAATAATAGTTGCACGAGGAATAGGAAATCCAATGACTAAGTCAGAGAGTAAAGTTATCAAATAAGCATGAATCAAATAGACACCTATTGAATTTCGTCCCAAGAATTGAAGAATAATCATTATTAGATTATTATATATGGACTTTATCAAACAATATAAAGCACAAGAAGCAATTATACCTATAATAACTCTATAAATAAAACAATATGCATCATATAAATAATTATCTCTATAGACATACAATAACTTAAACCGAGAATAATCATGGGACATACCTCCACTCCACTCTGAAAATAATATTAAATATGCCGACACAAAGATTACAGTAATAACCATTTTATTCTTCCATAATTGTTTGTCAAACTTTTCCATGAATTCATGTTTGCGCATTATCATCCCAATAGCAAAAAATGGATACATATATACAATATTCCACAAGCTGCAGAACGGAACCAACAGCAGTAGAAGAAAAAGAATAATATGTGAAAAGTAGAATTTACGAGTCAAGTGATAGCATATACCATAACTCACAGAGCAAACAAAGAGACATTTCAAATACCAATATTCATTGAGTATAAAAGCAAAGTTTACAGATAATATGAAACATGATAATAGAGTCCCAGCTATTGAAGGAACTATTAATCTTTTAAATTTTTGATCAATTATTTCTATTATAGTCTTTTTACATATAGATATGGATAGATAACCACTTAGCAACATAAACAAAGGCATGTGAAATGAATAAATAAATTTATAGATAAATCCATCTTTCATAAAAGAGGGTAAAAGGAATAAATCACAATGACCAATTACTACTTTAGTATATCTAATATCATGTTCCTTTGACATTTCTTTTCCATAAATTGCTTTTTCTTATAGCTAGATACATTTTTTTCTTAATAGATATATAAACATCAATTGGGGAACAAGTCCCATATAAACCAACATATTATCGAACAGGCTAAAGAATGTAAGGATAGTCAACACAACATACATTGGTACCCGAAAAGCACTATTTTTTGGTACTACCTTTTGCATTGCAAATACATAAAAAAGTATGAAACCAAAAACAATAATCATACCATACCATTTCCAAATTAAATAAGAGTCAAAATAAGTACTTCCTACAACCATAGTTGGATCCACATAATAATTTGATTTATCTTGAGGTTCCGATACATTAAGACGTTTACTGATGAACATTGGACATATCTCATTTACTATAAGTGGTATAATCCCAAAAGATTCATCCTTAAAATTCTTCTTTTGATTTATTGCATTCTGAAGATTTCCTAAAGGGGATGTAGTATAAACATAGCTCCAAAAAAATTCCTTAGGAATAAATGACTCTTCAAATTTCTGAGAAGCACCTCCCCATCGTAAAATTAGTTTTCCTTCAGGATCATTCATCCTAAGGTTCCCCATCTGACCAAATAAAAACAAAACAATGAGAGATGTCGGTATTAAAAAAAACAGAGCTTTTATAGCCTTTCTCCCGGACATAAGATATAACAAAAACAGTCCGAATATCATATAAAGTGCTGATCCTCTACTCATAAATAACAACGGACCGGTAAAGTTTATCAGCATAGGTTTAAGAAAGCAATTCTTCCCTCCTCCCTGAGAAAAATAGCAATAAGACGAGAAATAAAACAACAAAAGCAAACCATTAAGAACAAATATATGTACAAAAGGCATCGCAAAGTCCATATACAAACGACTATCTGCATTTCCTCTTAAATATGACAGTAAAGGTATGGTTTGGAAGTGTGCAAATTCAATAAACAAAAAAAATAGACTCTTTTTGTCTGCTTCATAACCCACTTATAATAAGTCTGTGGATTGACCAATGCCTTATATTCGAATCTTTTCTTTTTATGAGTCATTATCGCCAAAACAAGAGATAACAAACAAGTCCCTAATAGAAAAACAAGAAGTTCTAAAGATATCGGAGGATATTTATCAGACCAATTCAATAAATATAAGAATATTACAATAAACCAAGATACAGCATACATGAACAATGGATTACATATAATCCTATTACTACTGGAAATTGTTATGTCCAAATTTTTCTTATTCTTGCTTATAAAACAAGTGTGGCCTTTCATACATTTACAAATAATTTCTTCAGTGCTATTTTAATTAAATATAAACAACGAATGCATCTTCCAATATAATAAGCAAAAGCACCTACTGAATTAAGCAATAAATTGCAATAATCTTTCCGAAAAGCTTCGTCACAATTATTTGCACTAAATCCCGTCATATCATAAAGTGTTATCACCTCATTAATATATACAAATTTCACTTTTTCTTTCAACAAAATCAAATTATAAGCATAATCTGCGTATACTCTATACTGAGTATTATATACATATTTTATATAAACTTGCCTTGGATAAAAAATAGCTTGATGTGATATATTTGTAGTAGCCCATTTTATTTTATTGAATTTACCTAAATATTTTTTCCCAACACCTTTAAATATAACATTCCCATAATATATCACATTCATTTCTTTTATTTTTGCTACGATATTTTTAATCACATCTGTAGTATAAAACAAGTCATCAGCCCCTATGAAAATTAAAAAATCTCCTGTAGATATTCCCATTCCTTTATTCATTGCATCATAAATCCCCTTATCTGGCTCACTCACCCAATAAGTGATTCTATCCGCATACTTTTTTATTACATCCACTGTTCCGTCCGTACTTTCTCCATTAATGATGACATACTCAATATTCGGATAAGTCTGATTAATAACGGAAAGAATCGTTTGTTCAATAGTCGAAACGGCATTATAAGACACCGTCACAACCGAAATTAAAGGATTATTTTCCATTTATATATCTTATTATTTTACAAGGATTTCCGGCAGCAATACAGTCTGCTGGAATAGATTTTACGACCACACTCCCACTGCCTATAATACTACGCGCTCCAATAGTCACACCTTTCAATATGATACACCGGGTTCCAATAAGTACATCATCTTCTATTACAATGGGAGCAGTAGCAGCGGAAAGACCATCCATGCCAAATCCATCCGCATTCTTCTCACGTAAGCGACGAACCATATAATCCAAACTGTGTGCATCTGTATCCATGATGATACAGTCGCCCCCAATTTTAACATAGTTTCCAATCGTAATACTCGTATTCGCCCAAAGACAAGCAGAGGACATTCCCGTATCATTACCAATAGTAATTATCGAATGTGGGTAAACCGTATACATACACCCTTTGATATTCCGACACAGCGGATTGAATGATTCTCCGCTAGTATACATGAAGTTATCCCCAACTATAATCCTACTTCCACGGCATTTCATCAAGTACAGATTGTTGTACACCTGCATATTCTGTCCGAACTTCACATCATTCAACCAAAACTTTAGGCGGTTAAAACGGATGTAGAATATCATGCGAAAACGGCGCGAGATATGAAAAGATTTTGCGAAGAGCTGTTTGAATGTCATAAACGTTTTTATACCTGTTTGGGATAGTCTAATTCTAATCCCCCAGTTCTTTAAATTTGTAGGGCACAAACTTATCAAACAAATTATAGCCGATTCAGATAAAATGACAATAGTTCGTAAGCACTCAATTTAGTGCCCTCCCCTTTGGAAGGAACTTTGTTCTTAACACAAAATGACTGGAGAGATTCTCCATGAGGTAAACCCTCCGTTTGGTACTGAAAGTAAAACCTTTCTAAATCTTCACTGCTATACATAATTTTTGAATTTTGTCTCGTTGCGAAGATATTTATTTCGCTAAAGAGCCTTTTTTTTGACGACTTACAATTCTTTTATTTTTTTGCTGGAACTCCTGCATATACACAGTTGGGCTCAGTACTCTGCGTCACTAAAGCCCCTGCACCAATAATACAGCCTCTAGCTATTGTTACACCGGCATAATAGTTACACCCGCACCAATCCAACAGCCATCCTCAATTCTGATAGGTTGGCTTGTTCCATTTCCAGCTCTTTGCTCACTCGAACCCATCTCATGAGTTGCATTGATAAAAGTTGTTTTGAAGCCTACAGCTACATTTTTGCCTATTACGATGTCATCACTTAAATCAAGGAAACATGAGTAATTGATAAATGAACCTTGTCCCAAGAATAATCGTCCTTTAGAAACTCCTAAAAAACAGTCAGGAAAAACATTACCTTTCAATTTATGTCCTAATATGCTGTATATAAACATTCTAAAACGGGGGGGGTAATATATTTATTCGCGATATCATTTTGAAGTATATTGCGTATATGATGCTTAAACCGCTTACACTTCTTGTTTAACAATCTACTTATTCCTTTCATCAGTCTTTATTAATATAATAGTCAAAATACATGTCTACAATATGGCTCCAAGAGGATTCACAGTTTAGTCGAATATCTTTTACTCCATTGCACATATGTATATACAAATCAGTATCATCATATGACTCTTTTATTGCATCGGCTATTTCTTCAGCATTGTTTATATCAGTTAAAAGACCAGTTTCTCTATTAGTAATAGTAGTCACAAAGGCTGGTACTTTGGTTGCAATAATAGGCTTGTCAAAATTAAATACAGTTTGTGTAATTCCAGTTTGTGAAGAAGAGTAATAGGGGCAAACAACCACATGGCATGCTCTAATAAGAGTGGAAATTTCCGCATTTTCTATCCATCGGTTGATAACGACAAAAGAGTCATCCTTCTTTATCTTATCCATACAAGGTACATTACCTCCACCTGCAATTACAATCTTTTGATTAAAGCCTAGTTGTTTCAAACGATTAGCAGCTCTGAATAAAACATCTAATCCCTTATAATCTACAATGAAGCCATAAAACAAGACGAAATCCGTCAGACCTCTTAACTCGGTTATCGACACGTCTTTGTATTCTAAATATCCAGTAAATAAAGAAAATGGAATAACTGAATAAAAGATACTATTGATTCCGGAAAGCCTTAATAAGTCATTCTTTGACTTTTCTGAAAACACATTAATAGGAATATGATTCTTTATTAAGAATTGAGTTTCCGTATTCAACCTATCTCCTATACTATGATTAACACAAACTTCATGCATAGAATGCACGACATTAGCACCATGCAATTTTAATCGATAAGAAAGATAAGTTGTAGTCGAACATTGCCCTATAATATTAATAAAATTATATTCGTTACAGGCTACTTTAGAAACTAGTCTATTCAAAAAAGTCCAAGTTATGGGATTTAGAATCTTTTTCAGCCCTTTCTCGTACAGGTTCAATGAAGATACCTGATACATACGAAAATTTCCCCTTTTCCCATAGACAATAAATCGACGCAAGCCGTCGTAATCAAATGATTTAACTTGTTTAACAGAATACCAAGCCACTCTTATGGGTAAATCAAACGTTTCAAAAGAAGACGTATTTCTTCTTCCCAATATCAAGTGATAAAAATCAACAACATATTCTTGTTTAAGAAAAGCCTCTATTAAAGAGGTTGTGGATCCCCCAAAAGCATTACCTATAATTGCTATTCGCTTCATAAATCGTTTATTTCAGCTTTCCCAAACAAAATAATCTGCTCCATTTCCATTTTTCGCAAAGACATATCAATCCCCAACTGGCAGCAGTCATAAGTGCAACAACAATTAGAACTCCGCACCATCGCAAGATCTCCGTGCTATAAAAGAACTGATAGAATACAGAATTATAGAAATAATCAAGAATGATATCGTTACGGAATGGGCGCAACATCATCGCGTGAAAAATATAAAAGGAAAGTGTATAGCTACCCATCCAGCTAAAGAGCGTATAGCGGGTATCATAATTACAAAATATACCTATCATACCGAAACAAAGTACAATGGCTAATATCTGACGTTCTGCCCAAAGAAAAAGATACCCTTTAGAAAGTAGCTGACTAAATCCTGAGTGATAAAAACTGCTCTCCTTGATGCTATAATGTCCACTACTCCATACAATAGCGAATAATGCGATTCCTACAAAAAGAATAACAGGAAACAAAAACCGTCTAGGTCTGTCAAATACCCCATAGCGCTTGCATAGCAACCCTACTGCATAGTAAGTACACATTTCACCTATCCACAATACATTGAGTCCTATAAAGGCTAACACAAAAATCAAGAGCGAAACACCAAACAGATGTTGCTTATGCAACGCATATACCACAAAATGTATCACAGAAAACCCTAGCATCAGGTAGAGAATCATATTTAAGAACCAAAATGGCGAGAGAAGAAAATTAGGTGTCATCCCAATCACGCAAAAGGTCACCACAGGTAACAAGATGCGTATCGTACTTTTCTTAATGAAGTTCCAAAGCCCTTGCTTGTCCACAATGCGATTAAAAGCATTGAAATTGGAGTATCCCGAAAGCATTACGAAAAGCGGCATATTAAAAGCCACTATAAAATGCTCCATCACACGACCCGACAAATCAACATTAGTTTTGATAACAATTGTCATCACATGGCCTAATATCACCCACAACATAGCATACATCTTGACATTATCCAACCAAGCGACACGTCCTCCTCCTTTTACATTTTTGTACATTTCCATATTACCAGTAACATCCTCCTTCAATTCTATTTGCTCCTAGTGGTTTCTCATTATTCCCTGGGCGAATCCAATATTCATTAATATACTTCTTATATACAGGTTCGGATTCTACCCAACGCTTTCCATAAACACCAAATATCATTTGCGTCATACTAGCCAAATGGACCGCTTGTTTGCCTTGGCGTTTTACATGCGCCGCCAAACACATGCCATAAGCTCCACAACCTATAAGGGCAATGTCATATTCGTGCTTATCAATCTCATCTTTCATATATTGAAGAGCTTCGAACCAATCATTGAATCTAGGATCCTTCGCATTAGCCTGTGTCTGAACTGCTTTGATCAAAATAAGCTCTTTGAACTCTGGGAGCACATCAGGGTTAGTAAATAATTGTTCTCTATTATACTCGTATTGGTATTTAATTGATTCTACAAATGGATGCACTACCAATACTCTTTTACCTTTCAATACTTTTGACCATGGATTCTTCCAGCAATAGGGAGAAAAATAACCATCAATATTAACTCGTTTCAAACAATTCATATAGGGAGCTACATATTTTTCATCATAAATATAGCTACCCAATACATCTATCTGCTTGATATCTTCCATCATCAATTGATAATACCGACGTCCTTTTTCCATATCATTTGGAAAAAAACCAGCATTTGAACATAGGTTATCAAGCACTCCTTGACGATAAATAGATACATTGTTATAATGTGCATAATCATGTATTACCTCTTTTGTCAAACCAGTTACTTCATGAATATGTTGAGCTATAATATTACTCAACTCAACAGTACCAAACTTTGAAATCATGATGGGGCGACCTGTTGATAATAATTCATAGATATAGTCATTGGCTTCTTGATCAAGTAAATCGCAATATCCTAAATAACGTAGTCCATGGTGCTCGTCTGGATTGCCCATAATACGCTTATACACATTAAGGAACTTATTAATAATAATATTGTTTCTAATAATCATATTTATAGGATTTTGTTGAATACTAATCGTCAAGAAAAGAAAAAAATGCATCACTCTTTTTCCTGCAGAGTTGAATGGTGTCAGTTACCTGATTCCAATCAATAGATTTGCTCATCGCAGTTGCTATATTTTCCTCCAGTTTTAAGATCCTATCTTCAAGCCCTAAAGAAAAAAGCAAAGACTTCATACGTGTATTCTGATTAGCAGACGCCCCACTTTGCAGGATACACAAGAATGGTTTTCTATGAATAATGGCAAATACAGTTCCATGAAAAGTATTTGTAACAATATACTGAGCCTGTTGATAATAAGAGAGCCATGCTACAGGAGATGGATAAACCAATTCCGCATTTGAGAACAAATATTGAGAACCTTGCACTGCACATATTTTCAGGTCATTACCTGATTGCTTTGCAAAGGCTTCAATCTCAGACCATCTCACATCACTTTTCGACCTCAAATTGAGCCAATATACAAACACATATGTTCTTTTAATCTTAAGTTTTTGGTGTGGATAATCGCATTCGTTTAACAGCAATGTAGGGTCAAGCAAGTGTTGTGCATTCACCCCCATTTGTCTGCAAATATCGACTCCTTCAGCTTCACGTACAGACACATGTGTAAATTGCTTTACCCAAGGTGTTATGGTTTCTAAATGCTCCTTAGTTATCTCCCCTTTTCCAAAGCTGGCTGCATAAGAAATTTTCTTCTTATCATCTCGTACAAAAGAAAGAAAACATTTTGGTTGGGTACCACCCCATACTTGGTCAGAACCTGTAATATAGTAATCGGCCAAGGGATAAGATGTTGCATCGGACAGCTCTGTATATACGTTTTCTGACATATTCAGATAGTCTTTACAGAACTTCATAAAGGACATATGACATTTTAAAAGTATTAAAATAAGTCAAGGGGAACTTGACAAATCTACTAGTAAAGCTGAAGCTTTTTAAATCATCATACAATACAAATTTAATCCAAAATGCATAATGCCCCTTTTTTATCAAGTATTGCTGAAGTGCATAACATTGCAATAAAGCACCATAATTGTTGGCTACTTTAATCCATGCATAAGAAGATATAATTGATATTCTTTTCATGTCAGTTTAAAATAGAAATGCTGAAATTAAAAATATCACATTTTATTTCCCTGTTATGTGAATCCTCCCATAATATTAATGCTAACAACTTGCCTCTGCATATTCTTTTTTTATCTTTTATTGCTAGCAAACATAAACCATTTACATAGAATGAATATATTCCTTTTATTGATACCAGCTTTACATGATTAATTGTATCAAATTTAAAGATTGAGCTTATCGATATATCATAAAGTACAGGAAAAAAAGTACCTCCTTTGATACAATCAAATAACAATTTATTGTTTTCTATAACTAGAAATCTATTTCTCTCATCAATTCCTCTATAATTCAACGCTAATTGAAACTCATGAATAACATTTGTGTTACGATAATCAAACTCTAGAACAAAGTCTTTACCCATTACATCAAATTCAAACACTAGCCAATTCTCTCCATCATTTTTTTTAGTATCAATCTTTATAGCACCTAATGCTGGAATTGAATATTTTTTTGATTGGAATGGTTCTAATTCTTTGAAATTAAAATGTTTATTTATTTTTTTGCGATATTCATCTGAATAGTTAATAAGGGAAAAGTCAACCAAAGAAATAACAGCAGCATCTGTTTTATTATATTTTATAGTATCTATCTTCTTATAATTCCCCTGAATTTCTCTCCACAACAAGTTATCAATTCCTTTTTTAGAATTCTCTTTATTTTTCTGGATACCTTTTTTATCATCTCATACTGTATGTTTCCTCTAATGCAAGTCTTAAATAGCATCAGGTATATTTTACCCTGTCTAAAATATTTTGTTTTACTTTAAACGGAGCGACCTGTAATAATCCCCTTTGAACTTCAATCAATGGCTTATGCGGAAGCATTAAAGTACGTATATTCTCTGGAATTTCACGATATGAAAGATGAACCAATTCATTCAAATTGAATTGAGCCCCATCGTAAATTGGAATATCGACAGAAGCAAAGTAATCGCTAAACTTAATACCATCAGTGAAAATATAACCCCACTTTACCCAAAGAGCCGGAACACCATAAGCGTGAGCGACAATTACTCCATGAAGTGATGTACTAAGGATGAATTCACATCCACAGATTTCATCAATGATAGTTTCTATTTTACCACCTAAGTGGAAAACCTTGAATTCGGGAATTTCTTTTTTTACTTCAGGATAATCACGCAAATGCGGAATTATACCAATACGATATCTAGTTGTACTTTTAGGAGTATAAACTAAAGGAAGCAACAGAGCAGGATCTCCGTAAACATTACAACGCGGATAACCTTCCGCTTCTAATTTCTCTGCAGAATAAGGGCCACGTACAGCTAAATACTTACCCCCTAAGCCTTTCTCAGAGGCATCCATGTAGCCTCCCCCCCATACGAGGTAATTTTGACGAGAGCGTGACAATATAGATCCAATAGCTAGCACAACAGGACGGGTGTCCTCAGGTGGTAAAAGCAAACGGAAATTGTAACGATGAAGATGCAACAGAGTTTTTATCATCTGCCACAACTCCACTTTATAATCTGGTTTGAAGGAATTACAATACTTGACTTTCATCCCTGACAATTTTTCTAGTAAATAGGGATTTAGCGCATCGCCAAAGTTTCCGCTATAACACCAATGTGCCAAAATGTATTTTCCCATCATTATCTATATAATTTTGACTTTGCAATATTAAGAATCCAAGAACGTTCATGACCCGTAAAACCAATAAACCATACAGAAAATAAACATATAACAACCATAATGGCTACGGTTTCCATCATTTTCAGAGACTCCATCTCCATACAACTGAAATAGAAGGAAAGGAGAAACGGTAATAAATAAGCTGTTAAAGCAGGCATTATCACTTTTTTCAAGTAATCACTAATTTTAAACGAATCAATTAATCGTCTCACAGCATCAAGTTGAACCATCAATCCTACGATAGAAGTTAAAATCAACGTCCATAAATAAGCTACAACATCCCCTCCACATTTATATATAATATAAACAATGGGAAGCGCCATTATCTTTACGATACCATTCGAAAGCTGATAACGTTTCACCTTCCCTGTAGCCTGAACCATATTTTGCAGTGTCCCTCCCAACGAGTTACATTGGATATAGATTAATGAGAGCAAGCAAAATGTCCAAGACTGCGGAGGAGGGGCAATCAACCACAGTTTTAGAATCGGATTCATAACACTGATTAGTGGCAAAGATAAGCACATAAACAACAAAAAACCCAGCTTGGAACTTCTTAAACTTAGCCGTATCATTTCATCTATATCTCCCGCTGCATAAGCCTTGATGATAGGTGGGACAGCTGGCGTTATGAAGTTATACAGAAAAGAAGATACCGCGGACTCTACTGACGAAGCAATACCACGAGTCGCATTAAAAACCGGACCAAAGAACATATTTATCAATATATTCATGCCCTGACTATTAAATGTCCATGCAAGATTGCCTATCAGACTCCAACCGATATAACTAAACAATTCTTTGAAAAGAAGCGCAGACCAATATCTGACATACCTACAATTTAAAAAATTGCGAACACAATAAAACCTATATGTCAATGCGGTTAGAATAGTAACCCCCATATTCAAAGCACCAAAAGCTAATAGTTTATCTGCAAAGCAGTATTGTATCATAATGACAGAACCCAACTTCAACAAGACTTCCACAATACTAATATAAGCATAAGCATTCATCCGTTCATGACCGAAGATTGACGCATTATAGGGAACCTGAGTTACCGATACCAAGAGTGAAAAAATAGAAAACTGCATCACCCAAAATGCGGCATTCATTCGTTCGTAAGGAATCACTAACTTATTATAGAAAAGCCATAAGCCAATGGTTTCACATAATATGAAAATTACTAAGGCAATAAGCATATGCACATTAAGTAACATGGAAAAGGTCTTAATCTGCCTGCCAATCTTATCTTTCTGGATTCCATAAGCAATATATCGCTGGCTCGCTTGCGCTAAGGCTGAATTAAGAAAACCAAACATTACCACCATTCCAGCCACTACATTATTAATACCATAATCTATTATACCTAATGCAGTGAGTACAATACGTGATGTATAAAGTGATACCCCCATGATTAACAACATGCGGATATACAAGAATAATGTATTCTTAGCTATTCGTTTATTATTAGACACTTGTGACATAAAGAATATAAGGTTATCTTTTTGAGAGTTGTCCTATATAACATTCAAGACAATAGTCACCATAACCTTTTTATCTGTTCGTTAAAAGTAACAAAAACTACCCTTGCAATCAAACAGCGAATAATCCAGCACAATCTGGATCTAAATTTATTGTTTGATTCATAAATTCATTTACAAATTATTGTTTTCACTACCCGTTTGACATTAACTTTAAAGTTTAGGTACCTTTGGTGAGATTTATATAATAGGAAATCATAGTAAGGAACTTTCTTTAAGACAAAATATCCCTCTAGCCATGTCAATTCAAACGGAATACCACGTGATAACAAATATTTGCGTTTAAAGGGAATGATGGGATCTGAAATAAGTTTGTCGCCATCAACATCGTCATCATGCAAATGACACAACAACTTAGCATCTTCAAAATTAGGATTTATCAACATATTAAAATACCCGTAAAACCCCATCATATTAAGTGGCAGAGGAATATGCCGAACATAATCATGAGCAAACTGGATAGCAAATTTTTGAATAGAAGCGATTGGTTGAAAGTCCAATTGCTCAGTACGAGGAGTTTCACATTTTACTTTTATCTGACCATCCTCTTTTAAAAAAAGTAAAGAAGTCCCATTAGGTTCAAACAATAAATGCTCAAACATCAAACAAGTGACATGAAACTTCATTTTAGCATATTGTTCAATATTACTATCTGTAAGCCAAGCACTACATTTACCTTCAAGCAATTTCTCACATTTATAAGTCTTCATGAATTGGAGGCCCCAAATGTCAGCTTTCCTTCCTTTCATAGAAAGATAGGAAGTAAGCAGAGCCTGCCCATTACCATTTATGCTATTATTCACAAGTCCTACAGCACCATTGAAGAAACCCATAGACAACAAATAGTCTTCCAAAAGCGACGCTTGCTCTTCAATCTTTAATTTTTGCCAATCAAACAAAACAGTAAGGATGTAATTATACCTACCTGATTCCAAATCCTGCAATGTAATAGAAGTATCAAAATCAGTAAAACCTACTTTATCACGTATTTGTTTCTTGGCTGCTTCATAATCTTCAATATATAAATGATCAAAGATAACGTTCCAAGCGTAGGTCAATCGTCCTAACTTTGCCTTCACAAAATATTCACAAGCATTAGAATTACTGAGAAGTGGCAATCTCAAAAGATTTTTATTGAGGCGAACATAAACCAAGCTATCAGTTTCTTCAGGATATAAGGTAGCATATACCTTTTGAATCAAATATCCTTCTCGAGCTACAAAAAAAAGTTTATTTAAATGTTTTTTTTCTTTCATCTGATGTAACCACTGGCAGAAGTCTACCAATAATGGTCCTAACAATGTATATCCTATCCGCTGTTCACTTGTCATGGACGGGAAATTGGAAGCATACTCTACCAATATTGACCGCAAATGATCACCAGCTACCGTATTACTATATAGCTTTGGTATAATGTATTCCATTGACTTTTTTTCATTCATAATGCGTTCCAACGATACTATTCCATAAACCTTTGGCATAGCTATATCATTATTAGAATCGTCGCCTATATGAACAATTTGAGGGGAGTCTATTTTTAGTTTTTTAAGCACATTGGAAAAAAGTTTACCCGTCCGCTTAGTAACATTCTCTTCACCTGAAATGAAAAGGAAATCATAATCAACTCCTATTTTAACAAGAATAGACTGTATAACATTACGAGATAAATACATATCAGTGGTAATGACAATCTTTTTACCTTGCCTACGACACCATTTCCAAACTGCAATCATCGGTTGATTGGGTACACAATTATCGATTTCACATTGTTCCTCAATTGTTCGTAAAACAAAAGCCTCTTCCTTTGAATATTGATACAACTGTTCATATATCATATCTAAGGTTACCTCTCCCCCCCCCAACAAGTTACGAGCTGTAATTTCTGCAGCCATACGCTGTTTAGGAAATAACGGAACTGCTCTGCCATAACGTAATTCATAGAGTACTGCTACCATTTGGTGAACTACTCTAAAATCTGAAACAGTACGAAATATAAGGGTATCGAATATGTCGAAAGAAACATATTGATAAGGAATTAGCTGAGAACAAAATTGATTTATAGTATTTGAATGCATCAATCTAGAATCTTTAATAGTTCAAAAACAACATACCAAAATATTCAGTACAGTAATACTATAATATTTTGCAACATACATTGTGACTATAAACTTATGATTTATTGGAATAGTAGTTTGATACGATCATAAATTATATCCCCATTTACTGTCTCAATGTGATTTACCTATATGTAATATTGAAACAATCTTTCCATATACATCAAGAAAGTAATATATCACTCCACCTTCTCAAACGGAAAAGCCTGAAGATAACTAATAGCCACCGTCATATTAC
>OAVD01000719.1_pt1 | contig 17590 bp, 10 predicted proteins | sample 1476351 | NCBI WGS metagenome assembly OAVD01 (sample SAMEA2580075, study PRJEB22360) | human gut metagenome | biome: human gut; feature: human-associated habitat; material: faeces | place: Denmark | collected 2008/2010 | reverse complement strand
CGCTGGGCTGGCAGCCACGTCCGCATCCGTCATCTCCGAGCCATCCGACTCCGCATCATCGCCTGCCTCGTCCATGGGCACGCGCGTCTCGGCGGCACGGTCCTCGGCCTCGGCATGCAGAGTCACGGCAATCGACGAATAGCTGTACGAATCACGCGCCGGGAACGGACATATCCCCATGCGCACGCCCGCCGCCTGGGGATACACAAGCTCAAACGAATCGGGCTCGGGGTCGGCAGGACCGGGGACGGTTGTACTGGCCGAATCGTCGGCAGCATCTGTATCGGCATCACCGCGAACGAGCCTGCCCTCGTCATCCAGCGAAGCGTTGGCCTCAAACGTCTGCTCGCCAAAGGTAAAGTCCGAAAGCGAAATGAGCTCGTAGTCGCCCGGCTGGGAGTTGTCGAACACCAGGCGGTCGGCATCGAGCTGCGGCATGTCCAGAGCGTCGGTCGGCAAAATACGGCGCAGCACGTCGTAGGTCAGATCGGTCTCGACGTCGAAGATCGGCGCCGTCACCTTGCCACGGCTCACGCCGGCATCCATCGCCAGAATGACCAGCTCTCGCGCACGCGTCATGGCGACATAGAGCAAGCGGGCCCGCTCCTCGAGCGAAAGCCGCAGGTCGTCGTTGCGCAGGCGAGCAAATGCCTCGGCGGGAGAACCCGTCGCACAGACGTCCTCCATGAGCTCCGGCGGTAGCCACAGCGACGTGCCCTTGCCCTTAAACGCGTGCTCAAACTGCTTTTTGACGTCGTCGCCCTTCACAAAGGTTCCGTCGGCGAGCTTAACGCCGTCGAAGCGTGCCGGCAGTGCCACGACCTGCGCTCCTCCCTCGACGCGACCCATCTGTGCCGCACCCGAGGATTTGCGCACGCCAAAGCACTCGGCGACCGCCACGACCGGATATTCCAGACCCTTGGAGGCGTGAACCGTCATGATGCGCACCGCGCCGTCGTCCTCCTCGTTGAGAGCACCCGGGGCTTCCTTGCCCGCCAAGAAGCGGTCGAAGGCCAGCGCGATGGAACGCGGCGAGTTGCCGAACTCGGCCTCCGCCTCGGCCACGGCGTCGAGCGCCTTGAGCACGTTGGCGGCAATGGCCTTGCCCTCGGGACCGCGCTGTGCCAGACGAACAAACCAGCCGGAGGCGTTGACCACGTCGCGCGCGATGGCGGCGAACGAATCGCGGCCCACGCGACGAAGCGCATACCGCAGTACCTCGCGGGCGCGCGTCACGAGCGGCAGATCTTGCAGACCCGGCACGTCGAAATCACTCATGATGCCCGCGTCGATATTCCGGCGCGAGGTCTCCCCCGTCTCGCTATCGAGCTTGGTCGCCAGCGCCAGGAACTCCTGAGCGCCGAGCGCAAACATCGGCGAGGCGAACAGCGGCATAAGGCCCTGCGCCGTATCGGCCGGATTGGCGAGCGCACATACCAGGGCGCGCACCGTCTGCACCTCGGCTGCTTGGGCAAAGACCGAGCCGCCCGCGATGACGCAGTCGAGCCCCTGGTCGCGGAAGGCCTGGGCGTAGACGTCGGCGTTGGTCATGCGGCCCAGTAGCAGCACCATGCCGCCCTGAGGCTGGCCGGCATCGGCAAGCGCGCGGAAGCGCTCGGCGATCGCACGGGCCTTGGCCTGTGTGCGCTCCTGCATGCTGCCGCCGGCAACAAAGAGGGCTTGGCGACGCGAGGCGTCTGCCACCAGCGTGTCCTTGCGGCCGTCGCTCGCCTCAAGATCCAAAAAGCCCTGCATCAGGCCGCCGTCATCGCCGTCGAAAACGCGTGCCACATAACGCAGCACCTCGTCATGGCTGCGGAAGTTGCGCACGAGCTTGACGAGCTCGCCAGCAGGGGCGTCGGCCACGACAGTCGCCTCGGGCGCGGCAGTCGAGCCCACCTTGCGCTCCTGGCGACGGAAGACCTCGACCTCGGCGCCGCGGAAGCGGTAGATCGACTGCTGCGCATCGCCCACGGTACAAAGCGCACGCTCCCCCGCGCCGGTCAGGTAACGGATCAGGTCGACCTGCATCTGGTCGGTATCCTGGAACTCGTCGATCATGACCATCTTAAAGCGGCCCTCGTAGGCGGCTCGGATGGCGGGATAATCGCGCAGCGCCTCATATGCCATGCGCAGCAGATCGTTATTGTCGAGCGCGGACTGGTTGGCCTTGAGCGCACGGTACTCCGCCTCCACGGAACGGGCCAGGCCCACCAGCGCATCGAGCGCCGGGCCACCGCAGGCAAGCACGATATTGATAAACGCATCGGCGGCCTCGGCCTTGAGCAGCTCGACCTGCTCCTTAGGGAATGCCTTGCTCGCGCGCGGCATGGTGCACGACATCATGAGTCGCGCTGCATCGGCCATGGTCTTGCCGCTCGCCTCGAACGCGTCAATGGCGTCGAGTGCCATCTGCGCCTTCTCGGTCGCGGCCTTGCTTGCGCCCAGCGCTGCGCGATAGGCATCGGCGAGTGCCGAGGTATCGGCCTGGCCGCGCGCCACGCACACGTCGTCCATACCGCCCGGCAACTGGCTCGACAGCTCCAGCAGGTCGCGCACCAGGCCCTTGATGGTCGTGCCGGTGCCAAAGGAACCGCCCTCGCCCGCCATGGGATACCAGGCATAGAGGGCCTTGAGCGATGCCGCGAGCTCGGGGGCGGCATCGGGCGCCGTCGCGCGGGCCAGCACATGCTCAACAGCCTGGTCCATAAGCTCGTCGGTATCGGTGAGCACCGTGAACTCGGGGTCGATGCCCAGCTCCAGCGCATGCGCGCGCAGGATACGCGAGCACATGCCGTGAATGGTCGAAATCCACGCGTCGTCGACGGTCAGCGCTTCCTCGTCCATGCCCTCGTCGATAAGCGCACGGCGCACGCGGTCACGGATCTCGGCCGCGGCATCTTTGGTAAAGGTAATGGCGAGCACCTGGTCCAGATGCTCAACGAACGGACCGGATTCGGGCGAGAGCGCATAGACGATGCGGCGCGTGAGGGTAAAGGTCTTACCCGAACCGGCGCCCGCCGAGACAAACAGCGGGCGGTCGAGCGTTTTGACAATCTGCAGCTGTTGCGGCATCAAAGTCGAAAGATCCATGGTCTACACGTCCCTCCTTACAAACGTTCCTTGGTGGTTATACGAACAGCGCGCATGCGCGGCTTGCGCCGATGTCGGGTCGACAGCGGCGACGTCACCTGCCTCGAGCTCGCGCAGGCGCTCGGCAATGCCGGTCTCCACGCGGTCGAGCAGGGCATCGAAGTCCATGCTGCCGCCCTCGCCCGGGAAGCCCTTCTTGAGGCCCGGGATGCGACCGTCACCACGCTCTTCCTCGAGCAACTCGGCACTCGCCGCGCCGCGCAGCGCGGGCTTGCCGCCCTTGGTCGAGAAATAGAGCGCAGCACGGGTATCTAGGCCCAGCGCCCGACGCATGGCCTGCGCGTAGATGAGTGTCTGGGTATGGGGCGGCAGCCAGCGCGGGTCGTCGATGGGAGCCTCGCCCGTCTCCTCGTCGCGCACCGTGGGGTCGGCGAGCTTAAACTCCTCGACACCCGAACGATGCTTGTAGTCGATTACCACGGCGCGATTCTCGGCATCCACATCCACGCGGTCGATGCGACCGCCGAGCGGCCAACCGGCATATTCGACCTTAAGCTCATTAAAGGCGAACTCAAGGTAGCGCGGGGCAAAGGGGGCAAGCGCCTCGGACTCGTAGGCAAGCACACCTTCCAGCTGGGGCAAAATCTCGGCCACCTGGCGCTCCTCCACCGCAGAGAGCGGCACCAGCGGGCCCTCGGTACCGCGCTTACCGGCGTGCTCGGCCAGGGTCTCGTCAAAGACCTTACGCAGCAGCTCCTGTGCACGCGGCAGATTCTCGGGCGTCACGCGCTTCATGCCCTCTTGGGGCAGACGGGCGTGCAGGTGTTCCAGCACGTCGTGGACAAAGTTGCCCTTCTCCATATTGCCAAAGCCGGCGTCGATCGACTGGGGCTTCACGCGGTACGAGACGAACCAGCATAGCGGGCAGGTCGAATAGGCCTCGATCTGCGAGGCGGACGTCAGGCGCGGCACGAGCGGCGCGTCCTCACCCTCGCCATCGCGACGGCGCAGGACCAAATACGGCACGGCCTCGGCACTCAGATGCTGAGGGGCTTCACAGGTCACGCGCTCGCGCTTGAGGCCTTCACCTGCCGCGGGATCAAAGTCGGCGATGATATCGCCCTCGCCCACGCGCGTGGGTTTGACAGCGCCAGAGGCCTCGGCATGTGCCCGCAGCTCGGTCCATACGGCTGCCGGGTAGCATTCGCGTGCCTGGCGATCGTGTGTCACGCGGGCGAGCGCGACCGGACCGCTCGCCGCCTGCATCGCACGGCCAAAGCGCACGCGCAGCAGGGCGGCGGGCTCCAAAGACACGCCGTCGCGGTGCAGCTCGGCCGTCAACGTGGCAAGCGGGCCCTCTTCGTGCGAAAGCGGATAGCTGTCCAGGTCGACATCGGCAAACAGCACGGCATCGTAGCCGCCAGGACGCAGAAACGACGCATCGGCAAGCGACACGAAGCGCACCTGTGCCCGTGGCGTGCGATCGACCTCGTAGGTCTCGTAATCGTAAGCGGTACTGCGCTTGTCCACCTTGGTTCGAACGCCGTCGAGAACCGGCACGGTCGCGGCCCGCGACACGTCGAGCGCGTGAGCATCGTTCATAAGGATGTCGATGGCATGGCGCAGCAAGGCCGTCTCTGCCTGGCGACGGGCCTGGCCGTCAAGGCCGCCTAGAGCGCGATCGGGCAGCGCCTCGGCAACGGCGAGCATGGCCTTGAGCGCCGTCACGGGTTTGTCGCGCCACAGCGCCTGAAACACGTCCGAGACCACGCACGGCACGTTCTTAAACCAGTTATCTTCGCTGGCAGCCTTGCGGGCGCCCCTCACCTGGCCCTGCACGCTCTGCAGCAGGCTCTTGACGCCCGCAGTGGCCTTGCTGCGCGACAGGCGCATGTTCTTGTCGAAGCCGCGGGCGCTCGCGGCGTCGGCACCCGAAAGCGGGCTATAAATCCAGTCGGTAAGCTCTGGAGCGGGCCACCACTCGGTCTTGGAAGCGGTGCCCTCGTCGGCGGCTTTCATACGCTCGATCAGGTTGGCGAGCGCCGTAAACTGCCTGCCCGCGATGGACTGGGAAAACGCCGTGAACTCAGTCGTCTCGGCCGCAATGTGACGCGCCGCCAGACGAGAGGCGAGCTCACCGAACAGCTGGGATGCCCGGGCAGAAACAACGAGCACGCGCACGGGGTCGGCGGGCGTTGCAGTAGCTTTATCGGCCTTGGACTCCTTGTGCGCTTTCACCAACTTATCGATGGCGTCCACATAGACATGAGCACGGGCATGGGGGCCGGCGACCTCAATAAAGGCAGACTGAGCGGCGGCCCCGCAAGCGACATCAGACGCGACGGCGTCGTCCCCCAGCGGCGCGATCTCAAACAGCACACCGCGGGCATCAAATGCCGTGGCAAGCTCCTCGCGCATCGCCGCCTGCTCGCGGGCAAGCAGCACGACGACCTCTCCCCCATTGTTCGCCACGGCAGACAGCAGCTCGAGTAGGCCGTGCGTAAACGACGTGATACCGCGCACGCATACCGCGCGGGCGCACGCCGGAAGGTTGTCGGCCAGCACCTCGGCCATAAGGTCAGCCGCCTCGCAGGGCTCGACCATGTCTCGACGGTCCAAGCCGCTCGCGTAGGCGCGCAAAAGCTCGAACACGCGAGCCTCAGCATCGCTTTTTGGCTCAGGCTGGCAATTGTTGCCACCGCATCGCTCGGCACCTGTCCCTGCCACACCCGGAAGCACATCGCGAGCCATGCGCGCGAGCATGCGCACCGTGCCCTGGCCACACGAAAGCGGCTGAAGATCGGCATCATCGCGGCGGGCAATCATATCCGAGAACAGCATCTGGCGCTGCAGGTTGTCGACGAAACCGCGCCCGTCGCCCAAAAGCTCCCAAAGCGAGAGAAGCCACGATGTAGGCGTCTTGTAGTCGATACCCAGCGAAACGCCGGCTTCCGCCGCATCATGACGGCACAGGTCGAGCTCGGCAAACGTAGGTGCCAGCAACACGGCACGCCCGTGGCGGGCAATAAGGTCGGCAAGCAGCGCCGACTCGGCATCGCTCAAATCCGTGCCGGCATTGGTGGTATAGATTCGAACAGGCATGGTCCTCCGCTCAAACTGTTCGCAATAATCAATGCATCCATCCTACCCGCCCACGCGGACACATTGCCACCACAGCTCCATCTTTTGGTACAAAGCAACCTGAACCCAACGCACCAGCCGATTGCAGGCATATAAAAACCGCCCCCGGAGGGACGGTTCTTCGTAATTCAATGTTGTCGCTGGCCTACTCGCCATCCTCCAACTTAATGAGGATCTTGCGGTAGCCACCGTACTCGCCGTTCAGCGCCTTTGAAACGCGGCTCACCGTGGTGGACGAAGCGCCGGTACGGGCCTGAACCTCAACATAAGGCTCGCCCTCGTCCAAATAGCGCGCAACCTGCAAACGCTGAGAAAGGTCGCAAATCTCGCGCGGCGTGCAGATATCGGTCAAAAACGCTTGGATATCCTTCTCGTCGTCCAAAAGGCTAAATGCGTGGACCAGCTGCTTGACATCAGGCTTGTCAAACATGTTCTCGATATTCATCGATCACCGCCAAACCCGCCAAAAGGCATCGAAGTTGATACTGACATCGGGCATCGTTCACCCGTTCTATGCAATAGGGCAACGCCTGTGGCTTTTGCCCGTAGCAGTGTAGCACACCACCAAACTAAAGCGACAAGACTCTCTGCCAGCGGCGCGTTTTTCAGGACGAACGCCGTTTAGAAACCATATGCGCACGTAAGCTCCACGAATATTTGAGACAATGGGCGCCCAAACACCGCGGCGCGCCCGCGCAACCATCCAGGTCGCCGCCGTAAGCCGCTTCACGCGACGCCAGCAATCCCGGCGCAAGAAAGGATTCACGCCATGCGCTTTATGCTTAACTGGCTCTTCACCTCGATCGCCATCGCGATCGCCACGTTCCTCGTCCCCGGTATCCAACCCTTCGGCTTTGCCGAGACCTGGGTCTGCTTTGCCTTTGTGGGACTGTTCCTGAACATTGTCGATTCGTTCGTCAAACCGTTCCTCACGGTCATCTCGCTGCCGCTCACGATCATTACGCTGGGCATTTTCCAGCTTGTCGTCAACAGCTTTATGCTTGAGCTCGCGAGTTACCTGTCGGTCAACCTGCTGGGCGTCGGCATCTCCATCGCCAGCTTTGGATCGGCCTTTATGGGCAGCATCCTGGTGTCCATCACGCGCAGCATCCTCGACAGCATCGCCGAGGGCTAGAACTGTTCAATACGAACCGTCATATCGACCCAAAACGAAGGCCGCCCATCGCAAAAAATGGGCGGCCTTCTTATTTGTCAAGTCTCAAAGGACGAGAGAATCTACCATTTCTACCCCGTCCCCAAATGCAGGTGTGGGTTAGATGACATAGTCGTAGCCATGGTTGGGAGCGACAAGTTGATCGAGCGTCACACCGTCGAGGTAGTCGTTGATGAGCTTGTCCAGGTTCTTCCACACGTCGAGCGTGGGGCACTCGTCCGAACGCGAACAGCCCTTGCAGTCGCCGTCCAGGCATGCGACCGGTGCTAGGCTGCCCTCGGTCAGACGCAAGATCTCGCCCACCGTGTACTGCTCGGGCGGGCGCGTGAGCACGTAGCCGCCGCCCTTGCCACGCATACCCGAGAGCATGTTGGCACGTACGAGCGTAGCCAAGATGTTCTCGAGATATTTCTCGGAAATCCCCTGTCGCGCCGCGATCTCTTTGAGCGGGATGCGACCGGCCGCCTGGTGCTCGGCCAGATCGACCATAACGCGCAGGGCATATCTGCCCTTAGTAGAAACCAACATATATAGTGCTGCCTTTCGGTCATTTAGTCCGTAGAAATTCTAGCCGAAAAATTGGTTTTGAAAATACCCGTTCCGGTCAAGATGGTTAATCGACTCGTAATAATCTTCTATTTCCTATTGCGTTACTAGGCTTTACTGTCTACTATGCTTGCCAACAGCAAAACGAACAACCCATAAGGTTTGTGGGTTTCGCTGCTATACACACCGTAAAACCACACGGTATCCAGTCATTTGAACACTTTGGAGGTTCACCATGAGCAATGTTTACACGTCCATCGATCAGCTTATCGGCCACACTCCGCTTCTGGAGCTCACTCACTTTGAGGCCGATGAGGACCTCAAGGCCCGCGTGCTCGTCAAGCTGGAATACTTCAACCCCGCCGGATCCGTCAAAGACCGCGTCGCCAAGAACATGATCGACGAGGCCGAGAAGGCAGGCAAGCTCGTACGCGGCGGCGACTACACCATCATCGAGCCCACGAGCGGCAACACCGGCGTCGGCATCGCCTCGGTGGCGGCTGCCCGCGGCTACAAGGTGATCATCACCATGCCCGAGACCATGTCCGTCGAGCGCCGCAAGCTTATGCAGGCATACGGCGCACAGCTCGTGCTCACCGACGGCTCCAAGGGCATGAAGGGCGCCATCGCCAAGGCCGAGGAGCTGCAGAAGGAGACCCCCAACAGCATTATCGCCGGCCAGTTTGTGAACCCCGCCAACCCCGCCATCCACAAGGCCACGACCGGCCCCGAGATCTGGGATGACACCGACGGCGAGGTCGACATCTTCGTCGCCGGCGTTGGAACCGGCGGCACCGTGACCGGCGTGGGCGAGTTCCTCAAGGAGCAGAACCCCGAGATTAAGGTCGTCGCCGTCGAGCCCGCCACCTCCCCGGTGCTCTCCAAGGGCCAGGCCGGCCCGCACAAGATCCAGGGCATCGGCGCCGGCTTTGTGCCCGACGTCCTCGACACCCAGGTCTATGACGAGATCATCCCCGTCGAGAACGACGACGCCTTTGCCACCGGCCGTGCCGTGGGCCACAAGGAGGGCGTGCTCGTGGGCATTTCGTCCGGTGCCGCCGTGTGGGCCGCGCTGCAGCTGGCCAAGCGCCCCGAGAACGAGGGCAAGACCATCGTGGCCCTGCTCGCCGACACCGGCGAGCGCTACCTGTCCACGGCACTCTTCCAGGACTAAGGCCTGTCGCCCATAGGTTGAGCCCAGGACGAACCGGTCTCCTCTCTTCTGGCAGCCTGGGCTCATCCCAACAGGGCGTCCCACATGACGCCCGAACTTGCTACAATGTCTGCGGCGCGGAACCAGCCTCCCGCGCCGCTTTTCTTTTTTGGCCACATGCCACCAAGGAGAACCTCCCCATGCACAACAAGCGCGTGTTCGTCGCCATGAGCGGCGGCGTCGATTCCAGCGTGACCGCGTACCTGCTCAAGCGCCAGGGCTACGAATGCGTCGGCGCCACCATGCGCCTCACCTGCCCCGCGCCCGATCCCGTCACGGGCATGAGTAAGGTCGACCGCGACATCGCCGATGCAAAGGCTGTCGCCGAGCGCCTGGGGATACCCCACCATGTGCTCGACCTGCAGCAGACCTTCGACCGCAATGTTATCGAGCGCTTCGCGACCGCCTACCAGGAGGGACTGACGCCCAATCCGTGCATCATCTGCAACCGACATATTAAGTTTGGCGCGCTGCTCGATGCGGCACTCGATATGGGCTGCGACTACATCGCCACAGGTCACTACGCCAAAACGAGCCAGGCGTCCGACGGCACCTGGCAGCTGCATCGCGGCGAAGACCCCAAAAAGGACCAGAGCTACTTTTTGTATTCGCTCACGCAGGAGCGGCTGTCGCGCACAATCTTTCCGCTGGCCGGGCTGGACAAAGAGCGCGACGTGCGCCGCATTGCCGCCGAGCAGGGCTTCATCAACGCCAAAAAGGCCGAGAGCGAGGATATCTGCTTTATTCCAGACGGCGACTACGCGGGCTATATCGAGCGCCGCTGCGGACATCCCGCTGCACCGGGCGACATTGTGTGGCGCGACGGCAGCGTGGTCGGACGCCATAACGGCGCGTTGCGCTATACCATCGGCCAGCGCAAGGGCTTGGGCGTCGCGATGGCGCATCCCGTGTATGTGACGGGCGTCGATGCCGCCAACAACACCGTGCATCTGGGCGAGGCCGAGGACCTAACGGCCACAGCACTCACGGCCGACGACTGGATCTGGAGCGCCCCTGCCGACCGCATGGAGGCAGAACTCGATGCCGGCGGCATTCGCGTGGGCGCCAAGTACCGTTACCGTCAGAAAGACCAAGCAGCGACCCTTACGCGCGGCGAAGACGGGCAAATGCTGCTGACTTTTGACGAGCCGCAGCGAGCCATCGCCCCCGGCCAGGCCGTTGTAGTCTACCACGGCGACATCGTCCTCGGCGGCGGCACCGTTACGGCAGCCATCAGGTAGCCGCGGGATTATCGCCGCACGTGTCGAAGCACTCCAACAGCAGCATTCACCTCGATAACGCGACGCCCGAGGCCGCGGCAAATGGCCTCGAGTCGACCCTCCGCCGTCGCCCATTCGCTCTGCGAAAGAATCTCGATCGCCTCATCAACAAATCCGTTGAGTCGTGTTGAATCGAACCAATCGAGCGAGTCCGCAAGCGCCAGCTGGACGGAAGGGTCGGGCCCAAACGGCTTAGCGGAAAACCCAAACTCCCCAGCTGCGAGCACGGCAGTTGATACGTTGTACCACAGGCAGTTGCCGCTATCGAACAGCGGAGCAGGTTTTATCTCCAGGGTGTCGACATTGCGGATAATGCCGAAGTTTCGCCAATGGCGGTCGCTGTTGGCCAAAAGGGCATCGCAGATAATCATCTGCGACATAGACCTTCTCACAGCGGCCTCATCGACACCATGCTTACCAAGGAAGCGACAGTATCGGTCGTACGTCGAGCTTCCTCGCTGGCCGCCAAGGGCGTTCTTAACGTAAACAGCCGGAACATATTCCTCGCGGCCATCAAGAAAGTCGTCGCACAGACACACAGGGCCATCGAACATCCGCTCAACCGTATAAGGAACAAACTCGCCCTCCGACAGCAAGCGACGATGTAGAGCCGTTGCAACCGCCTCGTTAAAGGGACGTTGATCGTCCATCCCGCACCCTTTAGCCAAAACGCGAATGTCGTTTCGAATCATCCACGATTTAGGGAGCTCGCCCTCGGACGTGTTATCCGGATTTTTAAGACCGATGCCTTCCAGCCAACCCGAACGCTCTTCGGGCGCCGATCGCTCAAATTCGTTCTCAAAATAATTGATGTTTTGCCATTTGAGTTCGGCGCAATCGGCCGGCCGCAGCCAATAACAATCCGAAAGCGAGAGGCCCAGGCACCGAACCGGAGCCTCAATGCCGCTGACAATCCCCAGCTCGCGGTAGCGCGAGATAAGCCCAGGACGAACATCGGGTACCGACCGATGCCCCCACCACGCGTTGAGCTCCCGCTTATTCACCGTTGGAGAAGAGCTCGAGCATGTGCCAAACGGCATTCGTTGCGTATCGAGAACCTCGGCGATTTCGAAGGAAAACTCGCGCGTCGGATCAAACGAAACACGTGCAACCTCGTAATCGGCGGACATCAGCGTAAACTTGCGCCCCACATCGGCCGCAGGACGGCGTCCACGTTTGCGGACCTTTTGATAAGCGACCGCAGAATCATACTCAACCATCTTCCGTCCGCCCACAATATCGCACGTGAGCGTTCCCGATGCGGCAAGCTGAGATATGCGGGCTTTCGTAACGCCCAACAGGTGGGCAGCATCACCCATAGACAAGTACTCAGATGTATCCATACGCCGCATCACCTCGTTAAGTATTCCAAACGTAAAGTTAATTAGCTACATACAGCATAATACTAAACAGACTGAAGCGAAAAAAGGCCCGAGCAATCGGGCCTTAGAGCAATTGGTCAGCAGAGTCGCAAGCTGCTCCCCTAGCGCTGTACGTAGGCGCGGACGAGCTCGAAGGTGTTGCGCACGCCGTCCATGTGGCTGCGCTCGTAGTTGTGGCTCGCGTACACGCCGGGGCCGATCAGACCATGGCGAATGTCGTAGCCGGCAGAAAGCGTGGCCTCAACGTCCGAGCCGTAATGCGGGTACACGTCGATGGCGTAATCGAGCTCCAGCTCGCGCGCGATGTTGGACAGCGTGGTTACCAGGTCGTAGTTGTACGGACCGCCCGAATCCTTGGCGCAGATCGAAACCATGCGCTCGGTGCAGCCCAGGTCGTCGCCCACGCAGCCCATGTCCACGCTGATCATCTCGCGCGTGTCGGCCGGCACAAAGGCACCGCCATGGCCGACCTCCTCGTACACGGTAAAGAGCAGCGAAACCTTACGCGAAAGCGTCACCTCGCCAGCGGCGACGGCACGCGCCAAGCCCAGCAAAATGGCGGCCGAAAGCTTGTCGTCCAGGAAGCGGCTCTTAATGTAGCCACTCTCCGTCACCGTCGTGCGAGGGTCCATAGCGATGATGTCGCCAGTCTGAATACCCAGCTCGAGCACATCGTCCTTGCTGTCGACGTTCTCGTCGAGCAGGATCTCCATGTTCTTCTCGATAGTCTTGACCGGCTCATCGGCCACGTGCGCCGAAGGCTCGGTATTGAGGACCACACCCGTGTACACATTGCCGTCGCGCGTGTAGACAGTGCAGTTCTCGCCATCGGCCGTGGACCACTGATGCCCGCCGAGGGTCGTGGGGCGCAGGCGACCATTGTCCTTAATGGAGCGTACCATGGCGCCCAGGGTATCGACATGGCTCGCCAACACAAGCGGCTCACCCTCGCCACCAAGCTCAACCAGCACGTTGCCCTTATTAGAATGCTCAGGCCCAAACCCCATATCGCGCAGGGTCTCCATCAGATAATCAGTCGCCGCACGGGTATAGCCGGTAGGCGAAGCAATCGAGGTAAGCGCCTTCAACTGGTCAGTAATATAGGAGAGCGTAGAATCCATCTTGGACACCAAAGTCACCCTTTCGTATCGAATTAAACCCACAGCAACGATACCACCGCGAACCATCTTTTTACCTAGCGAGATGACCCATCGAGCTCTTCAGAACTGCGCCCGCCACGATAACGAGCCGTCGGGCCCCTGCCCGTTTGCCCCACAATCTTTCCGCAGGACGGAGGAAGCCCCCGCCGCACGAAGTGCGCAGCGGGGGCTTCCGACATGTCCGAGGACGATTGTGGGGCTAACGGGCAGGGGCCCGCCGAACCAAGTTAGGCAGCCGGGCAGATCTTCTTGAAGAGCTCGATGACGTCGTCGAGCGTCGCCTCGCGCGGGTTACCCGGGAAGCAGGCGTCGGCCATGGCGTCCTTGGCCAGGACCTCGATCTCGTCAGCCTTCATGGCCTCGCAGACGTGCGGGATATTCACGTCGGCGGAAAGCTGCTTGACGGCGGCGATAGCGGCGTCGGCAGCCTCGTCGGTGCTCATGCCCGTGGTGTCAACGCCCATGGCAACGGCAACCTTGGCCAAGCGCTCGGCGCAAACCGGCTTGTTGAACTCCATGGCGATCGGTAGCAGCATGGCGCAAGCGACGCCGTGCGGGGTGTCGTAGTGAGCAGACAGGGTGTGAGCCATTGCGTGGTCGATGCCCAGGCCAACGTTGGAGAAGCCCATGCCGGCGACATACTGGCCAAGGGCCATGCCCTCGCGGCCGGAGCCGGGCTGGCCGGACTTGGCCTCGGCGACGGAGTCACGCAGGTTCTCGCTGATCAGCTTAATAGCCTCAAAGTGGAACATGTCAGAGAGCTCCCAAGCACCCTTGGTGGTGTAGCCCTCGATGGCGTGGGTCAGAGCGTCCATACCAGTGGAAGCGGTCAGGCCGGCGGGCATGGAAGCCATCATGTCAGGATCGACGACGGCGACCTCGGGGGCGTCGTTGGTGTCGACGCACACGAACTTGCGGACCTTCTCGGGGTCGGTGATGACGTAGTTGATGGTCACCTCGGCGGCGGTACCGGCGGTCGTCGGCACGGCGATGGTGAACACGGCGTGGTTCTTAGTGGGAGCAACGCCCTCGAGGCTGCGGACATCGGCGAACTCAGGGTTGTTAATGATGATGCCGATGGCCTTGGCGGTGTCCATGGAGGAGCCGCCACCGATGGTCACGATAGCGTCAGCCTCGGCGGCCTTGAAGGCCTCGACGCCGTCCTTGACGTTCTGAATCGTGGGGTTGGGCTTGATCTCGGAGTAGAGGCTCCAAGCGATGCCGGCAGCGTCGAGCTCGTCGGTCACCTTAGCGGTAACGCCAAACTTGACCAGATCGGGGTCGGAGCAGACGAAGATCTTCTTGTAGCCGCGACGCTGGAGCTCGCCGGGGATCTCCTTGATGGCGCCGGAACCATGATAAGAGATGGTATTGAGAACGAAACGATTAGCCATTGATAGCCTCCCATCGTGTGCGGGGCACCCATTACGCCCCACGCTATGAGTCCCATCCTAACGCTTTTGAAACGAAAAACGCGTGAGAACGTCAAAATTGTTAAAGCGTTTCAACAGATGATGAAAAATAATGCGGCAAAGGGACAGCCCCTTTGCCGCATTAGGTTACTTTCGGCAGCCCTCTTTCCAAGCCTCGGCCGCAACCTTCCAGCGTAAGCGCAAGTCGCGCTCGCGGTCGATGAACATGATGGCAAACGCGACAAACAGCAGCAAACTCGCCACGACGATGGCGTGCAGCCCCATGCGCTCAATACACCAGTTGCCCAACACGGCGCCAAACACAAAGATAAAGATCACGCCAAAGTACAGCAGGCCGTTTTCCAAAAAGCCACGCCTGTGGGTGATGATGTAATCGTCCACGTTTTGCAGCGCGTTGCGCAAGTTGCCGATGCACATGGTCGTAGCGATACCGTGACCGTGAATCTTGCGGAAGCTCTCGACCTGCATGCCGCAGGCAAACGAGGTGAGGCAGTTGGCGAGCAGGTTGTAACCGCCACCGGGGATAAAGCTCACGCCCAGCAAGATGACGGCTTCAAAGAACACCGTCACCTGACGCCAGTGGATCACGCTGCCAAACCGCTCGTGCACCAGGTCGGCAAGCATAATGCCCACGGCAAACGACACCACGGGGAAGAAATAGCGTCCCGCCAGCACCCAATTGCCCTCCGAAATGCTCACGCCCACAAGCAGGATGTTGCCCGTCTGCGCGTTGGCGAAAACATGGTCGCGCCCAATGTACGAATACACATCCATAAAGCCACCGGCGAGCGCCAGGATAATGCCCAGTTCGATGGACTCCGATATCTGTTTGGCACGCTGCATCGTCGTGCATCCTCCTTGTTGACGACCCTCTCGTGCGTTGGCGGAAACATAACCGCCGTTCATACTGTAACCCATTGACAACATGGCGTGCGCGCGAGACGGGTTCTCCAACGCGCAGATACACAGTCTGGAAACAAACGACTGGCTCAGCGACGCTCTCACTCACCAGCTCATGTACTCCCCCAGTCTTTTTAGCCCCGCCCCAAAAAGACTGGTTACAATTACGTGCAGCATACAAACACCGGGAGGGATCGTGGCAAAAAAGCCTCAGCACGCTCAGAACAACCAGCGCAGTCAGCAGGGCAAACAGGGCCAGCAGCAAAAGCGTGGCGGCAAGGCCCAGGGCGGCCACGCCGCTCATACCCCGGCAGCGCCCGCCCGCCCCTGGCGCCCGGGCCGCGATAAATTCCTCCCCGTCAGTCGAGCCGACATGGATGCACGCGGCTGGGACCAGTGCGACTTTGTCTACATCTGCGGCGACGCCTACGTGGACCATCCCAGCTTTGGCATGGCCATCATCAGCCGCGTCCTCGACGCGCACGGCTACAAAGTGGGCATCATCTGCCAACCCGACTGGACCGACCCCGCCAGCATCACCGTGCTCGGCGAGCCGCGCCTAGGCTTTCTCGTCAGTGCCGGCAACATGGACTCTATGGTCAACCACTATTCGGTGACCAAGCATCGCCGCCACACCGACGCCTATACCCCCGGTGGCGAAGAGGGGCGCCGTCCCAATCGCGCCGTCACGGTCTACGGCAACCTCATCCGCCAGACGTTTAAGGACGCCCCCATCATTATCGGTGGCATCGAGGCAAGCCTGCGTCGCCTGGCCCACTACGACTACTGGCAGGACAAGCTCAAGCGCTCGGTGCTGCTCGACTCGGGCGCCGACATCCTCATCTACGGCATGGGCGAGCACGCGATTGTCGAGATCGCCGACGCGCTCGACGCGGGACTGCCCGTCGACCAGATTACCTATATCAACGGCACCGTCTACCGCACCAACTCGCTCGACGAGGTCTACGACTACGACCTGCTGCCCAGCTGGGACGATCTTGCCGCCGACAAGCTCAACTACGCGCGCAGCTTTAACGTGCAGCAGCAGAATATGGACCCCATCACCGGCCATCGCCTGGTAGAGCCCTATCCCAACAGCGTCTATGTGGTGCAAAACCCGCCGTCGACGACACTCACCACCGACGAGATGGACGAGGTGGCCGAACTCCCCTACGCACGCGATTGGCATCCCGATTACGACGCGGCGGGCGGCGTGCCGGCCTTTGCCGAGATCAAGTTTTCGATCAGCTCCAACCGCGGCTGTTTTGGCGAGTGCTCGTTTTGCGCCCTCACCTTCCACCAGGGCCGCGTGTTGCAGATGCGCAGCCACGACTCGATCATGCGCGAGGCCGAGCTGCTCACGCGCGATCCCGAGTTTAAGGGCTACATCAACGACGTAGGCGGACCGACGGCCAACTTTAGCCGTCCCGCCTGCGACAAGCAGCTCAAGCACGGCGTGTGCAAGAACAAGCGCTGCCTATGGCCGAGCGTGTGCAAGAACATGGTGGTCGACGAGAGCGGCTACACGCAGCTGCTGCGCGACCTACGCCAGCTGCCGGGCGTCAAGAAGGTCTTCGTCCGCAGCGGCATCCGTTTTGACTACACTATGGCCGATGCCTCGGACGAGTTTTTGCGCGAGCTGCTGGAGCACCATGTCTCGGGCCAGCTACGCGTGGCGCCCGAGCATGTGAGCGACGCGGTGCTCTCCGTGATGGGCAAGCCGAGCCGCGCCGTCTACGATGCGTTCTGTCGCAAATTTGAGCGCCTGAACCGCGAGTACGGACTCAAGCAGTACGTGGTGCCGTATCTGATCTCGAGCCACCCCGGCTCGACGATGAAGGAAGCCGTGGACCTTGCCGAGGCCGTGCGCGACATGGGCTACATGCCCGAGCAGGTGCAGGACTTCTACCCTACGCCGTCCACCATGTCGACCTGCATGTACTACACCGGCGTGGACCCGCGCACCATGGAGCCGATCTACGTGGCGCGCGACCCGCACGAGAAGGCTATGCAACGCGCGCTCATCCAGTATCGCAAGCCCGAGAACTACAAGCTGGTACGTGAGGCGCTGGAGAAGGCCGGCCGCCGCGATCTGATCGGCTACACCAAGCATTGCCTGATCCGTCCCGTGCCGCCGCGCCCGGGCGAGACGTCTGCTGGCGGTGGGCATGGCGCAGGCAAGAAGGGCGGCAAGGCCCACGGTGGCGCCGCTGGCAAGGGGCCTAAGGGCAGCAAGGGGCACAGCGGCATGTCGCGTGCGCAGAACAC
>OAVD01000681.1_pt1 | contig 18574 bp, 12 predicted proteins | sample 1476351 | NCBI WGS metagenome assembly OAVD01 (sample SAMEA2580075, study PRJEB22360) | human gut metagenome | biome: human gut; feature: human-associated habitat; material: faeces | place: Denmark | collected 2008/2010 | reverse complement strand
CGATGGGGATAAACTATGATCTTTATCACAATGTGATAGCTGATGACAAAGTCCACCACGCAGTAGAGAAAACACGACTTCTATTTGGAGATCATAAGTTAATCATATCGGTAGACCGACTGGATTACAGCAAAGGAATATTGCACCGTCTTTACGGATTCGCCTCTTTTTTGAAAAATCATCCGGAATATCACGGGAAAGTGACATTGGCGATGGTTATCGTCCCCTCTCGCGACCATGTAGGCAGTTATGCCGAATTGAAAACCAAAATAGACGAGGAGATCGGTTCTATCAATGGAACTTACTCTACCATGAATTGGACTCCGGTATGTTATTTTTATCACGGTTTCTCTTTTGAGGAATTGGTAGCGATGTATTATGTTGCCGATATAGCCTTGGTAACCCCTTTGCGCGATGGTATGAATCTTGTGGCAAAAGAGTATGTCGCTACCAAACAAGATAATCCGGGGGTACTCATTTTAAGTGAAATGGCCGGTGCTTCGGTTGAATTGTCTGATGCTTTATTGATTAATCCAAACGACACGGACCAGATCGAACAAGCCATTTGCCGTGCATTGAAAATGCCATTGGAGGAACAAAGAGAAAGGCTTCAGCGAATGCAAGCCATCCTTTCGGTTCAAACCGTAAACAAATGGGCTGCGGATTTCATGAGAGAATGGCGGCAGACCGCAGAGAAAAACAAACGATTACAAAAGAAAAAGATCTCCGCACAAGACCAGAACGAAATCAAAACATTATATGACCAAGCGAAAAAGCGCTTGATTTTGCTGGATTACGACGGAACATTAACTGCATTCAAAAATCATCCGGAAGATGCAGTTCCAACACCTGCATTACGAGACCTGTTACAGCGTTTTTGTTCCGACTCTCGGAATCATGTAACCATTAATAGCGGGCGGGACCACTATACATTGGAGAAATGGCTGGGAGATCTTCCTCTGTCTTTTGCCGCCGAGCATGGTGCATTTTACAAGGAAAAAGGCGCATGGCATAAAAACATAGGCAATCGAGAGTGGGATTCGGAGCTATTGTTTATTCTAAATTTGTTTGTAAGCAAAACCCCGTACTCTCATCTTGAGACAAAAGAAGCTGCTCTTGCCTGGCATTATAGAGAATCGGACGCCTGGCTGGGAGAGCTGAGAGCGCAACAGCTAACAAAGGCTATAATGCCTGTTTGCCTGAAAAAGGGATTACAAATCATGCAGGGCAACAAAGTCGTGGAAATAAAATCTCCAGAATGCACAAAAGGTTCGGAAGTAGATCGCCTATTATTGGCTTCCCGCTATGATTTTATACTAGCAATGGGAGATGACACGACGGATGAGGATATGTTCCGGGCTCTTCCAGTATCCGCCATAACAGTTAAAGTTGGAATTGTATCTGAAAAAGCCAAATACAATCTGTCCTCGCAGGAAGAAGTATTGCCTTTTTTGGAAGAACTGTCGGGTGAAGGTGTTAGTTACGGAACGACTTCCAGAAGCATAAAAGGTCAACTGAAAGCCACCGTTGATTTTTTTAAAGGATTGTGGACAAATAAAAAATAATTTTTATGGACAAGTTAAATTACGGAGTAATAGGAAATTGCTGCACTGCGGCTTTGATTTCGGATAAAGGCAGTATAGATTGGTTATGTTTCCCTAACTTCGACTCACCTTCCATCTTTGCATCATTGCTCGATCGGGAGAAAGGGGGATATTTCGGCTTCGAGGTTTCTCCGGATTATCAAATATCGCAATCGTATGTTCCTCATACAAATATTCTTTCGACCAACTTCGTATCAGAAGAAAATGAATTTGCCGTTGTAGATTTCATGCCTTGTTACCATCTGAGCGATGCGAGCAATTGTTATCGTCCGGCAGAGATCTACCGATATATCCGCAGAATCAAAGGTACTCCCCGTTTTAAAATCAACTATGAGCCGGCTCCGGACTATGCCCGTGGAAAGACAATTTTCAACACGACCTCGGAATATATAGAGACCTACTCTACTTCTAACAGCAAAGATAGGCAATATCTTTATTCCTCACTACCTTTGCACAACATCTTGGAACAGAAAGAAATCGTACTGGCTAAGGACGAGTTCTTGCTACTTTCATATAACGAGAAAGTAATACCCGTCAACATTGAGCGTGAGAAACTGGAATACTGCCGGACGCTGGTTTATTGGTTGAATTGGACTGACCGAACCAAGAAGTTTACGGTCTATAACGATGTCATTGAGCGAAGTCTCCTAGTTTTAAAATTGATGTCTTTTTATAATGGAGCCGTATTGGCGGCCATAACAACTAGCCTACCGGAAACGATCGGAGAAGTCCGTAACTGGGATTATCGTTTTTGTTGGCTGCGCGACGCCTCCATGTCCATTGAAACTTTGTTCCAGATAGGCCATGTGGAAGCCGCAAGGCGGTTCATGAGATTTGTCCAGTCTACTTTTGTTTCTCAACACGATACTTACCAGATCATGTACGGTATTCGCGGAGAAAGAAAATTGACGGAAGTTATTCTGGGACATCTTTCCGGTTATAAAAACTCACGACCCGTTCGGATCGGTAATGATGCTTACCACCAGCTTCAAAATGACTCGTTCGGCTATTTAATGGACCTGATCTACCAATACTATCGTTTGATGCCCGGTACATTGGACGAGGTGGAAGATATGTGGGAAATGGTAAAAAGTATCCTGACGAATGTGATGATTGACTGGAAAAAACCAGACAAAGGCATTTGGGAAATTAGAGGAGAAGGACAGCATTTTGTTTCCTCCAAAGTTATGTGCTGGGTCGCATTAGACAGGGGAGCTCGTATTGCAGATTTATTAAACAAACCGACATACCGGAGACGTTGGTCGGAAGAAGCGACCGTAATCAAAGAAAATGTCATGAAAAACGGTTGGAAAGAAGAGATGCAAAGTTTCTCGCAAGCCTACGGTAATTCCGACCTTGATGCGTCCTTGTTGTTAATGGAACCGTACGGATTTATCGATCCGAGAGACATACGCTACCATAAAACAGTGCAAGCGATAAAGAATGCGTTACTTTACAAAGGGTTGATGTACCGTTATAAATCTCATGATGATTTCGGACTTCCCTCTTCCGCCTTTACTATTTGTACGTTCTGGCTCATTCGTGCTCTTTATGTCATTGGAGAAAAAGAAGAAGCACGTAGTCTGTTTGAGGAAATGCTTCATAATTCAAATCACTTGGGACTTTTCAGTGAAGACATTGATTTTGAAACCAAGGAGCAACTGGGGAATTTTCCTCAAGCATATTCCCATTTGGCACTAGTCAATACCGCTATATTGTTTTCGGAAGAGGACATACGACTGTTTTTTAAATAAACCTTCTGTATCTCTTTCATTTTGGAAATATTTTTTCACTATGCAAGGGGCTACACTAATAAACGCATGAAGCATACTCCATGTTGATAACTTCAAGACTTTTATAAGTAAATTACCATTATAGACCGGCCTTAACCCATATTTTTCTTTATCCAATCGTATCCACATATAGAAGGAAAGCATCATAAAGGAGCCCATCTCTGCCAAAGAAGAGGCAATTGCCGCCCCCGAGATTCCTAATTCCCTAGTGAATATCAAATAAAAATTTAAAGGAATATTGATTAATACCGCTATGGCAGCAGCCCAAGATAGAGCTTTTGTATGCGTTATCCCCACTAAAAAAGAACGTATCGCTAAAAATGGGAATGAAAACAACAATCCAAAGCTACGCCAATCCAAGTATAGGATTACCGTTCGATAAATATCCGAGGAAACGATCAGCTTCTTTAATATAAATGGGGAAACCGTATGAATGAGAAGGTAAAGAAAGATAGCCAATCCCAAAAGGAAAAATAAGCCTTGAAAAAAAGTCTTGCCGGTTTCCTTGTAATCTTGCTCTCCATTCCTTCGAGCTACCATTACTTGCAACCCAATGCTAAATCCAAAACCAAGCATATAAATCGCCAAATAATAAATTCCGGCGATAGCGGACGCTCCTAATTCTATCTCTCCAACGTGGCCTAAGAAAACAGCATCCGTAATATTGATTAATTGTTCCATTAAGATGCTCATCATTACAGGAAAGTTGATGAGCCATATTTGTTTATATGTATAATTCATTGCTCAACTGTATAATAGTACGATACAACATACCGCTTTTATGCAGTATGTTATTTCGTAATCCATAAAATAAAAGGATATAAAATCTCCGTGACAAATAAAGCTGTATTTGTCAAATAGCTGAATAGCTTTATTGGATAGGGCTAAAAGAAAAAACGGCTAAATAGACGTCTCTATCCAACCGTTCAAAAGATCTTCGCGATAATCTTTTGTGCTCACAGTCAAGGTTAAACTCGAAAAACATATAACTTCAAAATGAATTTATAACATCATTTTGTTTTGATGTTGGCAAAGGTAAGCCTTTATTTGTAAATAACAATTTTTTATCATGTTTTTTTTACTATTATATCTTTTTTTCTTCTCTAGAATATTTTCGTTTTAATTTATGGTCTCTCTTGTGCTCGGATATTCAAAAAAACACAATGGAAAGTTCAAGAGATGAAAGCAGGGCATAAAAAGGGTGTGTCATGACACACCCTCTTGTGAAACCATAAAAAGGATTTTCAGCCACAATGGAAATAAGTATTGACCAGCTTCAACATCTCTTCTGGATTATTCTCTAGGTCCTTGCGTAAAGAAGTGTCATCATAAGATTCCAGTTTACGGATGATGCCGTCTATCATACTCGGACTAAACACATTATATTTTTCAAAAACAGCACGCTGTTGTCTTAAACGGGCGGCTGAGGCTGCGCAACTGTCTGGGAGTTGATCCAATGTCTTTAGGCGATCTTGATTCTCTTCCTTATGAATATTCACGTTTACATAAGTCTTCTCAGCGATTTCCAAAGCATCATCGATCTCAAAACCATGGCGGCACGCAACTGCCAATCCTGCCAATAATTGGTATAAATCAGCGGAGCCATCCGGTGAGCGCATCTCGACCGTTTGCTTTTGGCTCGTATCATAATGGCTGGCAGGTTCCAATGGGTTCGCCAAAGCACACATGTCCGTTTTTGCGGCCCAACCTAGCGGAACACGAACTAAAACTGAACGATTCCGATCTCCCCAACAAATATTCGTAGGTGCTTCTTGGTGTGGAACCAAACGGAAATATGAGGTTGGATTCGTATTTCCAAAAGCCGTAATAGAGGAAGCTAAGCACATCATTCCAGCGATAGCCTTACGGGCGGTTTCGGATAAGATACCATTCGCTAACATCTGATTCTTGCCATCTTTCATGATACGCATATGGACATGCAGACCGGAACCTGCTTTTCCCACCGTAATTTTCGGAGCGAAAGTGATGTTATATCCATATTCATGCGCTAGATTGCGGATCGCCCATTTTGCGATCATCAATTGATCCGCTGCATTTTCCGCAGGACATGGTAAGAACTCGATCTCATTTTGCTCATAGATCAAACCATTTAACGTAAAGTTACCAACTTCCGAATGACCATATTTAATTTGTCCCCCGGCTTGCGCTATGCAGTGCATGCACTCCGTCCGGAACTCATTGAACTTAGCGTAAGGAGCGGATTCATGATAACCTTTTTGGTCGGTAGCAGGGAAAACGCCTTCATCCGGTGCGATTACGTAATATTCTAATTCACCCATTGCCTCAAAATCCATTCCCGTCACCTCATGAAAAGCCTTACAAGCTTTATGCAAGGTATATTCCGGGGAACTTTCTAAGGGTTCTCCATCCTTATTGAAGAATGAGCAAAGCATGGTAAGCGTAGGTAATTCCGCAAACGGATCCTCGAAAGCCGTACGGAAACGGGGCACCACATACAGGTCACTACTTCCCGCCTCGATAAACGAGAAAAGACTAGAGCCATCCACACGCTCACCGCAAGTCAAGATCGCATCCAGATAGGCCGCATTGTTGATTACAAAGTTTAGTGTTTTCAAACGTCCGTCGCCCGCGGGATACATAAAATTAACCATCTGGATATCTTTCTCATAGATATAACGGATAATGTCCTCTTTCGTAAACTCGGACGCTGGCTTTTGTAAAAACTCCACTAATACGTTGGGAGTCATTTCTAGTTCTTTGTTCATGTCTTATATTGATTATGTTTATAGTGTAGAGAAAAACTTTCCTTTGGAACTGCTAACCGGAATCAAGCTAGAGATCGCTTCAGCAACCTCTATAGGTCGGTCAGACTCTATGATGTCCACGCCTTGACGGATGATCATACGGTATGCTTCAGCACGGCTTTCGGGTGTGGATAGTTTATCGTCGGAGGGAGCGGTAGATATCATGCACATGACACCTCTTTCATGCAACATATCGATTACCTCACGGACTTCGGGGGTAATCTTCGGACCTACATAAGCCATGATATGGCTCCAAGGTATACCGTTATCCTCATAGTCTTGAACCGCTTCTTTCGTTTTCACAAAAGCCTCAAACATGAAATTCGGATTTTTCTCGTAAAAGAAACGAGCCGAAGCACCATCATGAACCGTAATCATTACATAAGGTTCCGCTTGCATATCGGTAATCAACTGAGCAGTGCGCTCCATAGGAACATCCTTCTTATCAAGGATTAGGATTGTTTTTCCACGAGCCCAACGAATCGCTTCCTCTAAAGTCGGGATACGATAGTTTGTGATATTTCCTTCGGGATCCTTCAAACGGAAATTTTGCAATTCTTCCCAAGTATAATCAGAAACTTTCCCGGTCCCATTACTGGTACGCTCCAGTGTATCATCGTGGAAAAGGACGATAACACTATCTTTGGTTAACCTCGGATCTATCTCGAACGTGGCAGGAGTATAAGAGAGGGTATTTTCAAAGGTTTCCATACTGTTCTCAGGATAACCTTTTCCCCGTCCGCCTCGGTGCCCGCTAATTAAAGGAATTCGGTCATCGGCATATTGGTAGAAAGATATCAAATCATCTACATTTGATATCTGTAGCGTATTCATTCCGTTGTATTCAAGCTCCTCCTTTGGCGTGTTCAATACGCAAGAACCACAAAGCAGGACCAGCATTAAAAATCTGGCGGATAAATTGAGTTTCATTTCACAATCGTATTTTAGGTGAATGATTCTTTCTATCCGCCAAACTTACACAAAATAAATGATTTTACAGAGTTAGCACCTTAATATTCGTCAACTTTCTGGTCTACACGGAACTTATCCAAACGTGCTTGCAGGCGAGTTTGGATATCAGCATATTCCGGATTATCGTATAAATTATTTAGCTCATTCGGATCACTTTGCAAATCGTAAAGCTCATTGCAATTAATCGCGTCATTATGTTCATTCTTCTCTCCATAGAAATGAATCAATTTATAACGACTGTCACGTACGCCATCGTGGCGACGTACCATATGGACCGCAGGATAATCATAATAATGATAATATAGATACTCACGCCAATCTCTTGGTGTCTCGCCTCCAAACAAGGGGACTAAAGAAGTTCCTACCATATAATCAGGTTTCTCGATACCGGCTATATCCAGATAAGTCGGGGCATAGTCAATGTTCTGTACTAAGGCCGTACATTCACTTCCCGCCTTGATTTTAGCAGGATAACGGATAATCAACGGCGTACGGAAAGATTCCTCATACATGAAACGTTTGTCGAACCAGCCATGTTCACCCATGTAAAAACCTTGATCCGAGGTATAAACGATCACGGTATTATCCATAAGCCCTTCTTTTTCCAAATAGGCGATCAAACGCCCCACCTCATCATCAATAGATTTGATGCAACGTACGTAATCCTTGATATAACGTTGATATTTCCATTTAACCAAATCCTCGCCTTTCAGGTTCTCGTTAATGAATTTTTCGTTGCGGGGCTTATAAGAAGCGATCCAAGCCTCCCGTTGTTCCGGGGTCATACGATCCAAAGAGGCCTGCCAACCATCAATATTCCATTCCTTTTTATAAGCCTCCTTATCTTTAAGCTCATCTACCTTCAAATCATAAACCAAAGTCATATTTTTGTCTATACTCATCTCTTGTGTACGTGCGGCATCGCAACGAGTGGCATAATTATCATTGAAAGTATCTGGATATGGGAACTCTACATCCTCATATAAATCCATATATTTCGTATCCGGCATCCAGTTACGATGTGGAGCCTTATGGTGAACCAGCAGGCAGAAAGGCTTATCCTTATCCCTCTCTTCCAAAAACTCGATAGCGTGATCGGTCGTAAGGGTCGTCGCATATCCCTCTTCTTTTACATACTTGCCATTCGATTCTTTGCTTTTAAACTCCGGATTATAATAATCTCCTTGATCCCATAACACATGATAATAATCAAAACCTTTCGGCTCACATTGCATATGCCATTTACCGACAACACCTGTCTGATAACCGTGCTGTTGTAAGATTTCAGAGAAGAATACTTTTGTCGTATCAATACCTTTTCCTAACTGTCTTTGTCCGTTTTGGTGACTGTAAAGACCGGTCATCAAACAAGCACGGCTAGGAGTAGACAGAGAATTCTCTACAAAGGCTTGCCTGAATAACATACCTTCCGCAGCCAAACGATCTAAATTTGGTGTAGGAGCCAATTTACCTAGCGCATGTCCATAAGCGCTAATAGTTTGATACGAATGATCATCCGTCATGATATGGATGATATTAAGCGGCTTCTCTGCCACTTCTTTTTGCCCTGTTCCGCATGCGGAGAACAAAAGGGCAGGGGCTAATATAGCTCCATAATTAATAGTATTTTTCATATATAATTATTTTATGTAACCTACTTCCCGACGATTCAAACCTATTTGTCCCGTGAGATCATCTCCCAGATCCAACCGAGCCTCTTCTGCTATAGATTGTAATAGACGAATCACCTCCGGATATTGATCTTTCACATCATATCTTTCTCCCGGATCTCTACGCAAATCATATAGAGATAAATCGATATGTTCTCTCCCGATTTTCCCGGGATACCCATCGACTCCTGCCTCTAAATAAGTGGCATGTTCATGAGGGAATACCAATTTAAATCGATCGTTCCGAATGGCCTCCAGATTATTCTCCCCATAATAATAGAGCAGATATTTTCTAGGAGACTCAACATTCATGCTATATAACAATTTTTCGATATTGACCCCATCAATTTTTTTCTTAGGAAGTTCTGCTCCCGTTAACGATGCTAATGTAGGAAGTATATCAATCGTACTGGCTAATTGATTGCAAACAGTACCTCTAGGAATCACTCCTTTCCAACGCATGATACAAGGAACACGTTGTCCTCCCTCAAACGTGGTAGCTTTCGCTTCTCTCAAACCTCCGGTACTCCCGGCATGATTACCAAAACTAAACCAAGGCCCATTATCTGACGTAAAGATAATCAAAGTATTTTCATCTAGGTTTAATTCCTCTATTGTTTCTAGAACTTGTTGGACACTCCAATCTACCTCAAGCATGACATCCCCATATAAACCTTGTTTACTCTTTCCTTTAAATTTGTTGGATACAGCAAGCGGAACATGTGGCATCGAGTGAGCAAAGTAAAGAAAAAATGGTTGTTCACGATTCTTTTTGATAAACTGGATCGCCCGTTCCGTATATAATGTAGTAAGCTCGGCTTGATCATCCAATGTCCACAATTCTCTTATTTTTTCATTTCCGTCGATTAATGGTAATGCCGGATGCCGTAATTTGTTTGGTAAATTAGATGCTGGAGTCACTCTATTCCCGTCATAATCTACTGGCCACATATCATTGGAATAAGGCAACCCAAGATACTCATCAAATCCTTGTTGCAAAGGCAAAAATGGATAAAGGTGACCTAAATGCCATTTACCGACCATTCCACAAGAATAACCTCTAGTTTTTAATATTTCCGGAAGAGTTTCCTCATTAGGGGCCACTCCTATACGGCCTTGAGGCATCAATGCCCCCGAAATCCCCACTCGATTTGGATAACACCCTGTAATTAATCCGGCTCTCGATGCGCTACTTATAGGTTGGGCTGCATAAAAGTGGGTAAAAAACATTCCTTCAGAGGCCAGTCGGTCAATAGTAGGCGTGTTATATCCAGAAGCACCGGTGATTGTTAAATCGCCATATCCCATATCATCCATAAAAAAGATCACGATATTAGGAAGTTTGTCCCGGGCTTGTATAATAACCGGGGTAACAGTTGCTACCCCAGTTATAAATAACAATTTTCTAATATCCCGCATTTTGTACTAAATTAGGATTCAAGTCTATCTCGGATTGAGGGATCGGCATAAGGATCATATGCTCCTTGATATTTTGCGCAATCTCAGTTTTATTAGCTTCCGCTACTTTTGCTTCATATGCACTATGCTCTTTCATTCGTTGAATAAATGTACCGGTACGTACTAAATCGAACCAACGATGTCCTTCGTGAGGGAATTCCAGCCGTCGTTCATTTAATATAGCTGTACGAAACTCATCCTTCGACATAGGTTTAAAGTTTCCAGAATCATCACCAAAAGCACGTTCCCGTATCCTGTTTAACATAGCGAGAGCCTTTGTAGATTCGCCCACTTCATTTAATGCCTCTGCATACATTAATATAGCGTCCGCATACCTGATAATGTGCATATTTACATCGCAACGGTCACCCGTTTCAAGCCCTTCAACCCAGAATTTACCGCTAAGAGGTATACTTGATTTCAATATTTCACCGGTTTTAAGATGAGCGAACTCTGTTTTGAAATTAGTCTTTTTTCTCAAATCTCGATTATCAAACTGGTCATACAATTCTTGTGTCGGGATATCAGCCTCATTAAGGGCAGAGATTCCTAAACTCCCCGGAATGGAATATTTCGGACCAGCAAGCGCCATTTCACCATTATGTTGAAATGGAGGTTCTTTATACTCAATATAAAGTACAGCCTCAATACCAGCCTCTGTATCTCGAAGCCAGTTCGCATGGTAATCTTTGTGTAAACCGAAACCATATTCAGATTCATGCTCGACTACCTCTGCCAATTTATCTTTCGCCTTTTGGAAATCCCCTTTAGTCAAATAGACTTTACCGAATAAAATTTTAGCGGCCCCTTTGTTGATACGGCCCTCATCGGAAGCCGAATATTCAGATCTTAAAGGAAGATGTTCTTCCGCAAATGTAAGATCTTCTATAATCTGATCATAAATCAGTTCTTTAGAATCACGTGGTTCTTTTGAATCTTCTACGGTTTTCAAGTCTAAGATTAGAGGAACATCGCCGAAGAAACGAACGAGGTTGAAATAGTATAGAGCACGAAGTGTACGAGCCTCAGCGATCAATCGGTTCTTTTTACTTTCATTCATTTTGATCTCTGGAATCTTAACAATCGCCGTATTTGCCCTAGAAATACCGGAATAACAATTTTTCCACATATCTTTTACAAATGTATTCTGAGAGTTAAATCGCAGAAACTCCAAGTCTTGTAAGTTTGCGTTCGGCATACCTAAACCATTTTTCATCATATCGGTAGGTAGCTCTGCCATCATATACATCAAACGGTTATATAAGCTGTTTAATTGCTGATAAGTAGCATCTACCGCTGCCTGTGCGTCTTTCTCGCTTGTATAAAAATTATCCACGACCAAACGGTCCACGGGATTCTCGTCAAGGAAAGAACAACTGTTGATTCCACAAGAGAAACAGAAAGCTGAAAATATATATATGAACGATTTTTTCATTTTGAGTCGATTTAAAAGTTATTTAATATCCAATTTAATGCCAAACATAAAGGTACGGGCTTGCGGATAACCGCCAAAGTCCTCTCCTGCCTCTAAAGTTGAAGCGCCTCGATAGCTCACTTCCGGATCATAGCCTCTGTATTTAGTCCAAGTCAATAAGTTTTGTCCGGTTACGTACAATCGCAGACCTCCGATATGTTTCCAATTCAATTTCGGGAAACTATAAGACAATGAGACAGTTTTTAATTTCAAGAAAGAACCGTCTTCAATGAACCGATCACTTACGATATTATTCCGATTCGTTGTCGCTTTTTGGTATTCATTACTTGGATTCGTAGGTGTCCAACGGTTCACGAGATCCTGATATACATTTTGTCCACCAGTCGGCGACTCAAGCTCCATTGCGTTATAATTGAAAATCTTATTCCCATATGAGTATTGTAAGAATACGTTCAACTCAAATCCTTTATAAGCAAACGTGTTGGTCATACCTCCAAAGAATTTCGGATTTGCGTCTCCTAATATCTCCCGATCGTTTGTGGCATCAATCTTACCGTCTCCATTCAAGTCCTTATAACGACGGAGTCCGACACCGATAGGCGAGGGTGAAGAAGTTTGTTGAGCACATTCTGCTTCATTTTGGAAAATACCGTCAAAACGATAGCCATAAAATACTCCAATTGGTTGACCAACGATCAAGCGACGGATATCACTCGTCTTTAAATGATCGTCGTATGTACCTACATCTTTATACGTTTCCCCACCCAACTCTAATACTTTATTCCGGTTGAATGAAATATTAAAGGCTGTTGTCCATGAGAATGCCCCGCTTAAGTTGTCACTCTCAATAGAAAGCTCATAACCTTTATTTTGGACACTACCAATATTTTTCAACATAGAATCATAACCGGAGGCGCTAGGAATCGCTACATTATATAATAAGTCCGTTGTTTTTTTATAATAATAGTCGGCCGTTAAACGTAAGCGATTATTAAATAGCCCAAGATCAAAACCAATATCAAATTGCCCTGTTTTTTCCCATTTCAAGTCAGGATTAGGTATCCTGTTCGGATAAAATCCAGAAACCAATTGATTTCCGATTGTCCAACTATTACTTCCCAATGTAGCCAAGGATTCGTAAACTCCGATTTCTGTATTTCCAGTGAAGCCATAACTGGTACGTAACTTTAAATTATTAATGACAGCTTTAACCGGTTCCATAAAACCTTCCTCAGAGATACGCCATGCCACAGAACCCGAAGGGAAAAATCCATACTTATTGTTGCCACCAAAACGAGAAGAACCATCCACACGTCCGTTAACAGAGAATAAATACCGGTCATATAACGAATAATTAATACGTGCCAAATAAGACATAAGGCTCCATTGAGTAGCAGAAGATTCCGGTTTATCATAAATAGATCCGGCTCCTAGGTTATTATACTTCATGACATCGTTCACGAAATTAGAAGATGCTCCCGTTACGGATTCCACATTATTTCTTTGAATGGTAAAGCCTCCTAAAATATTCAAAGAATGAATATCCTTGAATGTCTTATTCCAAGTAAGTATATTCTCGTTCAGCCAGTTAATAGAACGGTTTACACCGACTTTCGCAGATGCGATACCTAACGATTGGTAGATATTTGACGGAGTATATTTATTTTGCTTCAAATACATAATATCCATCCCCAAAGATACTTTAAGCTTTAAGTCTTTTAAGAATTCCCATTCCGCATAAACATCACCTAACACACGTGTAGTCGCATTATTGTATATTTCTTCTTTTGCGGTAGCTACCGGATTCGGGATTAATAACCCGGGGTCGTTAGTTGGCGTATACTCACCCGTCTCTTCATTCGCATAGACAGACTGGATGGGATTCATTTTCAAAGCGCCGTTCACGACTCCGTCACGTCCACCGACATCTGTTGCCGATGTTCTACTGATCGTGTGGGTACCAGACATATGAGTGCCGACTTTCAGTGTATTGAATATTTGTCTATCAAGATTCAATCGTAATGAGTAACGTTTGAAATCCGAGTTAATAATTACACCCTTTTGATCAAAATACCCCCCTGAGATCGCATATGTTGTTTTGTTATCACCTCCGGAAAACGTCAATTGATAACTTTGAATCATAGCTGGACGGAAAATTTCATCTTGCCAATTTGTTCCATTACCCAATTTAGCGATTTCGCCTAATTGTGTAGTGTTATAGGGCGCATCCAATCCATCGTTCGTATAGGCCTCATTAACCAATGCCGCATATTCTTGCGCATTCATGACATCGATGGTTTTTGCTACGTTTTGTACACCAAAACTAGATTCAAAAGTTATTATATCACGTCCCTTCTTACCACTCTTCGTCGTAATAAGTACAACACCATTAGCGGCACGTGCTCCATAAATGGCTGTTGCGGAAGCATCTTTTAGAATCTCGATAGATTCAATATCAGAAGGGTTTACCGTAGATAATCCACTGATTTGTGTATTACCACCCGTCGAGCCGAAACCTGTCCCACTATATACGGGAAAACCATCGATTACATAAAGCGGCTCATTTCCTCCTTGTAAAGAGCTACTACCACGTACACGGATAGACGCTACCGCTCCGGGCATACCCGAAGTTTGCGTAACTTGTACACCGGAAGCCCGGCCTACTAATCCTTGGTCGATAGAAGTCATAGGAGTTTGTTGTATCTCTGTTGTTTTTACAGAGGAAACAGCTCCTGTCAGATTACTTTTTTTTCACAGAACCGTAGCCGATAACTACAACTTCATCAATTGTCTTCGAGTCTTCTATCATCATGATAGAAAGATTGTTTTGATTTTTAACCGCCACTTCTTTAGGAGTATAGCCGATATAGGATACAAGTAAAGTAGCTTGATCGGGTACCTCTAATGTGAAATTGCCATCCATGTCAGTAATTGTACCAGTTGTAGAGCCTTTTACTACTACGTTCGCTCCAATGATAGGTTCATTCTTCTCATCTGTCACTTTTCCGGTTATTTTTTTATTATTCGTAATCATAGGATGAGAAGCTTTCTCGTTTGTTTTGTAAATAACAATATGCTTTTCGTTAATGGTATAAGCCAGTCCTTGAGTGGCTAGTAGCCTATCTAATACATTTGCGATATTCTGATTATTGATATTTACAGAAACCTTACGGCCTAGATTAATCTCATCGTTTCTATACCAAAACGAATACTCACTCTGTTGCTTGATCGCCTCAAGAGCTTGTTCCAACGTGGCATCTTCCAAATGAAGAGAAATCTCGTTGACCTGCGAATAACTTACGGTAGCCGATGCGCAGAAAATAGTCAACATACATAGTACTAGGGATAATCTCATAATATTAACGATTTTATGGAAGTGAGAAATCGGCGAATAACGCCTAATATTTAATTTAAAATGCATATCTTCGTATTGATTTTAGGTTTGTAATTGTGTCGCTATAATTCGAACTAAGATCATTCTCTCAAAACGGAAGATGTTGGTAGCATTTTCCGTTTTTTTGTTATTTTCATGTCGTGTCTTTCATACTCGTATCATTTTTATAAGATTAATACTCAATTGTTTTATTTCTCATAGATGCATATACTGTCACCTCGCATGGTGTAGTCCGTTCGTTTATCTGCGGTAATAATCCGAAGTATTTGCTCTAAGTTTTCACCCCGCACAAAATCACCTGAAAAAACGGTTCTTTGAAGTTTTGCCGGTTCAACCGATATATGTACATTGAACCGACGTTCTAGTTGCTTGGCTATCTCTAGGAAGGTTACACTTTTAAAGTAGAACTTACCTTCTTTCCATGATGTATAGTAGTCTAAATTTACTTCATATTTCGAAAAAGACTGTTTCATCTTATTGAAAAGAGCTTGTTGGCCCGGAGAAATGTACATCATGTCGTGATGTCCTCCTAGTCCGACACCTACTTTTCCTTCAGTAAGAGTGACCTCTATATGGTCATCTTCTTTATAGGCTTTCACGTTAAACTTAGTTCCAAGTACCTTCACCTTCACGTTTTCCGCACTTACGATAAATGGGTGGTCCTTATCATGTGATACTTCGAAGAAAGCTTCCCCGTTCACTTTCACTTCTCTTTGGCTTGAGACAAAAGCGGCCGGATAGCTAAGGGTAGTACCTGCGTTCAGAATCACTCGTGTTCCATCCGATAAAACAATCGATGTCCTCATGCCCATCGGGTTTGCCATCTCGACCATTTGGCTGTTTTGGTTCTTATAGCCTTCATGATATGAGATATAATTAGAGACTCCCAGTAAAAGAGCAATAGAGGCGGCGATAGCGGATGCTTTCAACCAAAATCTTTTACGTAGATTACGATGGATACGACGGTTCACCTCAAGGAAAATATCCTCTTTCATCTCATCACCCATTTGCTTTATGACCTCTTTTCTTGTTTCCATATTTTGTCTTTCTTATGATGAGGAGTAAGGGTATGCTAAATTCGTTTAAAGGGATTGGCTATTTTTTTCGAAAAAAATAATGAGGAAGTTATAAATGGAGGCTTTTTCCCATGAGATCATTATCTTTGTACGAAACATATCGGTGAAATTATGGACGAGAAAGTGCTCGAGAAATTGAAAATCTTGGCCGAGTCGGCAAAATATGACGTATCCTGCGCTTCCAGCGGAACCTCCCGTTCGCATAAGAGCGGGGCTATAGGAAGTGCCGCGGGATGGGGTATTTGCCATAGTTTCGCTGAGGACGGACGGTGTATCTCGCTTTTAAAGATCATGCTGACGAATTATTGTATGTATGATTGCGCCTACTGCATCAACCGGCGAAGTAATGATTTACCGAGAGCTACGCTTTCCGTTACCGAGTTGGTGAATCTTACGATCGAGTTTTACCGACGTAATTACATTGAAGGATTGTTTTTAAGCTCCGGCGTGGTCCGAAACCCGGATTACACGATGGAACGGTTGGTGAGAGCCATCAAGGATTTGCGCCTCGTACATCACTTCAATGGATACATACATATGAAGAGTATCCCCGGAGCCAGCCAAGAATTGGTAAATGAGGCTGGGCTTTACGCCGATCGTTTAAGCGTGAATATAGAGATCCCGAATGAGGCGAGCTTGCGGACTCTAGCTCCGGAAAAGGATTTTAAAAGCGTATTTGCCCCTATGCGTTATATCCAACAAGGCGTATTACAAAGCGCCGAGGAACGCAAGCGTTTCCGGTATGCCCCACGATTCGCTCCCGCCGGGCAAAGCACGCAGATGATCGTTGGCGCTACGGCGGATACCGACAAGGATATACTTCGTCTATCATCGGCCTTATATCAGAGACCTACGATGAAGCGTGTTTACTATTCGGGATTCATTCCGGTAAATGCGTATGATAACCGTCTTCCGGCACTTACCACGCCTCCGCTGGTCCGTGAGAATCGTTTATATCAAGCGGATTGGTTATTGCGTTTTTATCAATTCAAGGTAGATGAGATTGTCAATGACGCATATCCGGATCTGGATCTAGACGTGGACCCGAAGTTGGCTTGGGCCCTGCGGCATCCGGAGGTCTTTCCGGTAGATATCAATAAAGCGGATTACGAGATGCTTCTTCGGGTTCCGGGAATTGGCGTGAAATCGGCAAAGATCATAATCGTTTCCCGGCGTTACGCTAATCTCGGTTCAGAGCAGTTGAAGAAAATAGGAGTGGTCATGAAAAAGGCTAGCTATTTTATTACTTGCCGGGAACTCCCGACGCAGACCGTGAATGAGGTCAGCCCTGAAACCGTCCGGCAACTATTGACGAGAAAGAGCGGAAAGAAAGTAGACGATCGGCAGCTTATACTGCCTTTTATAGATTAACGCCTGTTTTATAAGAAGGATTGATAATGATTATATTTGTTTACGACAAGACTTTTGAGGGATTGCTTACCGCTGTATTCGATGCCTATTCCCGTCGAAGTTTTCCGGATTTGTTAGTAACCGAGGGCGAGCCATTTCCATTGTTCTATGACGAGGCGATCCGGATTTATACGGACGACCGGAAAGCAGAACGGGTATGGAAAGGGCTTGAGAAGAAAATCTCCAAGTCTTCTCTTTCCGGGTTGACGGTAACTTGGTTGTCGGAATTACCGGAAGTAGACCTGTTGTTATTCAGATATATCCGCAAAGCGATCGACGCTCCAGCCACGATTGAGTTCAATCTTGGTGACCCGGACATATTGGAAACGGCCAAGATCTGGAAGAAAGTAAACAACGAACGCTTGCGAGTGATGCAATTCTTTCGTTTCCAAAAAGCGGCGGATGGAACTTACTTTGCTGCCATCGCACCTATATATAACGTATTACCTTTGGTATTACCTTATGCGCAAGACCGTTTCGCTGATCAGCAATGGCTCATTTACGACTTAAAAAGAGAGTATGGATATTATTATGATCTTAACGATACGATAGAAGTCCGTTTCGAAGAGAAAGATTCACACTTATTGACCGGATTGCTTAGTGAGGATATCATGGATAAGGATGAGAAACTTTTTCAAAGTATGTGGAAAGAGTATTTTAAGTCTATCGCTATCAAGGAGCGTTTAAACCTGCGGCTTCATCGCCAACATATGCCGGCTCGTTTTTGGAAATATATGCCGGAGAAGAGATAATAGTATAATTGCTATTAATCAACCAATTACAGTTTTTGTTAATTTCATTATCGAAAAACTAAAGTTTTTTCAGCAGGAAACTAGAGTTTCTCCATTGGAAAACTTTTGTTTCATCTAAGGAAAACTAAAATTTCGTGCTATAGAAAAAAATGTTTCTCTCATATAAAACTGTCTTTTCCTGATTTATCTAGACACTTTTTTTGTTTATAAACGTAATCAGTAGA
>OAVD01000660.1_pt1 | contig 19099 bp, 11 predicted proteins | sample 1476351 | NCBI WGS metagenome assembly OAVD01 (sample SAMEA2580075, study PRJEB22360) | human gut metagenome | biome: human gut; feature: human-associated habitat; material: faeces | place: Denmark | collected 2008/2010 | reverse complement strand
AGGCGGGCGGCGCAGTGGCCGATCTGCCGATCCATCTTTACGATCTCGGCACCGGCAATCAGGTCAAAATTCCGTCCGAAGTGATGATCCCGGAAACCCGCGAATTTGAATTTGCCAACCTTGGCTTTATTCCGCTCTCTTATTATAAGAATCGCGATTACGCCTGCTTCTTCTCGGCGAACTCTGCCCAGAAACCGGCGCTGTATGATACCGCTGACGCCACCGCCAACAGCCGTATCAATGCCCGTCTGCCTTACATCTTCCTGCTGTCCCGCATTGCGCATTACCTGAAAATCATTCAGCGCGAGAATATCGGCACCACCAAAGACAGGCGCGTGCTGGAACTGGAGCTTAACACCTGGATACGCACGCTGGTGACGGAAATGACCGATCCGGGCGATGAACTTCAGGCTTCGCATCCACTGCGCGACGGGAAAGTTATCGTCGAGGACATAGAGGACAATCCGGGCTTCTTCCGCGTCAGACTCTTTGCCGTGCCGCATTTCCAGATCGAAGGGATGGACGTCAACCTTTCTCTGGTTTCCCAGATGCCAAAAGCAAAAGCCTGATCGGGCGGTGGTGTGATGTATGAAAATTTGTCGACCACTGTGGGCTGAGGGGACATTCCTGTCTTCTCAGCAGTTTCAGCAGCAGGCCCGCTGGGAAGCGTTCAGCAATGACTGTATTGCGCAGCTTTGTATTCGCCATCCGTGGGGGATCGCAAACGTGCTCTTTGACCGGGATGCCCTGACGCCCGGAAAGCTGAAAACGCAGGCAGTACGCCTGCGTTTTGCTGATGGCACGCTGATCGATTCAGACGTGAGTGACGTTCTGCCGCTCGCCTGCGATCTGCGCGCGCTGAAGAACGACAGCGCGATTGTTTTGCTGGCGCTGCCGCTTGCACATGGTAACGGCGGTAATCTCGGTCAGGGTGAGCAGACTGAAAGACCGCTGCGCTATCGTCAGGAATGGCAAAAGGTGCAGGATATCTACGGCAGTGACAGTGAAGATATGGCCGTTGAGCGTCATGCGCTGTCCCTGCGCTTTGCTCATGATAACAATCAGGATTACATCACCTGCCCACTGGCGCGTCTGGTGCGGGATGTTCAGGGCAACTGGACACAGGATGAGAGCTATATTCCGCCGTTACTGGCGTTTAACGCCCATGACGGGCTGGTACAGCGTCTGGACACACTGCTGTTGCAGCTACGGGCGAAGTGCCAGCGTCTGATGGCGATGCGCCGGGAAAGCAACCAGCGTATGGCGGACTTTGCCGTCGCCGATGTCTCCCTGTTCTGGCTGCTTAACGCGCTGAATTCCGCCGAGCCGGTGCTGAGCGATTTCCTGCGCTACCCGGCTGTCCACCCCGAACTGGTCTGGCGGGAGCTGGCGAGGCTTGCCGGTGCGCTGCTGACGTTTTCCCTTGAGCATAACGTCAGCGCCGTTCCGCCCTATGTCCACGAATCGCCGTCCACCGTCTTTCCGCCCCTGTTCTCCCTGCTCAGCGAGCTGCTGGAAGCCAGCCTGCCGTCGCGGGTGATCGCGCTGGATCTGGTGTCCCTGCCGGGCAACCGCTGGAAAGCCGACCTGCACGATCCGCGCCTGCGGGAAGAGGCCGATTTTTATCTGTCCGTTCGTTCCTCACTGCCTGCGCATCAGGTACTGCACCAGCTACCGCTGGTCTGCAAAATCGGTGCGCCTGATGACGTCACGCTGCTTATCAATGTGGCGCTGAACGGTGTTCCACTGGTGCCGCTTACCTCAGTTCCGGCAGCGCTGCCACTGCGGCTGGAGAACCAGTATTTTGCGCTGGATATGCACAGTGACGCGGCTAAATCGATGCTGGAGTCCGGGTGCTGCATGATTTATGCGCCGGGAACAATGGGCGACCTGAAACCTGAACTGTTTGCGGTGCTGCGCACATGAAAAAAGAGACGGATATCAATATCGACGCGCTGCTGCGCGACACGTTTCTGACGGTGGTGGAACTGCGTCAGGGAACCACCGTGCGTCACGGTATGGAGCTGTATCGCCACTGTCAGCGGCAGGTGGAACTGGTCCGCGAACGTCTGAAAGATGCCGGATTCAGTCGGGAGAACGTGGAGCACATAACTTACGCGCAGTGCGCCCTGCTGGACGAAACGGTGCTCAGCCGTAGTGGCATGGACGACGGTCAGGCCATCTGGATGAAAAACCCACTCCAGTCGCATTTCTTCAACACCCTGCAGGCCGGTGAGCTGCTGTACGAGCGGATGAAGCAGGTGCTACAGGAGCCCGCCCCCGCGCAGGCCGTGCTGACCTGCTTTCACCGTGTCCTGCTGCTGGGATTTCGCGGGCGTTATCAGGATCCGGTGGCCCCGGAGCGTGACCAGCTTATTTCGACGCTCAACGGGCTGGTCGCGCCATTTGGTGTGCTGCCGGAAACGGCGGTACTGAACGTGCCGTTATCCCCCCGTCAGCATCCTTTGCTGCATTCGCCGTTTTTCTGGCTGGTAACGCTGACGCTGCTACTGGCCGGTGTCTGGTGGGGACTGCACCACTGGCTGAACGTGCTGGTGGATGAACTGCTGCCGCAAAGCCTGCGTTAAAGGGAGCCGTGAGTGAGGAATGCGCTGAAACAGACGGTTTTGTTATGGACTCTGTTGTTGCTGCTGACTACCTGGCTGGGTTTCTTTGCTGTATCTGCGGTCGTGAAGTATGCCGTGGTAGTGATTCTTGTCGCCGTCACAGCGGCGGTGATGGCGTACTGGCATAAGAAAAAGGGACAGGTCGTAGCGGACGACGTATGGCCGTCATCGCTGCCGCCGGAAACGTACCGACAACCGGTAGTGCTGGTCTGTGGCGATATGTCGGCGCATCTGTTCACTGACAGCCCGGTCCGGCAGGTTTCAGAAGGGCTGTATCTGCCTGTTTCTGATGAAGAACAGCTTGTGGCGCAGGTGGAGCGATTGCTGACCCTTCGCCCGGCGTGGGCATCGCAGCTTGCCGTGGCGTATACCATCATGCCCGGCATACACCGGGATGTGGCGGTTCTGGCCGGACGGCTGCGACGGTTCGCTCACAGTATGGCGACGGTGCGTCGCCGGGCGGGCGTAAACGTACCCTGGCTTCTCTGGAGCGGGCTGTCCGGCTCGCCGTTGCCGGAGAGAGTGAATTCACCGTGGTTTATCTGTACCGGCGGCGAAGTTCAGGTAGCAACATCCGCAGAGACCACCATGCCCGCGCAGTGGATTGCACAATCCGGCGCACAGGAACGCAGTCAGCGACTCTGTTACCTGCTGAAAGCCGAAAGCCTGATGCAGTGGCTGGATCTGAATGTGCTGGCGGAACTGAACGGCCCGGAGGCGAAATGTCCACCACTGGCGATGACCGTTGGGCTGGTCCCCTCGTTGCCTGCGGTGGATAACAACCTGTGGCAGTTGTGGATCACCGCCAGAACCGGCCTGACGCCGGATATCGCGGACACCGGCACAGACGATGCGCTGCCATTCCCGGATGCCCTGTTACGGCGGTTGCCGCGTCAGTCGGGCTTTACCCCGCTGCGACGGGCCTGCGTGACCATGCTGGGCGTCACCACCGTGGCGGGTATCGCCGCGCTGTGCCTGTCAGCCACGGCAAATCGCCAGTTATTACGGCAGGTCGGTGACGATCTGCACCGGTTTTATGCCGTCCCGGCGGAAGAATTTATCACCAAAGCCCGTCACCTGTCGGTGCTGAAAGACGATGCGGTCATGCTCGATGGGTATTACCGGGAAGGAGAACCACTACGTCTCGGTCTGGGGTTATACCCCGGTGAACGCATCCGCCAGCCGGTATTACGCGCCATTCGCGACTGGCGTCCGCCTGAGCAAAAAATGGAAGTGACGGCTTCGCTTCCGGTTCAGACCGTGCGTCTTGACAGTATGTCGCTGTTTGACGTCGGACAGGCCCGCCTGAAAGACGGCTCGACAAAAGTGCTGGTGGATGCGCTGGTGAACATCCGGGCAAAACCGGGCTGGCTGATCCTCGTGGCCGGATATACCGATGCCACCGGCGATGAAAAAAGCAATCAGCAGTTATCGCTGCGGCGTGCCGAAGCGGTGCGCAACTGGATGCTGCAGACCAGCGACATCCCGGCCACCTGTTTTGCCGTACAGGGACTGGGCGAGAGCCAGCCTGCGGCGACCAACGACACGCCACAGGGCCGGGCAGTCAACCGGCGTGTCGAAATCAGTCTTGTTCCGCGTTCTGACGCCTGTCAGGACGTGAAATAAAACATACCGCCGGAAGAAGGCGGTGCTTCAATCACACTAACAAGGAGAGTAATTCTCATGGCTATTCCTGCTTATCTCTGGCTGAAAGATGACGGCGGCGCGGATATCAAAGGTTCCGTGGACGTTCAGGGGCGCGAAGGTAGCATCGAAGTGGTGGCGCTGGATCACGATGTGTACATCCCGACCGACAACAACACCGGCAAACTGACCGGTACCCGTACTCACAAGCCCTTTACGTTTACCAAAGAAATCGATGCCTCCAGCCCGTATCTCTACAAAGCTGTGACCACCGGCCAGACTCTGAAAACGGCAGAATTTAAGTTTTACCGCATCAACGATGCCGGTCAGGAAGTGGAGTACTTCAACATCACGCTTGATAACGTCAAGCTGGTCAGAGTCGCTCCGCTTATGCACGACATCAAGGATCCTTCCAGAGAGAAGCATAACCACCTGGAACGTATTGAGTTCCGCTACGAGAAAATCACCTGGACTTACAAAGACGGCAACATCATTCATTCCGACTCGTGGAATGAGCGTCCTTCCGCCTGATAACTGCGGCAGACAGGAAACTGTCTGCCTTTTTGTTGTGTGCTTTGTCCAGTGCCGCAGGCACCGGTACTGAGCAAAGCATACCCACAATCTGGTGAAACCTGATGGGCCTGAGTGAGGTAACGGCTATGGGCGGTAGCGTGCCTGAACGCGGATCGCAGGAATACAGAACACGATAAGGAAACCTTCTATGACCGGAAATCACCCCGCCGCGCTGCTGCGTCGCCTTAACCCATACTGTGCACGGGCGCTGGACGCTGCCGCCTCACTGTGTCAGACCCGCGCCCATGCGGAAATAACCATTGAACACTGGCTGCTGAAACTGCTGGAGCAGGGAGAAGGCGATATCACGGTGATTGCCCGCCGCTATGAATGGGATATCGACACGCTCTGGCAGTCTCTGCTGGCACATCTGGACACCTTACCCCGCCCGGTCCGCGAACGTCCTCAACTTTCTGAACCGCTGGCAGCGCTTATCCGACAGGCGTGGCTGATAGCGTCACTGGAAGGCGACGATCCACAAATCCGCAGCCAGCATCTGCTGATGGCGCTGACAGAAAAACCGATGCTGCCCGCCTGTAATGACCTGTGGGTATTGCTGAGTCTGAGCCGCGTGCAGCTTGAGCGGCTGCGTCCCCTGCTGGATGCGCAGTCGGATGAATGTCCGGCACGTCAGCCACAGGTCACCGAACCGCTGACATCCGCGCAACCCGGGGCGGCAACGACGGACGCACCGGCAAAAACGCTGACGGGGAAACAGGATGACGCCCTGCTGGCGGTGCTTAACCGCTTTACCGAAGACGTGACGGAAAAAGCCCGCAGCGGGCGAATCGACCCGGCATTCGGGCGCGACACGGAAATTCGCCAGATGGTCGATATCCTCTCCCGTCGCCGCAAAAACAACCCGATTCTGGTGGGAGAACCGGGGGTGGGCAAAACCGCGCTGGTGGAAGGGCTGGCGCTGCGTATCACCGAAGGCAACGTGCCGGACAGCCTGAAAACGGTGCATATCCGCACACTGGACCTCGGTCTGTTACAGGCTGGCGCGGGCGTTAAAGGCGAATTTGAGCAGCGGCTTAAAAACGTGATTGATGCGGTACAAAAATCGCCGGAGCCGGTGCTGCTGTTTATCGATGAAGCCCACACCATTATCGGCGCGGGTAATCAGGCGGGCGGCGCGGATGCCGCCAACCTGCTGAAACCGGCGCTGGCAAGGGGCGAACTGCGCACCATCGCCGCCACAACGTGGAGCGAATACAAACAGTATTTTGAGCGCGACGCCGCGCTGGAACGCCGCTTCCAGATGGTGAAAGTCGACGAGCCGGATGACGATACCGCCTGCCTGATGCTGCGGGGACTCAAGGCCCGCTATGCACAGCACCACGGCGTACATATGCTGGACAGCGCCATTCAGACCGCCGTGCGCCTGTCGCGCCGCTATCTGACCGGACGCCAGCTGCCGGACAAGGCGGTTGATTTGCTGGATACCGCCGGGGCAAGAGTCCGCATGAGCCTTGACACCCTGCCGGAGCCGTTGACGCAGCTTCATGCGCGACTGGCGGCGCTGGATATCGAGCGGGAGGCGATTGAGCAGGACAGCGTATTTTATCCCGAAGCCAGCCCGGAGCGGCTGGCGGAACTGACCGATTTGCGTGATGAGCTGCAGGCAGAAGCCGGGCATCTGGAAGCGCAGTATCAGCAGGAAAAGGCACTGGCGCAGCAGATTATGACGTTGCGTCAGGAAGGAACAGACAGCTCTGAACTGCAACAGCAACTGCGGACGCATCAGGGCTTTGCACCGCTGCTGGCGCTGGATGTGGACGCCCGCGCCGTCGCCACGGTGGTGGCGGACTGGACCGGCATCCCGCTCTCTTCCCTGCTCAAAGACGAGCAGAGCGACCTGCTCAGTATGGAACAAAGCCTTGAAAACCGCGTTGTCGGGCAAAGCCCGGCGCTCTGCACCATCGCACAGCGGCTGCGGGCGGCTAAAACCGGCCTCACGCCGGAGAACGGCCCACAGGGGGTATTCCTGCTGACCGGCCCCAGCGGCACCGGCAAAACCGAAACTGCGCTCACACTGGCCGACACCCTGTTTGGTGGTGAAAAATCCCTTATCACCATTAATCTTTCGGAATACCAGGAACCGCATACCGTTTCCCAGTTGAAAGGCTCGCCTCCAGGCTACGTTGGTTACGGTCAGGGTGGCGTACTTACCGAAGCCGTTCGCAAACGCCCTTACAGCGTGGTGCTGCTCGACGAAGTGGAAAAGGCGCATCGCGACGTGATGAACCTGTTCTATCAGGTGTTCGACCGGGGCTTTATGCGCGACGGCGAAGGGCGGGTAATCGACTTCCGCAACACCGTCATTCTGATGACCGCCAATCTGGGCAGCGACCACATCATGCAGCTGCTGGAGGAAAAACCGGACGCCACGGACGCAGACCTGCATGAACTGCTGTATCCCCTTCTGCGAGACCATTTTCAGCCTGCACTGATGGCGCGTTTTCAGACGGTGATTTACCGCCCGCTGGGACAGGAAGCGATGCGCACCATTGTGGAAATGAAACTGGCGCAGGTGGTCCGCCGTCTTCACCAGCACTACGGACTGGAAACGGAAATCAACGACAGCCTGTATGACCAGCTTACCGCCGCCTGCCTGCTGCCGGATACCGGGGCGCGCAATATCGACAGCCTCCTGAACCAGCAAATCCTGCCGGTCTTAAGCCAGCAGTTGCTGGCACAGCAGGCCGCGCACCGTAAACCAGCCCAACTACGGCTTGGCTGGGATGAGGAGGACGGGATTGTACTGGAATTTGATGAGAAATAATGGAGGCTCTTATGAACGTACAGTTCTTCGACCACGCACACCACAAGCTCAAAATTCGCGGCCTGCAAAGCCCGGTGGATGTGCTGACCTTTGAAGGCCGCGAGCAACTGAGTACCCCGTTCCGCTACGATATCCAGTTTACCAGTACCGATAAAGCCATCGCGCCGGAGTCGGTGCTGATGCAGGATGGCGCATTCAGCCTGACGGCACCGCCGGTACAGGGGATGCCGGTACAGACTGCCCTGCGCACCCTGCACGGGGTGATAACCGGCTTTAAGCATCTCTCCTCGTCACAGGACGAAGCCCGCTATGAAGTGCGTCTTGAACCCCGTATGGCGCTGCTGGCCCGCAGTCGCCAGAACGCCATCTACCAGAATCTGACGGTGCCGCAAATCGTCGAAAAAATCCTGCGCGAGCGGCACCAGATGCGCGGTCAGGACTTCGTGTTTAACCTCAAAAGCGAATACCCGTCCCGCGAACAGGTGATGCAGTACGGTGAGGACGACCTGACGTTTGTCTCACGCCTGCTGTCGGAAGTGGGTATCTGGTTCCGCTTTGCCACCGACGCCCGGCTGAAAATCGAAGTTGTCGAGTTTTATGACGACCAGAGCGGCTATGAGCGCGGGCTGACGCTGCCGCTTCGCCATCCTTCAGGGCTGTTTGATGGTGAAACGGAAGCCGTATGGGGGCTGAACACGGCATACAGCGTGGTGGAGAAAAACGTCACCACGCGGGACTACAACTACCGCACCGCCACAGCAGAGATGATGACAGAGCAGCATGACGCCACCGGGGGCGATAACACCACCTACGGCGAAGCCTACCACTATGCTGACAACTTCCTGCAAAAAGGCGATAAAGAGGCTGCGGAAAGCGGCGCGTTTTATGCCCGTATCCGCCACGAACGCTACCTGAATGAACAGGCCATTCTCAAAGGCCAGAGCACCAGTTCACTGCTGATGCCGGGGCTGGAGATAAAAGTTCAGGGTGACGACGCGCCAGCGGTGTTCCGCAAGGGCGTACTGATTACCGGCGTGACGGCCAGCGCGGCGCGTGACCGCAGCTATGAACTGACGTTTACCGCCATCCCGTACTCAGAACGCTATGGCTACCGCCCGGCGCTTATCCCCTGCCCCGTGATGGCCGGCACGCTCCCGGCGCGGGTCACCAGCACGGTGAAGAACGACATCTACGCCCATATCGACAAGGACGGGCGCTACCGGGTCAACCTCGACTTTGACCGCGATACGTGGAAACCGGGTTATGAAAGCCTGTGGGTACGCCAGTCGCGCCCGTATGCGGGAGACACCTACGGCCTGCATCTGCCGCTGCTGGCGGGAACGGAAGTCAGCATCGCGTTTGAGGAAGGCAACCCGGACCGACCTTATATTGCAGGCGTAAAACACGACTCGGCACACACTGACCATGTGACCATTCAGAACTACAAGCGCAACGTGCTACGCACCCCGGCGAACAACAAAATCCGGCTGGATGACGAGCGCGGCAAGGAGCATATCAAGGTCAGTACCGAGTACGGCGGCAAGAGCCAGCTAAACCTCGGCCATCTGGTGGATGCCGGAAAACAGCAGCGCGGGGAAGGTTTTGAACTGCGTACCGATCTGTGGGGTGCAGTACGGGCAAAGAAAGGCATCTTTATCAGCGCCGACGCGCAGGACAAGGCGCAGGGGCAGGTACGCGAAATGGCCGACATTATCAGCGAACTGAACAGCCTGAGCGATAAAATCCAGAAACTGTCTGACGATGCGGCCACGGCGAACGCCGATCCGGCGGATATGGCCGCGCAGGTGGCGCTGATAACCAGCCGGATAAATGACCTGACCACCTCGGTGATTTTGATGCACGCACCGAAAGGCGTGGCGGTCGCCAGCGGCGAGCACCTGCAACTGGCCGCGGTGAAAAACCTCCAGATAAATGCGGGAAACAACGCCGATATCGGCGTAGTGAAGAATATGTTTATCGGCGTGGGACGGGCGCTGAGCGTGTTTGTACGCAAGGCGGGTATCAGGCTGATTGCCAATAAAGGCGCAGTATCGGTACAGGCGCAGCACGATCTGATGGAGTTACTGGCGAAAAAATCGATAGAGATCGTCAGTACCGAAGATGAGATTAAAATCACCGCGAAGAAAAAAATAACGATTAATGGTGGTGGGAGTTATATCCGGATAGAGGGTAGCGGCATTGAGCCGGGAACGCCGGGGGATTATAACGTCAAAGCGGTACATTACGGGCGTCAGCCTAAAGCCTCGGAGAAGGTTCCTATGCCAGAATTTCCCATCCTTTCAGCCGTGGACTCATCCGATTTTTGTCTTGAATGCCTGCTGAATGCCATCAAAAACGATGACGCTGTTGTTGAAGGAGTGTAATCATGTCTTCAGAACAACAACTGGCAGACCACTGGCTTAAGCGAAACGAAACGTTAAACGCCTTTATTTTATTTGAAGGTGGAGCGCTCTCTCAGGAAATGCTTCAGATCATGATGGAGCATTATAAATACCGACGAATTTCCCTGTATCAACTGCCCGATCTTAAAAAGGTAGCAGCTTACGGTCCCTGGTTGGTTCGTATTGAAAGTGAAAAGGATCTGGCGATGGTGCTTGTCGGGAAACTACCTGTCGCAGGCATTACTTTCTCCGAATTGCAGCTGGAGCCACTGGCGTCTCGGCTTGCTGTGGGATGTATGGCAAAAACGCCGGATGGTCGTGAAGTTCTGCTGAGGTACTACACGCCCCGAGTGCTGAAACAACTGGCTGCCCGGCCTGATATGGACTGGCATCCGGTAATGTTTTCTCAGATAGAATCATGGTGGATGCTGGAAGATACGCGGTGGCAAAGGCTGAACATGCCGCTTACTGTGGCAAATAACAGCGATGAGACAGTGGAAATCATAACGCTTGATGAACCGCTCTGGCAGAAAATAGCGGATCGGGGAGATGTATCTGCGCTTTTAAGAGAGTGGCGCACCATGAAAACGAGTGAGCACTTCCCGCCCTGTATTCAGCGAAATATGGTGGAGAAGGCCTTGAATAAGGCTCAGGTGGTCGGATTGACAAAGCCACTGGATCAGAAAATTTATGCGTTGAGCTATCTGAATGGAAAGAAAGCGTATCTTGAGTCAGCCGAATTTCAGGTCATGCTGGAAAAGGTGAAACGAAATGAAATATCGCTGTCTGACCTTGGTCGCCAGTGACATACAACTTTGCCAACCAATTGATAAGAGGGAATAAAATCTGATGGGGCTATTTACCCGACTGGAAAAATTTGACCAAAAGCTTACGCGTGGTTATGCCCGCTGGGGGCGTTGGGTGTGGCGGATGCTAATAGCGATCCCCGTGGCTTATTTTTTACTGTGTGTAGGAATATCAATCTGGGGAGCTCCAACTGGAGGAGTCATATTGGTGATCCATAGTGAACTGGATAGGCCAATATTAGGATTCAGCGTGAACGGCATGGCTGGGGCAAATGCGTTTGCACATGGTGGAGGTTCAACGACTTGCTGCGGTGACATCAGAGGGAAAGAAGCTGAGGTCGTCTGGACATTGAGTACGACTCGCGCTCAGTATAATACGGGACTGCGTGAAGAAGTTCGACGTATCACTCTGCCTTTGCCTGAAAGGAAACATGGGCAGGATTTTTTGCATGTACATTTCTTGCCTGGTGATAAGGTTTTTTTGGGTTGGAGTGAAGGAGCTGGTTCGCCCTATGAGAAACGAAAAGAACCTTCTTATCCGAGTCGAAAAAATCAGGAGGCGCAGCCGTGATAAGTGAATCAGTGATTTCCGCAGCTGTACGAGCACAACAGTCAGAAGATGGTAAAGTGGGAAATTGTGGCCGGATCTGGCATGTCGCTTTCTTTTTTGATGGAGTGGGACGAAATATCGACCGGGATGCGACAGACTGCCGTTTGAGTAATATTGCCCGCCTGTTCCGGGCATATCCTGATGAACAAAAAAATACAGGTGATACTTGTTATAATAAATTTTATTTCTCCGGAATGGGCACTGCCTACCATGACGATTCTGTCGACAATATTCACGCTCTTATGGATATTGGTTTAGATAACTTTCTGGAGGATATGAAAAGTCTGCCAGAGGATACTATATCGGATGCAGGGGAGTCTGTTATTAAAGGAGAAAAGAAATGGACGGATGTGCTTGGTAATCTCCTTGAGGATCTCAATAATCCGGTAGAGTGGGTTAAAGGGATTGGCAAGATGGCGGCTAAGTCGGTAGGCAAAGCAGGAATTGAGTCCACACCTTGGTTGCGTGATAGCGAAGCCATGAGCGCCTATTTTATGACGGGAGAACCCGTACGCCTTGAAGCTGCAAAGCGATTGTTTAAGAAGTTTTATACGGAAAATATGAAGGGAGATGTTCCCATCAAAAAAATTTCTGTTTCATTATACGGTTTTGACCTTGGAGCTACACTGGCACGTAAATTTTTGGATAATTTTCTTAAGGAAGTTTGCCTGAAAAATAAAGAAAAAAAACACCAATATAAAAACGCGTTGGTAGATATTGCTTTTATTGGTCTTTTTGACTGTTCTCGGCATTCACCGACTAGTAGTAATAATGGGTTGGACTATTTTTTTATGTGGTTGGGTTTACCAGGGAAAATGATTGGTTCAGTATTAGGTGAAAAAGCTATTGATCAGGACTCACCACTGCCGGACGTAGTAAATAACGCACTTCACCTTGTAGCAGCTCATGAACGGCGTCCATGGCGTGGTCTGTATCTGTTGGGGAAAAAAACGGATACAGCGAATAAAAAATACAGGGAAGAACTGCTTCCCGGTTGTAGTGAAGATATTGGTGGTGGCTTGAAACCGGATGAACAGAAACCCAGTGCAGAACTGTGCAGGGTTGCACTATACAATATGTATCATGCAGCATGTCAAGCTGGTGTGCCATTTCCTGATTTTGACACTTTGGATCAATATGATACGAAAGTTGCCAGCTATTTTATTATGAATGATGCTGTTCAGGGAGGATCTGTAAATTACTGGGTTAGTCGTTATCAAAGAGAGGAAGTGAAGGATAAAGTATTTAGTGAGGCAATGCAGGAGAAGTATCTAGATAACTATTTTCTCTGGTTGGGTGAGCAATATTATATGTATCAGTATGAAAGGGAACGTCTGGATAAGGAGTTGACATCGGCTCATCGTGGGAAAATAAGTGACTATGGGCCACTTGCAGGTACGGGAATTAATCCAAATACTTACGCTGATGATATAAAATCGCAGATTTCAGAACTTGACTCACTATGGGGATGGTTGAATGATGTAAAAAGTGTAGCTATTGGATTACGAAATGACTTTATAGTCAACCCGAGGAAAAATGATAGCCGAATAAAACTTAAACCTCAGGTTTATAATGCTGCTGTCAATCGGGCTGTAAAATTCCTTGAGTTTTCTCGCGCAGTTTATAATGATAAAAATCTGCCATCATCATCATCTTTGACGGCAAATACACTATATTCCTTTTTTGTGCATGATATACAAAAGGTTGATCACACACCTTCTATATCTGAAGATTTCTTCTTACGTCGCTCATCTGAAATTCCAGATGCGGATGAACCTCCAGGAAATAAAGATGATGGAAAGAAACATACTCGCAGGGATGATTAGAAATTATAAGTAGCTTACTTTAATTAGTTATATTTTTTGCATTTTTCCCTTTTTAAAGAGAATCATACTTGGATTTATTTTTCATAAATATAAAGGAGTACAGAGATGGATATCCCGACTCTGAATTTCGACCACTCACACCACAAGCTCAAAATTCGCGGCCTGCAAAGTCCGGTGGATGTGCTGACCTTCGAAGGCCGCGAACAACTGAGTACCCCGTTCCGCTACGACATTCAGTTTACCAGTACCGATAAAGCCATCGCGCCGGAGTCGGTGCTGATGCAGGACGGCGCATTCAGCCTGACGGCACCGCCCGTGCAGGGAATGCCGGTGCAGGCACCCCTGCGCACCCTGTACGGGGTCATTACCGGCTTTAAGCATCTCTCATCGTCACAGGACGAAGCCCGTTACGAAGTGCGCCTTGAACCCCGTATGGCGCTGCTTACCCGCAGCCGCCAGAACGCCATCTACCAGAACCAGACGGTGCCGCAAATCGTCGAAAAAATCCTGCGCGAGCGGCACCAGATGCGCGGTCAGGACTTCGTGTTTAACCTCAAAAGCGAATACCCGTCCCGCGAACAGGTGATGCAGTACGGTGAGGACGACCTGACGTTTGTCTCACGCCTGCTGTCGGAAGTGGGTATCTGGTTCCGCTTTGCCACCGACGCCCGGCTGAAAATCGAAGTTGTCGAGTTTTATGACGACCAGAGCGGCTATGAGCGCGGGCTGACGCTGCCGCTTCGCCATCCTTCAGGGCTGTTTGATGGTGAAACGGAAGCCGTATGGGGGCTGAACACGGCATACAGCGTGGTGGAGAAAAACGTCACCACGCGGGACTACAACTACCGCACCGCCACAGCAGAGATGATGACAGAGCAGCATGACGCCACCGGGGGCGATAACACCACCTACGGCGAAGCCTACCACTATGCTGACAACTTCCTGCAAAAAGGCGATAAAGAGGCTGCGGAAAGCGGCGCGTTTTATGCCCGTATCCGCCACGAACGCTACCTGAATGAACAGGCCATTCTCAAAGGCCAGAGCACCAGTTCACTGCTGATGCCGGGGCTGGAGATAAAAGTTCAGGGTGACGACGCGCCAGCGGTGTTCCGCAAGGGCGTACTGATTACCGGCGTGACGGCCAGCGCGGCGCGTGACCGCAGCTATGAACTGACGTTTACCGCCATCCCGTACTCAGAACGCTATGGCTACCGCCCGGCGCTTATCCCCTGCCCCGTGATGGCCGGCACGCTCCCGGCGCGGGTCACCAGCACGGTGAAGAACGACATCTACGCCCATATCGACAAGGACGGGCGCTACCGGGTCAACCTCGACTTTGACCGCGATACGTGGAAACCGGGTTATGAAAGCCTGTGGGTACGCCAGTCGCGCCCGTATGCGGGAGACACCTACGGCCTGCATCTGCCGCTGCTGGCGGGAACGGAAGTCAGCATCGCGTTTGAGGAAGGCAACCCGGACCGACCTTATATTGCAGGCGTAAAACACGACTCGGCACACACTGACCATGTGACCATTCAGAACTACAAGCGCAACGTGCTACGCACCCCGGCGAACAACAAAATCCGGCTGGATGACGAGCGCGGCAAGGAGCATATCAAGGTCAGTACCGAGTACGGCGGCAAGAGCCAGCTAAACCTCGGCCATCTGGTGGATGCCGGAAAACAGCAGCGCGGGGAAGGTTTTGAACTGCGTACCGATCTGTGGGGTGCAGTACGGGCAAAGAAAGGCATCTTTATCAGCTCCGACGCGCAGGACAAGGCGCAGGGTAAGGTGCGCGAAATGGCTCCGGCGATGGCAATACTGGATGGCGCACAGTCACAGATGAAGTCGCTGTCCACTGATGCGCAGACGGCGAATGCCGATCCGGCAGATCTGTCATCACAGATAGCGCTGTTGCAGCAGAGTGTAAAAGATCTGACGCAGGCTGCGATCCTGCTAAGCGCACCCAAAGGCGTGGCGATCGCCAGCGGAGAGCACCTGCAACTGGCGGCGTCGAAAAACCTGATCGCGAACGCAGGAAATCACGCTGATATCGGTGTCGTGAAGAATATGTTTATCGGCGTGGGTCAGGCGCTGAGCGTGTTTGTACGCAAAGCGGGTATCAAACTGTTTGCCAATAAAGGGGCGATCTCGGTACAGGCACAGAACGATCTGATGGAACTGTTGGCGCAGAAATCGATAGAGATCACCAGTACGGAAGATGAGATTAAAATCACCGCGAAGAAGAAAATCACCCTTAACGGCGGTGGCAGCTACATCCGGCTGGATGCCTGTGGGATAGAGGCCGGTACGCCGGGAGAATATAACGTTAAGGCGGGATATTACGGGCGTAAGCCGAAGGCGAAGCTGACGCCGGAGCTGATGGCATTTCCGGTGATTAAGTCTGAGGATTTTAATCAGAGCTTTATTTTGCTGGATGAAAATACTGGGCAACCACTTATTAATTGGCCCTATGAACTAGAACTGGAAAGTGGGCTAAAAATGAGTGGGATTACTGATGAAAATGGAAATACAGAACTAATATCCTCTGATAAGGAGGAGGTCGTTAATATTAGTGTGTTTGAACCCGATGAGTTTTTAGACGATGAAATTAATTAAGACATATAGCGAGAATATAACATGGCAGATAAATCCGAAAAGAAAAAAGAAACCACAAATAAATCAGCAAAAAAAACACTAACGAAGAAGAGCGAAAAATTAACTCCAGCAAAAGACACCGCACCAAAACAAGTGAATGTAGATCCAGCTATAAGATTGAAACAAATTCGTCAACTTGTCCGTAATAATAATAAATCCATCATGGGAGAGGATTATATTATTTGTCAAATCTATAAAGAATCTAGATTTAAGCAATTTGCAGGTAAGAATAAACATAATGCGAAAGGCTTAATGCAAATGCAACGAAATGCAGTGAGGCAGGTTTTTAAATATCGACAACAAAAAATAAAAGGAAGAATGACTACTGATAAAGAGACAAATGAAGCTTTCGCTAATGCTGATACATTTTATAAATCTGATAAAATATTTGATGAAAAAGAAAATATTAAGATTGGCACAGAGTATTTGCAATACTGGATAGATAAAGAAGCAACAATTGAGGAGGCATATCGAGCATATCGTGGAACAGATGAAGCATACTATTCTGTTATAAAACCTTGCGCTGAAAAACTGGCTAAAGATCCTGATAACATACAAATACTAATGGAGGGAATAGGAAGATAGTATGCGCATTATGTTAATATTACTTTGTTTTTTTTCTTTCCCCTGTTTTTCAGGCGATAAGATTAAAATCGTGAAAACCTGTCAATTGAAAAAAAATGAAAGTGTGCAGTTGCTTTCCCTTAGAACCATTGACGGTGATACATTATATCTAAAATTCAGAAATGTTATCACCGGGGCCTTTTTAGATACTCCAACTAAAAGTTATGATTTTTTTGGAGATGTGGTTCTTTCTCAGTGCATAAATGGTTCTCTTATCTTTGCGCTGGAATATGGTTCTCCATATATAAAAGGTTGTCTGGTAACTGGTTGGGAAAATGGGTTTAAAGGTAAGAACTCTCCTGAAGGCTTTTGTTTCGCAGAGAGAAATATTCCCGAAGCGGTATGGTTTGGAAAAAACAATATTTTAATTATCATCCGAAACCAAATGGATGTTGGGACATGGAAAGGGAAATATATTATCTATGATAATGCGAAAAAGTCAGGAGAAAGAGCATACTCATCAGATAATCTACCATCAAAAGATGGTTACATAATTTTTGCATTAAATAAATAAAATGACTCTATACATAACTTTAAATTTCACTTGGTTATTAACTTCTGGTCGATAATGCAAAATAAAGGGATGTACTGATGCCAGTCCGACTTAATACCATTCCCGACGCAGAACCCTATCCCGTACCGCCAGCCCGAATTAAGTGGCTGACAGCTTTATTACTGATGCTGTCTGTCGGTGTGGCCCTGACTTCATTATTCGCCAGCGATGAACTGGCAAAAAACGGCCCGTATTTCTGGGGGCTGGCCTGTGGTGTGCCTGCCTTTATCTGGTCTCTGGTCTGTTCAGTGCGCAGGCTGGTGTTTATTACACAACATATTCGTGCCGATGCGTGGAATCTGCGCCGCGAGGAAGTCATTTTGCAGGAAACGCGCCGGGGACGACGGGCGTTGCAGATACTCAGTTTTTCCGTACAAACCGCGCTGAATGGTGATTCCGTTGCAGAAACTATAACAGCATTTCTGGCACGTCAGCAGGTGTTGAATACCTACGCTGATTTGCGCGGAGAAGATACCGTGCGTCGCAGTGTCATTCCTGTATTAACCAATAAACCGGTTACCGGGCGTTTATCCGAAATTATTTCCCGTCTTTTTATTGATATCAGACCGCAATTGTTTCTGCTGCCCCCTGATTTTCATATCAACGTACTACTGGAAATTGATGCGCCGCTTTCAGGGGCCTCCGTGAGAACTATCTGGCAGGACGAATGGCAAAAAGCCGGACTCCCGGAAGCCCGTCTGTTTTCTGCCCCAGAGCCGGGGCTGGCCGCCGTGGACGACTGGCTGGACAACTTTATTCAGGAAAAGGCCGTACTGCTGGTGATTTCCGTACGACTTGAACCGAAGAACCCGGAACGGACGGCAGAATCCGCCACCGCGCTGTTGCTGGCAAACCGGTTGACGCAAACCGCGCTGACGCCGCTGGCCCTGCTGCATCGTCCTGAACGTATCACAGATACGGAGATGATGGCGTCAGGCATTGCACAGGCGCTGGACTGGATGCCGGTGCAGCCAGATGCCATATCCGGTATGTGGACTGCCGAACTGGACAGGGAACAGCGTGCCGCGTTGTTAAGCCTGAACCAGCCGTTTGCTCAGGAAGCCCTGATGTACGAGCTGGATGCCTTTCTGGGGCGCTCCGGACCGGCTGCGCCGTGGCTGTCCGTCGCTGTGGCAACGCTTGCGGCAATACAATCACAACACCCCCAACTGACGCTCAGCGGCGTTCAGGGCGGGCATTATTCATGGGCGACCGTGGTGTCGCCATTCGTTTCCCCTCAGGAGGCATCATAGTGGTTCCGGGATTAAACCGTCTCCGGCCCCGTTCGGTTTCAGGGCCTGCCATCGTCATGACCGTGGCTGTTGTGGTTGCGCTTTGCACGTTTATTCACCGTAAACCGGCATTGCTGGGCGTTGAACCGGGTAGCTCACAGCAAATGTACTGGATGGCTGGCGTGATTGCCGCAGGCGTGGTCTTTCTGATTATCATGGGGGTTTATCATCTGCTGAACCGCCACGCTGCCGTACAGAACTTTGAACTCCGCAGACAACTTGCCGCCGGAGATGACTATCGTGCGGTGACGACAAAGAAAGCCGACAGCCGTCATCCGGCAATGGTGGAACTCGCCGCCTTCCTGCGCGACCGCTACGGCCCATTCTGGCGGCGTAAAATCCGCCTGCTGCTGGTGACCGGCGAGCCTGAACAGGCAGAGGCCATCGCGCCGGGGCTGACCGGGCAACACTGGCTGGAGGGCGACCACACGGTGCTGATATACGGCGGCAGGCCATCAGCGGAGCCTGATGTCGCGCTACTGACCGCCTTAAAAAAACTGCGCCGCAGCCGTCCGCTGGACGGCATCATCTGGCCGCTGACAGAAGAACAAAGCCGCCAGACGGCGCAACTCGACAAAGGCTGGCGCGAGCTGGTTAACGGAAGTAAGCGACTCGGTTTTCAGGCTCCACTCTATTTGTGGCAGGTCTGTGACGACGGTGATTATCAGACCGGACGCCCCCTGCAAAGCGTCGGCTGCC
>OAVD01000649.1_pt1 | contig 19501 bp, 15 predicted proteins | sample 1476351 | NCBI WGS metagenome assembly OAVD01 (sample SAMEA2580075, study PRJEB22360) | human gut metagenome | biome: human gut; feature: human-associated habitat; material: faeces | place: Denmark | collected 2008/2010 | reverse complement strand
CCTGCTGCTGTAGACCGGGGGCGCGGGGGGCCCCGGCGGCCCCGCCGGTGCCGGCATCGGCAGAACCTGGTAAGTTTGTACCGGCGCCCGCACGCCCGCGAGGTCAAAATGCCTTTTCACCTGAGTGTCGAGGGCGAACCTTACCGTCCACTGCTTCAACGGCAGGGTGGTAAAGGTGACGCGCAGGGTGAAGGCGGTATTGCTTAAGCCCACCAATCCAGCGAAAGAGGGCTCGCCAATGATCAGCCCGCGAATCTCTTCCTGCGCCATCACTTCCGCGACCGCGTCTTTCAGCGCCTGGTTGGCCTTATCCAGATCCTCCTGTCGATCAACGTCATAGTTGGCCACCACCGAGCCGATCCCGCGCACGAAGTTGGCGAAGGTGGTTATCGAAGACCACGGAATAATGTGATAAGCGCCAGTATCCTGGCGTACGCCGACGGAGCGAATCGACATGCGTTCTACCGTCCCGGTTAACGGCCCAATCGTCACGAGGTCGCCGGTGTTCATGCCGTTCTCAAACTGGATAAAAATCCCGGTAATAATGTCTTTGACCAGGGTTTGCGCGCCGAACGAAATCGCCAGGCCCAGCGCGCCTGCGCCGGCCAGCAGCGGGGCAATGTTCACGCCCACTTCCGAAAGCAGGATCATGATAGTAATGGTGCTAATCACCACCGCCAGCGCGTTGCGAAACAGCGTCAGCAGCGTTCGGGCGCGGGCGCTGGGCAGCGGGCGGCCGTGAATATCCGATGCCAGCCGGTTCTCAATCAGGCTGGCGAGCAGCGTCCAGCCAATTGCCGAGAAGAAGAGGATCAGTGCGATACGAATCAGCACATCGACCGCTTTTTGCCCGCTGCCGTTATGCATCCACTGCCAAAAATCGAACAGCCCCCACGCGCTGAGCAGCAGCATGATCGCCACGCAGACCGTCAGGATACGCGCGGCTTTCAGCGACGCGGAGATCCAGCCGTTCAGCCGTTTTTGCAGTTCGGGGTAGTTGCGCTGGGTTTCCGGCGACAGGGTGATGGTTTTCGCAATCCAGCGCGACAGAATACCGGAGACTAGCGCGGCGGCGCCGATGATGGCCAGGCTGCGCAGCGTCGCGCCCATCATAAATTTCAGGCTGTTGCCGGGATCGAACAGGGAGAAGAAAAACAGCACGATAAAATAGGCGCAGGCCAGCCAGTGCCAGATCAGCGCAAAGGCGCGGATAAACAGGCTAAAGAAGGCCAGCGAGCGGTCGGCGAGATGGATAAGCCCTTGGGTAATCAATTTCTTATTGTGAAATATCAGGTACAGCGCCCACAGCGTAATGCACAGCATAATCACCACGTTGGCCAGCGCTCCGAACTGTACGTTGACCTGGTTGGAGATAATCGGCACCGCGACGATGAGCCCGTAGCCAATCAGGCTGCTCAGCGCGCTGAGACGCAGGTTCCAGTATTTCGCCGCTTCATCGCTGAGGTTGAACGGGCGTAGCTCCGGGATGCGGGGGCAAAAAATAAGCCGCAGAATGGCCTTGAAAAATTCAATCAGCGCGAAGGCGTTGAGAAACAGGCTTTGTTGAAAGGCGATGGTGGGATTGTTACCGTTCAGGCGGTCGCTTAAAAGCTGGCCCACGAAGAGCGTGAGCGCCAGCAGAAGCAGGTCAAAAATAAACGCGCCGGCGATCGTTGCAGGTAGCTGAAGCCAGTTGCTGCGGTCGCGGTTTTTATGCCGTCCCCAGTGGCCCATCTTGCGATACAGCGGCAGGGCCGCCAGGCGTACCAGCCACCAGAACGCAAAGACCAGGCCCGCCAGCAGCAGGAAATGCCAGGCGGCGTTGGTGAAAGTCTGAGAATTAAACGGTTTGTGCGGAGAACCGGTGATGTTGCGCCACAGTTGGGAGAAGCGCGAAGAGAGCTGCTCTCCGTATTCGCGGCTGATGTGAGTGACGTTCTCCAGCACCGTGGTCTCGTCTTTTATTTCCGGCGGCGTCAGCTTCGGCGTACTGTCCGGCGGCGGCGTGGCGGCGGCTTTCCGCAGCTGCTCGATAAGCTCCTGACGGGCGTCGGCGTTTTCAAGCACGTCGGCCAGCGCGCCGTAGGCCGCTTTCTTCTGCGCCACATCGGGTTCACTGCTGCTGGACGGGTCCGCTGTGGTTGCCGGAACGCCGGGCAGCGTCGCGGCCCATAGCGGAGCGGTGAAGAGTAGGGCAAGCAGTAACAAAATCCGCGGCACAGGCACCTCCATTGCATCTCAAACCAATAAGTATAGAAGATGAGATCCGCAGAGCGAGGTTGGGATGATTCTGGAAAGCGGCTCTCCCGCGAAGGGAGAGCCGGGGGATGTATTTTACCAGCTGTATCGGACGTTGAGGCTGCCGTTAAGGTCGTCGTAATGATTGCTGCCTTTCTGACCCGTCACCATTCCTGTTACGCTCCACTGATTATTGAGATTCACCTCAATTCCCGCTTTGAGTTCGGCGCGATTTGCCGGTAAATCCATCTGAACGTCAGCATGATTAAATGCAACGGAGATATCATCATTGGTATGCAACCAGTTGACTTCAGCAAAGGGTTGAATGACAGAGGTGCGATTTTTATATAGCTTGCCATCCACGCGCAGACCGAGGCGGGAGGCCCAGCTGCTGCTGCTTTGCCCATCAATTCGCGTTCTTCCTTTGTCGATAACGGTATCAGCAGAATAATTCTGCCAGATGATTTGCGCCTGTGGCGTCAGGCTAATCTGTTGTCCCTCTTTCAGAGGGATGTCGTATCGATATCCCGCTTCCAGCGAGGCCGTATGGGTGTGGGAATCATAGTCCGTTGAGCCAATATCCCCGTTTTTCACTGTGTTACTATACATCCCGTACTGGTACCAGCTGTCAATGTATAGCCCTCGGTGCGTTTGGGAATCGGCAAACCAGGTCGAGTAAATGCCTACGTTGTACCCGGAAACGTTGCCGCTGGCTGACAGTTGACTGCCATCCATACCTCGATTACCGGTACTGTCAGTATCGGCATTGATATAGCTGCCCATAATGCCTGTGACCAGGCTTTGTTCACCGTTATCCCAGGCGAGTATGTCCCCGCCTATCTGGATTTGAGAGTAGTTGTTGTTAATATCAACGTTGCCGCTAACGGCCTGGGAATCGGCACGTCCAGCTTTAAACCGCATCCACATATTGCCATTAGCGGTACGAAGCTGACTGCCTTCGCGATCGTAAAGCGTTTGCATTTGCAAGTTGCGCACCATCCACTGATTACCAAGATATGCCCCTATATCAGCGCGATATTGATGCGAACCTGATGGGGTGGTATCGCCATGGTTACCCTCATCGGGTTTCACCGGGTCGATATTGCCGTTGTTGCCGTCATCAGGCTTAACCGGGTCGACGTTGCCGTTGTTGCCGTCATCAGGCTTAACCGGGTCGACGTTGCCGTTATTGCCGTCATCAGGCTTAACCGGGTCGACGTTGCCGTCATTGCCGTCATCAGGTTTAGGATCTACAGGTGCGTTTGATTGCGAGCGTAGATACCAGTCTCCGGTATCCTTGTACAAACGGTATTCATACAAGCCAATTTGGACCTGATTTCCCTGGGTGAAGACACCGTTTGAATTTCCTGAAATATCAATTAATTCAATACCTTTATTCGTCAATTCACCCTTGCCATCCACGTTAGTGATATACACGGTAGAATTACCGTTTGAATCACCGGAGATCGTCAGTTTATCGGTTAACGAGTTATCGCCACCTAACCGGGTATTGAAAAAGAGGTTGCCGTTATTGCCGGTATAGTCGCCATTGATGGTCAGGTTGTTGCCAACCTCTCCGCTTTTGCTCATGGCAAGATTGCCGCTATTAAAGACGTTACCATTAACAATGCCGCTGCCGCCGAAACGAGCTGCTGATGCGATGTTAATTTTTTGCTTACTTCCAGCAGCTCCAATTATTCCGCTGTTTTCCAGCCATAAGGTGCCCTCTTTAACGTGAGTATCACCGCTGTAGGTATTGGCCGCGGAGAGAATCAACGTACCGTCGCCCAGTTTAGTCAGTGATTTCCCATCCCAGCCGCTGCTATTGGTTGAGGCTAGCGTATTTGTGACATCATCGAGATGATTATTTACTGTAAATTCGCCGTTCGCTGCACTTAGCGTAAAGGTTCCGTGCGCATCGGTTGCGGCATTGTGTTTATCTGCATACCAGGAAAGTGCAGTGACTAACTCATATTGCGCTTTATTGTCAGGATTAATTCGTCCATCTATGGTTAAAAAGTCGGTTTCTTTCGCATCTATTCCGGCAACGGTGAAATTATTGAAGTCTCCGTTGATTTCATTTTCTGCGCTAATAAGCGTAAATGTGTACGGCGTGGTTATTAATGAATTATTAATATTACCGATGCCACTAATATTCAACGCCCCATTAAGGCTGCTGTAGCTTGTGACAATAACCGGTTCACCAACGCCGCGATCCAATTGTATGTTGAGTACGCTGCTGTCGGTGAGCATTAATTTCGCTGCATAAAGAGAACCTGAAGCAGTATTGAGATTAATGATGCCAGCGTTGGTAAGATTGCCGATAGCGGAATCACCGCGAACATTCCAGAGGCTGGTTTTGTCCAGGTCGACCGTGACATTGCTGTTTCCGGCCTGAATGGCACCGCTTAGGGTACTGTCATTTTTGGCGCGGAATATAACGTTATTCCAGTTGTTATCATTAACCGTCAGCAGATTTGCCGCACTGACGTTTTGCAGATTATCAACGGTAATATCTGCGGCACCTGCATTGACATAAAATGCACTACCGTCCTTTGCTGTGGCGGTAACGCTGCCGCCGGTGATATTTAGCGAATTGACCTCATCGTCGTAATAAGCATATGACGAATCCAGATAATAGGCCGCGCTATCGCCAGTTATCTGGCTATTCGTTAATGATGCCGATGCCGAATTCCAGCTTTTGTCCAGTAATACACCAGATGCTCTATTACTGAACACATTTAGATCATCACCCGTAAGTGTTCCTTTGTCACTGATTCTGAGTCCATGGGCATATTTCCCCTGAGTTTCTATCGATATCTGTTTTAATTCAACATCTGAATGGTAAACATCGATTCCGTTAGCATTATTTCCAATGGTTTTAATGCTTCCGCCCGTTACCGTAATGTGACTGCCTTCCCGGGAGTATATTCCGGCAGCAATAGAACCTGAAGTTAATATATCGACATCATTAAGTAATATTTTGGCAAAATATGCATAGGTTGCATGAGCCTCGTTACCTGAGGTTTCCAGGTGAGAATTATTTAGGGTGGTTTGGCTTGTATTGTCAGCTTCTAATCCATAAGCAAATTCACCGTGAGTCAGTACGTCAATATTATCCAGATAGACATTCGCGTTATCCAACGCAATTCCATAGCCATGATCGCCAGACGTGGTCACTTTACTGTTTACTAAGTGAATATCACCACTGTTGGTAAACAGTCCCAAAGCGTTATCACCTTTAGTTGATATATTGACATTGCTGAGTTGCAAAAGAATATTGCTGCTGTTTCTGACACCATCAGAGTAGTTTCCGCTAGTCTGTATGCTGCTATCACTCATGACGATATTTCCACGTGAGAATAATCCATAAGACCACTCACCCGAGGTAGATATTGTGACGCTGTTCAGGTCGATTGGGCTATCCACATCCCCAGAATAGATACCATTAGCATAATCACCTGTTGTTGTAATACTGCCACCTGTAGTATTGATAGAGCCATTGAAGCTTGCTGACAAGCCGTCAGAATTGTTACCCGAGGTTAAAATCGTCACGTCTTTCAGCGTAACTACGCTGTTGTTATAGGATGTCACTCCATGTGAATATATCCCTGCAGTGGCTACGCTACCGCCTGTCATTGTAACATGAGCGCCTTTGTTGGCTGATAGCGCAGTACTCCAGTCACCTGCCGATGAAACAGATACGTTATCGAGGTCAATGATGCTTTCTGATGAAGATGCAAGGACGCTGGTTGCTGAATATCCTTCAGTGAAGATACTGCCGTCCGTCAGCGCAATTTTTCCACCATCATAGGCAATCAGACCGCCAGCCCGGTCCCCTGCTGTCGTAATCGTGACATCATTGAGGGTGGCTATGCTGTTAGCATCAGAAGTAGATACTGCAAACGAATTTTCACCTTGGGTAGCGATTGAACCGCCGCTGAGGGATATCTGGGCTCCTGAAACTGCGGTCACCGCCGATGAGCTATTGCCCGCGGTGAGTATTGACCAACCCTGATTATCAAGCGTTAGGCTACTATTGGCTCCGTCAATGTATATGCCATTAGTTTGCGAACCTGAGGTCCTGATCGTGACTACACCCTCGTCACTGATAACAATTTCCTCATTACCCCAACCCCATGCTGAGATTGCAGTTGTTCCTCTGCTATTGGGGTCGTGGTTGCTGGAAAGATAGGTTCCGCTTAATTTATATTCACCAGAATTATAAGTTGTAAAAGTGCGGTCTTCCGCCAGGGCGACGCCAGACACGCATAAAAATGATGCCGCCAGAACGTTGATTCGGGTATGGCTGAGAAGGCGTCCATTACTGCTGGCAAATTCCGGCGCGACGACAAACATATTACGTGTAGCGCTCCAGACGATATTAAAGCTTCGGTTCATAGTTCATCATTCCCTAATAAACGGTGCGGCTAAGAAAAGCTGTTTAGCTATAGAAGCATGATATTTTTACTTTTTATTGTGAAATGATTTTGTTTTTGATGCTCATCACAAAAAGAATATGAATGCTTTTACGTCATGCTGAACTGAAGAGGGGGGAGTCGGTGGAGAATGCAGGAGTGAAAAGTTTATAAAGGGATAATTATTGGCGAAGAGCAGACTTCATATATCCACGGTGTAGATAATAGCTATTCAATGACTTTTGATGTGGATGATTTTAATAACTCCGGGTTATTATGTTTAATAAGAATAATATCAATTGATCCCTTGCACGTTTGTCTTTCTTAACAGGAGAGGAGACTTTCTCAACGCAGTGATTCTGGAAAGCGGCTCTCCCGCGAAGGGAGAGCCGGGGGGCATCAGGCTACGTGCTGCAAAAACTCGCGCAGGCGCGGGCTGGGCGGGTTATTCACCAGCATCTGCGGATCGCCATCTTCCGCAATACGCCCTTTATCGATAAAGATCAGGCGCGACGCCACTTTTTCGGCGAAGCCGATTTCGTGGGTAACGATAACCATGGTCATGCCTTCTTCGGCCAGATCCTGCATCACTTTCAGTACTTCATGACGCAGTTCAGGGTCAAGCGCGGAAGTCGGCTCATCAAACAGCATCATTTTGGGTTTAACCGCCAGCGCCCGGGCAATGGCCACGCGCTGCTGCTGTCCGCCTGAAAGCTCAGAAGGATAGTGGTGCGCACGTTCCGCGAGGCCCACTTTCTCCAGCAGGTCTTTCGCCAGTTTTTCCGCCGCCGCTTTATTGGCGCCGCGAACGCGCAGCGGGCCGAACATCACGTTTTCCAGCGCCGTCAGGTGCGGGAACAGATAAAACTGCTGGAACACCATCCCGGCTTCCTGGCGAATCAGCCGCTCGTCAACCTTCGGGTCGTTGACCTTCAGACCGTCGACGATCAAATCGCCGCTGGTAATCTCTTCAAGTTTGTTAATACAGCGCAGCAGGGTCGATTTACCGGAACCGGACGGCCCGATAATCACCACGACTTCGCCCTGGTTGATCTTCAGATCGATATCATGCAGCACCTTGGTTGGGCCAAAATGCTTGGAAACGTTTTTAAATTCAATCACAGGATTTTCATCCTTCTTTCAAGACGACGCAGAACAAAGCTCAGCACCAGGGTGATGATCAGGTAGATAACCGCAACGGCGCTCCAGATCTCCAGCGCGCGGAAGTTACCGGCAATAATTTCCTGACCCTGACGGGTCAGTTCGGCCACGCCGATGACGATAAACAGCGAGGTATCTTTGATGCTGATAATCCACTGGTTGCCCAGCGGCGGCAGCATACGGCGCAGCGCCAGCGGCAGGATCACGTAGCGGATAGTTTCCCGACGAGAAAGGCCCAGCGCGAGGCCGGCTTCCCGGAAGCCTTTATGGATCGACAGCACCGCGCCGCGGGTGATTTCCGCAATATAGGCGCCGGAGTTGATCATAATAGTCACCACCGCCGCCGAGAACGGGTCGATGCGTAAATCGCTAAACGCCATCGGCAGGGCGAAGTAGATGAACATGACCTGCACCACAATTGGGGTGCCGCGGATGATTTCGATAAAGACCAGCGCGATGTGGTTGGCAATCCAGCCGCCGAAACAGCGGGCGAAACCGGCCACCAGACCGATTATCAGACCGCCGACCAGGCCGAGGACCGAAATCCACAGCGTCATTTTGGCGCCTTCCAGTAAAATTGGGATGGCGGGCCAGATGGCACTCCAGTCAAACTGCATAATGTGTTCCTGTTACCGTGTCGAAAACAGAGGAAAACCCCCTGAGAAAACTATTCAGGCCTGCTGACGGGTAGCCCGGAGAGCTCCAGGTCTACCAGACCACAGCAGGCCTGGAAGAGAGTATCGCTAATTATTATTTGGGTTCAGTACCGAACCATTTTTTATAAATTTCGTTGTAAGTGCCGTTCTCACGCAGCGTTTTCAGCGCGCCGTTCACTTTTTCACGCAGCTCGTCGCTGCCTTTCGGGAAGGCGATACCGTAGTTTTGCGCTTCCAGCGAGTCGCCTACCGCTTTGAACTTGCCGTTACCCGCAGTTTTGATGAAGTAAAGGATGTTTGGCGTATCGTGCAGAACCGCATCAGCGCGACCGGTACCCAGTTCCATATAGGCGTTATCGATGTTCGGGAACTGGCGCAGATCTTTGGTTTTGATATTGGCTTTCGCGTAATCAACGGAGCCGGTGCCGCCCTTCACGGCAACCACTTTACCGTTCAGATCTTTGACATCTTTAATATCGTTATTATTCGCGTTAACCATGACCAGCAGGCCGCTTTTGTAGTAGCCGTCAGAGAAGTCGATCGCTTTTTTACGTTCGTCGGTGATGGTGATCCCCGCCAGCGCGAGATCGATGTTTTTGGTCTGCAGCGCCGGAATGATACCGCTGAAGTCCATTGGCTTCAGGGTGTAGTCAAGCTTCAGCTCTTTCGCAATGGCAGCCCACAGGTCAACGTCGAAACCGACATACTTATCGCCCTGTTTAAATTCGAACGGTACAAACGCCGTGTCGGTCGCGACAACCAGTGTTTTATCAGCGGCGTGAGAAGAAACCGCAAAAGCCAGGGTCAGTGCAGCCAGTGAAACTTTAAATACAGACTTCATAGCATTTCCTTTTATATCCACGGGACGATCCCCTGCGAGAACGAGTTGCCTTATGAAAAAATCATGCCACTTTTACAACCTGTTGTTTTATAACAAGCAGGAAGGCGCCTGTTGCACAATTTTGATAACGGATAACGTTAAATGCACCGATATGGGGCGCCGTTTTGGTGCGTCATAAAGGCATCGCATAACAAGAGCATTTTTAACGCAAACCCTGATGTTAAAACAATCTCGGCGTAACGATTGTGTGAGGTGATTATTACAATTGATTTACTTTTGCGCGTATTTTGTACATTCTCATGCACTGAAGTGGTGCGCGGCGGGGAAGTGGAAAGAAAAAAAGCCGCCAGCGTGGCTGACGGCAGTTGGCCTTACTCGATATTGGCTTCGATGAACCACAGGAATTTATCCAGGTCGCGGGAAGCGGCGGTAAAGATATCAGCGGTATCTTCATCTTTGGCTTCATCGATGGCTTTACGCACATCGTTGGCGACGATCGCATAGCGGTCGGCCAGCTCTTTCAGATGGTCCTGGACGCTATGGATATCCAGCGGGTAGCTTTTCAGCGGGCTTTTGCTGTTAATGACCTGAGTTGTACCCAGCGCTACGCCACCAAGCTGTACGGCACGTTCTGCCATCGTATCAAGGTGGTCGACGAGCGCAGTGCGGAAGCCGTCCAGCATCTCATGAACGGCAATAAAGTTTGCACCGCGCATATTCCAGTGAGCCTGTTTGGTAATCAAAGACAGGTCAATGAACTGGATCACCTGGCGATTCAGCAGCTCAACGGTCGCTTTCTTCGCGCTATCAGCGACGTCGTTACGGGTATAGAGCAGATTCGTTGCTTTAGTTTTAACCAGTTTTGCGGTACTCATAGTGTCATATCCTCTTGATATTTGTACTCGTCATACTTCAAATTCGAATTATTCGGAGCGTCTCATCCCAATAACTTGCGGAATTAAGTATAGCAACGGATTTGAGCTTTGCAGCGGCGGTAGTCTCTATCGGTCTGATAGCGCAGGGCTGTTAGTCAGGAAAAATAGTTTATAAATTAAGGAGATGATTGATTTTCTCGTCAATCAGCTCCTTTTCGCTAGCTGATGTCGACCTTTTGTATCTTCGTTTCCCGACGCATCGTCAGCGTGGATCCCATCGAGGCAAGAATAATCGCCCCCAGCGCCAGCGTTTGGGTCGCGGTTAGCGTTTCGCCAAGAAACACCATTCCGGAAAGCGCGGCGAGAGCCGGCTCCATGCTCATCAGGGTGCCAAAGGTCTTGCTGGGCATGCGGGTCAAGGCAACCATTTCCAGAGAGTAGGGCAGCGCGGTCGATAAAATGGCGATCCCCAGTCCCGGCAGCAGCAGCCCCCACTGAAAGAGCGTATCGCTGGCCTGGATCATCCCCATCGGGACGAAGACCACCGCAGCGATCAGCGACCCCATAGCGACCGTTGCGGGGCCATGCTCTTCGCCGGCGCGCTGGCCGGTCAGAATGTAGACCGCCCAGCAGGCGCCAGCGCCGAGGGCCAGCAGCGCGCCAATGGGATCGATCTGCGCCACGCTTTGCCCCAGCGGCAGCAGAAACCAGAGCCCGAGCACCGCCAGCGCCACCCAGACGAAATCGAGGGGGCGACGGGAGCCAAAGAGCGCCACCGCCAGGGGGCCGGTAAATTCCAGCGCGACGGCGACGCCTAGCGGAATGCGTTGAATCGATAAATAGAACAGGTAGTTCATAGCACCGAGCGACAGGCCGTAGAAGAGCAGCGGCAGGCGCTGCTCCGGGGCAAAGCGCAGGCGCCAGGGTTTGAAGATAACCACCAGGATGAAGGTGCCGAGCGCGAGGCGCAGGGCGGTAACGCCTGGCGCACCCACCAGCGGGAAGAGTGACTTGGCCAGCGAGGCGCCACTCTGGATCGAAATCATAGCAATTAAAATAACCAGTATCGGCAACCATGCCGGTACTTTGCGGGACGAGCCGGGCATCCTTTCTCCTGTCAATTTTGTCAAATGCGGTAAAGGTTCCAGTGTAAATGAATTACCCCGCGCCGGTTGAGCTAATGTTGAAAAAAAGGGGTGTAAAAGCAGTACAATAGCGCGGGGTTGAAGATAATTTCACCAGAAGATTAGGAATAATCTGGATACACGTCTGGCGCTTTATGAGCCTTAATAGGAGTATATTTGTAAAAAAGGTTTGTTTTCCAGTTTGTTATAGAAACGTAGAAACCTTTAGTTACATGAAAAAGTACGTTAGACAATGTAAAGTGAAAAGAGTTTCCCAAAAGTTTTTGTTATATTTAATGCTTAGGACTTATTAGAAACACATTTGAGGTGGTTATGAATAAAATTGCACGTTTTTCAGCACTGGCCGTTGTTCTGGCTGCATCCGTAGGTACCACTGCTTTCGCTGCGACTTCTACCGTTACCGGTGGCTACGCGCAGAGCGACATGCAGGGTGAAGCGAACAAAGCAGGCGGTTTCAACCTGAAGTACCGCTACGAGCAAGACAACAACCCGCTGGGTGTTATCGGTTCTTTCACCTACACCGAAAAAGATCGTTCTGAGTCTGGCGTTTACAAAAAAGGTCAGTACTACGGCATCACCGCAGGTCCGGCTTACCGTCTGAATGACTGGGCGAGCATCTACGGCGTAGTGGGTGTTGGTTACGGTAAATTCCAGGACAACAGCTACCCGAACAAATCTGACATGAGCGACTACGGTTTCTCTTACGGTGCTGGTCTGCAGTTCAACCCGATCGAAAACGTTGCTCTGGACTTCTCCTACGAGCAGTCTCGCATTCGTAACGTTGACGTTGGCACCTGGATTGCTGGCGTAGGTTACCGCTTCTAATCACTCCGGTGATATAAAAAATCCGCCTCAAGGGGCGGATTTTTTTTGCCTGCGGTTCACGCGACTCTGTTAATTGACGGTAAACGCGTCGGTACCCAGATGGGTATAGTCCACTTTCTTTAGCTGGAAGTTAGTGATGTAGATGGGGCCGGCCTTCTGTTCCGAGATAAAACGATAGCGCGGGACAATCTCCTGAGCGCTGATGCCGGTCCACTGCGAAAAGAAGCTGAGGAAGTCGTTGGCGGACCGCCGCGCTTTAATGACCTTATGCGCTTTATCATCGCTGGAGATCACCATAAAGGGGACCTGGAAATTCTGCTGGTACTTATCGTCGTGCGCCAGATACTGCACCTCTTTCCCGCGCTCTTTAAAAGCCAGACCGTGATCGGAAAAATAGGTCATCGAGAAGGTTTCGCCCGAGTTTTGTAGCTGAGTATAAAGATCGCTCAGCAGCGTATCGGTTTGCGTCATGGTGTAGAGATAGCAGGAGGTCTCTTTCGACTGAACAAAAACCGCGTATTTCCCTTTGGTGCGGTCACAGGCCTGCGGATGCGAACCCATCAAATGCAGGACAATCAGCTGCGGCTGGGTGCGACGGGTGGCAAGCACCTGCGCGGTCAACTTTAATAGCTGCTCATCCTGAGTGTTTTTATTGGCCTCGAAATCGCCGTTCTTGAGGAACTGAACTTCGTCCGCGCGTTTGGCGATGCTGGCAATTGCCGTATCGTATTCGCCAATTTGCCCCTGATTCGAGAACCACCAGGTCTGAAAACCGGCGCGGTTGGCGAGGGTGACAAAGTTATCCTGAAACTGCGGTTTATCATCGACCACCCGGTTGAGGGTTAAACCGAGCGATTTCTGCGTTGAACCGCTGGCGGCAACGTAGTCATTGAACAGATAGCCTTTTACCGAGCTGGCGAACGGGGTGTTGTCCCAGTGGCCGCCAAAGGCGCCGAGCGCATCGCGACGCGCGCTCTCGCCGATCACCACCACATACAGATGATATTTGGGCTTTACCGCCAGTACGTGCCAGCTGTCTTTCATATTCGCCAGCTGCGCCATTCGCGCCTGCTCATCCAGCACTTCATTATTATTTACCACCACATCTTTAACGAAGCGTACGGCGGGGTAGCCGGTGTCGATAACCTTAAAGACGCCGCCCCAGGCGAGGTTTTGCACCGGCTGGAGAAAGAAAATAGCGGTGCAGAACAGCAGCCCCAGCGTCTCCATTTTCCCCCATCGCGCCGATGCGTCCGGCTTGCGCCGTACGGCAATCACGCCGAGCGCAAAGATAAACACGGCCAGCAGATAGTTGTACCACGGGAAAATGGTCAGGATCTCGGTGGACTCTTCGATGTTTGTGGCATGCAGCGCCAGCAGCGTGTTGAAATTGGGCGCGCCGTAGGCCTGGCCGAAAGGATAGTACATGGCAGCCAGCAGCGAATAGGCGCCGATCGCCACTTTTTGCGCGCGCGGAAAGCTGCGCCACAGCAGATGCAGCACGCAGGTAAAAGCAACGGTATAGAGCAGGCTAAAGTCGTAGCCCAGCGCCAGGTTAATAAACAGCGATTGTAAAAAGTAGAATCCTGTCCATGGGTTCAGTACCAGTCCGCGGGCGACCAGCGTTTCTTTCAGCGTGACATTCATAGTAAACAATCAAAAAAAGAGCCATGTGCGTCCCCTGGCATCAAGGCGATCGGCGCGCTGGACAGTGCGTGAAGAGGGTCTCTGCGAGCCGCAGTAGTGGCAGGGCTGACAAAAGATAGGGCTTGCAAATGTTAAGGTCAACTATCCATAACGGATTGTTTTGGGAGAAAGCTTACAAAACTTGAAAAAAAGTTGCTGAAGCGCTGAGTAATCAGCCAGTGTGGCAGGGAAATATGACAAAAAAATGAAGCGGCGTACCGCGACGCCGCATTAGTTGTTGGGTTTATCCTGCTGGGGCTTGCCGTTGATCAGATCGCACAGCATACCGACAAGCATTAACCGTACTTTAAAAGGAGAATGGGTAAACACGTTTAAACACCTCTTGAATTCATTCATCTCGACCTCCTGTAACTTCGTCCTTCACTCCTTGAAGGATGTGTGTATTACATACAGATATAGCACAGGCTATATTTTATAGCTATGGCTAAAACGTTAATTTTTTGTTCTCTGTGCGCGATCCATTACAATAGGGATCCTTTTATATGATGCTTGATGCGTCACAGGAATGAGGAAGCACAATGAACCGTCGCGCAGGTAAGCCAATAACAAAAAAAGTGACGCAGCTAGTGAATGTCGAAGAACACGTTGAGGGGTTTCGTCAGGTGCGCGAGGCGCATCGTCGGGAGCTGATTGATGACTACGTGGAGCTGATCTCCGATCTGATTATGGAGGTGGGGGAAGCCCGTCAGGTGGACATGGCCGCGCGTCTTGGGGTGTCGCAGCCAACGGTTGCGAAAATGTTAAAACGACTGGCCAGCGTCGGGCTGATCGAACAGATCCCATGGCGGGGGATCTTTTTAACCCCGGAAGGTGAGAAGCTGGCGCATGAAAGCCGCGAACGCCACCAGATCGTCGAGAACTTTTTACTGGTGATCGGCGTTAGCCCGGAAATTGCGCGTCGCGACGCCGAAGGCATGGAGCACCACGTCAGCGAAGAGACGCTGGCGATGTTTAAACAGTTTACCCTCAAGCAGGGGTCACCGGGAGAATGAACCTCGTCTTTGTTCAGTCGCTAATCCGCGACCGTTTTTTGCATCTGCTGCTGATCGTCGGCGTTGTTTTAAGCTTTTTTGTTCCGTTTGCCCCTGCAGGCTGGCTACACGCCATTGACTGGCATACGATTATCACCCTTAGCGGGCTGATGCTACTGACCAAAGGTATTGAACTGAGCGGCTATTTTGACGTAATAGGTCGCAAAATGGCGCGCCGCTTTGTGACCGAGCGCCAGCTGGCCATCTTTATGGTGCTGGCGGCCGCGCTGCTATCCACCTTCTTAACCAACGACGTGGCGCTGTTCATCGTCGTGCCGCTCACGCTGACTCTGAAAAAATGGTGCGCCATCCCGACAAGCCGTCTCATCATTTTTGAAGCGCTGGCGGTGAACGCCGGGTCGTTGTTAACGCCCATCGGTAACCCGCAAAACATTCTTCTCTGGGGGCGCTCGGGCCTCTCCTTTCCGGCCTTTATCGGCCAGATGCTGCCGCTGGCGGCAGCGATGATGCTCACCCTGCTGGCGCTGTGCTGGTTCTGTTTCCCCGCGAAGCGTCTCGACTATCAGAGTAGCGACAGGGCGCCCTCCTGGCGGCCAAAGCTGGTCTGGAGCTGCCTGGCGTTCTATGGGGTCTTTTTGACCGCCTTAGAGCTGAAGCAGGAGCTGTGGGGACTGGCGCTGATCGCGCTGGGTTTTTTGCTGCTGGCGCGGGCGGTCATTATCCACGTCGACTGGACGCTGCTGCTGGTCTTCATGGCGATGTTTATTGACGTTCACCTGTTGACCCAGCTACCGGCTCTCCAGCATGCGCTTAACGGCGTCGGCCAGCTCTCGGCAGGCGGATTGTGGCTGACGTCGATTGGCCTGTCGCAGTTTATCAGCAACGTCCCGGCGACCATTTTGCTGCTCAATTACGTTCCACCATCGGTGCTGCTGGCCTGGGCGGTAAACGTCGGCGGGTTCGGCCTGCTGCCGGGCTCTCTGGCAAACCTGATTGCGCTGCGCATGGCTGGCGATCGCCGTATCTGGTGGCGTTTCCATATCTACTCTCTGCCCATGCTGCTGTGGGCCGCGCTGGTGGGGTACGGATTGCTGCAGCTCTGATTTTCAGAGAATTGGGCAAGAAACGGACAGGAACGCCACATTCGCGCTCTCCTTTTCCGGGGTATAACTTTATTCACGATGGTGAATCACCCTGATTGAAGGAGAGTCCTATGCGTTATCAAAAACTGGGCCATACCGGCCTTTTTGTCTCTGAGCTGTGCCTCGGCACCATGACCTTCGGCGGCGAAGGCGGCCTGTGGGGGAAAGTGGGGCAGCTGCGCCAGGCGGAGGCAGAGCAGCTGGTGGGCAGCGCGCTGGATGCGGGCATCAACTTCATCGACACCGCTGACGTCTATTCAGAAGGGCGCTCGGAAGAGATTACCGGCCAGGCGCTGAAGAATCTGAAAGTGCCGCGTGAAAACGTCGTCGTGGCGACCAAAGTGTTTGGCGAAACCGGCACCGCAGGCGTGAACTCGCGCGGCAGTTCGCGCTATCACATCATCGGCAGCGTGAAGGAGAGCCTGCGTCGCCTGCAGCTCGATCATATCGATCTCTATCAACTCCATGGCTTCGATCCGGCAACCCCGATCGAAGAGACGCTGTATGCGCTGGATAACCTGGTGCAGCACGGGCACGTCCGCTATATCGGCGTGTCGAACTGGGCGGCATGGCAGATAGTCAAAGCGCTGGGCATTTCCGAACGTCTGGGGCTGGCGCGTTTTGCCTCGTTGCAGGCTTACTACACCCTTGCCGGACGGGATCTGGAGCGCGAGCTGGTGCCGATGATGCAGAGCGAAGGCCTGGGCCTGATGGTCTGGAGCCCGCTGGCGGGAGGGCTGCTCAGCGGTAAGTACGATCGCGATGGGCACTCGGCGAGCGGCGGGCGCCGCCCGGGGGGGGGGCGGCCGCCGTCAGGAGTTTGATTTCCCGCCGGTGAACAAAGCGCGGGCTTTTGACTGCATTGATGTGATGCGCGAGATTGCCGATGCGAAGGGCGTTTCGGTGGCGCAAATCGCGCTGGCCTGGCTGCTGCATCAGCCGGCGGTAAGCAGCGTGATTATTGGCGCAAAGCGCGCTGAGCAGCTCGCCGATAACCTTGCGGCGACCAGCATTGCCCTGAATGATGATGAACTGGCGCGGCTTGACGCGGTCAGCGCGCTGCCGCGAGAGTATCCGGGCTGGATGCTGGAGCGCCAGGGCGAATACCGCCGCGACCAGCTCGCCCAGCAGTAACTTCCTCTCTTGCACGCCGGATCGTCTGTTTCGCGATCCGGTTTTTTTATCCGTTGCGCTCACAAAACGCGATCCTGGACTTTGCCTGACGGGAGAATTTCGTTTATATGACTAGTCATGAAATTAATATGACTAGTCATAGGTGCGAGCGATGAACAGAACACTACCGGCAGATTTTTTATGGGGTAACTCGGTTTCCAGTATGCAAACCGAAGGGGCGTGGAATGAGGGCGGGAAAGGGATGTCGGTTTACGATATCCGCCAGCCGGCGGAATTTGCGTCCGACTGGAAGGTGGCAACCGACTCGTACCACCGCTACCGGGAAGACTTCGACCTGATGCAGGATTTGGGCATGAACTGCTACCGCTTCCAGATTGCCTGGAGCCGCGTTTGCCCGGAAGGCGACGGTGAGTTCAATGAAGAAGGTATCGCCTTTTATCACCAGTTTATTGATGAACTGCTTGCCCGCGGCATTGAGCCGATGATCTGCCTCTATCACTTCGATATGCCGCTGTCGCTGGCTGAACGCTACAACGGTTTTACCGACCGTCGGGTGATGGAAGCCTTTATTCGTTACGGGCAGAAGATGATCGACTGCTTTGGCGACAAGGTGAAGTGGTGGCTGACCTTTAATGAACAGAATCTCTACCACATGCCGGACGCGTTTCTGATTTCAGGCTATATGCGCGGCGAGAAGACCCTGCGGGAGCTGTATCAGATCCAGCACCACGTGATGATGGCCCACGTACACCTGACGCAGTATCTGCACCAGGCGAAGCCGCAGTGCCTGATGGGCGGCATGCTGGCCCACGCGCTGGTCTATCCGGCGACCTGCAAACCGCGCGATATCCTTTGCGCCCAGCAGCTCGATGAGTTTTTAAACCAGAACCTGCTGCGCGCCTTCGCCGGAGAGGGCTACAGCCCGGAGGTCATGCACGTTGTCGCCCGTGAAGGCTTTGCGGATATCTACCGCGCAGAGGATCTGGCGCTGATGGCGCAGGTTAAAATCGACTATCTGGCCTTTAGCTACTACGCCAGCAAGGCGCTGGATAGCGACCCGATCCCGCCGGGCACGCCGGTGAACCACTACATGCAGTTTGGCGATAAAAAGAATGACTTTCTGCAGGCCACCGAGTGGGGCTGGCAGATTGACCCGCTGGGCTTTCGCACCATCATTACCCGCTACTACAACGACTGGCGTCTGCCGGTATTCCCGATTGAAAACGGCATCGGGGTGATTGAGTCCTGGGACGGCGAAAATCCGGTCGCTGACGATTACCGCATCGCCTATCATCGCGACCATATCAACGCCATGAAAGAGGCGATGTTTGAGGACGGCGCGCGGGTGATTGGCTATCTGGGCTGGGGGTTAATCGATATTCTCAGTTCGCAGGGCGATATGCGCAAGCGCTACGGGGTTGTCTACGTGAACCGTGAAAACCACGACCTTAAGGACCTTAAGCGCGTCCCGAAGAAAAGCTATGCCTGGCTGAAGCGGGCCATCCGCAGTCACGGCGAAGAGATGTAGCGGCGCCTCGCGCGGGCAGATGGTATATTCTGCCCGCCAGCCACTATCAGACACGTAAAAGGATCCGGGAATGACGGCCAAATATCTGAGTATCGCGCGGGAAATCAAAAAACGTATTATCAGCCGGCAGTATCCCGCCAGCGCGCCGTTACCCGACCAGTTCGCCTTAGCGGCGGAGTTCAGCACCAGCAGGATGACCATCCAGCAGGCGATGCGCCAGCTGATTGTCGAAGGCCTTATCTACACCCGTAAGGGGCAGGGAACCTTCGTGCGCAAAAACTTCCTCCAGCTTTCGCAGTGGGAGCTGCCCGGCAGCGACTATTTTGGCGCCACCAAAACCTGGGAGCATGTAGGGGAAGTGACCAGCCGGGTGATTCGCTTCGAGCTGCGTTTTCCGTCGGAAAAAGAGCAAAGCTCGTTGCTGATTGACGCCGATGCCCCGGTCTATGATTTCGTCCGCCTGCGGCTGCTCAACGAGGAACCCGTGTCGCTGGACCTCACCGTGATGCCCGTTGCGCTGGTGCCCGGACTGAATAAAACGCATCTCGAAAGCTCGGTATTTCGCTACGTGCAGGAGACGCTGGGGCTGAAGATGATGGGATCGTATCGGGTGGTGCGGGCGATGAAACCGCAGGCGCTGGACAGGGAGCATCTCAACTGCGAAGCGAGCGACCCGGTGCTGGAGGTGGAGCAGGTGATCTATCTGGAGGACGGTACGCCGCTGGAGTATGCCCATTGCCACTATCGCTACGACCACGGCGGAATTATTCTGGTCAATAACGGATAAAAAAATGGCGGGCACCCGGGCCGCCCCCCTGCGCGATGCGGTAACGTGCCGG
>OAVD01000637.1_pt1 | contig 19994 bp, 23 predicted proteins | sample 1476351 | NCBI WGS metagenome assembly OAVD01 (sample SAMEA2580075, study PRJEB22360) | human gut metagenome | biome: human gut; feature: human-associated habitat; material: faeces | place: Denmark | collected 2008/2010 | reverse complement strand
GTAGGTCCGGCAGGTACGGGTAAAACGTATTTGGCGGTTGCTATGGCGGTAACTGCATTCCGTGCGCAGCAGGTCAACCGTATTATTTTAACAAGACCTGCCGTAGAGGCCGGTGAAAAATTAGGTTTTTTACCCGGGGATTTGCAGCAGAAGGTTGACCCGTATTTAAGACCTTTATATGACGCTTTGTTTGATATGCTGGGAGCGGAAACATATCAAAAATATTTGGAGCGCGGAAATATAGAGGTTGCGCCATTGGCGTACATGAGGGGAAGAACCTTGGATGACAGCTTTATTATTTTGGATGAAGCACAGAATACAACGCCGGAACAAATGAAAATGTTTCTAACACGTTTGGGCTTTAACTCCAAAATGGTTATTACAGGCGATGTAACCCAAATTGACTTGCCGGATGGACGAAAATCCGGTTTAAAAGATGTAATGAGTGTGCTGAAACATATCGACGATATTGCGCAGGTACACTTTAATGAAAAGGACGTAGTGCGCCACAGATTGGTGCAGAATATTATTAAGGCATATGAGGAACGTGAAGGAAAGGGGCAAAAATAGCGTGGAGAAAATCAGAGTTATTATTCACAATGACCAGAAAGAAGTGAAAATTCCGACCGGACTTAGAATGTTGGTACGCCGTTGCTGCAACGCAGTACTGCGTTTGGAGGAATTTGGCGCTCCTGCTGAAATCAGTGTGACATTTGTAGATAATAAAAAAATTCATGAGCTGAACAAACAGTACCGCCATAAAGATGCACCTACAGATGTGTTGTCATTTCCAATGGGCGAAAATGGTGTTTATGATATTAACCACGATACAGGAGCCAAAATTTTGGGAGACATTGTCATCTCCATGGAAAAAGCAGTGGAACAGGCAGAACGTTTTGACCATAGTTTAGATCGCGAAGTTGGTTATTTAACAGCCCATTCCGTATTGCATCTGTTAGGTTATGACCATGAACGCGGTGGTATTGACCGTGTACGTATGAGAGAAAAAGAAGAACAAGTGATGACACAGTTGGGACTTCCAAGTTCCAGCAGCTATGTACTGGAAGAGGATGAGGATTAACCGTGAATTTTCTCAGAGGCTTTCAGGCCGCATTCAGAGGAATTATACGCTGTATCAATCACGAAAGAAACATGCGAATTCATACAGTGGCTGCATTGTATGTATTCGTTTTTTCATTCTTTTTTGAATTCAGTACAACCGGCTATGCCGTTTTGTTTACCGTGTTTGGATTGATTATGGCGTTGGAAATCGTAAATACAGGTTTGGAGGCTTTGGCAGACCAAATCTCTCCCGGATACAGTCCTGTTGTAAAAGTGGTAAAAGATATTATGGCAATTTTTGCGGTTGCGGTTGCAGTGGTGTTATTTTGGCAGCCGGAAGGTTTTATCCGTATGTACGAATATTTTTGTATTACTATGCCGATTATGTGGCTGCCGTTTGTAATAGTTTCCGCACTTTGCCTTTGGTATATTATTAAGGGTCCGTTGGGAATGAAAAATTTCTTTTTAAAACATAAAAAATTCGAGGAAGAATAAAAAGGAGGGCATTTCTTTGCCTGATATGTCTCATATGAATACCGGCAGCATTGCTGCGGCAAGATTAAATGAAGATGATTGCTCTGCATTTGTTGCAATTGTAGGACGCCCCAATGTGGGAAAATCTTCTCTGCTCAATACTATGATTGGGCAAAAAGTGGCAATTGTCTCAAGCAAGCCACAAACAACCCGTACCAAAATCATGGGTGTATTGACCAAAGGGAAAAATCAATTGGTGTTTTTGGATACTCCCGGACTGCATAAACCACACAATGTTTTAGGCAATTATATGGTAAAATCTATTACGGATTCGGTAGCGGGAGTAGACGCCTGCCTTTTGGTAGTAGAAGCAGGTAAACCCGTTTCGGCGGCAGACAGAGATTTGATTGAAAAATTCAAATCTTCCAAATTACCTGCATTGCTGGCGATTAATAAAATTGACTGCATCGCAGATAAATCCATTTTAATGGAACAAATTACCTCGTATACGGAATTATTTGATTTTGAGGCGATTGTTCCTGTTTCCGCCACAACCGGAAGCGGTGTGAATGATTTAATCGGAGAACTGGAACAACTATGCCAGCCGGGAGGACATTTTTTTGCGGAAGATGCATTGACAGACCAGCCTGAACGCGTATTGGCAGGGGAAATTATCCGCGAAAAATTACTGCGTTTGCTGGACAAAGAAATTCCTCATGGAGTTGCGGTTGTGGTAGAGCGTATGCGTGAACGTGAAAATCAACCGGATATGTTGGATATCGATGCAGTGATTTATTGCGAACGAGACAACCATAAAGGGATTATTATAGGTAAAAAGGGTTCTATGTTAAAACGTGTGGGTTCTTATGCCCGTGAAGATATGGAACGTTTTTTTGGCTGCAAAATTAATTTGCAGCTGTGGGTAAAAGTAAAAGAGGACTGGAGAAATCGTGAGCGTATTTTACAAAGCTTGGGCTACGGAAAAACAGATTTTGAATAACACATTTTGTGTGTAGATTTTGTTAAAACTTGTCTATCGATCCAAAAATTTTCTTTCATAACTTCCCCTTAAATTGTGAATACTGGTAGTAAAGGAATTGAAGGGAGAATCAGTTCAATGATGGATGCATATGCAGCTTGGCATATTTTTGAGCAGACAGGCAAAGTAGAGTTACAGTCAAATGAAATCGTTAGAGGAGTTCAATTCACAGGAGGCTATCCATGCAGATCAACACCGACGGATTGGTGATAATGGAGAGAACGGTAGGGGAAAGTGACCGTCTGGTTACATTGCTTACCAGAGAAGAAGGTATCATCCGTGCCTTTTCACCTCTTGCTAAAACGTTAAAAAGCAAACAAGGCAGTGCGACGCAATTGCTTTGTTATTCCCGTTTTTCTATTTACAGAGGGCGGGATAAATACATAATTAATGATGCACAACCGCTGGAAGTGTTCTTTGACCTTCGCAGCGATATTGAAACATTATCCCTCGCCCAGTATTTTTGTGAGCTGGTATCTGTACTTGCTCCGGAAGAAGCGGCGGCCGGGGATTTTTTGCGTTTGGTTTTAAATGCTTTGCACTTTCTTGCAAAAAGAAAGCGTCCAAGTTTGATTATAAAAGCGACAGTGGAGATGAGAATGTTGTCCTTAGCAGGTTATATGCCTGATTTAATTTGCTGCCAAAATTGTGCGGTTTATGAAGCGGATGATATGGTATTTTTGCCTAAAAGCGGCGTAATTTACTGTGGCAATTGTTATAAGCCTACTTCTGAATTTGCCTTTCATATGGGGAAAGGCGTTATGACAGGGCTGAGGCATACTATCTATGCGGATTTTGATAAATTGTTTTCATTTCAATTACAACCGGAAGGTCAAAAACAACTGGCGCAAATTACGGAACAATATATGCTGCAAACGTTGGAACGGCGATTTATGACTTTGGACTTTTACCACCAAGTAGCTGATATGAAATAGATGAAGATAGCATGATTTTAATTGTAAGGTGTGCATACATGAATTGAGGAATGACAATGGACTATAACATACAAAAACATATGAAAACCATTGAGCTGGATAAGGTTTTGGAACTGCTTGCAGAAAAAACAGCATGTGAAGATGCTGCTGATTTTGTTCGAAACCTAATTCCTATAACAAAGATAGAAGAAGTACAGCAGATGCTCAGTGAAACAGACACAGCCTATCAAATGATGGCGCGCTTCGGTGCACCGTCTTTTTACGGTTTACAGCAAATCGTAAATTCGTTGCGCAGAGCACAGTCGGGAGGTGTTCTGAATTTAGCGGAATTTTTAAGTATCGCAGGTGTACTTCGTTCCATGCGGGGCATTGTCCAATGGAGAAAGAAGAGCGAAGGGTTACAAACGATATTGGATTGGCGTTTTGATTGTTTAACGTCCAATCCGTATTTAGAAGACAAAATCAATCAAACCGTAGCTTCTGAAGAGGAAGTGGCGGATACGGCTTCTCCCGCGCTTGCGGATATTCGCAGAAAAATGCGTCATGCGTCACAAAAAGTACGGGAACAATTAGACAGCATGATACGTTCCAATGCCTATCAAAAATATTTACAGGACCAAATTGTTACGATGCGCGGCGGACGTTATGTGGTGCCGGTAAAAGCAGAATATCGCGGGGAAGTACCCGGATTGGTGCATGACACCTCTTCCAGTGGTGCTACTTTATTTATTGAACCAATGAGCGTAGTGGAGGCAAATAACGAAATCCGTGTACTGCAATCAAAAGAAAAAGATGAAATTGAGCGCATTTTAACAGAGCTTTCTGCGGAAGTGGGACAATTTGCAGATGATATGATTGTAGGATATGATGCTGCCGTTCAATTAAATGTCATCTTTGCCAAAGCAGATTTGGCATATACGATGAAAGCAACCATGCCGCAATTGAATCAGACGGGTATCATACAATTCAAGCAGGCAAGGCATCCTTTGCTCAATCGTGATACCGTTGTTCCAACGGACATTGTATTGGGAAAAGAGTTTGATACTTTAATGATTACAGGTCCCAATACAGGTGGCAAAACAGTTACACTGAAAACAATCGGTTTGTTGTCTGCAATGGCAATGTGCGGATTGATGTTGCCCGTTGTGGAAGGAAGTCAGGTATCTGTTTTTCGTCATATCCTTGTAGATATTGGAGACGAACAAAGTATCGAACAATCTTTGTCTACGTTTTCATCTCATATGACCAAAATTATACGCATTATAGAGCAGGCAGATGATAACAGTCTTGTATTGCTGGATGAGTTGGGCGCAGGAACCGACCCGATAGAAGGCGCCGCTTTGGCAATTGCCATTTTGGAACATTTAAGAAAGCAAGGATGCAAAATTGCAGCAACCACCCACTATGCAGAATTGAAAGAATATGCACTGCAAACGGACGGCGTAGAAAATGCCTGCTGCGAATTTGATGTACAAACCCTTCGTCCTACGTATCGTTTGTTGATTGGGGTGCCGGGACGTTCCAATGCATTTGCAATTTCCAAGCGTTTGGGAATCGAGGATTCTATCATTCAGAGAGCAAAAGAACTGGTATCCGCAGAAAACACAAAATTTGAAGATGTTGTACGTAGTTTGGAAGAAACGCGTCAGAAATTGGAGGAAGAAAAAGCGCAGGCAGAAGCATTACGCTTGCAGGCAGTCAAGCTGAATGAATCCGCTCAAGAGCAAAAGAAAAGAATAGAAGCCAATGCGGCAAAAGAAATTGAAATTGCGCGCCGTCAAGCTTCCAATTTAGTTGCCCGCACTCGAGCACAAATTGACGCGTTGATGGAAGAGATGGATCAACTTCGCAAGCAAAAAAGTTTGACCCCGGAACAAAAGGCAAAATTAAATCAGGGTATCCGTTCTTTGGAGGATATGGCAGACCCGGTTCACAAAAAAGAAAAAGAACATTATGTATTGCCTCGGCCGCTGAAAATTGGAGATGCCGTTTTAATCTTTGATATCGACAAACAGGCAACGGTCATTGGTTTGCCAAAAAATTCAGACCAAGTAGAAGTGCAGGCAGGTATTATGAAAACGCGTGTTCCACTTTCCAATTTGCGTTTGATGGAACAAGAAAAAGTAAAAACACCTCAGGCTAGTTCCGGAAGAGGCGCCAGAACGGACAGAGCTCACGCCAAAGTAGTCCGTGAATTGGACATCCGTGGGCAAACTGCAATGGAAGCTTTGTTGGACGTGGACAATTTTATTGATGCCGCGGTAATGGCAGGAGTGCATCAATTAAGTATTATTCATGGTAAAGGAACGGGTGTGCTGCGTGCGGCAGTGCAGCAGCATTTGAAAAAACACCCATCAGTGAAAAGCTATCGTTTGGGCGTGTTTGGAGAAGGTGAAAGCGGCGTTACCATTGTTGAGTTAAAATGATGATGGAGAATATTTTATGAAAAAGTCAAGTATTAAGAGATTGAAACAAATGTTTCCGCTTATATTTATATTTGTAATGCTTTGTTCTATCCTAGGATTAACAGGTTGCTCCAATTCAGTAAATACCCCGAATACAGCGTCCGATTCCAATACTTATCAGCAGATTACGGCAGAGGAAGCAGCAAACATGATGCAGTCCGAAACGGATTATATCATTTTAGATGTTAGAACAGCTCAGGAGTATGCAAGCGGACATATTCCCGGTGCTGTTAATATACCAAACGAAACAATTGCGTCTGAAGCGATACAGCAGTTACCCGATAAAGAACAATTGATTCTGGTTTATTGCAGAAGCGGAAACAGAAGCAAACAAGCTTCTGAAAAGTTGGTGAATTTAGGATATACCAATATTGTTGAGTTTGGCGGTATCAATGATTGGAGCGGAGAGGTTGTTACTCAGTAGCTTATAACAGAATGAATAGATGAGTTGAAACCTTATCCATTGCAATAAAAATGGATAAGGTTTTTCGTTAAATTTTTCTTTTTACATTGACATTGGTTAGGATTTATTATATAATGCGTATCTGTAAAGTGTTTTAGCTTTACACATGACAGGAGGTTCTCTGTTGTGGCTAAAAATTTAGAAATTTCATTTCTGTTGGATTTCTATGGCAGTATGCTGACGGAAAAACAGCGGATTATGATTGAATATTATTATAATGATGACCTTTCATTGGCTGAAATTGCAGATAATGAAGGTATCACCCGCCAAGGAGTACGAGATTCCATTAAACGTGCGGAAGGACAGCTTTTGGAATTGGAAGAGCGCCTTGGTCTGGCGAAACGATTTCAGCAAGTGCAGACAGGATTGGAGCAGATTTTGCTTGAGGCTGCGGAAATTCGGGACTATAACCAACAACATGACGGCGCAGAAAAAATTAATACCTGCGCAAACAATATTATGCGGCTGGCAGAGCAGCTGCGCGATTAAGAAATGTACAGAAAGGGTGAAATAAGTGGCGTTTGAAGGACTTGCAGACAAACTGGCCAATTCGTTTAAACGATTAAAGTCAAAAGGTAAATTAACGGAAGCGGACGTTCGCGAAGCAATGCGCGAAGTGCGTTTGGCTTTACTGGAAGCGGACGTTAACTATAAAGTAGCAAAAGATTTCACCAATACCGTAACTGAGCGCGCCATTGGTACCCAAGTTATGGAAAGCCTGACACCGGGTCAAATGGTGGTTAAAATTGTAGACGAAGAACTTACCAATTTGATGGGCGGTGAGGAAGCAAGAATTGCTACACCGCCAAAACCACCTACCATTATTATGATGGTTGGTTTGCAGGGTGCAGGTAAAACTACCCATGCGGCAAAACTTGCAAAGCATTTTAAAAGTAAAGGCAACCGTCCAATGCTGGTAGCCTGCGATATTTATCGTCCTGCTGCTATCAAACAGTTGCAGGTAGTTGGTGAACAGGCAGGTGTTCCTGTATTTGAAAAGGGCAATCAAGCTCCTGTAAAAACTTGCGAAGAAGCGATTCGTTACGCCAGAGACTACGGACACGATATTATGATTATCGACACCGCAGGCCGTTTGCAGATTGACGAAGAGCTGATGAACGAACTGCGTGAAATCAAAGAAAAGGTTGGCCCTCATGAGATTCTGCTTGTGGTAGACTCTATGACAGGTCAGGAGGCGGTTAACGTTGCCAAAACCTTTGATGAAATGTTGGAAATCAACGGTGTTATTTTAACCAAATTAGACGGCGATACCCGTGGTGGTGCAGCACTTTCTATCCGTGCTGTAACAGGAAAACCAATTAAATTTGTTGGCGTAGGTGAAAAGCTGGATAACTTGGAAGTTTTCCATCCGGACCGTATGGCTTCCCGCATTTTGGGCATGGGCGACGTGCTTACCTTGATTGAAGACGCACAAAGCAAGATTGATGAAAAAGCAGCGGAAGAAGCTGCACAGAAGATTTTACAAAATAAGTTTGATTTGAATGACTTATTGAATCAGTTTGCTCAAGTGAGAAAAATGGGTCCTTTGAAATCTGTGATTTCAAAATTGCCGGGTATGGACAAACAACTGAAAGATGTTGATGTGGACGACCGTCAAATGGACCGTATGGAGGCAATTATCCTTTCCATGACAGAGAAAGAACGCCAAAAGCCGGATATCATCAATCCTTCCCGCAAACGCAGAATTGCTGCCGGCAGCGGTATGAAGGTAGAAGATGTCAACCGTTTGCTCAAACAATTTGAAACAACACAGAAGCTGATGCGTCAAATGCGCGGCAAAAAAGGCAAACGCCGTCCTATGATGCCTCCCGGAATGGGTGGCATGAGAGGTATGGGTGGATTTTAAAATCCATTTTACAAATCGCTATTCATCCAATGAGTATATTTATTGGTGAACATAAATGATTTCATTTTTATTTTATATGTTTGGAGGACAAAAACATGGCAGTTAAAATCAGATTAAAAAGAATGGGTGCAAAAAAAGCTCCTTTTTACCGTATTGTAGTAGCAGATTCCCGCAGCCCAAGAGATGGCCGCTTCATTGAAGAAATTGGTTACTATAACCCAATGGAAGAGCCAAAGGTTGTAAAAGTAGATGCTGATAAAGCAAAAGATTGGATTTCCAAAGGTGCTCAACCTACAGATACTGTAAAAACTCTATTCAAAAAACATGGTGTTCTGTAATAATTTGGAGGATAACCCATGAAGGAATTATTGTTAACAGTTGCAAAAGGTCTGGTGGAATTTCCTGACCAAGTAACCGTGGAAGTAGATGAGCCTAATGAAGAGGGCGTAATTGTATATCACTTACATGTTGCTGAAAGCGATATGGGAAGAATCATAGGTAAACAAGGTCGTATTGCAAAAGCAATTCGTACTGTTATGTATGCTGTTGCAACCCGTAACGATGAAAAAGTAGCTGTTGAAATTGCGTAATGCAAACGAAAAAAGTTGTAACATCTTAGCTATGTTACAACTTTTTTTGCTGGCAGAAAAATGGGAGAGCATTGCAAAGGAGATTTTTATGCTGAAAGAATTTTTAGAGGCAGGCAGAATTGTGGGAACACACGGCATCAAGGGAGAGTTAAGGGTAGACCCTTGGTGTGATTCTCCGGATTTTCTCGTACAATTTAAAACACTTTATACAAAAGACGGCGCACAGGCGTTAGAAGTGATTTCCAGCCGTGTGCATAAAAATTTACTTTTGGTACAGTTAAAAGGGATTGACACTATAGAGCAGGGAGACAGAATGCGCGGTAAAGTGCTGTTTATCAAACGCAGCGATGTTACACTGCCCAAAGGCCGTTATTTTATATCGGATTTATTGGGAATGGAGGTATATAACGCAGATGATGAAACTATTTGTTACGGCGCCATTACAGACGTTATCAAAACAGGTGCCAATGATGTATACCAAATTACAAACAAACAACAAAAAAACTATCTGATTCCCGTGATTGATCAGGTAGTGATTGATACCGATATTCAAAACAGAAAATTGCTTATTCGTCCCATGAAAGGAATTTTTGAGGATGAGGATTGATTTTTTAACACTGTTTCCCGAAATGTGTCAAACGGTTATGGATGAAAGCATTATTGGTCGTGCACAAAAAAAGGGAGCTGTTGAGATTTGTTATCATCAGATTCGAGATTATGCCAATAATAAGCATAACCGTGTAGATGACCCTCCGTTCGGCGGAGGAATGGGTATGCTTTTACGTGCCGAACCGCTTGCTTTATGTATGGATGACGTAATCAAACAATTGGGAAAAAAGCCTTATTTTATTTATATGTCTCCGTTGGGAAGCGTTCTGACGCAGCAAAAAGCAATCGAACTTTCCCAAAAAGAGAATATTGCCATTCTTTGCGGGCATTATGAAGGTATTGATGAGCGTATCATCGACGATTATATTGACGAGCAAATTTCCATTGGTGATTATGTGCTTACTGGAGGTGAATTGCCAGCTTTGGTACTGGCAGATGCCGTTTGCCGTATGCTGCCGGACGTGCTCTCCGATCATGTGTGTTTTGAAGAGGAAAGCCATTATAATGGTCTTTTGGAGTATCCGCAATACACGCGTCCCGCAAACTTCAGAGGGAAGGAAGTGCCTGCCATATTGTTGTCTGGTCATCATGCAAATATTCAGCGTTGGAGACGAGAGCAATCTTTGCTCAGAACTGCCAAATATCGACCAGATTTGATTGAAAAGGCAAAACAATCTGGTTCTTTGACAGACGAAGATTTGGATTATTTATCACAAATTGCAGATGAGTTAGAAGAAAAATAGGGATTCACAGCGCAATTTTTTGCGCATAATATATTTTAACGTTAAAAAGTTTTCAACATTTTTGTTATTATGCACAAATGCGTGAGGTCGGTTATTTCTGCAATAGGTCATCAAGCCAAATTTTATAGAATATTGTTGATGTTTTCTTGACGATATTGCGAATTATGTTATAATGGTTCTGTCTAATATAAATAAGCCAATTCTTTAGTATTGAGATTTTCATAAACTTGAAGCTTTTAATTATGGTATAGGAGTGAATAAACATGTATGTTAAAGAGGTAGTAGTACAAAACCAAGTAGGTTTGCACGCACGCCCAGCTACATTTTTTATCCAAAAAGCAAACGAATATAAATCATCCATTTGGGTTGAAAAGGAAGAACGCAGAGTAAATGCAAAAAGTTTGCTTGGTGTTTTGTCTTTGGGCATTGTTGGAGGAACTACCATTCGCATCATTGCAGACGGTGCTGATGAGCAAGCCGCGGTAGACAGCCTTGTTGAGTTGGTACAATCCGGATTTACAGAATAAGAGAGCAGTAAAAGCACCGTTTACGGTGCCTTTTTTTATGTGTATGTAAGGAGGGCAGCTTTATGGCAGACCGTATCAAATCATTAAGAGAAAAAGCAATGAGGCTGCCGCTGCAGCCCGGCGTATATATCATGAAAGATAAATCAGACCATGTGATTTACGTGGGCAAAGCAAAAGCATTAAAAAATAGAGTCAGTCAATATTTTGGTTCAGAGAAAAATCATGATGAAAAAGTAAGGCAGATGGTCGCTCATGTGCATCATTTTGAGTTTATCGTGACCGACAGTGAATTTGAAGCGCTGATTTTGGAATGCAGTTTAATTAAGCAGTATCATCCAAAATATAATATTTTGCTCAAAGACGATAAAGGGTACCACTATATCAAAATTACAAAAGGACCATGGTCCCGTATTGAAGCTGCCAAACAAAAATTGGAGGACGGGGCTACCTATATCGGGCCGTTTATCAGTTCTTGGACGGTAAAACAGGCAGTGGATGAAGCAGTTAAAATTTTTAAGCTTCCTGTTTGCCATAAAAAATTCCCGCAGGATATACGTAAGACGCGTCCGTGTTTAAATTATTATATTAAGCAGTGCTGTGCTCCATGCAGAGGAACCATTACAGAACAGGAATATGATGAGATTATCAAAGATGCAGAAGAGTTTTTAAGAGGCGGAAGCGCTGTTTCTTTAAAAGCGTTAACCGAGAAAATGACAGAGGCCGCAGAGAATATGGAATTTGAAAAAGCGGCGCGTATCCGTGACCGTATTGCCGCAATTAAAAAAATCAGTGAAAAGCAAAAAGTCGTGCGTGCAAAGGTTGCGGAACAAGATGTGTTTGCTCTGGTTCAAAGCGGAGGCAGTCATGGAACAGCCGCAGCGTGTTTTGAAGTGTTCCGCTTTTCAGAAGGCAGGTTATACGATCAAGAAACATTCCTTATGGGAGAAATTGGCGATGCCAAACGTGCGAGGACAGAATTCTTAGAACGTTATTATTCTGTACGCGACCGTGTACCGCCTCGCGTTACATTGGACGGAGAAGTGGAAGATGCCGAATTATTGCAGGAATGGTTATCTGATAAGCTTGGAAAAAAGGTAACCATCACAATTCCCAAAATAGGGGAACAAGCACAGCTGGTAGAAATGTGCCGTAACAATGCTGCCGAAAAGTTAGCCCAAAGTATGGAGAGGACAGGAAGAGAAGCCTCCGCATTGGATGAGTTGGGACGTTTACTGGGTATGGATACTCCGCCGATGTATATTGAAGCATATGATATTTCCCATCAGTCAGGGGAAGATAATGTTGCGGGCATGGTTGTGTTTGAAAATGGCCGACCGTTAAAATCTGCTTACAGAAAATTTAAAATCAAAGGATTTACAGGACAAGACGACTATGCCTCCATGGCAGAGGTCATAGAGCGCAGATTACAGGAGTATCAGCAGAACAGAGAAAGCGGAGAAGGTTTTGGCAGACTGCCCGATTTAATTCTTCTGGACGGTGGTAAAGGGCAAATATCTGCTGTTCGTCCTGTTTTAGAGCGTGCAGGCGTAGATATTCCGTTGTTTGGTATGGTAAAGGATGATAAACATAAAACACGTGCCATAGCCAAAGACGGAGGAGAAATTTCAATTTTGTCCAAGAGAAAGGCCTTCACACTTGTTTCTACCATACAGGAAGAAGTGCATCGCTTTGCAATCGGTTACCACAGACAAGTCCGTAAAAGAAATACATTGCAAACCGAACTGACGCAAATTCCGGGAATCGGTGACAGCCGCGCCAAAGCTATACTAAGCTATTTCAAAACCATGAAAGCGGTAAAACAAGCGGAAATAGAACAGTTGGAATTGGTGCCCGGAATGACAAAACCTGCGGCGCAGGCAGTGTATCAATATTTTAGAAATCAGGAAGAATGATAGTTTCTCTTGACAGATTCTACGTAAAAGTGAGATAATACTACGTAAAAGTAAATTTTTAGACAAAAAATTATTGTTTTGTTCAAATTCAGTTCAAACGCATATGATATGCTAAACGAATAAGGTGGAATGACGCATGCGCATTATAACAGGCAGTGCCAGAGGAGCAAAGCTCTCCACGTTAGAAGGAGAAGATGTTCGTCCTACAACAGACAGAGTCAAACAAGCTTTGTTTAATATCGTCCAGTTTCAAATAGAAGGCAGAAACGTATTGGACTTATTTGCAGGTTCCGGTCAGCTGGGCTTGGAAGCGGTCAGCAGAGGTGCGAAGTGTGCGGTTTTGGTAGACACTGCTCAAAATGCCATTGATGTGATTTCTGCCAATGTACACCATACAAACCTGACTTCAAAAGTAAAGGTTGTGCATATGGATTATGCATCTTATCTTATGAAGCAGGATATGTTATTTGATTTAGCATTTTTAGATCCCCCTTATCACAAAGGAATTTTGCAAAAAGCGCTGCCGTTAACGGCGAAAGTGATGAATGAGGGCGGTATTATTGTGTGTGAGCATGCAGCAGATGAACCGGTTCCGGAAGAAGCCGGGGATTTTGTGAGACGCCGCACCTATCAATACGGCAAAATTATGCTGACTGTTTATGAACATAGAAATATGGTGGAAGAATGAGAATAGGCGTCTGTCCGGGCAGTTTTGACCCGGTTACATTGGGACATATGGATATTATAGAGCGTGCGACAAAAATATTTGATAAAGTGATTGTTGCTGTTTTAAATAATCCTGCAAAACAAACAAGCTTTACGGTAGAAGAACGCGTAACACTTTTAAAAAGAGCAACGGAACATTTACCAACAGTAGAAGTAGACTCTTTTGAAGGTTTACTTGCGGATTATGCAAAGTTGTGTCATGCAACGGCGATTGTAAAAGGATTGCGGGCATTGTCTGATTTTGAATATGAGTTTCAAATGGCATTAACCAATCAAAGATTAAATAAAGGACTTGAGACTGTGTTTCTGACAACCAGTTCGGATAATATGTTTTTAAGTTCCAGCGTAGTAAAAGATATTGCACGGTTCGGCGGAGATATTTCTACATTGGTGCCGAGTTGTATATTAAATGATATCAAACAAAGATTGTGCAACAAAAAGTAATTTGTAGTATTGGGGGAAGAATAAAATGAGTCAAGCAACTGTAGAAGAACTAATGGAAGAATTATACGCTTTGGTAGAAAAAGCGGTTAAATTGCCTTTAAGCGGTGGCCGTACTGTTTTGGACGGAGAAGAAGTAAAAGCAATCTTAGATGAAATGAGAGATCACCTGCCTCAAGAAACACGCCAAGCACGTGCAATTGTAGCAGACCGTACTCAAATTCTTGCAGATGCAAAGAAAGAGGCCGAGAGCATTATTCGTACAGCAGAGGAACGTGCAAAAAAACTAATCAGTCAAGATGAAATTACAAGACAAGCACAAGCAAAGGCAACTGAAATGTTGGCTCAAACCCAAGCAAGATTGAAAGAAATGAAACGTGCCTCCAACGAATACTTAGATGATTTGTTGAAAAGAACAGAGGATTCCATTACTACCAGCTTAAATGAATTAAAACAAACACGCCAGAATATAAAAGCTTCTCTACGTTCCGGACAGTAAAGAAAATTTAAAAATTAACAAAACGTAAATAAATTGTTAAGGTGAAAATCCGGACCACAATATATTGTGGTCCGGATTTTTTTGTGTCCATATAAGAGGTTTTTGTCCAAATTTCAACGAAATTCCGCCATTTTCCAGAGGAAAACCCCCTTGCAATTCATACCGTCATCTATTATAATCAGTATATAAAGTGGTGAAAGGTGGGGGAAAGTAGAGACCTGTGGTTTCACGGGACATATTTTCCCTAAGAAGTGGCAGTTATGTTGATAGGACAATACCAACATAATATTGACGCAAAGAATCGCGTCATTGTTCCCGCCAAGTTCCGTGAGGACTTAGGCGAGCGTTTTTATGTCACAAAAGGGTTAGATGGTTGTTTGTTTGTGCTTTCTGAGGAAGGCTGGAAAAGACTGCAAGATAAAATTGTAGCCATGCCAATGTCAAAAGCACGACAGCTGCAGCGCTTCTTCTTTTCGGGAGCAGCTGAAGTGGAACCGGATAAGCAGGGCAGAATCTTAATCCCACAGCCACTGAGAGATTATGCAAGCATTGAAAAAGATGTAACATTTATTGGTACCGGCGACCGTGCAGAAATTTGGAGCACAGAATGCTGGACACAGTTTAATGATAATTTAACAGAAGACAGTATTGCGGAAGCAATGGATGCACTGTCATTCTAACGCGGAGGGCAGTCGATGGCATTTGTGCATAAATCCGTATTGTTTAACGAAACAATCGATGCTTTGAATATTCGTCCCGATGGTATTTATGTAGACGGTACTGCCGGCGGAGGAGGACATTCGGGAGCCATTTTGGAACGTTTGACAACAGGGACTTTAATTTCAATTGACCAAGACCCCGATGCAATCGCTTTTGTTTCCGACAAATTTCGAGGGAATTCTTGTTCTATCGTTCGGCAAGGACAATTTTCGCAGATGACGGAAATTGTAAACAGTTGTGGTTTTACAGCAGTTGATGGAGTTTTAATGGATATAGGGGTGTCATCTTATCAACTGGATACTCCTGAAAGAGGATTTTCCTATCATCATGATGCTCCTCTTGACATGAGAATGAGTCAGCAAGGAACCAGTGCAAAAGATTTGGTAAATACGTTGCCGTGGCAAAAACTTGCCGAAATTATCAGCCGTTATGGTGAGGACAAGTATGCCAAAAGTATTGCTAAAGGTATTGTAAAGGCCAGAGAAGAAGCACCGATTGAAACTACATTACAACTTGCCGAAATTGTAAAGGTTTCCGTACCGGCCTCTGTGCGTAGAGAACAAGGTCATCCGGCGCGAAAAACATTTCAAGCGTTACGGATAGAAGTAAACGGAGAGTTGGAGCAGCTTTCAAAAGCGTTAGACGCAGCCTTTGAACTTCTGAAACCGAATGGAAGACTGGCAATTATTACATTCCATTCGTTGGAAGACAGAATGGTAAAGCAACGTATGAATGTTTGGTGTCAAGGCTGTACTTGTCCATCTAATTTTCCCATTTGTGTGTGCGGAAATACACCAAAAGCAAAATTAATTTATAAGAAGGGACTTTCCCCTTCAGAAAAAGAATTAGAAGAAAATCCGCGCAGCAGAAGTGCCCGATTAAGAGTTTGTGAAAAATTATAACAATATCTTTCAGAAAGGAGGAAGAAACATGGCTTTACATCCAAATCGTTATAACAGAACATCTGAAGCCTACGATTTTACTTTGTTTGAAGGAAAAGAACCGGAAAATAAATACACGGTTCACAGAAAAAATAAAGAATTAGCAGTCGGTACGGGAACAAGCAAAGAAGATAACCGTTTGCAAACACAATCTAAAACTCATGTATACCGTATCAAAAAACAGCGCAGCAGAGCTAGAACGTTTCGGGTCGTAGTGTCATGTTTTTTACTCGTAATTGCATTAGGAGCTACGGGATCTATCATTTTCAATCAAGTTCAATTAACGGAATTGACAGAAGAGATAGACACAGCTGCCCAGCAATTGGAAGAAAGTCAAAGTGTTTATACTCAACTTCAAATGAAAGCAAATGCAAATTTATCTTTGGCAACGGTGGAAAGTTACGCCAAAGAAAATTTAGGTATGAGAAAAATAGACCAAAGTCAATTGGTTTTTGTAGAATTATCCAAGGGAGACAAAGGAGAAGTTGTACAAGATAACAGTGGAAACAATTTCTTTACAAATCTTTGGAACTCTATTAAGAACTTCTTGTCATAATTAAATTTTCATTGAAATAAGTATTAATACCAAGGCTCGGCTGAAAAGTTTTACACATGTTGGTATGCTGCACAAAGAGTTGAGAGGTAATCTTAACTCTTATTTTTATAAAGGGGGAATAGCTGATGGCAAAAGGAACAACCGTTAAAATGTGGCGACGGACTTTAATTGTTTTAATTGTTATGGTGGCTTTAGGTTTCGGTTTAATTGTGGTCAGCCTAATTCGCCTGCAATTAGTAGATGGTGCCGAGCTGCAAAAAGCGGCTGTAGACCAGCAATTAAGAGATACAACCATAAGCGCCCAGCGCGGCACAATTTATGATAGAAATATGAAACCGCTGGCTCAAAGTGCTACTGTATGGAAAGTAGTATTAGCGCCTGCATATATTGATAAAGATGATGAAACACTACGTCGTAAAATATCAACCGGTTTGGCTGATATTTTAGGGCTGGATGCAGAAGATATCTATAAGCGTACCGAAGGTACTTCGTATTACGATGTTCTAAAAACAAAAGTTGAGACAGATGTAAAAGATAGATTGGTACAATTCATTGAAGAAAATGATTTAGGAAATACCATTCAATTACAAGAGGATTATAAACGTTATTATCCGTTTGGTTCGTTTGCCTCTACCATTCTTGGTTTTACCGGTACTGACGGTCAAGGTCTTGCCGGACTGGAAGCATACTATGATGAATATCTGTCAGGTACCGCAGGTCGTTTGGTAACGGCAAAAAATGCAGTAGGTACTGATATGCCATTCCAGTATGAACAAAAAGTAGAAGCACAGGACGGTTATAACTTGGTTTTAACCATTGATGAAGTTGTTCAGCACTATTTGGAGCAAGCTTTGGAGGAAGGCGTTGAAAACAACAAAGTTGAAAATCGTGCAACCGGTATTGTAATGAATGTAAAAACCGGAGAAATTGTAGCAATGGCTGTGAAAGGGGACTATGACCCTAACAATCCGTTTGTAATCGCAGACGAAGAAGAACGTGCTCGTATTGCGGAACTGCCGGAGGAAGAGCAGCAGGAAGCTACGTCAGCTGCTTTGCAAGCGCAATGGAGAAATAAGGCAGTTAGTGATACGTATTACCCCGGCTCTGTATTTAAGATGGTAACATTGTCAATGGCACTGGAAGAAAATGTTGCCACTGAGGAAACTACTTTCACTTGTACAGGCAGCTATGTTCCTGTACAAGGAGAAAGAGCAATTAACTGTCATAATACCAGCGGACATGGCACACAGACTCTGGTACAAGGCACTATGAACTCTTGCAACCCATTTTTCATTTACTTGGGTCAATTGTTAGGTACAGAAACTTTCTTTGATTATTTTGAGGCTTTTGGTTTTACACAAAAAACAGGCATTGACCTTCCGGGTGAGGCAAGCACGAAAGGATTATATCATGATCGTGATATGTCATTGATGGACTTAGCTGTTGAATCTTTTGGTCAAAACTTTAGTATTACTCCAATTCAAATGATTACAGCATGTGCGGCAATTGCAAACGGAGGCTATTTGGTGCAGCCTCATGTTGTAAGTCAAATTGTAGATAATGATGGTAATATCATTAAAACTGCAGATACTACAGTCAAACGTCAAGTAATTTCTGAGGAAACTTCAAAACGAGTCAGCAAAATTCTGCAAGAGAATGCTACCTCCGGAACGGCTAAAAATGGTTACGTTGCCGGTTACAGAATTGCCGGTAAAACAGGTACTTCCGAAAAAGTTGGTGCCGATGGTAAAGTTGGTAGTGATAATAAATACATTGCATCTTACTGTGGTTTTGCTCCTGCCGATGACCCACAATATGCGGTATTGGTATTCTTTGATGAACCAACAGGAGACAGTTACTACGGCGGTGCTGTTGCAGGTCCTGTATTTGCTAAAATTATGGAGGAAATTCTTCCATATTTGAATGTCGAAACAAAATATACAGAAGATGAGGCAGGCAGCGTTGGTGTAAGTGCACCAAATGTAATTGGTAAAACAGTAAGTGAAGCAACCAATGAACTTACAAACAATGGACTGAAGATTTTGGTAAAAGGCTCAGGAGATACTGTAATTGCACAAACTCCGGATCCTGGTAGCTCTGTTCCAAGCGGCGGTACTGTGGTTGCATATACAGATGAGGCAAGTATGAATCAAACAGTTACAGTGCCGAACTTTACAAATCGTACATTGTCGGATGTCAATTACTTGGCTGCGCAAGCAGGGGTAAATATCAAAGTGACCGGTGCATATAATAGTTCTGCAGCTACTGCCAGAACGCAGGATTATGCAGCGGGTGAGCAAATAAAACCGGGTACGGTTATTACAGTCAACTTTGTAGAAGAAGATACTGTTAGATAGCATTCATACACCTGAAGGAGGTATTCTTTCATGGAACGAAACAACACAAAACTCATTGTAGTGTCCCAACATGCAATGATGACATGGGGACCGATTTTAGAACAGTTATTTGAACAATGTCATTGCAGTGACAGATTTTCCGTTTGCGGCTTTGAGGAATTTTTGTTGCATAGCGAATATGGCACTCCGTATATTATTGTACTGGATAGTGAGGATGATTGTTTACAGGCAGCTAATATTTTACACAACTTTTCAGTTTGTGTAATGAACTATGACCTTCCTGTAAAATTGGATACAAAGAAATTAGATAAATGCAAAGTATTAACTTATTCTACATCCAGTGACAATGCAGATTTTACAGCAAGAAATGCGCATTGTATTCAAGAATTTGGGTGTGCATTTGAAATTGTTGGCGTTGGTGTGATTGGAAGAATTAAATTGCGTACTGCCGAACCTGACGACGTAAAAACAGCTTTAATGGGTGCGTCCGTTTGTTTGGCTTGCGGCATACCTTTTGCGGATGTATTAACATCTTTAAATATGCTTGCGGTAGGCGTATAAAAGGGTTGTATGAATTCAGCAGATATGTGAAATTAAAGGGTGGATAATTGAGATGAGTGGCGTTTTTTCGCTAATTGCGGTGGTATTGTCGTTTGGGATAACAGCACTGTTAGGAAAATGGTTAATACCTTTTTTAAAACGAATTAACTTTGGTCAGACCATTCGTGAAGAAGGTCCGAAATGGCATATTAAAAAAGATGGCACCCCCACAATGGGCGGCATCATGTTTATCATAGGCATTGTTGTTTCGGCAGTCATTACCATTCCCATTTACTATGCAATGTCAGGCGGAGGAACACTAGGAATTTTTGGGGAAACCGTTTTAATGCAGGTAAAAGTATTTGGCGGTTTATTCATGGCATTGGGCTTTGGTGCAATTGGCTTTTTTGACGATTACATTAAAGTGGTAAAGAAAAGAAATTTGGGTCTTACTGCATGGCAAAAGTTAATTTTACAATTTTTAGTTGCAGGTGCATACTTATTATCCATATTTTTTGCAGGAGAAG